>Ga0315268_10007705_pt1 | contig 11314 bp, 9 predicted proteins | sample C1_top_MG_FD_204535 | JGI IMG/M metagenome (GOLD analysis project Ga0315268, IMG submission 204535) | Sediment microbial communities from Yellowstone Lake, YNP, Wyoming, USA - C1_top | ecosystem: Environmental > Aquatic > Freshwater > Lake > Sediment | place: USA: Wyoming | collected 2017-08-01 | reverse complement strand
GATTTAAAGACTGCACGTAGAGATGGCAAAAGCTTAGCACAGATTGCAGCTGACAACGGCAAAACAGAAGAAGCTCTTATTAATTTCATTGTTGTAGAAGAAAAAGCTCAGTTAGATACACTCTTAAAAGATGGAAAAATCACTCAGACTCAGTATGACAACATGATTGCAAACCTTGAAACCAAAGTGAAGGAAATGGTTGAGAGTACAAATGTTGGAAAGCCAGTACCCGGCTTTGGTGGTTGCAGGGGTGGTAATTAAAGATAGTTATCCCTCCTCTTAACCCCTTTTTCATATAAGTCAAGGGCACCTTAAAGGTGCCCTTTTTCCTTTTATATTTTGAAAAATCATCGAAGGTAAACTGAAATAATAACGAATAATTATAAATAAAACTGGCTGCTGCAACTCAGTTTGCTGATGCTCAATGAATTAGCGTTTATAGCGTTTCGATTTGGTTATATCAAATTTTCAATCACTTAAAAAAAGAAAAACTTATTAGACTTAATTGTGAAGTAATTTTGAAGGTAAGAAAGTCAGTTAAATTGAAAATTGATGATCAGTTTCAGATATTTTGACACGGTTTCTTGATACGACCTTATAAGTATTACAAAGGTCAGAAATTTTTTCCGGATTACAATGATAGATAAAAAATGTGATTGTAAACTATCTGCTCTTGTTCATTGTTATTTAAGAGAAGGTTCAGGTATTGATTTTGGACTTTAAAATATTATAATTGTTTCATATTAGATGTCATCAAAAAGCATAATTGGCAGCAATGGCATAAAGAGCTAAGTTGATTTTTTGGTGATGGTTTTAAGTCGGAGTTTTTATTTTTGGATTTGCTTCAGTTTCAACAATAAAAAGGGAGGAAATCTATGGGAGAATTTAAGTACATTGGAAAGTATTATGAGCGCCCAGATGCAGTTAAAAAAGTCATAGGAAAGGCTATATTTGTTGATGATATAAAGCTTCCTGACATGCTTTATGCAGAGATCCTAACGCCTCCTTCTGCGCATGCTAAAATCCTTTCTGTTGATACAAGCGAGGCTGAAAAAAGTACAGGAGTTATAAAAGTTGTCACCGGTAGTAAATGTAACATTACCTTTGGAGACTGTGTCCGTGATAGATACCCAATGGCAAAAGATAAGGTTCGTTACATAGGAGATGTTGTTGCAGCAGTAATAGCAGATTCTACTCACAATGCAAGGGAAGCAGTTAAAAAAATAAAAGTTGAATATGAAAAATTGCCTGTTTACATCGATGCTCTTGATTCAATGAAAGACGATGCTGTTCTTATCCATGAAAAAAATGGTGAGTACTGGCATTTACCTTCTTACCAACCAGTTCCAAAAACAAACATTGCAATGCACTACATTTTAATAAAAGGAGAAATAGAAAAAGGGTTTGAAGAAGCAGACGAAATAGTTGAAGGCGAATTCCTTTATTCTTTTGGCTCTTCTGCTGCAATTGAAACCCACGGAGCAATCGCATGGTTCCACGAAGATAAAACTATTGAAATATGGTCGTCGTCAATTTGCCCTACGATAATACAAGAAGATATTGCAAGAACATACGGAAGGCCAGTTTCAGATGTTCGTATTCATATACCTGAAATTGGCGGGTGTTTTGGTTATAAGTCAGATGTTACCATAGAACAGACTGTCGCGTATATTGCAAGTTTTGTTCCAGGGAAACCTGTAAAATGGATAGCAACAAGAGAACAGGATTTTACAAGCACTCTCATAGGGCATGGCGCAAGGATTAGAATGAAACTTGGAGCCAAAAAAGATGGAAAGCTTGTTGCAATCAAATCAACTGTTTATCATTCGGTCGGTGCTTATGCAGATACAGGAGTAAATGTTACCCAGGCTGCAACACACACGGTCGGGCCTTATGAAATTCCAAACGCTTATCTTGAAGGGTTTTCTGTATATACAAACACTCCGCCGGTAGGAGCATTCAGAGGTTACGGCTACCAATACCCACATTTTGCAATTGAAAGACTCCTTAGCATACTTGCAAGGAAGCTCGGGATTGACGAGTTTAAACTGCGCTCAATAAATTACCTGTCGGAAGGGAAAGAGACAGTCCTTGGTGAAAAGATCTGGAAGACAAACGGAGACGTAAAAAAATGTGCAGATAATGTGTTGGGAGAAATTTTTTCTTCAGCTTTACCTAAAGAGGACGATAAATACTACTATGGTAGAGGGTTTGCAGCGGTCATCAAAGGACCAAAAGGAACTCCTAACTCAGGCAAAGGTTGTTATATGAAACTTAATATCGATGGAAGTGTCACGGTCATTATGGGAGGTGCGGAAGTAGGACAAGGTTTGAGGACTGTAATCAGGCAAGTTGCAGCAGAAGCTCTTATGATACCTCCAGAAAAAGTCAGAGCATATATGGAGCTTGATACAGACTTTTCTCCCTGGGAATGGCAGACAATCGGTTCAATGTTTACAACTCAGGGAGGTAGAGCAATTGTTCTTGCAGCGGAGAAACTTATCGGGATGATGAAAAAAAATGCTTCTTATGCTCTAAGATGTGATGAAGACTTATTAGAGTATGACGGTAAATATGTATTTCTTAAATCAGACCCAAGCGTCAGAGTGCCTATATCAGATATCGCTCGCGGATATATGACAGAGGGAGGCATTACCGTTGGAGAGGTAGTTCAGGCAACCAGTGCAGGAAGACTTCCAAGATATTCTTCACCTGATCCTGAAACAGGACGTGGAAATATGGGAGTTAATTATACGTTTGGTGCTCAGGGTTGCATAATACGTGTTGAGAAGGAAACTGGAAAGGTGATAATTGATAATTTTGTTTCAAGTTTTGATATAGGAAGAGTGATTAATCCTGTTCAATTGAGAGGGCAAATAGTTGGAGGAGTTATGATGGGAATCGGTGCAACTTTCTTCGAGCAGCTGAAGTTTGACAAGGATGGTAAAATTATGAACTCTCATTTTTCGACTTATCGTTTCCCAACAATCAAGGATGCTCCAACTAAACAGACAGTATTGTTTGTGGAAACACCCGACGGAGTAGGTCCTTTTGGAGCAAGAGGAATAGGAGAGCATCCCGTACTTGGTGTAGCACCGTCTATCCTGAATGCAATCTATGATGCCTTAGGTGAAGATTTCTTTGAAGTTCCCGTAACTAAAGAAAAAATTAAACAGGCAATTGAAAGAAAAAAGTCTCAGAAGGAGGTTAATTATGGGAGAAAGGATTAACTTTGCGATAAACGGTGTTAATAGAAGCATTGAAATTGAAGGCTGGGAAAAACTACTTGATATACTTAGGAATGGTTTAAATCTTACAGGAACAAAGCGCGGTTGTGATGACGGTTCCTGCGGAGCATGCACCGTAATTGTTAATGGTGAAGCAGTTAAAAGCTGCTTATTCCCTGCTAAGAAGCTAGAAGGTGCAAGTGTAGTTACAATTGAGGGATTAGCAAAAGGCGATGAGATTCATCCCATTCAGAAAGCAATGATTGACTCAGGGGCTGTCCAATGCGGATTCTGCACCCCGGGTATTATTCTAAAACTCTATGTTTTGTTCTCTAAGAATATTGATGCTTCTGAACAGCAGATGATAGATGCTCTTGAATCCCATCTTTGCAGATGTACTGGATACGAGTCGATTCTTGAGGGAGCGAAACTTGCCCAAAAATATTTGAAAGAAGACAAGTAGAAAGGAGGAGAAATGGCAGACATTGTCATTCGAAAGGCTAACACAAGGAAATTTGACAAGCCTGTTGATATTTCTATCGAAAATGGCATTATTACTGAAATTGGGAAAGTGAAAGCACAAGGCGAATTAGAAATAGATGCAAAAGACCATCTTGTCACTGAATCTTTTGTAAACACTCATCTTCATTTATGCAAAGTGTATACACTTATGATGATGAGCGAGGAAGCCTTGAAAGACTATCACGGCTCTGATATGGGAAAGGCAATGACTGCAATCGAACTTGCAGCGAAAATCAAAGAGCGCTATGATGAGTCCTGGATTGTCGAAAATGTCCGTAAAGCTCTTAAGGAGGCAATTAAAAATGGTGTTACTCATCTGAGGGCATTTGCTGATGTTGACAACAAGGCTAAACTCGAAGGAATAAAAGCTCTGATTAAGGCAAGAGATGAATTTGAAGGCATTGTTGATGTGCAGATTGTTGCTTTCCCTCAAGATGGAGTGGTGAGAGAACCAGGTGCTTACGAACTTGTTAGAGAGGCAATGAAGCTTGGTGCGGACGTTGTTGGTGGGATACCATGGATTGAATTTACTGAGAAGGACGAACAAACTCATATTGACAAAATGTTTGAGATCGCAAAAGAATTTAATAAAGACGTTTCAATGCTTGTAGATGATGCAGGCGACCCAACACTTAAGACATTGGAAATGCTAACCTCAAAGGCAATAGAAGAAAACTGGAACGGTCGCGTGTTAGCCCATCATGCAAGGGCAATGGCTATGTACCCAACTCCTTATTTTATGAAACTTATTGCACTGTTAAAGAAAGGGCAAGTAGGAGTGGTAAGTGATCCACATACTGGCCCACTGCATGCAAGAGTTAGAGAACTTTTGCATGAAGGAGCTCTTGTGGTTTTAGGTCAGGATGACATTTCTGATGCATATTATCCATATGGAAGAAATAATATGCTTGAAGTTGCTTTTCTTGCTTCTCATATTTTGTGGATGACAACGTCTGAAGATATGGAAAAACTGTACGATATGATAACAGTTGACGCTGCGAAGGCAATTAATGTGAACAATTTTGGGCTCAAAGTTGGTAACCCTGCAAATCTTGTAGTGCTTCGTGAACCAAATGTACTTGAAGCTTTAAGATATCACGGCCAACCTGAATATGTAATAAGCCATGGCAAACTTGTAAAATTTGAGCAGTATGCTCATTAAGGCTTTTTAGTAAAAATCAAATAAAAGGAGGTAAGAATGAAAAAGGTAGTTCTGGTAGTATTAGTATTGATGATGTCAGTTGCATTTTTTGCTGGCTGTAAAAAAACCGAGGAAAAACCGCCAGAAACCAAGTTCAAGGTAATTGGAATCTTTGCAACTCCAATTGAAGAGCCATGGGATGGAGCAATTCACCAGGCCTTACTAAAGGCACAGCAGGAACTTGGTGTTGATTATCAATGGGTTGAAAGTGTTGGTTATTCTGATTTTGAAAGAGTCCTCAGGGAGTATGCTGACAAAGGCCCTAATTTGATTATGGGAGATGCCTTTGGAAACGAGGAGTCTGTAAGAAGAGTTGCAAAAGATTATCCAAATATTGCATTTGCCTTTGGTTCCGGCGGTGGGCCTGCGGATCCAAACTTTGCAGTATTTGATGACTGGATTCACGAACCTGCATATCTTTGTGGTTTAATTGCAGGTAAACTTACAAAAACTAACATTATTGGAGTAGTTGGTGGGTATCCTGTCCCTGAAGTAAACAGAATTGTTAATGCTTTCATTGATGGTGCAAAAGAGGTAAATCCAAAAGTAAGAGTAAAAGTAACGTTTATTGGAAGTTGGTTCGATCCTCCTAAAGCTAAAGAAGCAGCTATAGCCCAGATTGAAGGTGGCGCAGATGTTATGTTTGGAGAAAGATATGGCGTTATTGATGCCTGCAAGGAAAAAGGAGTACCTGTGTTTGGAAACGTACTTGACCAATCTGAACTTGCTCCTGAAGTTGTAGTAACTGGACCTCTTTGGGATATGTGGCCAACTGTTAAGTTTGCTATTGAGTCTGCAAAGAACAAAAATTTTGAAGCCGTTGACCTGAAAGATTGGTCAATGATGGCGAAAGGTGGTGCTCTGCTTGCACCTTATCATAACTGGGATACTAAACTTACTCAAGAGATTAAGGACCTTGTTGCAAATAAGCATAAAGAGATTGTTGACGGAATTTTCAGGGTTAACGTAAACGAGGGTACACCTAAATCTGACTAAAGGGAAGTAATCATTCGGGGGGGCTAAGCCCCCCGCTTATTTATTACAGCAAAGGAGATCTCTATGGAAGCAGTAGTTTCAATGAGGGGCATAAAGAAGGTTTTTCCAGGCGTCATTGCTAACGATAATGTCAATTTTGATGCCTACAGAGGTGAAATTGTTGCTCTTCTTGGCGAAAATGGTGCAGGTAAAACCACTCTTATGAAAATGCTTTATGGGATGTACTCCAAAACAGAAGGAGACATTTTCGTAAGAGGTAGAAAGGTTGAGATAAATTCGCCTAAAGATGCAATTGACCTTGGCATTGGGATGATACACCAACATTTTACTCTTGTGAACCCATTTACAGTCATTGAAAATATTATCCTGGGAATGAAGGAAAACGGAATAATGCTTAAGCTTGATGACGCAAAAAGAAAAATTCAAGATTATATGAAAAGGTATCAACTCTATGTTGATCCAGATAGCAAAATATTTCAGCTTTCAGTGGGAGAAAAGCAGAGAGTTGAGATTTTGAAAGTTCTATTCAGGAATGCTGATGTCCTGATCCTTGACGAAGCAACGGCAGTATTAACTCCACAAGAAGCAGAAAACCTTTTCAAAACATTAAAAATATTAAAAGACGAAGGAAAAAGCATAATTTTTATTTCACATAAGTTGTATGAAGTTTTTGAAATCAGTGACAGGATTGTTGTTTTGCGCAACGGTAAGGTCATCGGGGAAACAAGTCCTACTGAGACCAATATCAAAGAGCTTGCCAAAATGATGGTTGGAAAAGAGGTAATTGATATAGTATCTGAAAAAAGCAGAAAAGTTGGAAATACAATTATTAAAGTTGAAGATCTATTTGCAACCAGTAAGAGGGGACATATGGCAATAAACGGTATTTCATTTGAAGTAAAAAGTGGTGAGATTCTTGGAGTTGCTGGAGTTTCGGGAAATGGACAAAAAGAGCTTGAGGACGTTATTTCTGGAATAAAGAAACCTCACTCTGGAGCAATTTACTTTAATGGTCAAAATATTACAGGAAGTTCCCCAAAGAATATCATTGATTTTGGCATTGGAAGAATACCAGAAGATAGAATGGAGAATGGAATCATAGGAGAAATTCCTATATATGAAAATATAGTTGTGGAATGCTATGACAGTAAACCATTCTGCAATGCGTTTTTCCTCAATTATAGAGAAATTTGTAAATATGCAGAAAATCTGACAAGCGAGTTCGATATAAGAACGCCATCAGTAAATTTTCCTTTAAGAACTCTTTCAGGTGGAAACATACAAAAAGCCATACTTGCAAGAGTTCTTTCGCGAGAACCTCGTTTTATTATTGCTTCTCAGCCAACAAGAGGTCTTGATGTTGGCGCTACTCAATATATTCACTCTAAGCTCATTGAGGCAAGGGAAAGAGGTTGTGGAATTCTTCTTATTTCTGAAGACCTTGATGAAATCTTAAATCTTTCTGACAGAATTATGGTTCTGTATAACGGAAAAGTTATGGGTTTTGCAGATAAAAGTGAGCTCAGTAGAGAGGAAATTGGACTGATGATGACCGGGACTAAAAAGGAGGCATTAAATGAAGTTGCCTAAGTTTGTTGTAGAAAAAAGATCTCATCTTCCAGTTTGGCTTAGAGTGCTTCTTCCTGTATTTGCAATACTATTATCCTTCATTTTTACTTCAATCATAATCCTTTTTGCGAAAAAAAATCCGATAAGTGCTTTTTATAATATCTTTTACGGTGCGTTAGGTACAAGGCTTGGCTTAATGGAAACAATTGTAAAGACTACTCCACTTATACTAACTGGGGTTGCAGTTTCCCTTGCTTTTACGGGAAAATTCTGGAACATTGGGGCAGAAGGACAGCTTTATGCCGGGGCGTTTGCAGCAACATGGGTAGGAATTATGAAACTGCCGTTACCATCTCCTTTATATATCCTGCTTGAAATTGCAGTGGGTTTTATTGCAGGTGCATTATGGGGTGTAATTCCGGGGGTTTTAAAGGCAAAATATAAAGTGGATGATGTTGTAACAACTTTGCTAATGAATTCGATAATGATATATCTTGTTACCGCAGTGCTTGAAGGTGCCTGGAGAGACCCTGTGACTTCATGGCCTCAATCGATAATGATTGCAACAAATGCTGAATTTCCAAAGCTTGTTGCGAAATCAAGAGTTCATTTTGGGATTGTGGTTGCTCTTGTCGCAATAGTTTTAGTATATATTTTGCTAAAATACACTAAACTTGGCTTTGAAATTAGGGCTACCGGATCCAAAAGCGAAGCTGCGCATTTTCTCGGTATCAATACGACTAAGACAATCATTCTAACTGCCTTAATCAGTGGAGGGCTTGCTGCTCTTGCTGGAGTAGGAGAAGTTGCTGGTCTACACTATCACCTTACGGAAAATATCTCTCCAGGTTATGGATACACTGGCATAATAATTGCAATGCTTGCAGGATTAAATCCTATAGCAGTTGTTTTAGCATCATTCTTTTTTGGAATAATAATTACAGGGGCCCAGTATATGAGCAGAATAACAGGAATCACGTCATTCATTGCAGATGTTGTACAGGGAGTAATCCTTCTTACAATGCTTGGAATGCTTCTTCTGCAGGAGTACGGGATAAGGAGGGCAAAATGAAAGAATTTTTAACTGCAGGTTTCTTGATTGGCTTACTCTCCGCGACTTTAAGAATGGCAACCCCTCTCATTATTGCAACTCTCGGTGAAACCTTCTCTGAGAGATCAGGAGTATTAAATCTTGGTATTGAGGGAACAATGCTTCTTGGGTCTTTGGTTGCGTTCCTTGTAGCATATAGAACTAATAACCTTTGGCTTGGAGTTCTCAGTGCAGGTTTTAGCGGTATACTTCTCTCTTTATTAATGGCATTTTTCACCGTAACCCTAGGAGTTTCACAGCATGTGAGTGGTCTTGGGATTACTATTTTTGCCTCAGGACTTTCACTTTTTATTTATAGGCAAGTAATTGGGTCTCCAAGTATTCCGCCAACTGTTACTACATTTAAGACTGTGGCAGTACCATTACTTTCGAGAATACCTATCGTCGGTCCGATTCTTTTTGATCAGTATGCTCTTACATACATTGCTATTTTGCTTGTTCCTATCTGTGGCTATATTCTTTTCAAGACGAATTTTGGATTATCATTAAGGGCGGTAGGAGAAAACCCGGAATCTGCAGATGCTCTTGGGATTAATGTTTACAAGACAAGGTACGTTTCACTTATGATTGCAGGTTTTCTTATGGGTATTGCCGGAAGTTTTTTTACTCTTGCATATTTTAACATGTTCCTTTACGGTATTGTTGGCGGAAGAGGATGGGTTTGTATTGCATTGGTTATTTTTGCAAACTGGATTCCTTCGAAAGTTTTGCTTGGAGCACTGCTTTTTGGTGGAGTAGATGCATTGCAACTGAGGCTTCAAGCAATCGGCTTCAATATTCCGTATCAATTTTTCCTAATGATGCCTTACGTTTTGACTATTATTGTTCTTGTAATTGTTGCAAGGCGTGCTTCTTATCCTTCAGCATTGCTGAAGCCTTACAGGAGAGAATAGATTTAATAAATTTTTAATCTTTCAGATAATCAAGCAGGAATTCTCTGAATTTGTCTTTTTTCGAAAGCCCTTCTCTTTCCGAAACTTCGATTCTTGCAATAGAATACAGATCGGACTTTGGTTTATTGTATTGGTGTTTCCAGGTATCAAGTCCTATCTCAAATCCATATTTTCGAAGAATATTTCTTAGAGTTTTATCGCTTGAGCCTGCCCCTGATGGATATGCAAATGCAATTGTTTTAATACCTAAGGAATCAAAGAACTCACTTGATTTTTTAATATCTTCTTCTATTTTTTTATATTCTTTTTTTTCCAGAGCTTTTTTGAAATCATTATGAAGGGTATTTGTATGAGATGCAAATTCAACGTATCCTTCTTTTTGAAGCAATTCTATATCCTCTTTGGTGAGTGACCAGGAAGAACCCGTAAAACCAGTCATAATTGAAATAACCCCTCCTAAGTTATATTTTTTGATCAGCGGGTAAATATAAAAAAAGGTTTTGAAACCATCGTCAAAGGTTAGTAGCACAGATCTTAAGGGTAATCTTTTTCCGAATTTAGTATAGTAATAAATATCATCCAAGCTTACAGGCTCAAAAGAAAGCTCCTCTAATACCTTAAGCTCATCTTCGAAAGCCTTAACGCTAATTGAATACTTTGTTTTATAATCTTGTGAATTTCTATAAAAAGAGTGGTACATAAGCACTATTAAAGTTTCGTTTCCATTCGAAAAAAGCCCATTGTAATATGTTAAGACTTCTTTTTCTGTGTTTTCCATCAGATTCAAAGATAGAAGCCTTCCGACGTTGTAAAGAGCACCTTCAAAATATTTTGGGGAAATATTAGTAACTGTTATTCCTGAAATAAGGTTTCTTCCCAAAACAGCAAAAGGAGCAATAAAAATAGCCAGAATTAGAATTATGTAGAAAAATTTTTTCACTTAACCCTCACAACTTTAGACATGTTAATAATCAAAAGAGTTCCTGAAATAACTCTTTTTTTGAAAGATACTGTGCCCTTAAATCTGCACCTTTAAATGTGTCAAGTCTTATTGTTTGATTGGGTGTGTCTATATTTACCTGGATTTCTTTGACCTCAATTTCATCAAAATAATTTAAAAAAGCATCTCTTATTGCTTTAATTTTGAAAGAATTTAAAGAAGCAACTGCAATTTTTGACATTGCTTAAGGTGTTGCGAAGCTTCTGATATAAGTTTTTTCCTCAGTTGTAACAGGTTTTGACACCTTTCCAATTATTTCTGCATCGTTTCCTATAATTGCCTGTGCCCTGAGAAGTTCTTCATACGTTAGTGGGGAGGCAAAGCCAAACGAAGGCTTTCTTACCACTGTATTTAGGTGAACTTTGTTCGCTTTTATTCTGCGAAGGGCTCTGTGTATTCCAATATAATTTTCTGCATTATCATTAATTCCTTTGACAAGAAGGATTTCAATCCAAAGCTCTCCTTTAAATATTTTTCTGAATTCTATTAATCCTTTAATTACTTCATCAGGTTGAATGCTTTTTTCCTGATGGTTTATTCGCTTGAATGCCTTTTCATGAGTTGCATTCAATGTTAGCTTTACAATATCTGCAGATAATAAATCATTCTGGACATCTTTTCTCAAAACAAGAGATCCATTGGAAAGTACAACTACTGGCACATCAGTCATTTTTTTAATTTCTTTAATCATATATCCAATTTTGGAATTTAGAGTTGGCTCACCGAACCCTGAAAAAGTGATGTGCTCTAGAGGCTCTCCTGAGTAGTTTTCCAGAAAATTCTCTACCTCTGCTA
>Ga0315268_10007704_pt1 | contig 11315 bp, 10 predicted proteins | sample C1_top_MG_FD_204535 | JGI IMG/M metagenome (GOLD analysis project Ga0315268, IMG submission 204535) | Sediment microbial communities from Yellowstone Lake, YNP, Wyoming, USA - C1_top | ecosystem: Environmental > Aquatic > Freshwater > Lake > Sediment | place: USA: Wyoming | collected 2017-08-01 | reverse complement strand
GAATACTTATTTATCAATCGGTATTTTGATTATTGGTTTACTTAGCTTAATAGCTATTCTGTCGCCGCTAATAAGCCCTTATGATCCGTCGCAGATTGACGCGGGAAACCTGCTTATGCCGCCGTCCAGAGCACATCTTTTGGGAACAGACAGCTTAGGCCGTGACCTATTAAGCCGGATGATCTACGGTTCCAGAATTTCCTTAATCATCGGTGTGATTGCAGTTGGTATTGCAGTTTTTCTGGGTGTAATCTTGGGCTCTATATCGGGTTTTTATGGAAAATTTATTGATACATTAATCATGCGCTTCGCCGATATAATGCTGTGTTTTCCCACTTTTTTCTTGATTCTGGCAGTAGTGGCATTTTTAGAGCCCTCGATTATTAATATTATGCTCATCATCGGACTTACCAGCTGGATGGGGCCAGCCAGGCTTATCCGCAGTGAAATCCTTTCTTTAAAGGAAAGGGAGTTTATCCAGGCAGAAAAAGCCATCGGTGCTTCCTCAGCAAGAATCATTACGCGCCACCTTATCCCCAATGCCATAGGTCCGGTTCTGGTAAATGCCACCCTGGGGATAGCAGGAGCAATTCTTTTGGAAACAGGTTTGAGCTTTTTAGGCCTGGGTGTACAGCCACCCACCCCCAGCTGGGGCAATATTCTCATTGAGGCAAAATCCACTTTAGGTATTGCCTGGTGGATTACTGTATTTCCCGGTTTGGCTATTCTGATTACTATATTAGGCTTTAACTTTATTGCCGAAGGATTTAAAAAGATTATCGGATAGATGCAGAATCTGTTAGAGATAAAAAATCTAAAAGTTGAGTTTCATCTGGATAACCACCAGGTTATCACTGCAGTTAGTGGCGCAAATCTGGATATAAAACAAAATGAAGTAGTGGTCCTGGCAGGTGAATCCGGTTCAGGGAAAACCATAACTGCATTATCCATCTGCAAGATTTTGCCGCGCAATGCTCATATAGTCTGCGGTGCGATTAACTTTGCAGGCAGGGAGATGTTTTGCTTAAATGAAAATGAATTGATAAAGATTCGGGGCAAAGATATTGCCTATATTTTCCAGGAGCCGGTGAGTTTCTTAAATCCGGTTTATACCATCGGTAACCAGATTATGGAAACCATACGCCTGCACCAGCATAAAAATAAAAAGGAGGCTTACGAAGAAACAATCAACATTTTGAAAAAAGTCAAGATTTGGGAGGGCAGGCGGGTTTTCCAGAGTTACCCGCACCAGCTTTCCGGCGGAATGAATCAAAGGGCATTTATTGCGATGAGCCTTGCCTGTCAGCCAAAACTTTTAGTTGCCGATGAACCTACTACGTCTTTGGATGTGACTGTTGAAGCGGAAATCCTGGAGCTGCTCATGGAATTGAAAAAATCCCTAAAGTTTTCTTTGCTTTTTATCACGCATAATTTATCCCTTGCCCGGAAGATTGCCGACCGGATTTTCGTGATGTATAAAGGAAAAGTAGTGGAAGAGGCAGACAGGGAAGAGCTTTTTAAATCGCCGGAACATTTTCACACCAAAGAGTTGATTAATGCCTATGAGAGGATTGGAAGGATATGATTCTTAATGTAATAAAGATAAGCAAATATTTTCCCATAGAACAGGGGTTTTTTCATACGGAAGCTGGATTGGTTGCAGCGCTTGATGAAGTAAGCTTTTCTGTGGATGAATTCAGCACTTTGGGTATCGTGGGTGAATCCGGTTCAGGAAAGACTACTTTGGCTAAGATAATCCTGGATTTAATCCCCCCCACAAGCGGCGAGATTTTTTTCAACGAAGACTTTATCGGAAATTTCCGCAAAGACGTGCAGATTATCTTTCAGAACCCTTATAACAGCTTGAATCCCAAGATGCGCATATTCGATATAATTGCCGAGCCGATGCTTATCCATAGAATTACGGGCAAAAAATATCTCAAAACTAAAGTTATCGAATTGTTAGAGACAGTAGGCTTAGACGGTAATATCTTGAAGCGCTATCCTCATGAATTTTCCGGAGGACAGCGCCAGCGCATTTGTATTGCCAGGGCACTTGCCAGTGAACCGAAGTTCATCGTCCTTGATGAACCTATTTCTTCCCTGGATTTGACCATTCAGGCAAAGCTTCTGGATTTATTTATTGAATTAAAACAGAAGTTTAAGCTGACCTATATCTTTATCAGCCATAACCTCGGTGTGATTAAATATATCTCGGATGCGCTCATCGTAATGCAAAACGGCAGGATTATAGAGAGAGGAAAAGTTTGTGATATTTTTAATCAACCGTCCGAGCAGTACACAAAAAAACTCTTAGAGGCAGCAAGGTAAAGTCTCTAACGTTTTTAATAGAGGGAGAAAAAAGTGGCTTTAAGAGAACATATAGAAAGGCAGGGAAATTACCTTTTTAGATGGAGGAGTTATTAGCCTTTGCTGTTTGTCCCTCTTTTACTTTTTTGGATATTTCTACGGATTGGTTTGCAGAAGGAAAATTCGAGCCGAGTTTACCTTGGACAATATTGTTCATAATTAGTTTAATAACATAAATTACTTTTCGTTAAGATAAATACCGCATCTGCACGTTATTGTTTTTATACCTGGGAGTGCGGTATGGCTGTAGACTAACCTAAGGCCGTTTCTGAATATGTCTCTGTAATACAATAAGTTTTGATAGAAGTGTGTCCCTGGCTACCGGCAGGCAGGTTGGTGCCTTTGGTTATTCCGAGTCCAAAAAGGCTTGGGATTTTTATTTTAGGGAGTTATAATATTAGCTTATGGGGAGGTGGTTAATATGCGTATAGAAGAATTAAAAGGTAAGTTAGTTCTTTTTAAACTTTGTGAAGAAATAAAAGACGATTTGAGTATTTTTCAGATATATGGAGTAACTTTTTGGGCTGTGGTAACAGGGATTGAAAATGAAGGGATTTGGATAGAGAACCCAAAATACGAGCTGGGAATTTGGTGGGATGAAAAAGGTAATTTGATCCCTCCGGATAAACAAATAAAAGAAGAGGTTAAGTCCGATACGCTTATCCTTTGGCGTTATATAGAAGGAATCATGGATGTTAAAGACGTTCGATTCCAAAAGGTAGAAATTAAAGAGTTGCCCGGTTTCAAAGCCTATAAATAAATTTAGAATAATGGTAATAAGGCTAAGAGGAGGGAAGAAAACATGTATATACTTATCGCAGTTGTTGTGTTGGCAATAATAACTATCTCGATATTTAACCGGCTCATCCGTTACAGGTTTCTGGTGCGTGAAGCCTTTAGCGGAATCGATGTCCAGTTGAAAAGGCGGCACGACCTCATACCTAAAATCGTGGATACAGTTAAGGGCTACGCCCAATATGAAAGTAAACTTTTAGAAAATATAACCTCCATGCGTTCTCAACTTGTCAGTGCTAGTGCTGTAAAAGACAAGAGTAAGATAGAAAACGACCTTTCCCAGGCGTTGAAAAGTATTTTTGCCCTGGCTGAAGCATATCCTGATTTGAAAGCCAATCAGAGTTTTCTTGATCTTCAGAAGACTGTCAGTGAAATAGAGGATCAGATTCAGATGGCAAGACGTTATTACAACGGGACAGTGCGTGATTACAACATAATGGCAGCAGCGTTTCCCGGTAATCTGGTGGCAGCGGTTTTTAATTTTAAGGCTGAGGAATTCTTCGAGATAGAATACGCCACTGAACGTCAGGTTCCTGGTGTGGATTTCTCAAATCAAGAAACAAAATGAAAGAGGGAAAGACTGTGAGAGGAAAAAATTTTCTTGTGTCAAAAATTTTATTAATTTTCTTTTTTATTTTGTTCGCCCTGCCTGTTACTGCTTTAGATTCTAACTCTGAAAAGATAATTTCTTTCCATAGCTATATCAAAATTCACCGGGATTCTTCCATGACCGTCGCTGAGACGATTAAAGTCAATGTTAGCGGTGACAGTATTAAGCACGGAATTTACCGCGATTTTCCCACCCGCTACAAAGATAGATTAGGCAATAATTATGCGGTTGACTTTAAGATAATCGAAGTTTTGAAGGACGGAATCCCGGAGAGTTATCATTTTAAGGATTTAAGTAATGGCAGGCGTATTTACATAGGCAGCAAAGACGTTTTTGTCAGCGTAGGTGGGCACACTTATACTTTGGTCTATGAAACCAGCCGCCAGTTAGGATTTTTTAAAGATTTTGATGAACTTTACTGGAATGTAACAGGAAACGGCTGGAATTTTGTTATTGATACTGCTTTCGCAACAGTGGAACTGCCCGAAGGGGCACAGGATAAAATAATCAGTTACGACGGATATACGGGTTATAGCGGTGCGAAAGGGAAAGATTTCACTGTTTCTTACGATACTTTCGGGAATATTACCTTTACCGCTACTCGAGCCTTAAAGCCCCAGGAGGGGCTGACCATTGTTGTTTCCTGGCCTAAAGGTTATGTGCAGGAGCCGGATATCCAGATGAAATTAGGATACTTTATGCGGGATAACCGGAATGTTTTAGTCGGATTATTGGGTCTTTTATTTCTTCTGGCTTATTATCTGATTGTCTGGAATCTTTTTGGCAGAGACCCGGCTAAAGGGACGATTATCCCGCTCTACAATCCTCCGCAAGATTTTAGCCCCGCATTAGTGCGTTATATTGCCAAGATGGGTTACGATAATAAGGTATTTACGTCAGCAATTTTGAATATGGCAGTGAAAGGATATCTTAAAATTGAAGAGACGACTGGTAATCTGGTAGGTTTTTTAGCTGGTAAAACTTATGTTATTAGCAAGACAGGTAAAGATGAGTCGTTATTGGCCGCCGAGGAAAAAACAGCAGCTCGTTCTCTACTAGGATTGGATAACGATATTGAGCTGAAGAAGGAAAATTATGTTATTATTAGTGCCGCCATCAATAATTTACATCGGGTTTTGGCAAAAAAGGCCGAGAGGGTATACTTTTTCACTAATAGTGTATTTTTTGGCTTTGGATTTTTTATAACTGTCTGTTTCATCACTCTTGTATTTATTTCTTTAGTTCAGAGCGGCGGTTTAGTTCTTTTGGGGCTCGGCGCAAATATCTTAATGATTTTGTTAAATGTACTTTTTTATCATCTGCTAAAAGCCCCTACCCTCCAAGGCCGCGGGATTATGGATCAGATTGAAGGTTTTAGAATGTTTCTTACTGTGACAGAGAAGGAAAGGCTAAATTTGTTAAATCCTCCCGAAAAAACTCCGGAACTATTCGAGCGTTATCTGCCCTATGCGCTTGCCTTGGATGTAGAGCAGAAATGGGCAGAACAGTTTACCGAGGTATTTGAACGGATTAGGCAACAAGGGACAGATTATCATCCTGCCTGGTATACAGGGTATTCTTGGAGCAACTTGGATAGTAGAGGATTTGCGCATAGCCTGGGAAGTGCTTTTTCTGGTGCAATTGCTTCTTCAGCCGTACCTCCCGGCTCAAGTTCCGGCGGCGGAGGCGGCGGTTCTTCTGGCGGCGGAGGCGGAGGTGGAGGCGGGGGAGGGTGGTAATTGCTGCTCCTCGAGTCCTTTTAACACTCCTACCTTTGTTCTGGCCGAAAATGCCTCCGTTAGGATTAGGATTCCTGCAAAGCTATCTTGCCCAAAATGGCATAAACTCAAATATTCTCGACCTGAACAATATCTTCTATAATCTGGCGGATAATAATTTAAAAAAGCAATGGCTGCTCAGCTGTAATGCAGCTTTGGAGAAAAATATCCTTTCCATCATCAAAAGAAATTATCCCACGGCATATAACGACTCAATTGAGAAGATGCTTTGTTATGATGTTTTAGGTTTTTCCTGTTTCAAAAGCAATTTTGCATCTACGCTTGAAATAATCCGCTTGCTTAAAGCAAAAAGAAAAGATATTAAGATAATTCTCGGCGGCCCCGAGATAACCAGGCAGTTTTTTAAAGGAAAAGGCAGGATTAACAGCAGCATTGTCAAACTGGCTGATTATTTAGTGGTTGGAGAAGGCGAAGAGCCGCTCTTAAATTTTCTTATAAGCAAAAAGAATTCTGCAAAAACAGCGAGTTTCAAGCAGCTCGATAATTTAGAGAACATAGATTTCCCGCGATATCAAGGACTAAGTGTTGAATCTTATCCGAAAAAAGACGCTATGCCGATACAATTTTCCCGCGGATGTATAAGAAGATGCGGCTTCTGTTCCGAGAGGCTGCTCTATAAGGGCTTAAGACATAGAAGAGTTAAAAGTATAGTGGACGAAATCAGGTATCATAAGATAAATAACAATACAAATTATTTTGTGTTCTTCGACTCATTGATAAACTCAAGCCTTGATAAATTAGAAGATTTGTGCGATAAGATTATCGATAATTTCGGCTCGATTAACTGGGAGGCGCAGATAGCTGTGCGCGATGATATGAGCCAAAAGCTTTTGGAAAGGATGAAAAGAAGCGGCTGCTATAACCTTTTTGTCGGTCTTGAATCCGCTTCGGATAATACCCTTAAAAAAATGAATAAAGGTTTTACCACAAAAGATGCAATCAGTTTTTTCAAAAAGCTTAATAAAGCAGGGCTTTTTTTTGGAATAAGCATTATTGTGGGCTATCCGGGTGAGACTGATAGGGATTTTAGAGAAAGCCTGGATTTTATTATCCGCAATCGGGATATCATACCGAAAATCGAGCAGGTTAATCCTTTTGCCTATTATGACGGCACCCCCGCTGATAAAACCGGGGATTATAAAGTAAACCGGGCTTCTTTGGGAAGAATGCAGGTATTCATAGACGAGATAAAACGCAGCCGTTTTAAGTACACCAATGCCTTTCTGGGCAATCTGATTGAAAAAGATGACGGAGTTTAATGAGGTAAAAATAAAACGCATACTTAATCCGACTTCCATTGATTTGGGGGAATACGTGATTAATCCGTTTATGGGCTGTGAGTTTTCCTGTCTTTACTGTTATGTCAGGTCTAACAGGGTGATAAGCAGAAAAAATAAACCCTGGGGAGAATATGTGGATATAAGAATTAATGCCGCAGAATTGCTGGAGAAGGAGATAGCTTCTAAGAAACCCCGGGTAGTGCTTCTTGGCTCAACTACCGAATGTTTCCAGCCGATAGAAAGAAAATATCAGATTACCGGGAAAATCCTCGAGATTCTAAATAAACATAAAGTTTGTTATGTCATACTCACCCGCTCGCCTTATATATTGGATTACGTGCCTCTATTGAAAGCCGGATTTTGTTCGAAAGTATATTTTACAATAAATAGATTCAGTCCGGAATTTAAACAGCGGCTTGAGCCGAAAAGCCCGGCATTTGATTTAAGAGACAATACCGTAAATACGCTGCTTGATAAAGGAATACCCGTGGTAGTCTATTTTTCTCCTTTACTCCCATGGATATCGGATATAAAAGATGTCTTTTTTAGATTTAAGAAAGTAGATACGCTTGAGTTTGAATGTCTTAATTTCAATCTGAAAAATATTAACGATATAATAAATAATATCGCTTTAGTTAGCCCGTCTTTAAAAGCAAAATACCAAAAGATGCTCACTGACAGGCAATTCTATAACGAGACCTGGAAAGAGATAGAAGAAGATATCAAAAAAGAGGCAGCTCCTCTAAAAAAGAGATATAATATATTTGTGCACAGTTTTGGGGATTATTTTAAGAATAGTTACCGCTGAAAAATATGACTGAATTCCAAGCTTTATTCGGCATAAAAAGAACACAGGTTAAAAAGAACTGTATTTTACTGCCGCTTCTTCAGAAAGAGATATCGCATAAGTTTAAGATTAAAAATTTCTCAAAAGGCAGATTATACGCTACAGTAAATACCCCTGATTTTACTCTGATTCATACCAGAATCGGACCTGGCTTTGTCGGTGACGCGGTTTTGTATCTTAAGCATACCCCTTGCGAAAATCTGATACTTTTTGGTTCATGCGGATTGGTGAAAGCCAAAGACGGTTTGACCATAGGCAGTTTAGTGTGCCCTTCCAAGTGTTATGCAAACGAGAGTTTTACCGATATGCTATGGAAAGAGAAGATAAAGCCAAAGGTATTTTATCCTCACAAAGGATTCCTGGAGGAGTTTTTAAGAAGCAACCAAAAGCAAGACGTAAAGAAAGTTATCTGTTCTACAATATCCTCTTTGAAGCTGGAGCAGGATTTGTTAGATTCCTTTATGAAAAAAAACATTGATGTGGTGGATATGGAGTGTTCTGCGTTTTTTTCTGCATCCAGTTACACCGGACTTAAAGCAATGGCTCTTTTTTATGTGAGTGATATAATAAAAGAGAAGCCTTTTTATAAGACTTTAAAACCAGCCCTAAAAACAAAATTATCCGCAGCGATAGAAAAATCTATCAATCTATTGGAAGCTTTTTTTCTTGCAAGATAGACATTAAAAATATGAAAAGCAATGTGTATTTTATAGCGGTGAAAAATTCTGATGAGCCTGCGTGCATAGGGGAAAAGCTTGCCAGATTGATAGAGGAAGGCAAACTGCTGGATTTTATCCGCAAAGAAGAAAAGGTGGTTATCAAATTGCATTTCGGCGAAAAAGACAATACCGGCTATGTACGGCCGGAATATCTGCGTGTAATATCTGAGTTTGTGCATAAGAAAGAGGCTTATCCCATTCTTGCGGACACAAACACTCTATATCGCGGCAGCCGCACTAATTCCAGAGACCATCGGCAATTAGCCTATGAGCATGGTTTTACCCCGGAGAAGGTCAAAGCTCGGGTCGTAATACCCGATGATACACAAAAAGAGAATGTGCAGAAAATCCATATAGACGAAAAATTCATCAAGGTAGCCAAGATTGCCAAGCTTTTTTGGACTGCCGACTCACTCATTAGCGTTGCTCATTTTAAGGGCCATCTGATGACCGGTTTTGGCGGCGCATTAAAGAATTTAGGTATGGGTTGTGCTACCCGAGAAGGAAAGCTCAACCAGCATTCTGATATTTCTCCATTTGTTATAAAAAGGAAATGCACGGGCTGTCGAGCCTGTCAAGAGACCTGCCCCGCAGAGGCAATAATTTTAAAAGAAGGTAAATCTTATATCGACACTTCCAAATGCATTGGCTGCGCAAGCTGCATTGCCGCTTGTAAATATAACGCCATTGAACTGAACTGGGAAGCGGGTGGAAATCTTTTACAGGAAAAGATGGTTGAATATGCCAAGGCAGTCTTGAGTAATAAGAAGGGCAGGGTTGTTTTCTTTAATTTCTGCCTGAAGATTACCAAGGAGTGCGACTGTCTGGCTAAAGATGATCCGCGCATCGCGGCTGATATTGGAATACTGGCTTCATGTGACCCTGTGGCAATAGATAAGGCCAGTTTTGAGTTGGTAAATAAGTCTGCAGGAAAAGATATATTTAAAGAGGCGCATCCTAAAAGAGACGGTGGGAAGCAGTTGAATTATGCCGCTGAACTTGGCCTGGGCAACCTCGATTACGACCTAATCACCCTCTAACCTGTTCCAAACCTGGTCCAATGCGGGTTTGGACAATGGTCCAATGGGGGTTTGGACAAATGTACAATCTCAAAAAGTGTTGAATTTGTTTGAGAGGCAAGTATAATATAATTAATGGCGGTTAAACGCAGGTATTTAATATGAAAGATGTATTAAGCATAATTCTGGGAGGGGGCAAGGGCACACGGTTATATCCTTTAACTAAACACCGGGCCAAGCCTGCTGTTCCCATAGTCGGTAAATACCGGCTTGTAGATATCCCGATAAGCAACTGTCTTAATTCCGGCTTCCAGAAGATTTTTATCCTCACCCAGTTTGAATCCGGCTCGTTGAACAGGCACATCTTTCGCGGCTATAAATTGGATTCTCTTTCCGGCGGATTTGTCGAGATAATCGCAGCTGAGCAATCCGTGGAACAAAGCGATTGGTTCCAGGGTTCGGCTGATGCGGTAAGAAAGTGCCTGAAGCATTTTACCCACCCCGGTATAAAATATATATTAGTCCTTTCGGGCGATCAGCTTTATAAAATGAATTTTAGCGATTTGCTGCGTTTCCATATCGAAAAGAATTCAGAGATAACTGTAGCCTGCAATACTGTAGCTATCGAGGAAACCCCGTATTTGGGTATTATGGGTATAAATTCGGCTTGCCGGATAGAAAATTTCATCGAGAAACCCAAAGATAAAAAAGAAATCAGGGATTTGGCAATACAAGTAGATGGCCAAGAAAGGTATTTGGCCTCAATGGGCATTTATCTCTTTAATAAAGACATATTGTCTGAATTGCTCACCAAAAGCGGTAAGGCGGATTTTGGCAAAGAGATAATACCGGATGCTTTATCTAGTAAGAAGACATATGCCTTTACCTATAACGGTTATTGGAAAGACATCGGTTCCATAAAATCATTTTATGAAGAGAACCTTGCTTTTACGGAAGCGAATCCTCCTTTAGACCTGTTTGACGAAGATTGGCAATTTTTTACCCGTCCCCGTTATCTGCCGCTGACAAAATTTTTGAATAGTTGTATTGAGAAATCCAATATTGCCGAGGGTGCAATTATAGATAAAGCCAAGATTATTCACTCGATTATCGGTTTAAGAAGCATTATCCGTTCCGAGTCTATTGTTGAAGATTCCATACTTATGGGCAATGACTTTTATGAACAAACTGACAATAAAAGAGGAGGCAGTTCAAGTAAAGTCCTGTCGTTGGGAATAGGTAAGAACTGCCATATAAAAAAGGCAATAATAGATAAAAATGTGAGAATGGGTGATGATGTAAAGATTATCAATAAAAAAAATATTCGGGAATTCGAGAATGGCTATTGTGTAATACGTAATGGTATTATCATTATTCCTAAGGGCACGGTTATTCCATCGGGCACTGTTATATGAAAGCCGTTAACAAGGTATAGAAAATATCAACTCGTAAATGCAGAGGGGCGCAAGATGAGCAAGATTCTGGTCGTAGACGATGAACAGGATGTTGTCGAAGCATTATCTCACAGTCTTAGGCGTCACGGGTATGAAGTGGAGACTGCCATGACAGGAGAGGAAGCCATCAAGAAGGTAGAAAACAGCAAATTTGATGTGGCTCTGCTCGATATTAATTTACCCGGGCTAAGCGGTATACAGGTTCTTGAACAAATAAAGAAGGTTGCCCCTGAAATAGAAGTGATTATGATTACTGGTTTTGGCTCGATTGAATCCGCTATCGATAGTCTGAAAAAAGGTGCATATGATTATATTCAGAAGCCGGTAAACAGCGAAAAAATTGTGGTTACGGTGGAAAAAGCGCTGGAGAAACACGAGCTTGCTGAAACGGTTGCGTTATACGAAAAAAGCAAAGCAATCTT
>Ga0315268_10007703_pt1 | contig 11315 bp, 8 predicted proteins | sample C1_top_MG_FD_204535 | JGI IMG/M metagenome (GOLD analysis project Ga0315268, IMG submission 204535) | Sediment microbial communities from Yellowstone Lake, YNP, Wyoming, USA - C1_top | ecosystem: Environmental > Aquatic > Freshwater > Lake > Sediment | place: USA: Wyoming | collected 2017-08-01 | reverse complement strand
GCGGCGCCGGCATCGGAGTCCCCTTCGTCGCCTGCCAGATGATTTCGCTGAAGAGTCTGTCGGGCGCCGCGTCCACCCGTCGCAGGTCGATGCGATCCATCAATTCCTCTCCGACACTGCCCGGTTTGTTACGCGCCGTCAAATCCACCCGTGGCTCTTCTGCCGCGTAGGGCGAGCCATCCGGCGTGACGGCGAACAGCCGGTGCATGGGAGTTGCGGCGGCATCGTACTGGCTCATCGGCGGGAGACCGAGGATCAACTCAATGGTGCGCAGCATCGACGCAGTACTATAGAGTGTATGATCCACAGCGCGTCCCCGCGTGTACGGACTGATCACCAGGCCCACGGAGCGGTGTGCGTCGACATGGTCCGGACCGTTCTGTGCGTCATCCTCTACCACAAAGATCGCCGTTTGCTTCCAGAAGCTACTCCTCGAGATCCGCTGGACAATTAAACCGAGCGCATAATCATTCTGTGCCACGTACGCGGTGGGGGTCAGGGCGCCCTTCTTCGTGCCGGCCGTGTGGTTATTCGGGAGATGCATGACGCAAAGCCGCGGCAAGCTGCCGCTCTTCTCAAACCCGCTGAACTCTTTCTCCCATTCGTGATACCGGTCGACATCGGAATAGTTGAGGTCCCAACCCCGATAAAGGGGCGCGAAATGCTCCGCGAGTCCGGGATCGCGGGGCGTCCCGGGTTTCCCGATCGTATCATTGGCCGTGATAAATTCCCCGTAGTTCCGAAACGGAATCCCACGTTTCGCGCAGGCCGTCCAGAGATACCCCGCGGTCGGCACTGTTGCAGGCTGGCCTCCCTCGAAATCGTATTCTCCACCCCGTCCGCCGTACTGAGTCGGCCACGTCTTCTCAACGTAGTCTGTCGCATATCCTGCCACGGTCCAGTTGTGACCATCGGCGCTGACCTCGGAATTCACGTAGAAGTTGTCGAGCAACCCAAACTCCCTGGCCAGTGCATGATGGTTGGGAGTGACAGATTCACCGAACATGCACAGCGACGTGTCTCCATTTCCCCGGGGCATGTCGCCGAACACCTGGTCATACGTCCGGTTCTCCTTGACAATGTAGAAAACGTACTTGATGGGAGAAGGATCGCCCACCTTCGCCGGGATGGGCCCCCCGGGGGGGACGTTGGCTTTCAGCAGCCCGGCCTGCCGGTACGGTGTGTTTCGGAAGACCGCCTTCGAGTACTCCACCAGCTTCTTCTCCGAGGGGAACGGAATGATGGACAGGGAACCGTCAAAAAGACTGGCGATATACTGGTGCTTGGGATTCGGCAGCGACCGTCCCCCTTTCCCATTCAACACGAGAATGGTGCCGTCTTTTTTGACGAGAACTTTTGTAGGATACCAACCGACTGGGATGAAGCCGGCGGGGACCGGTCGACCGGGATTCTTCGCGGAGATCACCGTCAGAGAATTGTTATCCGCATTTGCGGCGATAACGACCGGCCTGCCCGGAACGAGCGCGACAGAATTTGTGGTCGACCCTTCGGGTGCGTCGGGGTGTACGGCAGTGGACACCGAGGCGAGAGTCCGCCCGGCACTCAGGTCGATTACGCTCACGGTGTTATCATTGGCGCAGGCCACATAAGCGTACTTCATGTCCGGCGAGCATGTGATCTCGTTCGGATGGTCTCCGGTCGGACATTCGTACTGCAGTACTGAATCTTTCAACACGACCACTTTTCTCGAGCTCCAGAGAGACACCATCACCGATCCATCGGAGAGGAATGCACAGGCGTACGGCATGCCGCTGAGTTTCGTCACCGCCTGAGTGCGAGTAACGAGGTCCCATCGTCGCAGCGTGCTGTCCTGTCGAAACACGACAGCCAGCCGCGCGCCCTGAACGTCAAGCCCGGCGGCTGCTCCCTTGTAGTTTGGATTGGGATCCGCCAGTCGCACGGTGTCAAACGGCACAAGATGGCCAGAGGCGAGCCGAAACACGTACACGCAGTTCTGATATCCGCCGGAGACATACAGCAGATCTCCGACGAACTTGATGCCGTACCACGCGTCTTTGAGACGAATGCGGTCCACCTCTCTTTTCTCCTTCAGGTCAACCAGCCAGAGCGCAGCCTTCGACTGGCCGCTGTGCGAAACCGCCAGGTAACGCTCGTCGCCCGAGAGTGCCCCGTTCATGGGGAAATCACCGAGACGGATTTGCTCCCCCGCCGGCGACAGCCACCACCCGTTCGGGAGAAGAACCCGATGGGACGTCACACCGGGGACCTGGCCCGATGCTGCAGAGATGAGGAAAAAGAGGCAGAGAATGGACCGCATGGCAGATTGCTCCTTCATGGTTCAGTTGATGCAAAGAATTCTCTTCGAGACCACGGCACGACGATAGAAGATACAAAAGAACCAGATCCCGTTCATCAGAACCAGATTCAGGATAAGGTACAGCTTCAGCTCGTTGAAAACAGAACAAAGCATCAAAACGAACAGCTCTGTGCCGAACCCAAGGAAGCCGGAGATGCGCAGCGCCGTTGTGTCCGAGTACCATACCCGACGCCGGGCAGGATTCCCGTCCACGCTTCCCAGGCCCATCGACCACCGGTCGATCGCCGCCATGGAGCGGTCCTGCCAGCCGTAGATGAGCTGGAAAGTCCGCTGAAGTGTGAGCGTGAGTACACCGGCTGTCCGGTCCTCCGGCCGGATCTCCTCGCTGAGCCGGTTGTTTTGATACGTTCGTTCCTGGTGCAAAAAGTTGGTCTGATAATAGACATGGTACGACACACGAAGCGAGATGCCGACCAAACCGAACAATGCGGCAATTCCCCACCACGGATTCCCGGTGTTCGTGACAAGCAACCAACCGATCGCTCCGAACACGGCCACGTCCACGACGAAATCTCCGATGGAATCAAGAAAACGTCCAAGGCGGCTGTATTGATTTCTTGCCCGCGCCAGTTGGCCGTCCGCCGAGTCAAGCATGTCCTTGAGTGTCACCAGCAGGCCTGCCGCCGCCACTGAAAGGGAACTTCCCTGCAGATACATCGCCCCGGCAATCACGCCCGCCACCGTGGATACCATGGTCACCTGGTTCGGCGTCACCGGCGTGTCGTACAGGGCCCGCACAACCAAGCCGGCAACGGGACGAAGCAAATAGGTGTTGATCAGCTCATCCGAGACATCTGATTTGACCGATTTGCGGTATGAGTACATCCCGGTATGCTGCGCTCCTTATGAGGTCGGCGAGGATGCGAACCGAGCGGCGAGCTGCTGTGCCTCTTGCAGGTCCGCGGGAGTGTCAATTTCCACGACGGGAAGTTCACCGATGTCGACCGCCCGGAGGTCACATCCCTCGTCAATGAGGACCTGAAAGGACGCCTCATAGAACTCCGTCCGCCCCCCGCCCGAGCGCACACGGTGTTCCAGGACTTCATACAATCGCGCTGCGGCCGCTTGCGAAAAGATTTCGATGCCAATCGATTCGCCAAACGTCCGTTCGGCCGGGACATCCTTGCCGATCCGTTTGACCCTGTTCAACTCATCGACTTCAACCCGAATTTCTTCTTCGTTATGGGCGCCGCGCACACGCACCGCGAGGCGATTGTCTGCCGGATGCTCACGCAGGACGGAGAGTATCCGCCGGTCGAACATGATGTCGCTGTCCAGCAGGAGAAAGCCCGACGCGATGCGGCCGGCCCGGTCCTCAAGGAATCTCCTCGCGAGGAGGAGCGAGTACGCGTTGTTGGTCCGGTGGTAGTATGGATTGGAAATGAAGCGAATTCTGTGGAACGGATAGTTATTCTTCAGGAAGGTGCGGATCCTCTCCGACTCAAATCCTGTGACGACTGCGACCTCCGCCATTCCGGCATGAACAACGGCATCGAGTGTCCACCGAAGAAGCGGCGACCCGGCGATCGGAAGAAGGCACTTTGGCGTGTGCTCCGTCAGCGGCCGGAGACGTGTTGCCGCTCCCGCGGCCAGAATGATCGCCTTGGTGATCAGCCCCGCCATTACCCACGCCCGGCGAAAAATTGTTCGAACGCCAAAAGCAGCCGGTCCGTGTGTTCGGTTGTGCCGATCGTGATCCGGATGCAGTCGGCGAATTCCGCGTCCGAAAAGAATTTAACGACGAGGCCCGCCGATTTCAAGTGCTCCTGCAGCGACGATTTGACGCCGCGCGGGATGCGAACGAGCACGAAATTCGCGTCTGACTGGTAGCAGGTGTAGCCGGGCAAGCGGTCGAAAAGCTGATACAGTTTCCTCCGGTCGCTGAGCATTCGCTCCCGCACCGACTGGTAGTAATCGGGAGAATCGAGGGCGGCCAGCGCAAGGGCTTCGGAAATCCGGTTGTACCCAAGGTACCGGGAGGAGAATTTTGCCAGCCGGTTCAGGCTCGATCCCGCCGCGGCATATCCCACACGTGCACCGGCAAGGGCAAAGTACTTTGAAAACGTGCGAAGCACAAGCACATTGCGGTACCGGGAAACCAGCTCATGGATGTGCTCATTCGAAACATCTGCAAATCCCCAATACGCCTCGTCGAGGATTACGATACTTTCCCGAAACGATTCTGTCAGGCGCATGAGGTCGGAATCAGGAAAGGAGTTCCCCGTCGGATTGTTCGGTGACGCGATCAGGACGACGCGGGGGGATTCGCGCTGATAGAGCGAAATCATCTCATCCACTTCGTACACGAACCGATTGCCGTCCTCCTTCAACCCGAAGGTGACCGTCTCGCCCGCCACTTCTGAAGCGACCGTCTGGTAGTACCACCATGATTGGGCCGGACACAGCACCTTCTCTCCGGGACCCACGTAGCAGTGGACGACCTGTTTGAGCATGTCCTCGCTTCCCTCGCTCAGCAGGACTTGTTTCTCCGGGATCCGGAGCTCCTTCGCCAGGCGCTCGGCCAGCCGGCTCTTCACGCCGCGGAGAAAATCCCGCGAGTAAACGCTCAGTTCCTCAATCCCGATCGACCTGAGTGCCTCGAAACATTTCGGCGCAGGACCGTAGAGGTTTTCGTTGCGGTCGAGGTGGAGCAGCCCGGATGGGAGTTGGGAGTTCACGGGGGCCTCATCAGTCAGATGTCCGATCCCATCCGCCAGCGGCCGAGGAGAGGAATCGGACAGCCGCAGCTCGTTCAGGGTTCAACAACCCAGGGTTCGAGAAGGTTCTCGCCGATTCCCTCGATGAAGCGCGAGGGTTTTGTCAGAATCAACCCGCTCTCCCGGTCGTAGATATTCATCGGGTATGTGATGATCAGATGCTCTTTTGCGCGTGTACAGGCGACGTACATCAACCGTCGTTCCTCTTCCATTTCCTCGTCACTTCCGGCGGCACGCATCGCCGGGAACCGGCCTTCAAGTGCGTAGATGATGAAAACGGTGTTCCACTCAAGTCCCTTGGCGCTGTGGATCGTGGAGAGCGTGAGAAACTCGCGCTCCGGGCCGGGAGATTCGATATCGGTGATGCTTTCGTTCGGAGGCTCAAGCGCAAAGTCGGTGAGGAGCTCCTCGACCGACCGGTACCGCTCCGTGATGTTCTGAAACGTCTCGAGGTCTTTGCGCCGCTTCAGGTGGTCGTCGTACCGTGCACGCAGGATCGGCTCATAGTACTGCATCACATGGTAGGTTTTTTCTGCAGGCGCAATCGACGGCGAGGCGACCTGTTTCAGCACGTCAAACAGCGTGCGCACGTTCTGAGGATAGTTGCCGTACTCCATCCAGAACTTCGTCGTCGCCGTGACCGCCTCCTTGAACTCCTTCGCAAGTCCAACCCGCCGCTGAAGGATGTCGTCGATCACTTTTTCAGCAGTGCGTGGTCCCACGCCATCGATAAGCAGAAGGATGCGATTCCACGAAACCACGTCCCGGGGATTCTCGAGCACGCGCAAGTACGCAACCACATCCTTCACGTGGGCGGTCTCGATAAACTTGAACCCGCCGAATTTCACGAACGGGATGTTCGCCCTCGACAACTCCACCTCGAGGTCGAACGAAAGGAAGGAAGACCGGAAGAGGACCGACATCTCTTCCAGCGGGATGCCCTGCTCGCGGTACTCCAGGATTTTCTGGACGACGTACCGCGACTGCATGTTCTCGTTCTCCGCACACACGAGCTGCGGCAGGCGACCCCCAGACTTCCGGGTGAACAGCTCTTTTGTGAACACGCGCGTCACCCGGCAGTCCCTCCGCCGGACTGCGGCGGCAAGCCCCGGCGCAGTATCTCATTGGCGAGATTCAGGATCGGCTGCGTGCTCCGGAAATTTTCCTCAAGCTTGATGACCCGACAATCCGCAAACTCGTCGGCGAACGAAAGGATATTCGCAATCGTGGATCCGCGGAAGGAATAGATGCACTGCGCATCATCTCCCACCACCATGATATTCCGGTGTTTCGCCGCCAGCAGCTTCACGATTTCGGCCTGCATCCGGTTCGTGTCCTGATACTCGTCGACCATGATATATTTGTACCGCTCGTACAACGCCGTCCGCACCGGCTGCTGCTCTTTCAGGAGTTTCGCCAGGTTGAGAAGCAGGTCGTCGTAATCCATCAGGTTGTGCTCACTCTTGTAGCGGCTGTACGCCTGATGGAGCGTATTGATGTCGGGCTCAAGCTCAAGGTACTGCGGATAGTCCAGGGCCAGAAGCTCCTTGACCGGCACCATCGTATTCAAGGAACGGCTGTAAAGGTCGTACAGCGTTTCCTTGCGCGGGAACCGTTTTTGACGGGCATCCAGCTTCAGACGGGTCCGCAGCAGGTTCACCACATCTTCCGCGTCGGTCTGGTCCAGGATCGTATAGTTTGTTTCGTACCCGAGCAGCGCCGCGTGTTTCCGGAGCACCGTATTTGCAAAAGAGTGGAATGTCCCGCCGGCCACCCGCTCGCAGCGGGTGTCGAGGAGGATCGCGGCCTTCCGAAGCATCTCCTGGGCCGCCTTGCGGGTGAACGTCAGGAGCAGGACGGCGTCTGGTTTCACGCCGAGCTCGACGAGGTATGCCACGCGGTAGACGATCGTGCGCGTCTTTCCCGTGCCGGCCCCGGCGATGATAAGGTGCGGACCGTCGACGGACGTCACCGCTTCGTACTGGGCGGGATTCAGCTCTCGCCGGTAGTCGATGCGAAAGTCCGCCGGCTGCACCAGATGCAGGTGATCGCCGGGAAGGGGTTTCAGCGTGAACTTTTTCATGGAAGAGTGGCGCGCCCGTGAAGATACAGCAAAATGGGGTGAAAATGAAACGGCACGTATTCTTGTGTTTCGGAAAAGAAAACTGTACGTTACTGCACGCGGTACACACCTTCATCTCCAACGTTTCAACTCACTCGACTCTGACACGATCATGAACATCCTCGTCCTGAACTGTGGAAGCTCCTCGCTCAAATTCCAGATCATCCAGACCGACCTCGAGCGAATCGAGAAGGACGACGACCGGCAGCTTGCTAAAGGGCTCGTCGAGCGCATCGGGAGCCAGTCGCTGGTCACGTTCCAGGTAACCGGCAAGCCGGTCGAAAAGCATGCCGCTCCTCTGCGCGATCATCGCGCGGCGCTGGACCACGTCATCCGCTGGATCATCGATCCCGAGACACAGATCTCGGGGATCCAGTCGCTGTCGGACATTCACGCCATTGGCCACCGTGTCGTGCACGGCGCAGAGCGCTTCACGAAATCCGTGATCATCGACGACAGCGTCATCCGCGGGGTCCAGGACTGCATCGACCTTGCGCCGCTGCATAATCCCGCCAACCTCAAAGGCATCGCAGCTGCGCGAGAGCTGCTCGGGATCGGTGTTGCACAGGTCGCCGTCTTCGACACCTCCTTCCACTCCAGCATGCCGGAAACGTCATTCCTGTATGCGATCCCCTATCAGTTGTACCGGCGGCACAAGATTCGCCGCTACGGATTCCACGGCACCTCGCACCGGTACGTGGCGTTCCGCTACCGGCAGCTGGCGGGCAAGACCCGCGAAGAGACGAACATCATCACCGTTCACCTGGGCAATGGATGCTCGGCCTGTGCCATACGGGGTGGCGCCTCTTTCGACACGTCGATGGGGCTTTCCCCTTTGGAGGGGCTGGTCATGGGCACCCGCGGCGGCGACCTCGATCCGGCCGTCCTGGAGCTTCTGCACCATAAGGAGGGAATGTCGATGGCCGACATCGACAACATGCTGAACAAGCAAAGCGGGTTGCTGGGAATTTCCGGATTGACGAACGACATGCGCGATCTCCTCGAGGAGGCCCGGGAGCACCAGGACCGGCGTGCGATTCTGGCCATTAACATATTCGCTCAACGCGCAAAAAAATATATTGGCGCGTACTTGGCCGAGATGAACGGCGCCGATGCAATTGTGTTCACCGGCGGCATCGGGGAAAACTCGTCCGTCATTCGACAGAGGATTTGTGCAGGACTCGACTGGCTCGGCATTGCCATCGACGATCAGCTGAACTCCCAGATGTCCGGCGGAAAAGAAGGCGAGATCAGCGCAAAGGATTCGCGCGTGAAAGTGTACGTCATCCCCACGAACGAGGAACTCCTTATTGCACGGGACACCGTTCGCTGCGTGCTGAATTCACCGCGCCGGTTCTGACTCGGGAGCCGCCGTCGCCCCAACCCAGGGATTGTGATGCGAGAACGCATTGCCTGGATCCTCGTCCTTCCGGTCGCGGCGCTGTGCGGGTTTATCGACGTGACGATGGAAGAGATCTTCATCCCGGCGGTCATGCTGCTGCTGGCGGCCGCGGTCCTTACGTTCCTTGCACCGCGCCGCTGGCCGGTCTGGGCGCTCTTTACCGGCGGGTCCATGCCCGTCGCCCACGCGATCGTGCGCACCTTCGGGATCCTGCTCCCGTATCCGCCCCCGGGTATGCTGGACACCCTGCTTGCATTCGTCCCGTCTCTCTCCGGTTGTGCGCTCGGCTACTCGCTCGCACACACTATCAGCACTCCTCCATCCGGCGATCCTCCGCCGCTCCCTCGTTCTCGACATCCGCGTTGACGCCCGCTTCCATGCAGTTTCCACGCGCTGCCGGTGGCATCTGTGCGGATTTTTTTGCAACGTGTCGTCGTTTTCTCTTCGACGGATATTGTGAACGTATGACAGGACCAAACCACTCGAACGCCAATCATCACACCATTGCATCGCGCCTCCGCCGTCTCGCGTACAACCTCTGGTGGACATGGAATCCGGAGGCGCAACTGTTGTTCAAGGAACTTTCTCCCCTGGTCTGGCGGTACTCGAACCATAACGCAGCGGCCGTCATGCGGGAAATTTCCGACCAGGAACTTTCCGTTCGCCTGCACGATCCCGATTTCCAGAGACGTGCGCACACGGTGCTGGAGGATTTCCAGTCCTACCTCGGGAGCACCGACACCTGGGCCCATCGCCACGCCGCGTCCCTGAAGGACCCGGTCGCCTATTTCAGCGCCGAGTTCGGACTGCACGAGTCGCTGCCGATCTACTCCGGCGGCCTTGGCATTCTCGCGGGCGACCATACAAAATCCGCCAGCGACCTCGGCATTCCGTTCATCGGCATCAGCCTGTTCTACCGCCAGGGGTACTTCCGGCAGCACATCAATCCCCAGGGATGGCAGGAGGAACTGTACCCGCCGGTGGACCTTGAGACACTGCCGCTCCAACTGGTCGTCCGACCGGAGGGGGGGCGGCTTCTGAACTCCGTCGAAATCGGCCACAGCACCGTGTATTTTGAGGCGTGGCGATTGAATGTCGGCCGCGCCCAAATCTACCTCCTCGACACGAACCTTCCGGAAAACGACCAGCATTTCCAGGGACTGACCTCCACTGTGTACGGGGGCGACATCGACACACGGATCGGGCAGGAGATTGTGCTCGGCATCGGGGGCGCCCGCCTGCTGGCGTCGCTGGGCGTCACTCCGTCAGTGTACCACATGAATGAAGGACATTCCGCCTTCCTGACGCTCGAGCTTCTGATCCAGGAACTGCGGGAAGGCGCGAGCCGGGAGGAAGCCGAACAGCGCGTCCGTTCCCGGTGCATCTTCACAACACACACGCCCGTTCCCGCCGGCCACGACCGATTCAGCCGTGAGCTGATGGAGTTTGCGCTGGGAAAATTCTGGGCCGCCTCCAGCTTATCGACCGGTGACCTGTTAGCGTACGGACGAGTCCATCCCGCCGATCCCGACGAACAGTTCACCATGACTGTCCTGGCCCTGAAGATGTCGCGGGCATCCAACGGCGTAAGCGAATTGCACGGTTTGGTGAGCCGGGAGATGTGGAAGGACCTGTATCCCGGTATCCCCACGGAACAAGTGCCGATCGGCCACATCACCAACGGCGTCCACACGCCGGGCTGGGCGACGCAGCATGCGCACAGTTTCTGGAACAAACGGCTGGGAGTGGACTGGACCGAGAAGCTGATGGAACCGGAATTCTGGAAGAAGCTTTCCAACGGCGACCTGGCAAGCGATGAAGAGCTGTGGGCGTTGCGGTACGTTCTCCGGCGGGACCTGGTTGAGTTTGTCCGCCGTCAGATCTACGAGCAGCATCTCCGGTTCAACGTGGAACATCCGCTGGATACATCCCATCTCCTTTCACCGGACGCTCTCACGATCGGATTCGCCCGGCGGTTTGCCACCTACAAACGAGCCCCGCTCATCTTCCAGCATTTCGAGCGCATCGTCCCGCTGCTCAACGATGCACAGCGGCCGGTGCAGCTGATCTTCGCCGGCAAGGCGCACCCACGCGACACCGAGGGGAAGCGGTTCATTCAACGGATTGTCGAACTCACGCGCCAACCGGAATTCACGGGGAAGGTCGTTTTCGTGGAAAATTACGACATGAACGTCGCAAGGCATCTGATCTCGGGTTGCGATGTGTGGCTGAACAATCCGCGGCGTCCGCTGGAGGCGAGCGGCACCAGCGGCATGAAGGTCGTCGTCCACGGCGGCCTGAACCTGAGCATCCTGGACGGATGGTGGCGAGAGGGGTACAACGGCTCTAACGGATGGGCGATTGGCGACGATGCGAACGATGCAGACCTGGAAACACAGGACGCGCACGACGTCGAGAGTTTGTACAGCGTCCTTTCCGGCTCAGTGATCCCGGAGTTCTTTGACCGCGACGCCCAAAGCATCCCCCGCAAGTGGCTGCAGCGGGTGCGGCAGTCCATGATGACGCTGATCCCTCAATTCAGCACGGATCGGATGGTCGCCGAGTACGTCCGGAAGTACTATCTCTCCCAGCCGGTGTCGGGGCGAAATTGACGCTCATCATAGGGGGTGGGCGTTGAGTTGACATTCTTGATACCCCTGAATATCTTTACCCAACAGATTCTGTGTTTCAGGTTCACAGGCCATCGACCGTTGA
>Ga0315268_10007701_pt1 | contig 11317 bp, 13 predicted proteins | sample C1_top_MG_FD_204535 | JGI IMG/M metagenome (GOLD analysis project Ga0315268, IMG submission 204535) | Sediment microbial communities from Yellowstone Lake, YNP, Wyoming, USA - C1_top | ecosystem: Environmental > Aquatic > Freshwater > Lake > Sediment | place: USA: Wyoming | collected 2017-08-01 | reverse complement strand
ATGCTGACGTTGTTTTGCAATACAACCGAGCCGATCACGCTGGCATTGGGTGCGATGAAGTGGTGTTCGCCGTGTAATTCAGGTATGCGGTCCTGTAGCTGGAACAACACGCCGCCTAGTCCTGTTCCAGGGCATCCGCCCCGGCCTGGGCGATCAGCCCATCCTGGAACGAACGCACGCCGCTGATACCGATGCCGCCTATGACCTGGCCGTCGCGCAGCAGCGGGATGCCGCCTTCGGCCGGGATCACGCCGGGCAGTGCGAGGTGGATCAGCCGCCCGCTCAGCACCGCATCTTCCGAGGTCTTGGTCGGGCGCAGGAAAGCCGCCGCCGCGCAGGCTTTGCGTATGGCGGTTTCCACGCTGCCAAACTGCGTGTCGTGGCTGCGTTGCAGATAGAGCAGGTGACCGCCATCGTCTGTCACGGCGATCGTGACGCGCCATTCATTGCGCATGGCTTCGGCCTCGGCTGCCGCAGCAATGCGCTTGGCATCGTCCAGCGTGAGCACGGGTTTGCTGGCTTTGCCCGGAATTTTTGGAGGGCTGGAACTGGCCATGTCAATGCTCCGCCAGTGCGCTGAATATGCGGTCGCGTATGGTGTCCACGCTGCCTATGCCGGGAATGTTGATGCAGCGCGGCGCGCGCGCATCGCCGGTCTTTGCCCAAGCGGCGTAATACTCGACCAGCGGCATGGTCTGTTCGTGGTAGATCCCGAGGCGCTTTTTGACTGTCTCTTCCGCGTCATCCGGGCGCAGCACCAGCGGCTCGCCGGTGACATCGTCCTTGCCGGAAATTTTCGGTGGATTGAACGTCACGTGGTAGGTGCGGCCCGAGGAAAGGTGCACGCGGCGGCCGCTCATGCGCTGGATGATGTCGCTGTCGGGGACTTCGATTTCAACCACGAAGTCGACATCGATGTGCGCATCCTTCATCGCCTGAGCCTGCGGGATGGTGCGCGGAAAACCGTCGAACAGGAAGCCGTTGGCGCAGTCTGCATCCTTGATGCGCTCTTTCACCAGATCGATGATCAGGTCGTCGGAAACCAGGTTGCCGGCATCCATGAGCTTTTTTGCCGTGACGCCTAGCGGCGTGCCGGCCTTGACCGCAGCGCGCAGCATGTCGCCGGTGGAAATCTGCGGGATGTTGAATTTATCCTTGATGAAATTTGCCTGCGTGCCTTTGCCTGCGCCGGGGGCGCCGAGAAGAATCATTTTCATTTGTGTGCTCCTTCTTAGTTGGTGCGCGATTATACGCCCGCCCCGAACAGCCTGCGGGCGGCATCCAGGTCTGCTGCTGTATCCACTCCGCTGGGCGGAGCATCGGCAGTGATGGTGACGCCGATTTTGTAGCCGTGCCACAGCGCGCGCAATTGTTCCAGGGCTTCGACCTGTTCGATTGCGGCGGGCGCGAGCTGGCCGTATGTGCGCAGGAATCCGGCGCGGTAAGCGTAGATGCCGATGTGGCGCAGCACTGTGAGGTTTTCAGGCAGCGCTGTGCCTTGAGCAAACACATCGCGCGGATACGGGATGGGCGCGCGGCTGAAGTACAACGCGTTGCCGTGCTTGTCCAGCACCGTCTTGACGATGTTGGGGTTGCGCATCGCCACTTCCTCGTGGATCGCATGGCAGGCGGTCGCGATCGCGCATTCCGGGTGATCGTGCAAATGTTGCGCCACCGCGCGGATCAGCGCCGGCGGGATCAGCGGTTCATCGCCCTGCACATTGACCACGATGGTGTCATCCGGCCAGTCGTGCTGTTCCACCACTTCGGCGATGCGGTCTGTGCCGCTGGCATGGTGCGCGTGCGTGAGGCAGGCCTTGAAGCCGTGTTCATGCGCGGCGGCGATGATGGGATGATGGTCGGTGGCGATCCATATCTGCTGTGCGCCGCTTTTTGCCGCCTGTTCGGCGACCCGCACCACCATCGGCTTGCCGGCTATCGGCAGCAGCGGTTTGCCCGGCAGGCGAGTGGAGGCGAAGCGTGCCGGGATGACGACATGGAAGGCCAGCATCAGAGCTGCTCGGCTTCTTCTGCGGTGAGTTTGCGTGCTTCGTCGGCCAGCATCACGGGAATGTCATCCTGTATCTGGAAGGCCAGGCGATCCGCTCGGCAGATCAGTTCCCGTTCGGCCTTGTGATAGATCAGCGGGGATTTGCACAGCGGGCAAACCAGGATTTCAAGCAGTTTTGCGTCCATTTGGAGCGATCCTTTCCAGGATATGTAGGGTGAGCGCCGGATCCAGTTGCGCGTCCACGCGCAACACCCAGCATTTTTCGGCGGGCCAGATTTTTTCTGCCTGGCCGGTATCTCGTTCAGAAAGTCCGGCGCATTTTACCGCATCTTTTTCCGTCATGAGTATCGCATCGGCATCGGGGTAGTCCAGATCGCCAGACGTGTAGCGGTGATGGTCGGGGTAGGGATGGGCTAGCACGGCCAGTCCCAGTTTTTGCAGGTGCGCAAAAAAGCGTTGCGGGTGGCCGATGCCGGCGATCGCGTGCAGACGCTGGCCGAGAAAGTCGGCAGCCTGCATTGTGGCTTCAGGGTTGAGCAGGTTATAAAAAGTCTCGCCGTGCAATTGCATGCGGTAGGCATGACCTGAGTCGCTATAGCAATCAATGGGTTCTATGCCGCCGTTGACCACAACCGCATCGACTTCGGCCAGGCGCGCAACCGGTTCGCGCAACGGCCCTGCGGGAAGCAGGAAAGCGTTGCCGAAGCGGCGCACGCCATCCACGACTGCGATTTCCACATCGCGTTGCAGGCGGTAGTGTTGCAGGCCGTCGTCGCTGAGGATCACATCGCATTCAGGATGCGCGCGCAACAGTTCGCGCGCGGCGGCAGGGCGGTCGCGTCCGATCCATACCGGGCACAGCTTGCGTTGCGCCATCAGCACCGGCTCATCGCCAACTTCAGCCGGATCGCTGGAATCGTATACGGCCTGCGGCGAGGCGGCGCTGCCGCCAAAACCCCTGCTGATGATGCCGGGATGCCAGCCGTTATCCAGCAGTTGCTGCACCAGATGCAGCGTGAGCGGGGTCTTGCCGCTGCCGCCGACGGTGATGTTTCCCACCACAATGACCGGCACCGGCAGCTTCTCGCTGGCCAGCATGCCGCTGCGGTATAGCGTTCGGCGCGTGGCTGCCAGCAGCCGGAAAATCAGGCTGACGGGAAGCAGGATCAGGTGCAGCGGGGTGATGCGATACCAGTGACGTTCTAGCCTAGTCATCGTGTTGATTTGGAAAGAAAATTAGCCAAGGATGAACATAGATTGACACAGATAAGACAAGTGGTTGAGGAAGCACCTGTGCTGTTTACTATGGAAGGAAAATTTTCCAGTGCAACTCGTTTCTTATCCGTGAGCATCCGTGTTAATCCGTGGCTGAAATCGCCGTATTTATTTCTATTTTTTGCTGGTGGTGAAAGTGATACGGCCGTATCCGGCCAGGCGTGCGGCTTCCATGATGTTGACGACTGCCTGATGCGGAGTCTTGGCATCGGCATTGATGATGATGGTGGGATCCTGTTGCTCGCCTGCGGCCTTGCGCAGCGCCTGCGCCAGCGCGTTGATATCGGTGAATGCGGTCACCGCATTGTTCACCGCATAGCGCTCGGATGCGTCTACCGAAACATTGAGCACATTGGCAGGTGCGCTGGCCTGTTCGCCGCTGGCCTGCGGCAGATTGATCTGCAATTCGGAGAATTTGGCATAGGTGGTGGTGACCATCATGAAAATCAGGATCACCAGCAGTATGTCTATCATCGGAATCAGGTTGATTTCCGGCTCTTCACGGGTGCGCCCGCGCTGAAAGTTCATGTCGGCATCCTCAGGCTATCAGCGGCGTGTGCCGTGTACGATTTCCACTAGCTTGATCGCCTGCTGTTCCATTTCTATGGTCAGGCTGTCGACTTTGGCGCGGAAGTGGCGGTAGAAAATCATGCTTGGAACGGCCACGATCAGGCCCATCGCGGTGTTGTACAGCGCGACCGAGATGCCGTGGGCAAGGATGGCCGGGGTGTTGCCGGCAGCCGTTTGCGAACCGAATATTTCGATCATGCCGACCACGGTGCCGAACAGCCCGAGCAATGGGCTGATCGAGGCGACCGTGCCCAGCGTGGTGAGGAAACGCTCCAGTTCGTGCGCGGCCGCACGCCCCGCTTCTTCGATCGAATCCTTCATTACCTCGGGCGAGCTCTTGATGTTTTTCAGCCCGGCGGCGAACACGCGCCCCAGCGGGGAGGATTCCGCCAGACGGGTCAGCATGTCTTCGCTGACGCCGTGCTGTTTGAGTTCGCGCATCACTTCATCGAGCAAACCGGCCGGGGCGACATTCTTGTTGCGCAGAAATATCAGGCGTTCTGCAATCAGCGCAACAGCGACCACGGAGGAAACGAGCAATAACCAGATGGGCCATCCGGCAGCTTCTACGATTGCAAACACGCGATTTCTCCAAAAATATGCTTAAATTGAGCAGGCGAACTTTATCTTGTCGCACCCGTTTGGGCAAGATTTCTGCCGCGCTATCGAGTTAACCCGATATGGCGTAAGCGGTTTTTTATTTGTGCACAGGAACTGTGGATAACTTTGTGCATAAGCGGTTTGAAGTGCGAGTTAACTCCCTAATGGATAACCTTTTTTGTGCTGCCGCTCAATTATTGAGCTTTGATAAATATCAATTAAATTAATATGATGCCGTAAGTTGTCATGCATTGGTAACATATAGACGCGTGAAGACTGCATGGTTGTTGGGGTTGTGAATTATTGCGGGATGTCAATATGATTTTTAACACGCTTGCGGAAGAAAAAAAACGCGTGTTCAGCGTGCGCGAACTCAATCTGGCAGCCAAGCAGTTGCTGGAAAACGGTTTGCCGCTATTGTGGGTGCGCGGCGAAATTTCGAATTTCGTCTGTGCGGCGTCCGGGCACTGGTATTTTTCGCTGAAGGATGAGCAGGCGCAGGTGCGCTGCGTGATGTTCCGCCATAAAAGCCAGTATCTCGACTGGCAGCCTAAGAATGGCATGCAGGTGGAAGTGCTGGCACTGGCCACGCTGTATGAGGCGCGCGGCGAATTTCAGCTGACTCTGGAGCAGATGCGCCCGGCCGGACTGGGTGCATTGTATGAAGCATTCGAACGGCTCAAGCGCAAGCTGGAAAGCGAAGGGCTGTTCGATGCAGCGCGCAAGCGGTCATTGCCCTTCCTGCCGGCGCAAATCGGCATCATCACCTCACCCAAGGCCGCAGCGCTACGGGATGTGCTGGCCACGCTTGCCAGGCGCATTTCGGGTATCCCGGTGGTGCTGTATCCCACGCCGGTGCAGGGTGAGGGGGCAGCGCAGAAAATTGCACAAGCGATACAACTGGCGAACGAGCGCGCGGAATGCGACGTGCTGCTGCTGTGCCGTGGCGGCGGCAGCATCGAGGATCTGTGGTCGTTCAACGAAGAAGTGGTGGCGCGCGCGATCGCCGCCAGCCGCATTCCGCTGGTGAGCGGGGTGGGGCACGAGACCGACTTCACCATTGCCGATTTTGTCGCCGACCAGCGCGCTGCCACGCCCACTGCAGCCGCGCAGCGCGTGGTGCCGGAGCGGCAGGAGCTGCAGCAGCGGCTGCGCGATGTCGCGCAACATCTGGCGCGCGCGCAGCGCAACCGCCTGCAGAACGCGATGCAGGCGCTGGATTATCTGCAGCGCCGATTGGTGCATCCGGCGCAGCAGCTGCAGCGCCAGGCGCAGCAGCTGGAGCAGCTGCAGCAGCGCATGCAGCGCGCATATCTCTATTACACGCAACAGCAATATTGGCAGTGGCAATCGCTGGCGCAACGGCTGCGTGCGGCCAGCAGCGATTTTTCCCGCATGCATGAGCGGCAGGACAATCTGGCGCAGCGGCTGCTCAAGGCGATGCGCGCGACGCAGGCTCAGCGTCTGGTGCGGCTGGACAATGCCGCGCAGCATCTGGCCCTGCTCAACCCGCAGCATGTGCTGGCGCGCGGTTACAGCATGGTGCAGGACGCTGGAGGCGGCGTGGTGCAGGATGCGAGCAGGCTAGCGATCGGCGCGGAATTGCGCATCACCTTTGCCCGGGGCTGGGCGCGTGCAGAGGTGAAGGGTACGGGCTCATGATGATTTATGCCCGATCTACAATTGGGTTAAAATCCGCGTCCGCACAAAATAACCGGATTTTCTCCGCATAAGACTTATGGAACCTCCGCTCAAGACCCGCACCGGCGCACCGGCTGCCCGGCGCTGGCTATTGCTGCTGCTGGCAGTGGCTGTCATCTGGTTCGGCAATATCGAATACCGCAAGCTGATCAAGCCGGACGAAGGGCGTTATGCCGAGATACCGCGCGAGATGGTGGCCAGCGGAGACTGGATCACGCCGCGCCTGAACGACCTGAAGTATTTCGAGAAGCCGCCGCTGCAGTACTGGGCCACCGCGACCGCCTATACCGTGTTCGGCGAGCATCAATGGACCTCGCGCCTGTGGGTGTCGCTGACCGGTTTTGCCGGCCTGCTGCTGGTGTGGTTTGCCGGCACGCGCCTGTTCGGGCGCGAGGCCGGGCGCTATGCGGCCGTGCTGCTGGGCGGCAGCTGGCTGTATGTGTTCATGAGTCACCTCAATACGCTGGACATGGGCGTGACGTTCTTCCTCACGCTGGGCATCGTCGGCCTGCTGCTGGGGCAGCAGGCGCAAGTTCATGCGCGCACCAGACGCAACTGGATATGGCTGGCGTGGGCGGCGCTGGGGCTGGCGGTGTTGAGCAAGGGCCTGATGGGGCTGGTGTTGCCGGGCGCGGCGCTGGTGATCTACTCGCTGCTGCAGCGCGACATCGTGCTGTGGAAACGCATGCATCTGATAACCGGCCTGCTGCTGTGCCTGCTGATTACCGCGCCGTGGTTCTATCTGGTGATGAAGGCCAATCCGGAATTCTTTCAGCGCTTCTTCGTTTACGAACACTACACCCGTTTCACCACCAAGGACTTGGGGCGCTACCAGCCCTGGTATTACTTTGTTCCGGTGCTGCTGGCCGGCATGCTGCCGTGGACCATCCTGATGTTCGACACTATGCTGCGCACCTGGAAGGGCAGCGCGCGCACGGACAAGGCGTTCAATCCGGAGCGTTTCCTGCTGGTGTGGGCAGTGTTCATCTACTGCTTCTTCACCGTGTCCGGTTCCAAGCTCCCGTCCTATCTGTTGCCTATGTTCCCGGCGCTGGCGCTGCTGATGGGCAAGCAGCTGGCAGAGATGAAGGAGCAAAAATTATTCTGGCTGATTGCACCCATCGTGCCGCTGGCGTTGCTGGGAGTGGCGCTTGCGCCGTATACCGCGCGGCTGGCGGATACGCCGCTGCAACTGCAGATGTACGGCGAATATGCCACCTGGCTGCTGGTGTCGGCGCTGGTCTGGTTGTCGGGTCTGGTTGCGGCGCTGGTTTTTCTGCGGCGGCGCAACAAGCTGGTCGCGGTGGTGCTGCTGTCGCTGGGTTCTTTGCTGGCCGCACAGATCAGCGCGGCCGGATATAACACGATCGCAAAGGAACGTTCCGCCTATTTGATCGCCGATGCGATACGCCCGTATGTCAAGCCGGAGGTGCCGTTCTATTCGGTTGCCACCTACGAGCAGACGCTGCCGTTCTACCTGAAGCGCACTTTCACGCTGGTCGCCTATCAGGACGAAATGGCATTCGGCATTCTGCAGGAGCCGCAGCGCTGGATACCCGATATTCCCGGCTTCATCAAGGTGTGGCAGGCACAGCCCCAGGCGCTGGCGATCATGCAGGTGTACAAATATGAGGAACTCAAACAGCAGGACTTGCCGATGAAAATTATTTATCAGGATAGCCAGCATGTCGTGGTGAGCAAGCCATGAGCCCGGTCAGTTTTGCTTTGATCTTCACCGGCGTGATGCTCAATGCCGCCGCGCAGATACTGATGAAGGCCGGCACCAACAGCATCGGCTATTTCGAATTCAGCCGCGACAACATCCTGCCTATAGGCTTGAAGCTGGCCACCGAGTGGCACATCGTCGTCGCGCTGTTCTGTTATGCGCTGAGCGTGGTCATCTGGGTGCTCGCGCTGTCGCGTGTGCCGGTCAGCATCGCCTTCCCGATGCTGTCGATGGCCTATGTGGTGAACGCTGTCGCCGCCTGGTATCTGCTGGGCGAAGCCTTCAACCCGGCCAAGCTGCTCGGCATGGGTGTGATCATCCTCGGCGTGATCATCATTTCGCGGGCATGACATCCCGCTTAATTCAGGATTAAAAATGGAACTCCAACAACTCGCCTTTTCAAAACTTGAAACACTGGATGACTACGATCCGAATTCGATGCCGGTGGAGCAGGCGCGGCAACTGATCCAGCATTTTCTGCATCCGCTCGAACAGCAGGAAACAGTGCCGCTGCACGCCGCGTTGCACCGCACGCTGGCGCATGATTTGTTGTCGCCGATGAATGTGCCGCCGCACGACTATTCGGCGATGGATGGCTATGCGCTGCGTTTTGCCGATCTGACAGGTGAGCGCCCTCGCCTTAAACGGGTTGGCAGCAGTTTTGCCGGGCATGCATTTGAGGGGCAGTTGGCGGCGGGGGAATGCGTGCGCATCATGACCGGCGCGCCGATACCGCATGACTGCGACTGCGTGGTGATGCAGGAGCATGTGCAGGTGGAAGGTGACACTGTCGTTGTCGGCGGCGGCCATCGGCCGGGCCAGAATGTGCGACTGATCGGCGAGGACATGAAGCAGGGTGAGACGGTGCTGGCTCGCGGCCACCGCATCCGCCCGGTGGAGATGGGCTTGCTGGCGTCGCTGGGCATCAGCGAAATTGCGGTTTACCGAAAATTGAAAGTGGCAATTTTCTCGACCGGTGACGAGCTGCAGTTGCCGGGCAAGCCGCTGGCGGCTGGCCAGATTTACGACAGCAACCGCTATTCTCTGTTCGGCATGCTGAGCGAACTGGGCGCGGATATTCTGGATATGGGCAACATCCGCGATGACCGCGCAAGCCTCAGAAATTCTTTGCTGGATGCGGCAAGTCAGGCCGATGTGATCATCACCAGCGGCGGCGTTTCCGTGGGCGAAGCGGATTACATCAAGGAGCTGCTGGCAGAAATCGGCGAAGTCGTATTCTGGAAAATCGCGATGAAACCGGGGCGACCACTGGCCTACGGCAAGATCGGAAGCTGCCATTTCTTCGGCCTGCCCGGCAATCCGGTTGCAGTCATGGTGACCTTCCACCAGTTCGTGCGCGATGCGTTGCGCCGGCTGATGGGGCAGTATCCCAAAACTGCGCTGACTTTCCGCGCCGTTTGCGTAACCCCGATCAAGAAGGCACCCGGCCGCGCAGAATTCCAGCGCGGCATTCTGAGCCGGAACGACAGCGGTGAGCTGGTCGTTCATACCACAGGCAATCAGGGATCGGGTGTACTCAGCTCCATGAGCAAAGCGAACTGCTACATCATTTTGCCGGTTTCGCAGGGGAATGCCGAGGCGGGACTCAGCGTGGAAGTGCAGCTGTTCGATTGAGCAACTGCGCGCAGCTCAGCTGCCGCCGAACCAGTTATATCCCTTGTCTTCCCAGTATCCGCCCGGGTTGGTGTTGGTCACGAACAGCGCGACGATGTGCTTTGGATTCTTGTAACCGAGCTTGGTCGGCATGCGCAGCTTCATCGGGTAGCCGTTTTCCGGCGGCAATATCTGTCCGTCGTAAGTGAATGTGAGCAGCGTCTGCGGGTGCAGCGCCGTGGCCATGTCTATGCTGGTGTAGTAGTCGTCCTCGCATTCGAAGCCGATGTATTTCGCCGACAGGTCCGCGCCGATGCGTTCGAGAAATGTCGAGAACCTGACGCCGCCCCATTTGCCGATCGCGCTCCAGCCCTCGACGCAGATATGCCGCGTGACCTGGCTGGTCTGCGGCAACCGGTACAGCTCCTCCAGCGTCCAGCTGTGCGTATCCGCGACCAGGCCACGCACTTCCAGCAGATAGTCTTCACTATCGATGTGGGGGATTTTGTCGCGCTCATAGTAGGCGTTGAACGGGAAGGGACGGGTGATCATCGAGTCCGGATAGGTCGGAGCCAGCTTGTTCGGATCGAACAGCCACGCCTGCACATCGTCGTTGAAACGCGAGATTTTCATCAGCATGCGTTCGGCGGATGCCTCGTCCGTGATCGCGCATCCGCTCAGCAGCGACAGCCCGCCCAGCGTGAGCGCGCGCTGCAGGAACAGGCGGCGCGCGGGCGACGGCAATTCCTTGAGTGCATCATGAATGATCGCTGAATGATCGAGTACGCGCTTTTTCATATGGATTCCTCTCAGCGTCCTCGTATCATCAGCATCAGCGTGCGCGGCACCAGCGCCACCATCGCCAGATGCACGGCGCTAAATGCCACCAGCGCGGCCATCGCAAAAAAGTGCACGACGCGCGCATTGTCGTAATCGCCCAGAAGTTCGCGCAGCAGCGGGAATTGCACCGGCTTCCATACCGCCAGTCCGGACAGCACCAGCAATGCGATATCGACGATCACGAACAGATAGGCCAGTTTCTGCAGCGTGTTGTATTCGGAAAGCGTGTCGTGCTCCAGCTTGCCGTGTATGGCGGCCAGGAAGTCTCCGATAAGTTTCCGTACGGGGATCGGAAAAAAGCGGGCCTTGAAACGCCCCGACAGAATATTGGCGAGCAGGTAAAACAGGCCGTTGAAGAACAGCAGCCACATCGCCGCAAAGTGCCACAGCAGCGCCCCGCCCAGCCAGCCGCCCAGCGTGATCCGATCGGGGAAATGAAATGCAAAAATCGGAGAGGCGTTGTAGATGCGCCAGCCGCTGAGCACGAGCAGGACCACGGCAAGCAGGTTGAGCCAGTGGCAGAGCCGCAGCCATGCGGGGATAATCATCTCGCTATGCGATTTCATCGTGGCACTATTCTCGGCAATCGTGTGTTTTTCGTGTGACGCGGCCATTTTGCCATCTATATGCCGGCGTGGGGCGGCATTGATGGATTCGTGGCGGAAGGCGGTTCTGGTTACATGTTCATGCAATTTTCCCTCCGGGCAATTTCACGGTATCGCATCGGGCTTGATGAATTATTTATGTAACCGTAGGTCAGATGTGGCCGAATATGCCAGTGCAGATGTTCGGTGAAGATGACTTAGTGCTATACAGCGAACTTTCGATGTGGAAAAAAATGACAAACAAGAGCGGGAGCTAAACGATGCAACGCAGACAGTTTTTATTCGCTTTATCCGGTGCCGCAATGATTTGGTCAGGCCGGTCATTCGCCGGTGTCGCATCCGGCAGCGACAAAGTGATCATCGTGCAATTTTCGG
>Ga0315268_10007700_pt1 | contig 11318 bp, 13 predicted proteins | sample C1_top_MG_FD_204535 | JGI IMG/M metagenome (GOLD analysis project Ga0315268, IMG submission 204535) | Sediment microbial communities from Yellowstone Lake, YNP, Wyoming, USA - C1_top | ecosystem: Environmental > Aquatic > Freshwater > Lake > Sediment | place: USA: Wyoming | collected 2017-08-01 | reverse complement strand
AGAACGTCCGCCGCCGCTTTGGAAGCCGCGTAAGGGCAGTTCGGGTCTATGGGCGTCTTCTCCGTGAAATAGTTCTTCGAACCCGTCCCCAGGTCGCCATAAACCTCATCCGTGGAAATCTGATGGTAGCGCACGGCGTTATCCCGCGCCGCCAGCAAGAGGTTATGCGTGCCCAGGATGTTCGTCTGCACAAAAATATGCGGATCAATGATGCTCCGGTCCACATGCGTCTCCGCCGCAAAATTGATCACCGTATCAAACTTCTCCTGTTTGAAAAGATCGGAGACAAACTTCTGGTCGGCGATGTCGCCCTGAACGAACGCCACCCGGCCGCTCTTGCCGCCATTGTCCGAATCCAGGAGTGTGCGAATATTATCCAGATTCCCCGCGTAAGTCAGCTTATCCAGGACTGTTATGGCGTCCTGCGGATACTTCTCCGCATGGAAGTGGACATAATTGGACCCGATGAACCCCGCGCCGCCTGTAATGAGAACTTTTTTAGACATGGATTTACTCTAAAGCAAGGTGATTATGCCTTATGGAAGGGGTGGGGTCAATGTCGGAGAGGCTTTCAAGAACGCGGCTTACATCCCAATATTCCCCAAAAGCTCCTCATTCATCTTATCCACATGGTACTGCAATTCGTTTTCGGAAATTGAGACATGCTCCGTTTTGGCGTAGATGCACAGTGGCACGAGCAGTTCCTTGCGACGGTAAAAATACACGTAAGCCCGAAAACCGCCTGACTTTCCCTTATTCATGTCAGAGCTTCCGATCCGCACCTTGTATATGGACTTGCCGATTGAAACCTCGTTCGCAATGTTTAACTTTTCGGTGACATCCAAAAGATCTTCCCCGGCGCGTGGAAATTTCTTCATCAGCTTAATGAGTTGCCGCTTGAAATGGCCGGTAAAAAATATTTTCATGAGAGGTCTTTTAACTGTTCGCGCGCGGACGGTAATTTTTCCGTATCAATCCTGTCCAACAGGCGGTCAAAGATTTGCAAGGACTGGTCCAGGGAGCTTTTCCTCGTCAAAAAATAATATTTGATCAGGAAAGTGACCGTGGAAGTGCGATTCCCCAGTCCCTCCTCGCTTTCTATGATATCCAGTTCCCTTGGTATCTTATCGTCCACTTTCAGCACGATTGTTTTCATAGGTGAAAAATTATTAGTATTCACCATAATTATATAATTAATATATAAAAAAGTACAGAGAAGCATCGTTTCGCGCGATTTGCGCCCAAAATAACACATCAAAATTAAGGAATCCTAAACGGGAAATAAGAAATAAAGACTTGCAGGTTTTGAGATATTCAAATTCGTCAAATAACATGATTATCGTTCAGCCTTTATCACTTTAACTTTCCCCCGCTTGCTCTATACTTACAGCCGTACGAACACAATAAACAGGAATTATAAACACCACCTTAATATTAACGATATGCCGATAAAAAATCCCAGACGAAAAAAGCAAATCGAGCAGTTCACGGATAAGTATCATGGTGTAATGAGTAAATATCACGAGCTGATGGAAAGGGAAATGGCCAAAAGAAATGATGTGGGGATGGATGGAAAATCGACACTTGATGAGAGCGATTGAGCGCTATGCGTTTCTATGCTGGCAGAAAGGGGATACGGAAGAAGCCTTGACCATCTTCAGGAATTTTTTGCGGGTGAACCCGAACGACAATCAGGGTGTCAGAAATTACATTTTAGCCATAAGGATGGGGATGGACATCGATAAATGGGAGAAACAGTTTTTGGCCGATAACCCCGTTCAGGATGGCGCGCTGGACGCAATAAAACTCCATGATTGGTTCAAAAACAACGCCAAAAAATTTCCGGACGATTTTAACTGGTTGTTGAAAAAATGGAAGAAAGAAGACTTGATTTATTGAAATTGAGAATTCATCACAGCTTCGCCTCATTCTCCTCTTTTTCCCTTATCTCACCCAGGATTTGCAATGTCGCTTTTACGGAGGCGTTGTCGTGATTTAGCAGTTTTACCTTATCTTTATATTTCTCAAAAATGGGGCTAAGGAATTCATCGCCCCAGGATGGGCCAAGTGCAATAACTCCCACAAAATCAATTTCTACCATCTCTCCGCTTTTCAGGGTGTTCAGGACTGGCTGAAAAGCAAGCCACGCCTCTCTTCCGTTGGGCCGCGATACCAGAATGGAGCCGAATTTCCTTAATTCAATGAGCATGTATTTTGTGCGTTAAAAAATTGATAACGGCGAGACATCCGTGGAAGCCATGTGGCGTCTTTTGAATCTTGAGGGTTTGTTCGTCGTGTTTGAGAATCAATTTGGCATAACCCGACTGGAAGAAAAGCGTTAATGGATTGGCAATAACGATGTTTTTTACGAACTTCAGTCCGTTGCCCCGCTCCTCGGGAGCGCGGGCCGTAATGATTTCGGTAAAAGCCATTTTTAAAGCTTCCTTATCATTCTTCAGATTGGGTCTTACGCGACTTAAAGTTTTAAGTATTCCCTGTCCTCTGTCTGCCAACACAATCACTTTCTTATCCAAGTCACAGCCAAAGAAAATACCGGACGTGTCGGGCCAGACGCCCAAATTATGATCAAAAGAGTTGTTCCCGATTTCGCCTGAAATGGCCACAAGAAGCGATATTAAATCCACGCCGATGTTTATCCTGACCAGATCTTTCTCGATTTTTGTTAATCTCCCGTCAAAAATATCCCGGGTGGGACAATGGAAATCCGTCTTGGGAACAGAAGGTTGTTTGCTATTTACCCATCTTTCAGCGATAGACGCAATGTCCGCATTAATAAAAGATTCAATATCCTCTTCCCGGTAATAGCGATGACCGCCGGCGGTTGGTCTGAAAGATTTCAGTTTTCCAGCAGTGTCCCAGCGCCGCAAGGTCTGGATAGTGACGCCAATAATTTTGGCCGCCTTTCCGATTGAAAGTAATTTTTGATTCATAATCTATACATTTGCTCTAAAATCTACCTAAACCTATACATTTCTGATAAATACTACCATAAATCTATACAAATAACGAGAAAAAGTCCAGTCAAATCCAATAATCTTCGAATATCTCAGGAATCGTTTAGAAAGCCTTAATGTGAACCGGGGTACAATTTGTACCCTACTTGAAATATTTTGAAGTATTTACATTATACTTAAAAAGTAATAGTATATTAATGTATAATACATATATTATTACTATAAAACATATGAGCCTGCTCCAGATCAATGTGGATGAAAACCTGAAAAAAGCCATCAAGAAAAAGGCGGACCAATATGGGGTTCCTGCCAGTACGCTGGTAAGGATTGTGCTGGTGAAATCTTTCATAACCGAAGCTACGGATGAGGAAAACCCGGATTTTGGAAATGTTTTCAACGCAAAAAGGGATAACAAGGGCGAGGGGGTTAAGATAGACGATTTTCTTTCAGCGCTTTAGCAGTGACGAATCGAATACAAAAATTCATCAATTTGCTGGATGCAAAAACCAGGGCTCATCTCAAGAAAAGGATGACGGCGCTTGCAAATGACCCGTATCGTGAACAGCAGGACGTCAAAAAGCTGAAAGGATGGGGGAAGGATGTCTTTCGTTTAAGAGTTGGGAATATCAGGGTAGTTTATCAGGTTGAAGGGAAGCAGGTGACAATCCTGGCTGTCGATTACAGGGGGAATATTTATTGAGGGGATTAATAACCGCGCCAGATTCTAAGAATTTCTTAGGAACAGTTTAGAAAACCCTAATGTCGGTCATGTATAGGGGAGTGGTATCCCCTAATTTCTTCATATGCAGGAACAAAAAACTGGTATCGCCTTGTTTGAGCAAAGCTCTATCAGGCGCGTTTGGCATGAAGGACAGTGGTGGTTTGTGGTGGAGGATGTGGTTAAAGCGCTTACGGAATCGGATAATCCCAAGGATTACCTGAAAAAGATGAAGAAACGCGATGCGGAACTTGTCAAAGGGTGGGGACAATTTGTCCCTACCCTTGCGGTAATTACAAAAGGTGGCGTTCAGAAAATGGGTTGTTCAAATGTGCAAGGCCTCCTCCGCATCATCCAGTCCATCCCGTCACCGAAAGCGGAGCCTTTCAAGCTGTGGCTGGCGAAAGTCGGGCATGAAAGATTGCAGGAAATCCGCGATCCGGAGCTGATGATGCGGCGCATGCGCGAGGTCTATGAAAAGAAGGGCTATCCGCGGGAATGGATTGAAAAGAGGATGCGCGGAATCGCGGTAAGGCAGAAACTGACAAAAGAATGGGAAAACCGGGGAGCCAAAGTCGGCCTTGAATATGCCATTTTGACCAATGAAATCATGACCGGCGCCTTTGAGATGGGAGTAAAGGACTACAAGGATTTCAAGGGAATCGGCAGGCAAAACCTCCGCGATCACATGAACGATATGGAACTGATTTTAACCATGCTGGCCGAGGCAACCACCGCCAAAATCCATGAGAATCGCAACACCCAGGGCTTCCCCGCTTTAAAAACCGACGCCAGGGACGGGGGCGATGTTGTGGGCCGGACAAGAAAAGACATTGAAAAAGTCAGCGGCAAGCCGGTGCGAGTGGTAAAAAAAAAGAAAGCAATGGTATGATTAGGGCCAAAAACTATTAAATAATGGCAAAAACAATTCCTAAATTCACTATTGACAAATTCAAAGTAAAGAGATAATCTTTGAATACAGGGAAACTATATTCAATCCAAAGAAATGGCCAAAACCAAGTGGACATCAGGGATTTATAAGAAGCAGAACGAATATAAAAGCTTTCTGCCTACAAGCGTAAACACGCCCATTGACTTCAATGATAAACGAATCAATCTCCTTTTAAGCGACGCCATGCGCTATCTTGGCGAACTTGACGCTTATTCGACGCTTGTTACCGATGTGGATTTTTACATTCAGATGCATGTTGCAAGAGAAGCGACTGTTTCAAGCAGGATAGAAGGGACTAAGACCAATCTTGATGAAGCGATCCTATCCAAAGAAGAAATCATTCCGGAGAAAAGGGATGATTGGGTTGAGGTCCAGAACTATATTAAGACAATCAATTATTCTGTTGATAAATTACGGGAATTGCCCCTATCAATGCGTCTTGTAAAAGAGGCCCACAGGGTTCTTCTTTCCGGCGTGCGGGGTTTTAGCAAACTTCCTGGTGAATTCAGGCACAGCCAGAACTGGATTGGCGGGGCAACGCTTAAAGATGCCTATTATATTCCGCCCCACCCCAGTGATGTCCCTGATTTGCTCACCGATCTGGAAAAGTTTTGGCATAATCAGAACCTGGAAATCCCGGAACTTATTAAGGTTGCAATAAGCCATTACCAGTTTGAATCAATCCATCCGTTTCTTGATGGTAACGGCCGTATCGGGCGCCTATTGATTACCCTCCATCTTGTGTCTTTGGGAATTCTGAAAAAGCCCACGCTTTATATTTCCGATTTCTTTGAGCGGAACCGTGCGGCATATTACGATGCTTTGTCTTTGGTTCGTACTTCCAACGACATGGAACATTGGATCCGGTTCTTTTTGACGGGTGTGGCCCAGACTGCAAAAAAAGGGAAGGAAACATTTGAAAAAATTATCATCCTGCGAAAGAAATATGAAGATGCGATTGAGGCAGGCATGGGTATTAAACGCCAAAAACTCGGTAAGCAGATTCTTCATAAATTATTCTCAAAACCAGTTGTCACCGTCAGGGATATTGAAGCAATGTCTCCGATGAGTTTTCAGACCGCAAGCGTGATTGCAAAAGATTTTGAGAAAATCGGGTTATTTACGGAGAAAACCGGGTTTTCGCGCAATCGCATTTTTTATCTCAACGAATATTTGGATTTATTTATTGATAAACAAGCTAAAAAACATGAATAACTTCAGTTCTAAAGCGGGGATTATCTGGCAAATAGCGGAGCTTCTGCGAGGCAGTTGGCATCAGTACGAATATCAGGATGTAATACTGCCGCTGGTGGTTCTTAAACGGCTTGATGCCATTTTGGACCCTACCAAGGCAAAAGTGCTGGAACAGTATAACCGCTTTACGGGTAAGGTGGAGATAGAGCCCATTCTTAAAGCTACAAGCGGGGTGGGTTTTTACAATATTTCTCCATACGATTTTGAGAAACTCCTGGAAGATCCGAAGCATATCGCAAAAAATCTGCGTCATTACATTTCCGGTTTTAGCGATAATATTCAGGAGATATTTGCGAAATTTGAATTTGAAAAACAGCTGGAGCGCCTTGAGGGCGGCAACCTTTTGTATCTGGTAATCAAGGAGTTCAATAAGGTTGATCTGCATCCGGAAGCGGTTTCAAACCACGCGATGGGTTACATCTTTGAAGAACTTATCAGGCGTTTCAATGAACAATCAAATGAGACTGCCGGCGAGCATTACACCCCGCGTGAGGTTATTACGCTGATGGTTGAAATCATGCTTTCGCCGGATCATTTAAAACTTAAAAAGCCGCATGTCATAAAGACAATTTACGACTGTGCCTGTGGTACGGGAGGCATGCTCACAACCGGAAAGGAGCACATTTTTGAGACAATCAATAAAAACGCCAATATTTACCTTTACGGGCAGGAGCTGAATCCCGCCACTTACGCAATCTGCAAGTCAGACATGCTGATTAAAGGTGAAGACCCCGATAAAATTAAGGGCGGCGAAAAAGACCATTCCAAAGCCAGCACGCTTTCTAATGATCAGTTCCCTGCGGAATATTTTGACTACTGTATTACCAATCCACCTTTTGGCTATGACTGGAAAAAAGACAAGGAAGCGGTGGAAAACGAAGCGGAACGCGGTTACGCGGGGCGTTTTGGCGCAGGGACGCCGCGCATTTCCGATGGCCAGCTTCTTTTTCTTCAACATCTGATTTCCAAAATGCGCAATCCCGCGGAAGGCGGTGGCCGCCTGGCTATCGTGTTAAACGGTTCTCCGTTATTTACCGGCGATGCAGGGAGCGGTGAAAGCGAAATCCGCCGTTGGATACTGGAACATGACTGGCTTGAGGCAATTGTTGCACTGCCGGATCAGTTATTTTACAACACCGGCATCAATACCTATGTCTGGTTTTTGACCAACCGCAAAGAAGAAGAACGAAAAGGTAAAGTCCAGCTGATAGACGGGCGCAATTGCTTCAAGAAAATGCGCAAGTCGCTTGGTAATAAACGCAATGAAATTTCCGAAGAAGATCGCAACCACATCGTTGAGCTTTACAATAAATTCCATACGACCCCGCACTCCAAGATCTTCAATACCACGGATTTTGCCTACAGGCAGATCATTATTGAAAGGCCTCTGCGCCTGAATTTTCAGGTAAATGAGGAGCGGCTTACGCGTCTCAAAGAAAACGAAAAATTCAAGAACGATACGCCATCAAAAAAAAGAGGCACTACAGGCGAAAAAGAAAACCAGGAATGGCAGGATTTAAGGGCCAAAATCCTTGAGGCGCTGGAATCGGTTGGAGATAAGCATCATAAGAACCGCCGGGAGTTTACTGCTTTGCTGGAGAGTAAATTCGCAAAAGCCAAAATCAAAGTGGCAGCGCCCATATTGAAGGTTATCATGCAGGAACTTTCCGAAAGGGATGAAAACGCGGACATCTGCACAGACAAAGACGGCAATCCGGAAGCCGATAGTGACCTGCGCGACAGCGAAAATGTCCCTTGGGGTCAGGATGTGCACCAGTACTATGAAAAAGAAGTAAAACCTTTTGTGCCCGACGCCTGGATCAATACAAATGTTCGCGACCACAAAGACGGAGACATTGGCAAAGTCGGCTTTGAAATCCCGCTAACCCGCTATTTCTACAAGTATGAACCACCGCGCGCGCTTGAAGATATTGAAACGGACATAGAAAAGGTGGAAAATGAACTACTCGGCTTATTAAAGGAATTAACCAAATAATCCCATTTTATGAGTAATAAAAAGATTATCGTTCAAGGTACTAAAATTTCCGTCATTCCCAGTCAGGAAAATGATTACATTTCTCTCACTGATATGTTGAAGGCAAAAGACGGCGAATTTTTCATTTCAGATTGGTTGAGAAACAGAAATACGGTTGAATTTCTGGGGATTTGGGAGAAGGTTCACAATCCAAAGTTTAATTATGGCGAATTCGCCATAATTAGAAGTCAGGTAGGTTTAAACAGCTATAAGATCAGCGTAAAAGAATGGGTTGAAAAGACCAATGCCATTGGAATCAAAGCTAAAGCAGGCAGGTATGGGGGTACTTACGCTCATAAAGATATCGCCTTTGAATTTGGGATGTGGATTAGTCCTGAATTCAAAATTTATCTTATTAAGGAATTCCAGCGCCTCAAGGAAGAAGAGAATGTTCGTCTTGCTCTTGGTTGGGACATTAGACGCAACCTGGCGAAAATAAATTATCGCGTGCACACGGACGCCATCAAGGAACACTTGATCCCGTCCCACCTCTCCGCGTCACAAACAAATATCACTTACGCTACTGAAGCAGATGTCCTCAATAAGGCGCTTTTTTGTGAGACAGCCAAAGAATGGCAAACAGCCAACCCAAAGAAAGGCGGCAACATGCGTGATCATGCCACTGTTGCGCAATTGGTCTGTTTGGCAAACCTGGAATCACTTAACGCCGTCTTTATAGGCCAAGGCCTTTCACAAAAAGAAAGATTGGTGCGCCTAAATGAAGTTGCCATTGTACAGATGCGCTCTCTTGTCGGAAACCCCACTATTAAGAAACTGAAGTAATAAACTATGAATCAAATTAAATTAAAAAAACAGTACAGGCCCTATCCGCAGTACCGCGATTCCGGGGTGGAGTGGTTGGGGATGATTCCGAAGAATTGGGAAGAACGGAAGTTGAAATATATTGCACAAATTAATAAGAATACTTTAACCGAAACAACGAAGGCTGAATTTGTCATGAAATATATTGATATTGGCAATGTTGATCATAACGGAGTAAAAAGTTGCCCGGAGTCGCTTGAATTTCAGAATGCACCATCACGTGCACGGCGCATTGTTAAAAAAGGTAATACGATAATTGGAACAGTAAGGACTTATTTGAAAGCATTAGCTTTTTTCCATAATCCAGACACAAATCTAATTGTTTCGACTGGTTTTGCCGTTTTGGAACCAACAAAAAAAGTCGCTGATAAGTTCTTATACTACTGCGTTTTATCTGAGAGCTTTATACAACATATTTCAAAATGGTCTTCTGGTGTTAGTTACCCGGCAATAAATCCGTCTGATTTAGGTAATTTACCTATTTGTTTCCCCGAAATCGAGAAGCAACAAAGGATTATTGCAAATTTGGATGAAAAAACTGCAATAATTGATAAAATTATTGAAAAAAAACAAAAACTGATCGAACTTTTGGCCGAAAAGCAATCTGCGCTCATCAATCTCGTAGTGACAAGAGGAATTGTTGAAAATCTGGAGCTTAAGGAAAGTGGAGTAGAGTGGATTGGAAAAGTGCCAAGAAACTGGAAAATTGATAAATTAAAAAGGATTGGAAGATCGATTATTGGCCTTACATATTCGCCAGAAGATGTAGTCAATGAAAGCGGAACTTTAGTATTACGGTCGTCCAACATTCAAAATGGCAAAATCCTATTAAAGGACAATGTATATGTTAGTAAAAAAATACCTGAAAAGTTAAAGACTAGAACTGGTGACATTCTGATATGTTCTAGAAATGGAAGTCGCGCTTTAATTGGGAAAAATGCGTGTATTGACACTCAAAGTAGTGGTCTGAGCTTTGGAGCGTTTATGACGATATTTAGGAGTAAATATTGGAGGTTTTTATCGTATGTTTTTAAATCATCAATGTTTAACGGCCAGTCTGAATCATTTTTGACATCCACTATTAACCAACTGACAATAGATAACTTGAATAATATGGTAGTAGTCTTACCAGATACATTAGCTGAGCAAGAGAAAATCATTGAATATCTTGAGCTCGAAACTAAGAAAATCACTTATGCTTCAGAGGAAGTCGAGAAGTCTATTGGGTTTCTTAAGGAGTACAAGACTTCCCTTATTTCAAGTGTGATAACGGGGAAAATAAAGATAATGACTCAATAATTATTTCCATAAACTCCCAAGAAATGCGACTGTATTCATTCCAAATAAGAAACTTTAAATCAATTATTGATTCTGGCGAATGTAAAATTTCAAACATTGACAACATCGTAGTATTAGCAGGACAAAATGAGTCTGGGAAAAGTGCAGTTTTAGAAGCTTTGGACTTTTTTGCCAATGGCCCAAGTAAAAAATTTGAAAAATATGAAAAAAGGCAGGGTACTGACCTCACAGAAGTGAGATGTGTGTTTTTAGTTGGTAAAAATGAGCGGGAATATCTCGAAGAAGAGTTTAAAGATTACGAAGAAGTACAGAAATTTCTTAGAAAACAAAAAGAAATAATTTTGACAAGAAAATATGAGAATGGGAAAGATCAAGAAATAAGCGTTGATGAAGGTTTCTTTGCAGAATTTTTAAAAACAACTGAAAAATCAGGAAAGCCAGATGCTATTATTGAAAAACAGGCTACAGCTCCAATAATTACGACCATTGTTCATGCACAAACAAAAGAGCCAAAAGACAGAGAAAAACTTATTTCCGAGATGTCTGAAAAGATGATCGAATTAATTCCTGCTTTTAGTTTATACAACTCATTTGACGACTTACTGCCATCAGAAATTGCAGTATCCGAACTGCAAAACAGCAAGGCAGTTCAGGATTTTGAGAAAGTTTTTAGTGTTAAACTCAAAGAGTTGGCAGACATTACTGACGCAAGAGAGCGGAAAATTCAAATCAAAAAAATTGAAGGAGGAGCGACCGATGACTTTAATCAATTTTGGAATCAAAAAATTAGCAATATAACAGGAACAAATAAGTATCGGTTCCTAATTGAAATAAATGATGCTACGCCAAAGAAAATTATATTCATGATTGAGGGGGAAGATGGAACCCCGCTGTATTTGGAGCAGAAAAGTATGGGTTTTCGCTGGTTTAGTGCATTTCATCTGAGGTTGAGAGCTTTGATGAAGGAATCGGAGGATTATGAATATGAAGAAAATGATAATAATATTGTAATTTTAATTGATGAACCAGGACAGAATTTGCATGAGACGGCTCAAAAAGATGTCAAGAAAATCCTGGATAAAACCGCCGATAAGCAAATACAGATTATTTACTCAACGCATAATGCAAATTTGATTGGAAATGTTAATACTAATGAAATTGAATATACGAGAATAAGAATTACAACTAACCATCCAAAGAAGGGAACAAAAGTTTACAATTTGCCCCAATTCATGGTTCGTAAAGATGGAGGTAGTATGGATG
>Ga0315268_10007699_pt1 | contig 11318 bp, 13 predicted proteins | sample C1_top_MG_FD_204535 | JGI IMG/M metagenome (GOLD analysis project Ga0315268, IMG submission 204535) | Sediment microbial communities from Yellowstone Lake, YNP, Wyoming, USA - C1_top | ecosystem: Environmental > Aquatic > Freshwater > Lake > Sediment | place: USA: Wyoming | collected 2017-08-01 | reverse complement strand
CTGCCGATTCCAGGAAGGCGCGCAGCTTGCCGAAGTCGATGATGCCGAGCGTCTTCGAGATCCGTCTGCCCGACCCATCGATGAGGAACGTCGTCGGCGTCACGCTGACCTGCTCGAACTCGCGCGCCAGGCTGCCGTCCCTGTCGAACACGACAGGAAACGGCAAACCCAGTTTGCGGACGTATGCCCTGATGTCGTCGGGCTGGTCGTAGTGCATGGCCACCGCAATCACTTCGAACCCCCGCTTGCGATACTGCTGATAGGTCTGGATGAGATGAGGCATTTCCGCAAGGCAAATCCCGCAGCTCGTCGCCCAGAAATTGATGAGCACGATCTTGCCGCGCAAATCGCTCAAGCGGATCTGCTGCCCTTCCATGGTCGTGAACGTGGGCGCTGGCGAGCCTCCCGCTTGCGCATTCAGAGCAGCACTCAAGGCGATGACCAGCATCGCCCAACGTAGTCTGTTGTAAAGCATGCTAATGCTTCCCTTTCCATGTATCCGCGACGATCCTGCCGTCTTTGACTTGCAGTACGCGCTCGGCACGCTCCGCCACCGCCAGGTTGTGGGTAACCATGAGGAGCGTTTTGCCTGCCTTGTTCAGCTCACCGAGCAAGGTCAGCAGCTCCGCTTCGGAGCCGGAATCCAGATTGCCGGTGGGCTCGTCCATGAGAAGAATATCGGGCTCGTTGGCCAAGGCGCGGGCAATCGCCACGCGCTGCTGCTGGCCACCGGAGAGCATGCTCGGCAGGTGATGGGCCTTGTCTCCCAAGCCAAAGCGTTCCAGCAGCTTCATGGCGCGTCCCTCGCTGTTTTTCGCCCCGCCGAGCCACAGCGCGATATCGACGTTTTCCAGCGCCGTAAGGTGCGGCATCAGGTTGAAGAACTGGAACACGAAACCGATTTTTTTGCCGCGCACGGCCGCCAGTTCCGCGGCATCGAGGGTGCCAAGCTCCGAGCCGTCCAACACGATGCGGCCGGCGCTGGGGCGGTCCAGGCCGCCGATGAGTTGCAACAGTGTACTTTTGCCATGGCCGGATGGCCCCATGATCGCGACCCAGCCACCACGCTCCACGGTCATCGAGACCTCCGAAACCGCCTTTACCTCAGCGGCGCCGCTGCCGTAGGTCTTGCTCACTTTCTCCAGTTCGATGACAGCGTCAGACATAGCGCATGGCCTCCACCGGAGAGAGCTTGGTCGCCCGGTACGCCGGGTAGAGGCCGGCGAGCAGTGCGAGACACATGGAAAAGCCCATTGTGAGAAGGATGGTCCCGTAGTCGATCACCACCGTCTGTGGCTGATGCAGTGACGCGGTGAACGCATTGTCGGTGAGGTAAGAGCCGAACAGGTAAGCGGCGAGGACGCCAATCGTCACGCCCAGAATGCCGCCGAGCAACCCGTAGAGCCCGGATTCGAGCATGAATGCCAGGAACAAGGTACGCCGGGTGCTGCCGAGCGCCTGCAGAATGCCAATCTCGCGCCGGCGTTCATGCACTGCGGTGAGCAGGGTGTTGACGATACCGAACGCCGCAGCAAGTACGCCGACTGCCGCCACCGCCTGCATGGCCGCACCGACCGAACCTACGATGGACAGGACCGAAGACAGCAGTTGCTTGTCGGTGACCACGGCGACGTTGGCAACTTCCTGGATCTTGAGGCTGGTTGCCTCGATTTTTTCGAGGTCACTCACCTGGACGGCGATGAACGACACCTTGTCCTGCACGTCGTAGATTTGCTGAGCGAGGGTGAGCGGAATGAAGGTGGCGATATCGTCCTTGCTGCCCGCTTCGCGAAGAATGCCAATCACGGGAATCAGCTTGCCGCGCAAGGTGAATTCGTCGCCCGGCTTGAGCTTGAACTGTTTGGCGATTGCCGACCCGACGACGATCCCGCGCTCATCCGGAGAGTTGAAGTAGCGCCCGGAGTCGATACTCCACTTCTGCAACGCGCGCATCTCCTCCGGCCACACACCGATCACCGGCACCGGTTGGTTGCGAAACGCGGTCTTTTCGTTGAGGTGGGGCACAGCGCTCTTGACTCCTGGAACGGCGCGAATCTTCGCCAATTCAGACATGGGAATCGCCTCGGGCAGTTGCTCCCCAGTGAGCACCGAAATTTGTTCATAGGCGCACCAGCCTTTAGGCGTGACCACCAGATTGGCGCCCAGCCCCTGCGCCTGCTTCTTGATTTCGCTGGTCAGGCCTTGTCCGATCGTCATCAAGGCGACGAACGCCGCCATGCCCACGCTGACCCCGGCCAAGGTAAAAATAAAACGCCCGCGCCGGCGCAGCAGGTTGCGCCATACTAATTTGCCGAGATTCATTTCTTGATCGAACCCAGGTTCTCTACCGAGTCGGCGCGGAGATAAACCATTTTCTTGGCCGGGTCTTCCGTCATGGTTCCGCGCACGTTCACCTCATCCCAGGGTTTGAGCTTCGTATCCTTGACCTTGACCGGCAGGTAGAACTTGGCGCAGTGCAGGTCTTTGCAGACACGGGCCTCGCGCGAGTCGATCAGGCCGAAGAGATGAGGATCGCTCGGAGAGGCCACGGCGACGACACCGCGCACCAGGATACGACCGGTGTAGCCTTTCGGGTCGGCCTCAAGGTCTTGCACCTGCAACGCTCCCTTGGGCAATGTCGGCTGCGCCTTGCCCAGCAGGTCGGGCAAGCCGGCGTTGGCAACGTTGCCGCCGGCCAATAGCGCGCTGCCTGCCACCAATGCGGAGCCTAACGCGAGTGCGCCCACGATCCAGCGCCCCCATGTTTTGACAGTAGGGATTGATCCAGTTTTTCCCGCATCGGTCTTCATCGGTTGCTTCATTTCCTTCACTCCTTTCCGCGCTCAACGAGCGTTAGCAATTGGCGACGGCGATGCCGCACACCCGCAACTTGCACCAGCGGCGCAGGCCGATGCCGTGGCCTCTTCGTCACCGGGCGCGCGGTCCTGCACATAAGCGTCCCCGGTGGCGAGCGCGTACTCGGCGCGTGCCAGTTCCCGTCCCAGGTAGGCGGCATGATCCAGCCGGCTGATGAGATCTTGTGCGATCACGGCGCCATAGAGCGCCGTCGACGTCGCGCCCTCGATGACCCGGGTGAGCACACCGGTATTCGCGTAGTGCTCCAGCACCAGGAGCCGGCGACGCCGGTCCGGGTAGATCACTACATAGCCGTTTGGGTCGGCAATCAGGCGGGCCGGCTCCACCGCCTGCTGAATGGGCACCGAGGCCGTTACGGCCACGATTTCCCCGGACGGGCCGGGATCCTTCGCGGCGACCTCGGCGACTTTCCCGGCGATCGCCTCGATGTCGGTCGTGCCGATCATGTCCACCACCTGCAGACGGCGGCGGAAGGCCTCCACCTGCTCGCGGCCCACATTCTTGATGACGGGGCGCTTGCCCTGGGCGCTGCGGATACGTCCGCTCTCTTCCAGCCCCTCGCGCATCAGGCTCACCAGCGATTGTCCGGGCAGGTGGCCGATGGCCTTGCGCGTGTCTTCGCCGCAGACTACGAGGAAGCGCACGTTGGGGTTGGGCAGCAGATTGCGGATGAGGTGCTCGATGCCCAAGTTCTCGGTGTGCAGGCTGCCGACGATAGCCATGCCTGCAGGTCGCGCCATCGCGAGCCGCACCACCAGATCGTCGGAGTTCAACGTGCACACCGCCACCGGAGCCTGAAAGCGCAATACCCGGTAGTCGCCGGGCAGCGGCGGCCAGCCCTCGCGTTCGGGCAGCTCGGCAGTGGCGCAGTGGCCTGCCTCGGCCAGCGCCGGGTCGAGCTCCGTTGCGGCGTTCGCGGCCAGAGCCGGCCAGCACACCTCGCAACCCAGGCAGTCGTAGCGTTTGGGCTCGAACAGCGCGCGAGCCTCGTCAAGCAAATTGGGGAGTAACGTGCGCGTGGGCGCCGAGCCCTGCAAGGCAGAGACGGTATCCTGGAAGCAGCCGCAGCGGTGGCACTTGGTCGCCGCCATGGCCTGGCGCAGTTCGCGGCGCAGCGTTTCCAGGGCGGTGTTCTCGATGGTGGCGGCAGTCACGTCAGTCGCTCCTCCAGCAGGCAGAAATCGCCTTTGAGGGCCTTGAGCAATCCCTCGCTGTGCACCCGGTAATAGACCATCTTGCCGTCGTTGCGCATAGTGAGCCAGCCTTGGCTGCGCAGCAGCTTGAGCTGGTGCGAGGTGGCGGCGATGGTCAGTCCCAGGACATGGGACACGTCGCAGACACACAGCTCGCCATGGGCGAGCGCCAGCAATATTTTCAACCGCGTGACATTGCCGAGCAGCTTGTACAGCTCGGCGAGTTGCGGCAGCAGGTGCTCCTCTTTCGCCAGCTCGGCCTTGATCCGGGCGACCTTCTCCTGCTCGAAGCAGGTGACGTTGCAGACTGGACTGGTAATAATTTTGGCAGTAGGCATCGGGAGTGTATATCATTTAGACGATTGCGATAATGATAAACTGAGTGTGGTTGACAGTGCAAGAAGATTCGGAGCGCCTTGACGATAGGGAAAATGGAAGGCACGCCTGGGCGACGTCATAACGGAAGGCGCGAGACGCACAACCCCCTCCGAGTGTAGAACCCCTTCGATCCCAGACCACCCCATCAACAGTGCTAAGTCAGCGGTTCCTGAACACGCTGATCCGGTTGACACGGCTCCGGTTACGGCTATAATATGAGCTTGTATTTATATGCGCATAGGTTAATATGTAATCATGAAATTCCCCGAACACGACCAAGAGCAGATTATTCCGGCACTCAAAGTGCTCGGAGAACCGAACCGCCTACGCATCTTGTGTGGTCTAGGGCTGGAATGCCGTCCGGTGACAGACATCATCAACGCAACGGGCTTGGGACAAACCAATGTGTCATTCCACTTGCGCGTGTTGCGTGAGGCAGGATTCGTCCGAGCCGAGCGGCGCGGGCCTTTTATCTATTACTGCCTCACCGACCCTGAACTGTTGCGCATCCTGCATGACTTGAAACATTGGCTGGACGCTCATCAGGCCACGGTCACAAGCGAGGTCAAACAGCATAGCCGCCCAATTGGGCACAATTCGGCGGCGGTGAAAACCAAGGAGGTAACGTAATGATGTGGAACTATGGACCGTGGGGCGGGTTTCCGTGGATGTGGATATTTCCGCTGATCTTTCTCATCGTGATGCTGATCTTCCTCTTCCGCAGCGGCGGCTTGCCCATGTGCGGCGGCCATGAAACGCACAGGAGAGAGGAAAGCGCGCGGGAACTTCTCGACCGGCGCTACGCTCGCGGGGATATCAGCCGCGAGGATTATCAGCAAATGAAAAAAGACCTTGAATAGCGACAGAAAGGATACTCGAATGATGATTCAGGAGAGACTGTTTCCGGCCACGTCAATGCCAGACCAAGATTGGTGGCAAGCCTTGTGGCCTGATCCGGATGACGTCGTCAGGGCTTTGCGCATTGAGCCCGGAATGACGGTGGTTGACCTGGGTTGCGGGGACGGTTATTTCACCGCCGCCATTGCCCGACAAATTGGCTCGGGTCGCGCCATCGGATTCGACCTTGATACAGCAATGCTGGAGCAGGCCAAAGCCGCCTGCAATGGGATGAACAATTGTGACTGGCTGCTTGGGGACGCAATGGAGTTGAGTCAACTGATAGCCAGCCCAGTAGATTTTGTCTTGATCGCAAATACCTTCCACGGTGTGCCGGACAAGACGGCCCTGGCTAAGGAGATCGCCGCCGCCCTCCAGCCCGCCGGTCGCTTCGCCATCGTTAATTGGCATCCCATCGCGCGAGAGGAAACACCTGTTCTGGGGCAGCCACGAGGGCCGCGCACCGAGCTTCGCATGTCCACGGAGCTGACCCGAGCGGTGGTTGAAACTGCTGGTTTCGAGCTGGAAGCGCTGGTCGAGCTGCCACCCTACCACTATGGGGCGATTTTCAGGAAGCAGCAAAACACGAAAAGCCAGAATGTAGAGGGTTCCTGAGCACCTAATCCCGCTTCAAGTCACCGCGTTTCTGCAAGTACTCCTCGCGATCAATTTCTCCCCGAGCATACCTTTCCTCCAGGATAGATAGCACGTCGGGCTTTCTTTCACCGTCCGTGGTGTTCGAGCCGCGACCACCCATCAGGTACTTCACCGCCGCCAGCACCAGCAATATCGGAATCAGCCAGAAAAACGCCATGCTTAGCCACCCCAACCAATGCCAGCCCATGCCATAGCCTTCATAATTCATCCACATTCCACTCTCCTTTAGTCTGAACGTTGAGCAAATACGCGCCTGCCTCGATGAAACCGCCATCGTGCGGCGTCTCTCCTATTTGATTCCTTTCGTCAAATGAAAATAAATAAAGCGCGTCAGGTCCGCAACATGCGCAACCCGCTCGCGATCACCACAAACTCGCTGATCTCGTGCGCGAGCACAGCCATCGGCAGGGTGAAGACCCCCGCGACGGCCCCTGCAACCAAGCCGCCGATCACGACGGCGGAAAGCCCGAGATTCTGCCCGATCACCCGCCGGTTCCGGCGGCTGAGCGTCACGGCGTAGGCGAGCCGGGACAGGTCATCCCCCATCAGGGCCATATCGGCGGTCTCCAGCGCCACGTCGGTGCCTGCCGCACCCATGGCGATTCCGACTTCGGCTGCCGCCAGCGCCGGGGCGTCATTGACACCGTCCCCCACCATCGCCACATGGCCGTAACGCCGCTGCAATTCCGCCACGACACGTGTCTTGTCCTCGGGCGAGAGCTCGGCATGCACCTCGTCCACGCCCGCTTGCAGGGCAATGGTATGGGCGGCAGCCGTGTTATCTCCCGTGAGCATGACGATCCTCTCGATCCCAGCCTGCCTGAGCGCCGCCACTGCGTCTGCCGCGCCGGGTCTCAGCGGATCCGCAATCGCAAGGATCCCCGCTGCCCGTTGCGCTGTTCCCACCAGCACCACGGTCTTGCCATCGCCCTGCAGGCGCGCGATTTCGTCCTCAATCGCTGTGATCGGCGTTCCGAGCTCCCTGAACAGCTTCGGGCTGCCGATGTACCACTCGCTGCCCCGGACGCGTCCCTTGGCCCCCATACCGGTAAGCGACTGGAAATCCTCGACCGGCAACGCGCCGATTCCCAGCGATGCGGCGTGTTCGGCCACCGCGCGCGCCAACGGGTGCTGCGAGCGGCTTTCCAGCGCGGCGGCAACGGCAAGAACCTGCTCCGCATCGCTCCCGTTCAATGGAATGATCTGGGTCACCTGAGGGCGCCCCATGGTCAGGGTACCGGTCTTATCCAGGGCAACCACCAGCACCTTGGCGAGGTTTTCCAGATGCACCCCACCCTTGACCAGCACGCCGTTGCGTCCCGCGGTGCCGATGGCTGCCACCAGCGTGATGGGGATCGAAATCACCAAGGCGCAAGGCGCGGCGGCCACGATAAAAACGGTGGCGCGGGTCAGCCATTCTTCCCACGGCAAGCCGAGAAGGGGCGGCACAATGGCCAGCAGCGCGCCCACCGCAAGAACCGCCGGGCTGTAGCGGCGGCCGAACTGCTCGATGAAGCGCTGGCTGCGCCCCTTCGCCTGCTGCGCCTGCTCCACCAGTTGGATAATGCGGGCAATGGTGTTGTTGGCGAAGGTCTTGGTGGCGCGCACAGTGAGCGCCCCTTCGCCGTTGAGCGTGGCGGCGAAGACCTTGTTGCCGGGCGATTTTTCGACCGGCACCGATTCGCCGGTCACCGGCGCCTGGTTGACGCTGGAGCGTCCTTCGATCACTTCGCCGTCAGTTGCAAGCGCTTCACCCGGCAGCACAATGAATACATCCCCGACGCGCAATTCCTCCACGGGAATCCGCACCTCCCCATTTTCACGCCGTACCAGCGCAGTCATTGGAGTGAGATCCATCAGCGACCGAATGGCATGGCGGGCGCGCTCGGCCGTGTACCCCTCCGCCGCCTCGGAAATCGAATAAAGAAACACCAGCGTGGCCGCTTCGGCCCACTGGCCCATGACACTCGCCACGATGGCGGCCACCGACATCAGCAGTTCAATGCCGATCTCGCGTTCTTTGACGAGATCTTCCAGCGCCTCGCGCCCGAAAAAATAGCCGCCAATGAGCACGGCGGAAACGTACAAAAATGTTGCAAGGGAAGCCGGCAGGCCCGCCATAGCGCCGAAAAAGCCGACCACCAGCAACACGCCGGAGACGGCGGACGTCACCACCTTGAGATTGCGCCAGGGACGCGGCATGGGAGCCGACTGGGCAGCGGAGCCGCAGGACGAGCAGGCCATCACCCCCCCTCCACGGCGAGCGCCTGGGTCTGTATCCCCACCCGACAGCGCCCGTCTTCGCGCAGGCACATGCGGTTCCGGAAATTCGCCAGATCATTCGCGACCAGGCTATCGCTGTCCGGCATCTCCTTGAGCATGTCGTACAAGCGGTCAAGATGCGGCACGCCCTGCACCAACCGGTGGTACACCCAGCGGCCATCCTTGACGGCGGACAGCAGGCCAGCCTGGCGCAGAACCTTGAGATGGCGCGACAGCTTGTATTGGGGCTCCATGAGGCTGTCCACCAGCTCGCAAAGGCACGCTTCCTCCCCTGTGTGGGCCAGAAGGCGGACAATTCGAATCCTCGTCGGGTCCGCGAGGGCTTGAAAGACTTCCTGTGGTTGGATATTTATTGAATGCATAGTTGCATTATAATGCAACTATGCATCTGCGCAACACCGTCAAGGTAAATTTACGGAAGCATTATTTCCCAGACTTGGACGCCACGTCGAGCAGGAAAGGGAGGTATTGCGGCCATCCCGAAATTGGCCCAACGTGGGAAAAAACCACGACGCCATGTCTGTCGAGGACGTAGGTAGTCGGGAAAGCGACCGCCAAGCGCCGGTCTTGCATGGTTTTGCCATTTGCCAGAGTGAGAATATCCGAGGCCATATCCTTGACTCCCGAGTCATACAAAGGCAGGGTTAAATGCTGCTGCTGCGCCCACTGACGCGCGGTAGCAAAGTCCTCGCGCATCTGCAACAAAACCAACTGGACTCCAGAGGAAGCGCCAAGTTCCTGATAGAGCTTCTGCAATTCCGGCATTTCGCGCCGGCAAGGCGGACACCAGCTGCCCCAGAAATGAATCACCACAACCTTGCCCCGCAGGTCGGACACTTTCATTGGCTTGCCACTGGCGCTTCGAATGGCGAGGTCAAAGAAACGATCTCCCCGCTCCTTGCCGGTCTTCGCCTTGCCGGCCTCGGCACGGTTCTGATACGGACCCCACAGCGTGGCCCATGCATTGGCATCGAACACCACCTTGTCGTCGACGGCATAGGGTACACAGGGCTGGTCGGTTTGCCGCTGACACGACTGGAGAGCCCCCTCGGTAGCGGAGTCTGCTGCAGCCTCATCTGCCTTCCAGGCCCAGGCGCCGCCCGGAGCGATAACGAAAGACCGGTGCTTTCCGGCCGCCATGAATTCTTTATAACCCTCCTTGCCCTGGGTATCGAGATGGGGCACTGCATCGGAATCATTGAGCTTGACTGCAATCGCCGGAGTCCCGCAGAAAGCGGCTGCCAGGCACGCCGCCATGACCACGGGGCGTAATTTAGTGATGCCCGCCATGTCATTCGCCAATCAAATGAACGATCACCCTGCGGCGCTGCGGGTCGTAGCGGTGCTCGTATAAAAAGATTCCCTGCCAGGCGCCCAGTGCCGGCGTGCCGCCGACAACCGGAACAGCCAGATGAACCTGGGTCAGCGCGGTGCGGGCATGGGCAGCCATGTCATCCTTGCCTTCCTGACAATGCTGGAAAATCGGGTCGCCATCCGGCACCAGCCGGGCGAAGAATCGCTCCAGATCCCCCTGTACGGCCGGATCGGCATTCTCCTGAATAAGCAGACTGGCGGAAGTGTGCTGAACGAAAAGAGTCAGCAATCCGGACTGGATGCCGGTGGAGCGCACCCAGTCGCGCACTTCATGGGTAATCTCGTACAGCCCCCTGCCTTGGGACGAAATAAAAAGCTGATGGTTTTCCTGGCGCATAATAATGAGGAGTAAAAAATAAACCTAAAACGGCGATTGAAACCGCCAAGACGCCAAGATCGCTAAGAAAATCATGCCGTGACAGAAGGCTTGCTGATCACCCATAGTGTGATTCGGCTAACTCGGTATTTTCTTCGACATTACTTGGCGTCCTTGGCGTCTTGGCGGTTCAACTGCTTTTTATGGGCTAAACAAAAAGACCGGCAAGCATGTATGCTACATCCTTGCCGGCCGATACAAACACGGAAATATCAGCCCTTGTTGAAAATAAAAGCGCCGTTGTCCCAATCCACCCGGATGATGTCCTTTGCTGCAAAATGCCCGGCCAGAATATCCCGCGCCAAGGCGTTCTCGAGATTGGCCTGGATTGCCCGTTTCAGGGGCCGCGCGCCGAACACCGGATCGAAGCCGGCACTGGCGAGTTCGCGGAGCGCCGCATCCGACACTTCCAGCTTCATCTCCATCTGTGCCAGACGCTTTTCCAGATACTGCAACTGGATGCGCGCAATCGACCTGATGTGCTTTTCATCCAGGGCATGGAACACCACCACCTCGTCGATGCGGTTGATGAATTCCGGGCGGAAATAGCTTTTCACCTCGCCCATCACCGCCAGCTTGATGGCCTGATAGTCGTCGCCCGACATCTGCTGGATCATCTGGCTACCGAGATTGGAAGTCATCACGATCACTGTATTCTTGAAATCCACCGTACGGCCTTGGCCATCTGTCATGCGGCCGTCATCGAGCACCTGCAGCAGCACGTTGAACACGTCCGGGTGGGCCTTCTCTACCTCGTCGAGCAGGATCACGCTGTAAGGCTTGCGCCGCACCGCTTCGGTCAAATAGCCGCCCTCTTCATAGCCCACATAGCCGGGGGGGGCGCCGATCAGCCGCGCCACGGAATGCCTTTCCATGAACTCGGACATGTCGATGCGGATCAGATGATCCTCTGAATCGAACAGGAAGCCGGCCAGCGCCTTGCACAGCTCGGTCTTGCCGACACCGGTCGGCCCCAGGAACAGGAACGATCCATACGGCCGGCTGGGATCGCCCAGCCCGGCACGGGAGCGCCGGATGGCATCGGACACCAGGCGCACCGCCTCGTCCTGGCCGACCACGCGCTCATGCAGCTTGCCCTCCATTTGCAGCAGCTTGTCGCGCTCGCCTTCCATCATCTTGGAAACCGGAATGCCGGTCGCGCGCGACACCACCTCGGCAATCTCTTCCGCCCCTACCTGGGTGCGCAGCAATTTGTGGGCAGGCTTGCTCGCCTCCTCGGCCGTATCGGCGTGCTTCAGTTGCGCCTCCAGTTGCGGGATTTT
>Ga0315268_10007698_pt1 | contig 11320 bp, 10 predicted proteins | sample C1_top_MG_FD_204535 | JGI IMG/M metagenome (GOLD analysis project Ga0315268, IMG submission 204535) | Sediment microbial communities from Yellowstone Lake, YNP, Wyoming, USA - C1_top | ecosystem: Environmental > Aquatic > Freshwater > Lake > Sediment | place: USA: Wyoming | collected 2017-08-01 | reverse complement strand
ATGAGTTTTACCAGTCTCCCCATTATTAACGTTGCGCCGCTTCAAAGAGTTTTTATTTTTGAATGATTGATAATGTGATGCAAAGAGGTGGTTACAATGCCAACCCCCAAGGATGAATACAACCACGTGTTTGACTTGCTTCAAGAGCATCACAAATGGTTTCAAGAAAGCATTCCGCTCATAGCAAGTGAAAACGTTCCAAGCCCAGCTGTCCGCGAAGCCATAATTACAGATTTTGGAAATCGCTATGCAGAGGGATGGCCTGGAGAGCGTGTTTACGCTGGCTGTCGCTACATTGATCAGGTCGAGTTCAAGTGCATTGAGCTTATGAAGAAGCTTTTCACAGCTGAATTTGTGGATGTCAGGCCTATCTCGGGTGTCGTAGCGAATCTAGCCGTTTACACGGCTTTCACGGAACCCGGTGATACTCTGCTAGCTCTATCGATTCCAAGTGGTGGCCATATCACTTCGGGAAAGAAGGAACTGGGAGGCACTGCAGGTGCGGTTAAAGGCTTGATTGTTGAATACTTGCCCTTGGATTACAAAGAATTGAACATAGATGTGGACAAGGCGAAGAGCAAAATGCAAGAGCTTGCCGCTAAAGGCAAACCTCCGAAATTTGTCATGTTCGGGGCCAGCGTTTTCCCTTTCCCGCATCCGGTCAAAGAACTGGTTGAAACCGTTCATTCCGTTGGCGCAACGGCCGGGTATGATGCTGCACACGTCGCGGGACTAATCGCGGGAGGACAATTCCAGGATCCTCTAAGAGAAGGAGCAGACGTTGTGAGTCTGAGCACGCATAAAACGTTCTTTGGACCTCAACACGGTGGAATTCTGTCATGGGAGAAAAATGCGGAAAAAATCAAGAAAGCGACTTTTCCAGGAATGGTTAGCAATCATCATTTGCACGCGGTGGCGGGCCTTACAATTGCATGTGCAGAGATGCTCGAATTCGGAGAGCAATATGCACGCCAAATAGTGAAAAACGCCAAAGCTCTCGGACAAGCGCTCTACGAGAGAGGATTCAACGTTTTAGCTGAGCATAAAGGGTTCACGCAGTCACATGTGATTCTGATCGACATAGTAAAATACGGAGATGGCGGCATAATTGAAGAAACATTGGAAAAAGCAAACATAATCATAAACAGAAACCTGTTGCCTTGGGACATCAAGGAGGGAAGACACTTCACGCACCCCGGCGGCATAAGGATGGGTGTCTCAGAGGTTACGCGGCTTGGGATGGAAGAGTCTGAAATGGCAGAAATAGCGGATTTCGTAAAACGCGTAGTGATAGACAAAGAGCCGCTGGAAAAAGTCAGAGCAGATGTAGCGGAGTTCAGAAAAGACTATCAAAAAGTGCATTACTGTTTCGAAAACACCACAGAAGCTTACAAGTACATAAGAGTCCGCTAGAGCATTTTCATTAAGTCAATCCTTGAAAGTGGGAAAGGAAACAGTAAGACTGCAAAACTCGGCATGATCTACGATAGTAGGCTTAATATTCTTCGTCTTGAATCAATATCAATTTCTTGTTCGACCGCAAAAGGGACTTGATTAACCGTGCATATCTGCGAGTTTCAACAGATGATGATGCGTCTATATTTCCACAAAGATTCGGAACGTGGCATAGCCGGAACGTACAGTTGGCTTACAGACGAAGTGAGAGAGCTAGGTGAAGCGTTGAATGCCAATGATAAGGAGGTATTGGAAAGAGAGTTTGCAGATGTCATTGCGTGGCTAGCCTCCCTTGCAAACGTTACAGGAGTAGACCTGGAAAGAGCAGCTCTAGACAAGTATGACAACAGATGCCCAAAGTGCAAGCATTCACCTTGCGAATGCGCATCTTAACCCGGGGCGGCTAAACGTTTCTGTCCCCTGCCGGTAAGCGCCCAAACGTATGGCTTGTTCCCCTTCCGTTGGGCAATGTTTTCTGCTTCTAAGAGCCTCAGATGATGCATGACAACTCCATAAGGTAGTTCTGCGTTCTGCGCGACAGTTTTGGCGTCAGCTGAAAATTTCTCCAGAACATCCAGTATTCTGGTTCTGGCCTTCAAACCTCGTTTTATGTTTTTTATGTGTTCTAGGTAGGCATTGGGGTGATAGGTATCTCGGGGCATGATTCTCTGCAGATACTTTGCAGCTTTGCGTAGAAAAGTCTTGTCAGGCAAAGTCTGTCAGGCAGATCTGTTTGGGCTTCTTACTGTCAAAAAGGGCGTCGATCTCAGCCTTCAAGAGCGAAATTCTCTGAGAGTAGTACTTGGGTAAATGATATTTTTCGACCAAGTTCTGCGCGGCCTCCAAATATTTCTCAATGCCACCGCGGTACACAGTCAGTGTCAGCTGCCCCCCACAGGACGGGCATTTGCCCCGGAGAGGCAGCCGACGGAAGTGCCTGTTGCATGACTTGCACCTGAAACCCTGCGTTGAAAAGGCCCTCAAGTTGCCAGCAATATCGCGCATAAAATGGGTGGTTAAAACCTTCAGAGCAACTTTTCTAGCATCCACAGCTTCAATTTTCTCTGCCAGTTCAAGTTGGCTATCGAGTTTTTCAATCATTGCCTTGAACCGCTTGTAAACACTCTCAGGATTTCCCATGTTAATGTTTGAGACTGGCGTCGTGTAGTTGAAGCCCTCAAACTGGGCTTCCGTGCCAAGTCTATGTCCAACCAGATCTATCAATGAGCTAGCCTCCCTAGCTGCCAGCTTCTCCCATGTCTTCTCATAGAACTCAACTGAATAACCACTCGCCACGTCAAAGTCATGTACTTGTCTCTGCACTTCCTTGGTGTTGACGACTGGAATTAAAAGCAGAGGTGCATCCATTATGCCGCCTATCTGAGCGGGCAAGTACTCACGGGAGAAGTTAATCAACGTATCTAAAGCAAGCATCAGCGTATCTTCGTCACCGTCGCAGTCTCGGCGCTTAGCTGAGTGCCAGATCGGATGTGCGTAGCAGAGAAGCAAGCTCGTAAATCCCACAATGCGCCCCAGAATACCCACACAGGTGTGGGGCGCCAAGCCGACTATCACGTGGCCTACGAGATCCTCTGTGCGCTTGACGTTGTAGTATGGGGGAAGCCCATAAACCTTCACTAATAGTTCGTCCATGAACTTCGCCACGTTCAACAAGTACTCTGCACCTTTGACCGGTATAACCACGTCTTGAATTTTGAGTTCGCATATCTGCTGCGCACTCGTCAGACTTTCGCCGTAAACGTCGCATACGTAGCCCATTTGCTTAAGCCTTTCAACTGAAACACCGACTTCGATCGGCTTGAAATGGGTCAGAGGTGCGTTAGTGGCATCAAACCGAATCGTTCCGTCCTTATAGACTGACAGATCATGTTTGGCACGCAGAACCCCCTTCTCAATTACTTCAGGTGTCTTCGTTTCATTAGTCAGACCCTTCACGCCTTTCAAGAGCTTAGGCATGGAGACGCCTAAATGACTGCAAGTGGTTTCAAGCGATTCCTTGAAGTTGACCACCTGTTTCTGAAACTGTTTGGCTGGAACTCCGCAAACGGGACATTTATCTTCCTTAAGACTTTTCCCGCACCGAGGGCAACTTCTCTCCGGAATCGTTTCAGAACCACAAGCAGAACACTTAACCCGAAAAGTGAAAGCCTTACAATCCGGGCACTTCCGCTTAACAACTTCCACAAAGCACGGGTTACTTTTGGCCGCTTCAACAATGTCTCTTTGCGACCCCCCGGCTAGGCCAACTGGAAAAAGGACGTGAACAAGCGGCTTCATCTCACGTCTCTTGGCCTTTTCAGGTCTGCCCATACGGGCCCCCACAAAGGTCGGTGCTTTTGCCCTCACCTGCACACGGGACATGGAACTAATCAGCTCTAGAATAGGTTTCGCAGAAGACAAATCCACGTTACAGTTACCGTAACCCAAGCAGAAAGCAAATGCCTGAGCATCCTCGCCTTCGACAACAATTCTGGAATCTGAAACGCGATGTGGCAGGTATATCATTTCTAACACATGTTTAACGAATGGGTTCAGTTCACCCACAATTTTGTGAATCTCGCAGTCCTGGGTTTGTGTCTCAGAGTTTAGAAGCCAAGTTCGCAGTAACTTAAGATCTTCAACCGTGGACAGGTTCGACCAAAAGAATGTGAACGCTGGATGCAGAGGGACATGCAACTTTGAGGACAGCAGTATAGCTTCTCGTATGGTAGGTTTACTTGCAAACATGTCTTCTGCAAAGGCCTTCAGCCTTTTCACGTCAATCTGGACGATTTCCGCGGCATTCTCAAAGCTTCCTTTAGACTCCTCAGCAATTTTCTTTCGTAGATCCTCTGCCCACCATTCCTCAACATACCCGGCGGGCACCAGTGACTTGTTGTTGTACAGGAAGTCTCCGAAACTGATCAGAATATCGCCCAAGAACAGTATTCTCTCAATTCTCTCTTTGATCATGTTGAAATTCTCAACGGAGACTCGAACAACCGAGCCGTCATCTAGACGAACAACCGGGCCTTCTAAAGTGTCAACTGGAACAACTATGCCTCCTTTTCCTGGAAGCTCCATTCGTATTTGCGTTCCGGCTGCTAGAAAACCCTGCAAAACAAGCATCGTTGAAGGATGAATACCCACGGCAGACAAGCCCGTGTTCCGGGCTCGCCCATACCTCAGGCGGAAACCGCCCTGCCTCGAAGGAAAGGAGAAAACTGGGCGCCCCGCAATGACGTCATCCATGAATCCATCAGATTTCTTCTCGGACTTTTTGCCAAATTCCTTCAGCCAATCCCAACCTTGAAAGCCAAGCTTCTCAACAATGGTTAGGACTTTAGGAGCCCTTCCAACGATGCCGTCATTTACGACCCTAAGAGCCCCACCTCTCACACGATTGGTCTCGACTCGAGAAAGATTTCTGAAGGAGGAAACTTCAACTGGGTCTGACTCAGTGCCCGTCACCTCTACGGGAAGCCATTGAAGCGCTTTTCGTAGCTCCTCATCGGAGATATGATACTGAAAACCCGTCACTGAACGTTCGTAAACCCTTAGTTCTTCAATGAACCGTGACAGTTCTTCTTCAGTAGGCTTGTAACGGTCAAGCCCAAGAAGTCGCCGAACGAAATCTCCCACAACCAGTGTCAAGGCCTGATCAGTTCCACCCGCAGACCTTATCGGACCTGCAAAATAGATGGCGAGGTAACGTGTCCTGTCAGCGTTTGTTTTAATCCTTACCTTTGCCACACCTTGTATCGGAGCTGCAGTCAACCCCTCAGTGAAGATCGCAAGTGCCGTACGTATGGCTTGCTCAGCAGCCGCTTCAGGCTCCATATGTCCAAACTTGCCATAAACGATCTCTTCGGTAACCTTGAACGCCAACTCTTCCCGGGGCAACTTTGTGCTTAGATCTCTAATGCTGCCAGCAACGCCCTTAGGCCCGACGAGCCCTTCCACGAGGTCAGCTAGGTCCTTCGCAATAATGCACTCAGTCTTCAAAGATGGGTCAAGCCCCTTCATTCTGGCTTTTTCACTGATTGAATAGAGCTGCCCAAGCACACTTTCCAGAGTTTCAACGTATTGTCGGTAGCCTTCGCTCATCTGGCCGTTCAAGGTCTCTCCTCGCAAACCTTTGTGTTGGAAACGGCTTTATTTCTGTTCTCTGACATGAATTAATCAAAAAGGACGCTGATCTAAGCAGTTATTCCGTCTGAATTCTACACAAAAATACGGTGACCCATTTCTCCTTTGCCTGGCCCGTTGCTTTTTGGTAAGCTTCTCGTGCACGAGTTCCCCGTTTTTCAAGGCAGTCCTTACAACGAATATGCCTTAAATCAGACGGGCCATCACATACGCCGCAGTTCAGTATTAAAACCTCGCCCAAGCCTGGAAGTGTTGTCCACGTATATTCACCCTCATCGTACAGGGGCTCGAAGTCAGGCCATAAATCATAAACGCCTTCGTTGCCAAAGAGCTTCTTCAAAGCGTCGAAGTAGTTTTCAAAAGCCGTCAAAGAGCGCCTCACGCTCTGCCACGTCTAATGCCCTCGATAATCTCGGAAACCTTCCGTCTCACCCTACATTCTTCAACTACGTTTCCAGTGACGATTACATCTGCACCTGCTGATGCAGTCGCTAGGGCTTGCTCTCTACTCTTTATGCCGCCTCCAACGATCAACGGAAGGTTTACGTAGTGCTTAACAGCCCGAATCATCTCGGGTGGAACTGGGTCGGTAGCCCCTGACCCGGCCTCAAGATAGATGAAACGCATGCCCAAATATCCGCCTGCCAACGCGTGTGCCGCTGCAAGTTCAGGTTTACCATATGGAATAGGAATTGCCTTCCCCATAACACCTGCGGTACCACCTTCGCCAACAATTACGTATCCAAGAGGAATCGGTTCTAGATCATATTTCTTAACCAGCGGGGCTCCAAGGATTTGAGCGCCAATCAAGAAATAGAGGTCAACAGAATTCAGAAGAGACATGAACCATATGGCATCGGCGTAACGGCTTATTCCAGTCACGTTGTTTGGGAAAAGGATAATCGGAATCCTCACCGTGCGCTTGACAGCCTTGACAACATCATCAAGATGTACTGAAGAAACAAATGTTGAACCACCGATCATTATGGCCGACGTTTCACTTAGCTTTGCTTTACTTGCAATTCTGGAAGCCTGAGGAGGAGTCACTTCTTCAGGGTCTATGAGAGTTATATGGATGGAACCTTCAGACTGAATCTTTTCAAGAAGATACTTCTCAACGTTGCCAATCATAAAGACCGACCTAGCTAAGCACCCTTAACCGTTGGTGTAGAAGGTCGTCTGGACACTCCATAGAGCTTATCAGTAAACATACAGTAAACGTCAATTTCGCCTTGCGCCGGCTTGATCGGAAACTCCTCTTTGAGTCCACAGCTGCCGCAACCAACGATCGCGCGCGCTTGATCCCTGAGGATCTCAACCCTGACTGTTTCTTTTCCACACTTGGGGCAAGCGAAAAGTTTGGGTAACCGTTTTTTGGGAATACGGACGACCTTTTTCCTTCTCCTTCCCATATCCTAATCCTTCTTCGCGGCCAGACACCACAGCTTGATATCCATGTTTGTCCTTAAATAGTTGCCTACAACCATACAAATGCGAGGATGCATCCATTTGAAGCTGAGGCCTGAAGTTTTGGACTCAGATTGGGCAGAGGTGGAAAAGAGAATCATCCGATTCATCAAGGATTATGTTGAGGATTCAGGAGCTGAGGGCATAGTTCTGGGCTTGTCCGGCGGCGTTGACAGCTCTACAGTTGCGGCCCTTTCAGCCCTAGCAATCGGTGGCGACGGGGTTGTGGGGCTTATGCTGCCAGAGAAGGAAACACGTAACATCCAAGACATCAAACATGCAGAACTTGTCGCCGAGAAATTCATGATCAAAACGGAAACAATTGACATCACACACACCTTGGAAAGTTTCTACGAGTCAACCCCGATCTTCAGCCCAACAGACAGGCTAAGCAAAGGGAACATAAAGGCACGAACACGGATGATCTACATTTACTATTACGCTAACAGATTGAAAATGCTGGTCGTCGGAAGCTCAGACAAATCTGAAACAATGACGGGCTACTTCACGAAGTGGGGCGACGTTGCTGCAGACATTTCCCCAATAATGGATCTGTACAAAACGCAAGTTCGGAAACTAGCGGAACACCTCGGCCTTCCCAAAGCAATAGTGGCAAAACCGGCTTCACCCACCCTGTGGCCAAACCAGCTCGCGGAGGACGAACTCGGGATGAAATATGAACAGCTTGACCTTATCCTTTATGGACTTGAGCACTTCATGAAACCCGAAGAAATATCAGCTGAACTGCATTTGAAGCAACAGGCAGTGGATAGGATAAAACGGAGATGGCTTTCGGCAGAACACAAGAGACGAGTGTTATTGACGACAAAGCTTGAATATCGAACCGTGGGAACTGACTTTAGACTTCCGCGAAGCCCTCTGTGAGCTATCACGAGGTGATCAATATGAAAGAAAGATTCGAAGTTGCACTTGCACAAATGAGCTGCAAGCGAGGAGATAAGGCTGGAAACCTGAAAAGAATGGAGCGAACCGTGGCGAAAGCCAAAAGGCAAGGTGCAGAACTTACTGTTTTTCCGGAACTGTCACTAACAGGCTACGTTGTCAGAGACCAAATCTATGAATTAGCTGAGAAGATACCTGGTCCATCTATCAAAATCATGGAGGACATCGCTAAAAGGAACGGAATGTACATAGTCTTCGGCATGCCTGAGCTCAGCCAAAGAACACAGGCTACGCTTCACAACACCGCTGTTGTTATTGGCCCCCAAGGCATCATCGGGAAATACCGTAAGATGTACCTCCCAACCCATAGCGTCTTCGAAGAAAAGAGATACTTCCGCCCCGGATATCAGACCGCGGCGTTAGACACTGAGCTTGGGAAAATAGGGTTAACAATATGCTACGACATCTACTTTCCAGAAGTAATCAGACTCACACGTCTGGAAGGCGCCCAACTTATCGTATGTATCTCCGCGTCTCCCGGAATCAGGCGATCATTCTTTGAAACTCTAACAGCCGCCAGAGCAATTGAAAACACAGCTTTCCTGGCCTACGTTAACCTTGTGGGAATAGAAGACGGGTTGCAGTTCTGGGGAGGCAGCAGGCTCATTGGACCTAATGGGAAAGTTCTTGTTCAGGCAAAGTATGATGAAGAGGACTTCTTAATCGGCCAAGTAGACTATGCTGACATAAGACCAATCGAAACATTCGTCCCTACTCTTAAGGATTTACGGCCCGAGTTATTTGACAATTTGAAGAAAATGGCAGAGGAATTGTAGATCTACCTGATCTTATTCACAGCTTTCTCTATGCGGTCCAATGCTTCCTCCAGCAAATCGTACGCAGCGGCGTAAGAAATACGGATGTAACCTTCGCCCCCACTGCCGAATGCAGTACCATGAACCGTTAGGACGCTCGCCTTTCTGGCCAGGAACTCTGCAAACTTCTCCGATGTCATGTCGAACGCTTTTACATTGGGGAAAACATAGAAAGCCCCTTTTGGCCGCTGACACTTGAAGCCCTCTATCTCGTTAAGCCTCGACATTAGGTGTCGCCTTCTGTCGAATTCCTGCATCATACCCTTTACGAAATCTTGGCTTCCTCTTAATGCATCCAAAGCAATATACTGCGAGAGGCTGTTTACGCACGCAACGGCATATTGATGCACCAGCCACAGAGGAGAAATCAGCTGCTTCGGGCCATAACCATACCCAACCCTAAGACCAGTCATTGCATATGTTTTAGAAAAAGAGTCAATAACCAAAGTTCGTTCACGCATACCCGGAAAACTGGCAAGGCAATAATGTTTGGCGTCATCATATACGATCCGCTCGTACACCTCGTCAGAAATCACAATCATGTCACACTCAACAGCAATCTTCGCCAAAGCAGCAACTTCATCATGAGAAAGAACCGCACCCGTAGGATTATTCGGGTAGTTCAGTATAATCACACGTGACCTAGGTGTGACAAGTGACGTCACATCATCACAAGATGGTTTGAAGTCATTGTCCTCCAGCAAAGGAACGCAAACAGGAACTCCTCCTGCCAAGAAGACGTCAGGTTCATAAACGACGAATCCTGGATTGGGAATTGAAACTTCATCTCCGGAATTCAGCAAACCCAGCAAGGCTACAAAAATAGCTTCAGTTCCACCCGCAGTAACCAAGATTTCAGAGTTTGGGTCATAGCTTAGGCCATAATCACAGTATGCCTTCTGCGCAAGGCCTGCACGTAAACCACGAATACCATTTGTCGGCGCATAATGTGTTTTGCCCTCGCTTGCCGCTTGCCAGCCGGCTTTGATAGTGTGTTGTGGAGGACAGAAATCTGGTTCACCAATAGTGAGGTTAATGCAACCCGGCATTTTCTGAGCTAAAGCGAAAAAGCGGCGTATTCCAGAGGGCTTTATCGGCTTAAGGCGATCTGCCGGCTTAACGGTCCAAACCAAGGGATATTCCCCGCTATGCATTGTTATGCTCAGCATAAAATTCTTGCGTTCCTGAAAACGCGGCCGCTTCATCTTGAGTCGGTAGTTTTAAAAGGCCAGCGCGTATACAAAACCGTATCCAATTCCTGTAATCTCGGAGCAGAGAAACTTGAAGCTAAAGGAAACTGTCCAAACATGGCTTTTGGGCTCCATAAATGACCCGATTGTCAAAATCATCGCCAAAGACAGCAACTTAACGACAACGCAGCTCGAAACTCTCTTGATAGACATTCTATCCGACAATATCGCGGGCAAATCACTAAAATACGACGAAAAGGCCAGCTTAAGGTTAACGAAGGCAAAAATAAGCCGCGGTGCCTTTAACAGGACTTTGAGGCAGGCCAAAGAGAACGTGATAAGGTCCATCTACACAGTGCTACTCCTAGGGTACTTGGGAATCTTCGAGAGCACAACTCTTGACCCCTATCTCGAAATCGCAAACAAATTGCACGCGTACTTGGAAGCCTTCAAAGACCTGCCAAACAAAGGGGGGACACTCAACGAACAACAAAGAGTCATAGAAACAATACGAGAAGAGCTCGAAACGAGCCTGAAGCAGCTGTCCAATCCATCAAAAAGCACAACGTGACGTCACAAATCACGCGCTCACAGCCGGGCGTTAGAGAACACATTATGCAGTCATTTCTAAAGCATCGCAAAGTGCTCTAAACAACAAAAAAGCCTCGAAATGGTCTTCTCCCGGCGACTGAAACAAAAGTGTTGAGATCCTGCATTTTGCCCACGACTGTGATGTGTGACGTCATGTAACCTCTTTATGGAAGTACCATAATCTTTAAATCATCTATGGTAAAAGTGTGATGTGTGATGCAACGTGATTGAATCACGCCTAATCACGTACAGATCACAGGAACCAAACCATGCCTGATACTCTGCTCATTCTGATAGAAGTACTGCTTGCAACAACAGTGGGGGCAGCCATCGTGTACTACAGACAACTCCGCAGAGCCCAAAGGGAATACGAAAAGGCGAAAGGGGCAGTTGAGGATATTGTCCTCAGTTTCAATAGGCAACTCAAGCAGGAAGCGCAGAAGCTGGGTATCATTGCATACAAGATCCAGGGCTTAGCCTCACGGAGCGAAGGTGCTCTCAACAAGGCAGAAGAAACTGTTAGAAAGATCAACACTTTGGAACCGAAAGTTGTCGCGTGTTCCGAAGACAAGGATAAAGTCGCTGGAAGGCTAGACGACGTTGAAAAGAAGGTGCGTGATGCTGTTGCATCACATGAGTTGGTCGTGACGAGGATCACGAGTTTAGAAGAACAGGCAAAGCGACTCCTAA
>Ga0315268_10007697_pt1 | contig 11321 bp, 11 predicted proteins | sample C1_top_MG_FD_204535 | JGI IMG/M metagenome (GOLD analysis project Ga0315268, IMG submission 204535) | Sediment microbial communities from Yellowstone Lake, YNP, Wyoming, USA - C1_top | ecosystem: Environmental > Aquatic > Freshwater > Lake > Sediment | place: USA: Wyoming | collected 2017-08-01 | reverse complement strand
CAGGTCATTCCCTCGATCGGGAAACGGATGGTCTGCAGCTCGTTCACATCGTCACCATCAGGCCGAAGCTCATCGCAATGACGGCGAAGGCGAGGCCCGTCTTGACCCAGGGCGAGTTGGCGCGGTTCCAGCGGCCCAGCTGCCCGAGGACCCGCCGGTCGCTCACGGCCAGGAGGAGGGCCAGGAGCGGCAGGATGAAGGCGACGTTGTAGAGCGCGAGGAGCGCGAGGCCGGTCAGCCCGCCGCCCGAGGCGTGGAGCACCGCCACGATGTCGAGGTAGATGGCCCCCGAGCAGGGCACGGTGCAGATCCCGACGAGGACGCCCGCGATGAGCATCCCGGCCAACCCGCCGCGCTCCATCGCGCGCTGCATCCTGCCGTGGGTCCCGGACGGGGTCATCATCGACGGCCCGACGCCCGGGAGCAGCACGTCCTTGAGCATCCACAGGGCCATGACCAGCGCGATGATCGAGGCGACGCGAGCGACGAGGTGGTCGCGGCCCAGCCAGCCGAGGAAGCTCAGCAGGCCGAGCCCGATGACGAAGTACGTCACCCAGACCGCCCCCACATACAGCGAGCCCGCGCCCAGGAGCCGCCTCCGGGCGGCCAGGGTCGGCGTCCCGTCGGAGGTGACCGCGTTGACGAGGGTGAGGGTGTAGGTCGCGAACAGGACGATCAGCGCGAAGGCGCACGGGTTGAACCCGTCGGCCACGCCGGAGAGCAGGACCGTCGGCACTGTGAGCCCGCCGAAGGCGGCCGTGTCCAGCGGGACCGCCAGCACGTAGCCGGTCGCGACCACGCCGACGGACGCCAGGGCGGCACCGAGCACAACCGCCGGCAACGGCCAGCCGAGGAGGAGCGCGTGGGCGGGCAGCCGACTCGCCGTGGGTGCGGTCACGCCGCGGGCTCGATCACGATCTTGCCGTGCATGGTCGGGCTGCCCTTCCCGCCGCAGCACGTGTCGCAGTAGACGTCGTAGGTGCCCGGCTCACCCGGCACCTGCCAGGCGACCGCGCGGCGGCTCTCGGCCGGCAGCTCCTCCCGGAGACCGAGGGCCGGGGCGATCATCGTGTGGACCCCGCCCTGGAGATGCAGCGGGGCGTCCTGGGTCCACCAGTCCAGCGTGACAGTCGTCCCGGCCCTGACCCGGATCTCGGACGGCGTGAAGCCGGCCATCGAACTCTGGACGTTGATCGTGCCCGCCGCCGCGGCGGGGCGGTTGAGGAAGTCGCCGAACGCCAGGTACGCCCCGACGGCGAGGACGGCGACGATGGTCGCGCCGAAGAGCGCGGGCCGAGCCCTGTCGAACGTCGTCTGCTGGTGGCGCCCGGCACGGCGCGCTGCCTGCCTCGCCGTCATCGTCCGGCCGCCGTCGGCGCTGCGGCCATCCGATCGACCATCGAACCGTTCGGCCCGAGGAGAGCGGCCATCGAGCCGTGCATCTGGATCGGGGCGTGCAAGGGACGGCTCCTTCCGAGCGTGTGTCAGGACTCGAGGAGGCGACGCGCCGCCTCGAACTCGGTCGGGCTGATCTCGCCGCGCGCGAGTCGGGCTCGGAGGGTCTCGAGCGCGTCGTCGCGGCTGGAGCGCCGAGGCTCGCGGACGAGCAGCCAGACGAGGACGACCAGGGCGAGGACCCACGCTCCCATCCAGAGCCAGGCGTCGACGCCCATCGTCCAGCCGGTCATCATCGCGAGACCTCCTCGTCGTGCTGGTCGGCGGACCCGACCGGCACAGGAGAAGTCTTGCGCCCGAACCTCAGGCGTCCATGGAGGAACGGGCAAGCGTTCCTCATGATCTGGTCAAGGCCGGCGTCAGGCGCGCGGGAGCTCCAGCAGGAACGTGACCCCGACGCCGTCGCGCGGGCGCTCCGCCCACGCTCGACCTCCCATCGCCTCGGCGAGCGCGCGGGCGATCGTCAGCCCGACCCCGGATCCACCAGCCGATCGGCTCCGCGCCGGATCGACCCGATAGAACCGCTCGAAGACCGCCTCGAGCTGGTCCGGGGCAAGGCCAGGGCCGCGGTCGGTGACGGCCAGCCTCATCCGGCCGTCCGACGACTCTGACGAGACGGTGATCGTCGAACCGTCGGGGGCGTGCCGGATGGCGTTCGAGACGTAGTTGCCGACGATCTGGGCGACGCGGTCACGGTCTGCGAGCGCGAGCGCCGGAGCGGACGGGACGTCGACGTGGATCCCGCGCCCCGCGACGAGCAGGGCAAACCCTTCGGCAACCTCACGGGCGACCGCCGCGATGTCGACGGCCTCGACGCGGAGCAGGAGCTGGCGGGCCTCGGCGCGCCAGAGCTCGGACAGGTCGGCGACGAGCCGGGTGAGACGCCCGGCCTCGGCGCGCAGGAGTCGCCAGGTCTCGGCGCTCGGCTCGATCACGCCGTCCTCGAGGCCCTCCAGGTAGCCATCGAGCGTGGTGAGCGGCGTCCGGAGCTCGTGAGCCACGTCCCCGACGAGCTGAAGGCGCCGGCGCTCCGTTGCCTCGAGCGAGCCCGCCATGTCGTTGAACGACGTCGCGAGCTCCCCGAGCTCTCCCGGCTCATCGACCGGGACGCGCTCGGCGTAGTGGCCGCCGGCGATGCGTCGCGCCGCCGCGACGAGGGCGCCGATCGGGCGCACGATCCGGGCCGCGACCGCCAGGCTGACGACGGTCGCGGTGGCGATCGCGATGATGGTCGCCGCGAGGAGCGCCTGGCGCATCGCGTCGGTGAAGGCGGCCTGCGTCGCCTGGCCCATCGCCTCGCCCATCGGGTCGCCGGGCATGTGGCCCATCGCCTCGGCGAAGTACCCGGGGCCGACCAGCAGAACAGCCACCGCGACCGTGCCGAGGGACGCCGCGACGATGACGAGGAACGCGACCAGGAGGCGCGCCCGCAGCGATCGCGGGAGCATCACGCCCCCTCGCGCAGGCGGTACCCGACGCCGCGCACGGTCTCGATGAACCGCGGCCGGGCGGGTTCGTCGCCGAGCTTCTTGCGCAGGTTCCCGATGTGGACGTCGACGAGGTGGTCGTCCGCGACGAAGTCGGGGCCCCAGACCCGGTCGAGCAGGGCCTGGCGCCCGACGACCACGCCCGGGTCGCGCGCCAGGACGCCGAGGAGGTTGAACTCGAGGGCGGTGAGATCGACGGGCGCCCCGTCCACCCGGACGACCCGCCGCGCCTCGTCGAGCTCGAGCCCCGGCGGGACGCCCGCCGCCGCATCGGTCGGCCGACGAGGCCGCCGCAGGAGCGCCTTGACGCGGGCGACGAGCTCGCGGGGCGAGAACGGCTTCACGAGGTAGTCGTCGGCGCCCACCGTCAGGCCCATGATCCGGTCGATCTCCTCGCCCCGGGCGGTGAGCATGAGGACGTAGGCGTCGGAGAACATGCGGATCCGCCGGCAGACCTCGATCCCGTCGAGGCCGGGCAGCATGACGTCGAGGACGACGACGTCCGGCGCGGAGGTGCGGACGGCATCGACGGCGGATGGGCCGTCCGTCGCCGCCTCGACCGCGTATCCCTCGCGCTCGAGGTACCCGCGGACGAGCTCGACGATGGGCGCCTCGTCGTCGACGACAAGAACCCGTGTGCGCTGAGCTGACATACCACGTAGTCTCCGCCAGAATCGTCCGCAGCACGAGCGGCGAATGCCCTTGCACGCTGCTCGAGCGGGAGCGACCCGCTGCCGGCAAGCGTGTGGTCGCACGTTGTCGGTGCCAGGTGCCTGCCACGAGGGGCGGCGACACCGCCAGACACGAAGGCCAGCGATGCTACCCGCGGCGCGCTGCTGATCAGCTCGAGCTGGGCCGCCTGGGGTCGGCCCGGGAGGGCGAGGGAGGCGGCGCGTTTCGCGTGCCCTTATCTCCTAACCGGGCCCGCGTTTGACACCCTCCGGGGTCGCTCCGACACTTCACCGTGCACCCCCGAGAGGTATCCCGTGACGACCGGAGGAAGACGATGTCCCTGACCAGCTGGCTCCGCCCGACGACGATCGTCCGGGCTCACTGCGACATCCCGTGCGGCATCTACGACCCACACGAGGCGGTCCTCGCCGCGAAAACCGTCGCCCGGATGGTCGAGCTGATCGGCATGATCCAGGGCGACGACGTGGCCGCCCGGAACAAGTTCACGCGCTGCGTGGCGGTCAAGGAGCAGCACGCCGAGAAGGTGAAGCGCGAGGTCCAGGTCATCTGGTCCGACTACTTCAAGCCGGAGCACCTGGAGCGCTTCCCGGACCTCCATTCGAAGGTCTGGCACGTCCTCAAGCTGGCCGGCAGGAACAAGCAGTCGGTCGACGCCGAGGCGGCGGCGGAGCTCGTCGCCGCCACCCAGCAGTTCGCCGACATGTTCTGGGCCTCCAGGAAGTAGCGGCCCGGCCGCAGGTCGCGGGAGCGCGACCGTGACGCGGCAGCCTCGCCGTCCCGCCGCGATCCCCTGGAAGCTCCGGGCCTTCGACGGGATCGTCGTCGTCGCGGCCGCGGCGTTCGACCTGTCGCGCGCCTGGCGGGCCGCCCGGCGCGGGCCGTGGCGGGTGGAGGTGGCCGAGCGGAGCATGGTCCCGGCGGTCCAGCCCGGCGACTGGCTGCTGGTGGACCCGACCGTCGATCGCTGGCCGCGGCGCGGCTCGATCGTCCTCGTACGGGAGCCCGGGACGGAGCTGTTCGTCCTCAAGCGCGTAGCCGCCCGCCCGGGCGACACCGTCGTCCTGCCCAAGCGCCAGCGGCTGACACTCGGGACCTGGGACGCCTGGCTCCGCGGCGACGCCGCAGCCGCATCGGTGGACTCGCGCCGCTACGGGCCGGTCGCGCTGGAGCGGCTGGTGGCCCGGGCCTGGTTCCGCTACGGCCCGCCGGGTCGGGTCGGGCTGCTCGACACGCGCCCGCGCTGAGGCCGGGTGGCGGCCGACGGAACCTGACGGCCGACCCGGGACCGGTATCCTGCGTCCGCCTGTTGCGTGGGGAGCTTCGTCAGGGGCGGGGTCGTGCTCACGAGCCCGCGCCGATGCTGCGCTGGCGACCGCCTGCCCCGGACCCGCTCGCCTGCCCCGCCGCCGGGACCAGCTCGATCCCGGCCGCCCGGCAGTCCTCGGCAAAGCGCGGCAGGCCGTCGGCGCTCATGTCCCAGCGCGACGGGAAGCCGACGAAGCGGTCGAGGCCGAGCGCAGCGAACGCCCCGATCCGGTCGATCCGCTCCTGGCCGGCGCCCTGGACCACCTCGTCGGCGCAGTAGATCGACAGGCGCAGGGTGGCCGGGTCGCGGCCGATCTCCTGGCAGCGCTGGCGGGCGACCGGGATCAGCTCGGCGACCTCCTGCGGCCCGATGTAGACGAGGTTCAGCTCGTCGGCGAAGCGGGCGGCCAGCCTGAAGGTGACCTTCGGGCCGTTGCCGCCGACGACGATCGGGATGTGCCCGCCGGCGCCCTTGGGGACGTTGATCGCCCCGAGCACGGTCGCGTAGCGGCCCTCGTACGTCGCCCGGCCGGGCGCCAGCATCCGGCTGATCACCTCGAGGTGGTCGCCGAGGGCGGCCAGGCGATCGGCCAGCTGCGGGAAGCCGTAGCCGTAGGCGACCCACTCGTCCTCCTTCCAGCCGGCCCCGATCCCGAGCTCGAAGCGACCGCCGGAGATGACGTCGAGGGTGGAGGCCAGCTTGGCCGTCAGAGCCGGGTTACGGAAGCCGGTGCAGACGACCAGGTGGCCGAGCCGCATCCGGCTCGTCGCCTGGGCCAGGGCGGCGAGCATGGTGAACGACTCGAAGGTGATCTCTTCGACCGGGTCAGGGACGGTCGTGAAGTGGTCGAAGACCCAGGCCGACTCGAAGCCGAGCGCCTCCGCCTGGCGCGCCTTCGTCACCGCGTCCGCCCAGGCGGCGACGGGCTCCCAGCCGTCGTACTCGCGCTTCCAGCCCTGGGGAACCATGACCCCGACCTGCATCGACCCGACCTCATCCTCAGCCGCCGCTGCCCGCCGGCAGCCGGCCACCCTCCTGCCCCCTGCCGAGCCTATCATCGGGGCCGTGGAACCGCCTGCCCCGTTCGACCCGCGACGGACCGGTCGCCCCGACCCCGACGCGCCGCTCCCCGGCGCGCCCGAGCCGTGGGCTCCCCTGCCCCAGCCGCTCCGCCGGAATGGGCCGCCGTGGTGGATGACGGACATGATCGCGGCCGAGCCCGCGCTCGCTGGCCGGGTCCTCCGCCGGCTGGGAGCCCGCCTCGTCAGTGGGGGCGCCCCGGGGGCCGCGCCACGCCCGACGGCCCCCGGCCGCGACGACCCGGCCGGCCGCCTGGCGGCGTCCATCCGGCGGGCGCTCGAGCGCGGCGAGCCGGTGATCGCGGTCGGCTGCGGCACGAGCGAGCACGGGGCGCAGGGGTTCGCCGAGATCGTCGCCCACGCGGCCGCCCGCGCCCGCCTGCCCGGTGCCGGCCACCCGGGCGCGATCCTCGCCCGCCAGGCATTCGAGGCCGCCCAGGCCCCCCAGCAGGGCGGCCTGATCGTCGGCATCAGCCACGAGGGCGCCACGGCCGCGACCATCGACGCGCTCCGGGCGGCCGCGGCGCGGGGAGCCCGGACGGCCGCGGTGACTGTCTCCGCCACGTCGCCGATCGGCCGGGTCGCCCGCGACGTCCTGGCGACGGGCGAGGTCGACCTCAGCTGGTGCCACACCGTCGGCTACCTCTCGCCGCTGCTGGCCGCGGCCGCGGTGGGCGCGGCCCTCACCGGCGACGGTCGCGACGCCGACGCGGCCGCGATCCGGGCCGTGGTGGCGACCGGGGCAGGGCGCGGGCCGCAGCGGGCGGACGCGCTCGACCGGCGGGCCGCGACGGAGGCCCTGGCGGCCCGGATCGCGGAGGCCCGGTCGCTCGTCGTCCTCGCGTCGGGGGTGGACCGGGTCGCTGCCAGGGAGCTCGCCCTCAAGGTGGAGGAGGCCAGCTGGCTGCCGGCGACGATGCTCGACCTCGAGACGCTCCTCCACGGCCACCTGCCGGCCGCCGACGCCTCGACCGCGGTCGTCCTGGTCCTGGCCGGTCGCGACGGTCGCGAGGCCCGCTCCGCCAGGGCCCAGCAGGCGATGGCGGCGGCGGCGCGGGTCGGCATCGCGCCCGGCGCCCTCCTCGCCGCCGGCCTGGACGCGGAGTGGCCCGCCTTCCTCGCCCCGGCCGGGCGGGTCCTCGTCCCGGAGGCCGAGAGCCTGCCGGCGCCGGTCGCCGCCCTCCTCGGCACGGCCGCGCCGCTCCAGCTCCTGGCCGAGCGCCTGGCCCGCGCCCGCGGCACCGACCCGGACCCGGTCCGGCGCGACCAGCTCGCCTACCGCGAGGCGGCCGCCCTGGCGGAGTAGCGGGGCGCCGCACGCGCGTCGGATGGCGGCACGGCAGAATCGCTCGCGGCGATGCCAGTGACCCGTTCGAAGGCAGGTGGGCAGCGTGCCGGGCCCCGAGCCGGCAACGGATCACGAACGTGCCCTGCTACCGGTGGTGCCGATGCCGCGGTCGGATGGCCCGGTGCCCATGCGGACGACGACCCGCTGGCGCCTCGGGTGGCGCTGCGGATGCGGCCGCGCTGCCGGTGGGCCGGCGCTGCGAGTCCGCGCTGCGGGTCCGCACTTCGGGTGGGTCCGCCCTGCGGGTGAGCACGCCACGGGTGAGCGGCGCCGGTCCGGCCGCGCTGCCAGCTACCCGCCGAGGAGGACCTCGCCCATCAGGTCGACCATCTCCAGGTCCCAGGGCAGGAAGTCCTGGAGGACGAGCCGCTCGGCGCCGGCCGCGGCGAACCGCCGGACCATCGCCCGCGCCGCGTCGGGCGTGCCCATGATCCATCGCGTCCTGCGCTCCGCCAGCCAGGCCTCGCCCGCCTCGGCGACGCCGAAGCCCGCGAGCACGGCCACCGAGCGAGCGGCCACCTCGGCCGGATCGCGCCCCACGAGCACCCCGACCATGGCCGACCGTCGCAGCGTGCCCGGCTCCCTGCCCGCCGCCCGGCAGGCCTCGTCCAGCCGGGCGAAGCGCTCGGCCGCCCGGTCGGGGCCGGACGAGACGAGGTTGAACTCGTCGGCGAAGCGGACCGCCAGGCGCATCGAGCGGGGTGATCCCTCGCCGCCGACGATGATCGGCGGCGAGGGCAGCTGGATCGGCCGCGGCCGGAACCGGGCATCCTCCACGCTGTAGTGGCGGCCGTGGAACGACCAGCCGTCCGGCTCCTGCCAGAGCCCGCGAAGGATGGCCAGCGTCTCCTCGAGCATCTCCGCCCGGGTCTGGATCGGCGGGAAGGCGAGCCCGAGCTCACGGTGCTCGCGCTCGTTCCAGCCGGCGCCGACTCCGAGCTCGACCCGCCCCCCGGACATCTCGTCCACCCCGGCGACGATCTTGGCCAGCACACCCGGATGGCGGAACGTCACCGGCGAGACGAGCGACCCGAGCCGGATCCGGCTCGTCTCGCGGGCCAGGCCGGCCAGGACCGTCCAGGCGTCGGTGGTCGGCCGTCCCGCCTCGCCGGGGAAGCTCGTGTAGTGATCCGAGCGCAGGAACGCCTCGAACCCGGCCGCCTCGGCCCGGCGCGCGATCGCCAGCTGGTCGTCGTAGGAGCAGCCCTGCTGGGGCTCGATCATCAGCGCGAAGCGCATCTCGTCCTCCTGGCTGGAGCGCAGACCCGGGCGCGGTCGGCTGTGGTTGGCTGAAGTATCAGCCCAGTCCATGCTCCTGCTGCGAACCGAGGGATCGCCCGGGGCAAGATCGCCGCCGACCAGGCGGCCGCGTCGGCGAACTGGCGGCCGGTGGCGCGCTGCAGGGATCACCGGGGCAAGATCGCCGCCGACCAGGCGGCCGCCGCGGTCGAGCGGCCTGCCCCCGGCATCCACGACGCGATCTCGACGGCGATCGGATCGGTCTTCTGGCTGGGCGCAGTGACCTCGATCGCGGGCCTGGGCGTGGCGCTGCTCATCCGCGAGCTGCCGCTCCGCTCGCACGTCGCCGCAGCTCCGGCCCAGGACGCCCCATCCCGTACCCCTGGATCGTGCCGGCGCGACGGCGGTCGCGCCGGTCCCGGCCCGGCCTGCCCCGGCTGGACCTCCCTCGACGTGGCCCGCGCCGGCCGGGCCTTCTCCGCTGCTCGACTGAGGCCGCCCGTCGCCGCCTGTCTCGCCGGCACCAGCCCCAAGCCGGCCCAGCCGAGCCTGCCGGGGCCGCCCAGCGCCTGGCCGGCTCCCCTGTGCAGCCGCTGCACGTGGCGACCGGCGACCGCCGCGGACCACGCAATCCCGTGCGCCCGGTGCACGCCGGCGACGAGGCCTGCCCGGAACGTGCTCCCGGCGCATCGTTTCTGCAGACCCGGCACCTCCTGGCCTCGCCCGCCAGTCGGCACGTGCACCTCGTGCACGCGAGCGAGGGCGAAGGACGGCGGCGGGTCCCGGTCCTCGCCGCGGGCCAGCGCGGGATAGACCGAGTGCCGGCGACCCACGCGTGGCGCCCACGCCAGCCACCTCTGACATGCCAGCCACCTCTGACATGCCAGCCGCCCGTCGTTGACGCCCCCGACGATCCGCCGCTAGACTGCCCGCACTCATGAAGACCCGCCTGGTGGGCGGCGCGGTCGCAGTCGTGATCGCACTCGGCGTGTTGCTGGTCCCCAGTCCAGCACCGGCCGAGGCCGCCAGCAGCTCCTGCACCGGCTGGACGAGCAGGCTCGTCCCGCCGACGACGATCCGCGTCCTCCGGACCGCCACCAGGCGGACCGTGACAGTCGACTTCCGCACCTACGTCGAGAAGGTCATGCCCGCCGAGTGGGGCCCGGCCAACCCGGCGGCCGCCCTCCAGGCCGGCGCGGTCGCGATCAAGCAGTACGCCTGGTACTACGCCCTCGAGGGGCACTGGCGGGGTGGCAAGGATGCGGCCGGCCGCTGCTACGACGTCCGCGACGACTCCATCGACCAGGTCTACGACCCGGCGAGGACGCCGGCCGCGTCTCACGTGGCGGCGATCGACGCGACCTGGTGGTGGAGCATCCGGCGCGACGAGCGCCTGGCCCTGACGGGCTACCGGCCGGGCACGAAGACGTGTCCCGGCACGATCGATGGCTACCGCCTCTACCAGCGCAACGCCGCAACCTGCGCGAAGCAGGGCTGGTCGGCCGAGAAGATCCTGCGCACCTACTACAGCACCCGCAGCAGCCCGGCGATGATCATCGTCCTCGGCAGGAACGACATGACCGGGGACCTCCGCGGCGATTCCGCCGGCGTCCTCACCGACCCGGCCTCCGACGAGGTGACGGTCCGCCTCTACACCAACGACCCGGCGCTGGACGCCGCCACCCTCGCCGCTGCCTCGAGCCAGGTCGTCGACACGATGGCAGGGGAAGCACTCCTCGGTCGTGACACGACGGACGCGACCGGGGACGGCCTGCTGGACGTCGTCCAGCTCGTCGCCCGTGAGGACGACACCGTCGTCCTCGAGGTGCTTGCCGCCACCCCGACCGGCTTCTCGCCAGCCGTCACCTGGTGGACCAGCGCAGCCGGGCAGTTCGTCCCGACGGAGCTCAGCCTCGTCGCGGGTGACTTCAACGCCAATGGCCGCGGCGACGCGGCCCTCCTCGAGCGGACCGTGGAGACGACCCGGCTCCTGCTCCTCACCTCGAACGGGGCGAGCTTCACCTGGCGCGGCCAGCGGCTGGCGGTCGAGCGGGACCTCACCGCTGCCCGGGCGATCGGCGGGGATTTCGACGGCGACGGACGGACGGACGTGGCCTTCCTGCTCCCCGACGGGCCGCCGGAGACGGCGACCGGCACCGTCATCGAGGTCGCCACGACCCGCAACACGGCCGACGCCTCGGGCTCGGTGACGCTCAGCGTCGCCGCGCCGGTGCCGTGGCTGACCGAGCCGACGCCGCTCGCCTCCATCAAGGCGGTCGCGGCCGACGTGGACCGGAACGGGCGGGACGACCTCTACCTCGTCGTCCCGGCCGGCGATGATGTCGTCCAGGTCGTGGCCGCCCTGTCGAAGGGCTCGGCCTTCAGCCGCCGCTTGCTCTACGCGGAGACCGCCGACCCGATCACCTGGTCGCTGGCGAAGCCGGTGGCGGCCGACACGAACCGCGACGGCCGGACCGACCTCCTGCTCGTCGTCGACCGGGGTCGCGACGAGAGCGGCGCCAGCCTCGGGATCACCATCATCCGCCTCAAGTCCTACGGGACATCCCTGGGCTCGCGGGTCCTGTGGAAGACGGACCCGGGCGCCGACTGGACCCTGCTCGACCCGCGCTGACGCCGGCGGTCGCCCCCGGCATCAAGGCCCGTTCAGGGCGTCCCGACCGAGGGTCTCTCCTGCCCTCGCCACCGCGTCCGCC
>Ga0315268_10007696_pt1 | contig 11322 bp, 10 predicted proteins | sample C1_top_MG_FD_204535 | JGI IMG/M metagenome (GOLD analysis project Ga0315268, IMG submission 204535) | Sediment microbial communities from Yellowstone Lake, YNP, Wyoming, USA - C1_top | ecosystem: Environmental > Aquatic > Freshwater > Lake > Sediment | place: USA: Wyoming | collected 2017-08-01 | reverse complement strand
ATCGAGACGCTCCCCTCCCAGTTCTTCGCGATCTCCTTGTACTCCTTCGAATCCGCGATCTTCTGTTTCCATGCATTGAGCCATTCCTGTGTCATCGCCTGATATTTCGCCATCGTCTCCTCCTTTGCGTGATGTTCTATTTTGGATAGAGCCTCTCCCGTAGATCGTCGAGGCCCAGTTCCCGGAGTTTCTCCTCCCGCGGGACCCCCCGTTCATCCAGCCCCCGGAGGGTGTAATACTCGCTCTTGAGCTTCTCCACGTCGGGAACCGAACCGGCGCCGGCTCCTTCCTTGAGCGGCGTCATGATCCGCTTCGGCAAGACGTCGTCCTTCGCCCTCACCCCGAGGAGATTGTTGATCCCCCTTTTCAGCGTCCAGTCCCGGGCGCCGCAGGCCATCAGGTCACCGAAGCTGTAATCGAAGCCCGTGATCGCGTTGAAAGCATCCCGGATCGTCTCCGGCTTCAGGCAGTCCGTGAGATAATGACAGATGGAAAGCGAGTTTCCGAGGATCCCATAGTTCTCCGCATGAAAGACAAGCGCCGCCTTCCCCTCGCTCGTCGTCCCCTGGTAGTCGTCCTTCATGGGAAAAAGCTGAGGCCAGGAGGCCATCCCCTGCTCCGTCGCCAGGACCGCGTGCTGGAGGTGGCAGGCCCCCCGGTTTGACATCATGTAGGCGAGTCCCATCCCGTGGAAGCCCCTGGGGTCGTGCATGGGGAGGTCCAGTCCCTTGACGTGGACGACCGCATCCACGGCATCACCGCCGATCCTCTGCGCCGCCCGGAGGCTCCCCTCGGCGAGCAGAGCACCGAACCCCTCCCGCCGGGCGATCCGCGGCAGGAGCTGAAGTACGGCATCCATATTACCCCAGGTCATCGCGAGACCGTCGGTTTCCTTCGTCGTCAGGATCCCCTTTTCGAAAAGCTCCATCGCCCAGGCGATCACCGCCCCGCAACTGATTGTGTCCATCCCGTAACGGTTGCACAGCTCGTTGGCCTTGATCACCCCGGCGAGGTCCCGGTTCATGATCATCGTCCCGAAGGTACCGCAGGTCTCGTACTCCGGACCGGGTCCCTCCTCCGTCCGAAAGGGACCATCGGGGACCGCGACGATCCTTTTGCAGGCAACCGGGCAGTTGGAGCAGGCGTGAGCACGGGTGAGATAGGTCTCCGTGAGCGTCGGACCGCTCAGTGCCGCGGACAGTTCGAAATCCTCGCCGATGGACCAGTTCTTGACCGGAACATCACCGCTGATCATGCCGATGTCCATGTTCGCGTCGGAGCCCATCGCGCGGAGCGAGCAGGCCAGGGCCGACTCCTTGATCTCCTGGAGGGCGGCCTTCTGAATCTCCCGGTAACTGGTTTCATCGGCTTTTGCCAGTTTTCTGGTCCCCCGGACTGAAATCGCCTTGAGCCGTTTTGCCCCCATGACGGCCCCGAGGCCCGTCCGCCCGACGAAATGGCCCTTGTCGTTGCCGATCGCCGCGAACAGGACGAGATTCTCCCCGGCGGGTCCGATAGCGAGGACCTTGACGCCGGGATCGTCCTTCTTGATCAAATCGGTGGTCTCATAGATGTCTTTCCCCCAGAGGCCCGCGGCGTCGATAAGATGTACCGTCCCCTCCACAATGGAAAGCAGGACCGGTCCTGCTGACTGACCGGCGATCACGATCCCGTCATAACCCGCCTTCTTCAGCTCCGGTCCGAACGTGCCGCCGCAGGCCGACTCCCCCCAGATCCCGGTCAGGGGGGATTTTGCGCAGACCGTGAAGCGGGAAGTCCCCGGGAAGCCGCTCCCCACCATGGGACCGGTCATCACCATGAGCGGGCTCTCCGGTGCCAGGGAATCGGCGCTCAGGGAATTGCCGTCCAGAAACAGTTTCGCCCCCAGGGCGCTCCCCCCGATGAATTTCCGCAACAGTTGATCGTCGATGATGAAGTCCCGACAGTGACCTCCCGTCAGGTCGACATGCAGATACCGTCCAGCATACCCATTCGCCATGGTTCATCTCTCCTGTCATCTGAGCTGATCACTCTCCCTCCATCCGCGTGGAGAAGCCGCGCATGCATTGGGCTAAACGGAAGGATAGTGAGGGGGCAGTGTTTTAGCCGCCCATACGCGTGGTCTCCGAGGTAAAAAAAGCGAGAACCGGAAATCGTCACCGGAAATGCAAGCCGGAGGCGCTGTCGCGCCCGCCGACTCCCGGCGTCCCCCCCGGCATCGGGAAGAAGTTCCGTACCGCGAAGGAGAGGCCCGCCATGGAACATGGATGTAAAATTTACCACAAGTTCTCCGGTATCTGCAAGGATTTTTGACGGCAGTGGAAAGATCCTCGCCGAGGACCGGCTTGTGGGATCGCGCTCCCGGTACCCGCGGGGACAAGCTTCAGCGGAGGAAGAAGGGGAACGGGGGAAGCGTGAGGGGCGCCAGACGATCCCCTTCATAGAGGACCTGGGCGAGGAAGAGCCCCGATGGGGGCGCCGTGCACTGTGCGGGGAGCGCCGAGGCCGCACTCAGCATCTGCTCGATCTCGACTAACGAGAGACGTCCACGTCCCGCCTCGACCATGATCCCGACGAGGCGCCGGACCATCCTCCAGAGGAAATGGGAACCGGCAATCCGGAAGACGATCAGGTCGCCCCAGGTTGCCAGATCGGTCCGGTCGATCTGGACCTCCGTCGAGAGGTGCTTGTCGATCCGTTTGTCGGCGAAGGAGGCGAAATCGTGGAATCCCCGGAAGATCTCCGCGGCTGCCCGCATCCGGCCGAGGTCGAGATCATCCTTCACCCACCAGACGTACCGTTTCCCGAAGGCCGTCCGCTGGCGCGAGATCAGATAGAGATAGCTCCTCTGGCGGGCCTGATGGCGGGCGTGGAAGTCCGCCGGTGCCTCCTCGACATTCAGGATGTTTATCGGGGCGGGCAGGAGGTCATTTAGGCCATAGAGGATCTTCTGGAGTGGAAGGCGGTGGGGCGCTTCCAGATGGGCCACCTGGGCAAGGGCATGGACACCGGCATCGGTCCTTCCCGCCCCCTGGAGATCGACATCTCCGCCGAAGAGTTCCCGAGCCACATCGATGAGCGTTCCCTGGATGCTCCGGGCGTTTGTCTGCGTCTGCCAGCCGCTGAAGCCGGTCCCATCGTATTCTAGCGTCAGCTTGTACTTGCACCGGGAAGAACCCATCGCCTTTTCTGTGCGGCCCGCCGGGAGGCGCCCCCGGCTCACGGCGCCACCCCCGGCTGCGTCAGGCCGTTCTCCGGCGACTCACCGAGGAGGGTCATCCCTTCGACATCGGCCCGGGGAAGATCCCCGCCGGAAAGTTCGCGACCCGGCTGGAGCGTCGTCACCGACGCACGCCCCACAATGACCCGCCCCTTGTTTCCCGCCGCGTCCCGAGTCTTGATGCTCCAAAAGCTGTGGAAGATCAGGGGCTGCCCCTGATGGACGCCGATATAGAGCATGATATGCCCCGGCGTCCAGAGGAGAGTCCGCCATGGCACCCCCTGACGGACGATCAGGGCCTCCTTCTCCGCCGGCAGAAGGTTCTTGAGGCTGATGAACCTCCCTGCTTCGGCCTGCTCCTTGGAATTGCGGGGGAGCCAAATGCCGAACGGGGTGAAGAGATCCCGGATGAGGGAGGAGCAATCCCTTTTTCCATTCACTCCGCCCCATCCGTAGGGTTGGCCGGTGAGCTCGGCGGCCAGTTGCGCCATATGACGCGGGGTGAACGAGAGAGGTTTGTCCGCTGTCGCGGCTTTTGGCACCCGCGCCTTCCGGAGGTGCGCCTTCCCCCGAGCGTCACGCACCGCCGTGAGGATTCCGGTTTGGCCGGCACCCTCCCCGGTCTTCGGGAAGACCGCCCCCAGCGGCGCCCGAAAGAAAAGTTTGCCAGCATCATCTCGGACAGGAACTTTGTCCCGAATGATCGCCGCATACCGGCCACACTCCCAGCTCCGCATAAACTCCGCATCCACGGCCGCCACGTCCGTCGCCGGCACCCAACCGAGGGCGTAGCTTGTCTCCGTAAGGAGCCACTTCCGGTCACGGCTGATCTGCGTCACGAGAACGGGTGTCCCGGCTGGGGCGGACGATTCCTGGAGGTTGTCGAACGGGTTGTCCCCGCTCAGACGCTTCGGAAAGCGGGAATGGCGATCCCGGGTGGGAAGGACGCGAAAATCGATCCGGTTCACGGTTACGGCCGGAAATCCGCCCTGCGGATAATCGTCGAGATGGGCATTCACGGCCATCTTCCGGATCCAGTCCGCGGGATGCCGTCTCCCGTCCTTCCCATAACCGGGGTTGCTGTCGTATTCCTTAAACCCCCAGGTAACCTGCTCCCGCGTGTGACGGGGGACGCTCTGATGCCAGGGGGCAAAAGCGAGGAGGTCATCGGCGGCATTCAGGCTGCCTTGTACATCCGCCGGCAGGAGGGGAAGATCCGCTACCTTCCGATCGACATAGGCACGTGGATCCTGCCTGAGATCCCTGAGATCGCGGATCGCCGCCCCCCGGGCATCGCCGCCCGACAGGAGCAGCAGCGAAATCAGCAGTAGCGGACCGTATCCGTTCTTTCTCAAGAAATCCCTCCCGTCCTTTTCTATCAGTGTAGAGTTTTTCGTAGATTCCTGCAACCGTTTTCGGGATGATCCCAACGGGATGGAAAAATATTTTTATGGCATTCACCCGGAAAGCTTGATATATTCCCTGCGAATCAATTATCCATCCGCCCTCCGCTCTGGGGATGGACGTCGACGAACCGTGAATGGAAGAGGAAGGCAACGGCTCATGATCTCGGCAAATAGCGTCAGCGAGTTCGCATTTATCACGATGTTTCACGAGATGCTTCCCGGTCGCATCATATCGATAAGGCGATACGACGGATGAAGGGCCTTGTTCCGAGTAGGATCTTTTTCACGAAGGGCGTCGGCACCCATCGGGATGAACTCCATTCTTTCGAGCGTGCGCTGAGAGACGCAGGGATAGAACGGTGCAACCTGGTGCAGGTCTCCAGCATCATTCCGCCTTACTGCCGGATGATCTCCAAATCCCAGGGGCTCAAGGAGTTGGTGTCGGGGGGGATCACGTTCTGCGTTATGGGACGCTGCTGCAGCAACGAACCGAAGCGTCTTTTGGCCGCGTCGGTCGGCTGCGCCATTCCGGCTGACCAGACCTCCTACGGCTATATCAGCGAACACCATGCCTTCGGTCAGACGGAAAAACAGGCAGGAGACTACGCGGAGGATATGGCCGCAGCCATGCTGGCCTCCACACTGGGAATCGATTTCAATGTCGACGAAAGCTGGGATGAGAAGAAGGAGATCTTCAAGATCAGTGGCAAGATCGTCAGAACCCGGAACGTCACTCAGTCGACCATCGTGAAAAGCGGAGGATTTACCACGGTCATCGCAGTGGCCGTTTTCATCTTCTAAGCGGCGCCGCGGCGCCGCATCACACTGCCCGGGAGGGAGAGAACAATGGACGTTTTTCAGGCTATCGCAACGAGAAGGAGTATCCGGAGATTCAAGCCAGACCCTGTCCCGGAAGAGCTCATCCGGGAGACCCTGGATACGGCCCGTTGGTCACCCTCCTGGGGGAATACCCAGCCGTGGGAGATCGTCGTGGTCACGGGGGAGCCCCTGGAACGCTTCAAAAAAGCCAACCGGCAGCGGATACAGGACGGCGTTATCCCTGTACCGGACACCCCGATGCCCGGCGTCTGGCCGGACACCTTGAAACGACGATATACGGATGTGGGGAAGAAGGTCCTGACCTCCTTGGAAATTGCCCGCGGAGACCAGGAAGCCCGTCTCCGTTACACGGGCGACATGTTCGCCCTCTTCGATGCTCCCTGCCTCCTTCTCTTCTGCGTGGAGAGAAGCCTCGCCCGGGAATACGCGATGCTGGACGTCGGCGCGATCCTCCAGACCGTTTGTCTGCTGGCCCACGCCCGGGGACTGGGAACCTGTATCCTGGCCGCATCGGTCAGCTACCCGGCGTTAATCCGGGAGATCATCCCGATCCCGGAGACGAAGGCCGTCATCATCGGCGCCGCCATGGGCTTTCCCGACGGGGGTGCGCCGATCAATAATTTTGAGAGAGATCGGGCGACCCCGGACGAATTTACCACCTGGGTAAGGTGAATGGTGAACGAGTCGACCAACCATACTCCGCAGATCTGCATGCAGAACATCGGGGACGCCGAACTCTCCTATCTCCGGTATGAAGGAGAGGGCCCGCCACTGATCTTCCTCCACGCCACCGGCTTCCAGCCCTGGCTATGGCATCCGCTCGCGCGGGAACTCGCCGACGCCTATCGCATCATCGCCCCCTCCTTCTGCGACCATCGCGAGACGGATCCCGAAGAAGGCGGGCTAAATTGGATGACCCTCGCAGAGGATACCGTCCGCCTCTGTACCGTTTTGCAGCTTAACAGACCCTTTCTGGTCGGTCACTCCATGGGGGCAACGGTTCTTGTGATCGCCAACGCCCTCTGCGAACTCCCAGCTGCGGGTTTGATACTCATCGAACCCATCCTCCTCCCCCCGGAGTTCTACCAGGGCCCCATGCGGGTTGACGAACACCTCCTTGCCGCCAAGGCAATCAAGCGAACGAACTTCTGGCGAAACCGGGACGATGCCATGGCCTATCTCCGCTCCCGCACCCTGTTTCAGGGATGGACTGAAGAGATGCTCGAACTCTACATCCTCCATGGCATGACCGGAGAGGATAATGGCGGGCTCCGGCTCGCCTGCAGTCCCCAGCAGGAGGCGGCTCTTTTCATGGGGGGGAGACAGTTCGATCCCTGGCCCCTCCTCCCCAGGGTTTCCTGCCCCGTCCTCATCGTCGAAGGGGAAAAGAGCGACAATAAGGGGTTCATTGATCTCGACCGTATGGAAGCCCTTATCCCGGATTGCGAACGCCGTACGGTGAAAGACGCCGGTCACCTAGTTCCCATGGAGCGTCCGCGGGAGGTAACCCGCATCATCCGGGAGTTTTTCCACTCCCTGCGGCAGGAGGAAAATGAGACTGATTACGCGGTCTCGCTCAGGCGGGATCGACTTTGAAGCAACTAAAGGAGGATGTATCTATGGTAAAGGCGGCAAAGGCAAAGAAGGGCGAGAAGGCGGTGAAAGCACCGACCAAGGCGGCAGCAAAGGCCAAACCCGCAAAAAAGGCGGTGAAGGCGGCGGCAAAGGCAAAGCCGGCAAAAAAGGCGGTGAAGGCCGTGGCAAAGGCAAAGCCGGCAAAAAAGGCGGCGAAAGCGCCGACAAAGGCAGCAGCAAAGGCAAAGCCGGCAAAAAAAACCCCGGCGAAGACCGCGACAAAAGCGGCAGCAAAAGCCAAGCCGGCCGTGAAAAAACCCGCACAGGCGAAGAAGTGACCCTGTCTCCCGTCAGTTAAAACCGTTCTCCGGGGGCCCGCATGCATGGAGCGGGCTCCCGGTTAATGGTATCCTTAAAGCCGTCCGGAGATGAATGCGAAAGGGCACCGTGATGCATACGGAAAAGGGGACCGGAACGGCCGAAGACACGGGTCCCGGAGAGCGGCGGATAACGGAAAACCGGTGGTGCGAAAGGCACGGCTATTTTATCGACGTGGACGCCTGCCGGGCCAGGGCACTGCAGCGGTTGTACTGCGGCCGTTGTCTCGTGCGCTGGCGGCAGTTGCCCCTCCCGTTTTCGGGACCCGTCTAATATCTTCGCTTACCGTTCGCGGGAAAGCGGGCATCCCTCATTGGTTATTTTCCTGCATCGGCGGTGATAGAGACTGCCAGCGCCCCAGGATTACCGATTCCACCGCCGTAGCCAGACCGAAGGACAATACGCTGATCACCAGCGGCATGCCATGCGCGCGGATGAGATCGTACAGGAAAACATTGACGGCGCCGATCACGGTCACGAAAATTGCCACGTTGCGCACTTCTCTGATGCGATGCACCTGGGCAAAGAACATCAGCGTAATAGCAGACAGGTTGATGATGACCGACTGGCTGCAGGAGAGGGCGTTGTTCAATTCAGCCGGGGCAAGAAGCGCTGCGAGAACCTGGCTGACAATCAGCCGCAGCATGAAAAATGCGTTCAGGAGAGCAGCCAGCAAAATCGCGATGGCGCTGAAGTCGCTCTTATCAATCTTCTGGAATAGGGCCGATTCTTCGGGCGGATTTCTGCTGCGGCACCACCGGTAATGCACGAAAGCTATACAGGCAAGAACACCGGCTGACACCACACTCGCCGGAAAAGAGGCGGCGGGTGCTTCCCGGCTGAGCAGTGTCACCGCCAGCGCCCCTGCCGGATAAATCTGCAGGAGGTATGACGTTACCCGGACGCTGCCGCTGTGCCATTTTGCCGAGACGACCGCTGTTCCGAGCGCCACTGCCGCCAAAAGCGGGAGAGACAGGAACATGCTGTCCGCGGCCATGGGCAGGGCAAGTGCCAGCAGCACAACGCCGGCCAAGAGAAAGGCGTTAGTTCCGCGTGCGCCTCTCCGATCCCGGCCGGACAGCCACATCGCCGCCGTCAGATGTCCCACTCCGACAGTAACCCCGATGGCGCCGAGCAGCATTTTGCTCCCCCCCATGGCAGACACCACGTACTGGGCCAGAAAGAAAGCCCAGGCCACATTGATCGTCGGGAGGGCAAGTTCAAATCTACTGATCTTTCCCGGGAGGCTGCGGGTTATGCCCAGAAACGCCGTTAGCATGTATGCCATGGTAAACAGGGATAAAAACGGCAGGAACCAGGAAGGCGCCAGCGCCGGAGAGGGCGGTTCGCCGCCCAGCAGGGTCATTCCCAGTTTAAATCCCCACAGGTGAATCATAAACAGGGTCACCAGGAGCAATATCCAGCGAAGCCAGGAATATCGATGTGCCCGTGTGGCAAGACTGCCGAGCACATTGGCCGTAAGCAGTAGGATCGCCAGGTAGGGGAAAAAAGGCGCAGGGTAATCGATCGCTGCCCCGGCAAGGCACATGCCGAGGTTGCCTATGGAAACCGGGGCCGGCACCCGATAAACGTAACTGATCACGGCTGTTGAGAGACCTGTCAGCATCAGGAGGATATAGGCCGGAACGGAGGGAAGGGCATCGAAATGCGTGTGTGCTTCCACAACAATGGTGAGCATCAGAACGGTACCACATACGGTGAATATGGGCGCCAGCGGGTTGGCCTTCCGATACCTCTTCCAGCCCATAAAGATCAGGGCGGCGGAGTAACTCATGCCGATGAGCGAACCGAGCTGGAGGTTGATTATTTCGTTTTCGGTGACCGTGCGCAGGATCAGGGCTACGACCAGGAGGAAACAGATCGTTGAAAGACGTTGAAGGAGCGAGGAACGGCCCACCCATGACAGCAGTGCCTCCGACGGGTCGGGGAGGTCATCAGCCCGAGGTGTCGCCCCGTTCAGGACCGGCCTGGTGTCGGAACGATCCATTTTGACGGAAAGCGCCTCCACTTTCCTGGTAAGCGAATCTACCTGGGCGGCGATTTGTTCCACGCGGGCTTCAAGAGATGATAGCGTGTCTGTCATCTTCTCCTCCCTGCATCATCTGTTTTGCTGTGTTGCGAGATCTGCGTGTTCTGGTGTAAAAAAGCGGGGGAGTCCCCGCTTTTGTTGTGCCTGATCATCATCGGTCCCCGGCCAGCAGTGCCGCCGGCTGCACGCACCTGCTAACCCCTTTCATGCGGAACCGTCCGTCTCCATGGAGCTTACTTGCCCTTGTTGCTTCCGCCGCCCGGCACATCGTCACCGCCGGCGGAATGGCATTCGCTGCAATTCAGGGCGATCATGCTGTCTCCGATATCCGTCGGATGGACAAACCCCTTCACCTTCGTCCCCGGCCGGATGTTTTCCTGTTTCTGGTTGAGAACGGTATGGCAGAGGTCGCAATCCTTGGAAATGACCTTGCCATCCTGGGATTTATGCTTCCCCCCGTGGCAGCGGAAGCAGCCGGGGGTATAGAAATGGCCGATATGGTCGGGGTAGGTATTCCATGAAACTTTCATATTCGGGAAGAAGTTCCGGTCATAAATATCCTGCACACTCTCGATGGCCTGTTTGATCGCCGCGGCTTTATCGCTGGCCAGTTTCGGGTGATTCTTCGCATAGAATCCTTCGATGCCGCTGGCAATCGCCGCCCTCCCTTCATCTTTGGTCTTGTACGGCTTGGTAAGGAGTTCTACGGCCACCTTTTTGACGAAGGGCAGGGTGGGATCAATATGGCCTGAGACAAAATGTTCATCCATATCCTGCCCCGGTGAACGGTAAATGTGGGTTGGACGATTATGGCAGTCGGTACAGTCCATGAGACGCTTTTCCCCTTTGGCGATCTCCTCCTTGGTAAGAGGCTCATGTTCATCGTTGTACACGGTTATCTTGCCGTTTTTATCCTTGACTTCGACATAGGGGATATCGAGCCGTTTCTTGTCCCGGGCAATGTAGAATACCTCACTGCCGATATGCCAGTGAATACCCATGGCGGTGGGGGTTTTCGGAGTGCCGCCGATATTGACCAGCATGTTGATCTCCCGAGGCGTGTTCTTCTCGTCGGGCGCGTAATGATAAAATATCTTCTGGCGTCCGGAATAAAACTTTTGCGGCCAGTGGCAGCGTTCGCAGATATCGCGTGCGGGACGAAGATTGCTGATGGGCGTTTCGATGGGAACCGCGTAGGTGTGAGCCAGCACGGCATATATCTGTTTCAGACCGGAAATCTTGGCCTTGACGTACCATTTTGCCCCCGGTCCGATGTGGCATTCGACGCACCGAACTCTGGCGTGGGGAGACTTGCTCCAGGCGCTGTACTCCGGCGTCATAACCGTGTGGCAGAGTTTTCCGCAAAAGTCGGCTGATTCGGTAAAATGGTACCCCTTGAGTGCGGCGATGGAAATGATGAGGACAAAAAGTACCGTGCCCAAGATAAAAAAGACAAACAGCCGGCGCTTACGACGGTCATTCAAGTTAAGATCGGGATACGGAGGAATTATCTCAGGCGCTGCCATGCGGCGTTGCCGTCTGACACGGTAAGCCCCGAGGGGTACCAGAAACAGGCCCAGGATGAGCATGGCGGGAAAGATAAAATATACCAGGACGCCCAGATAGGGACTCTCCACGCCGGTGATCAGCTCTACGGAGAGCAACACGATGATGAGACCGGTGGCCATCGTCGCTAGTATCATGCCAATAAGGCTTATGATATTGAAGAAATACCCCATTATGTCGTTCCTATTTGCAGGCATGCCCCCTCCTTGCTTCTCTTGTACGGGAATCTTTGTCACAACTTGTCATACTTGCACGAGCAGTTCGGCTGCCGATTCAGGTATAACAGG
>Ga0315268_10007695_pt1 | contig 11323 bp, 9 predicted proteins | sample C1_top_MG_FD_204535 | JGI IMG/M metagenome (GOLD analysis project Ga0315268, IMG submission 204535) | Sediment microbial communities from Yellowstone Lake, YNP, Wyoming, USA - C1_top | ecosystem: Environmental > Aquatic > Freshwater > Lake > Sediment | place: USA: Wyoming | collected 2017-08-01 | reverse complement strand
CCGAAAGACAATTCTTCGCTGTCACGCGCCATGCTCTATTCGGTTTTCGCGGGGGGTAAAAGATTCCGCCCCATCTTATGTCTGGAGGCGGCGAAGGTGTGCGGTGGATCCATCCAAAATGTTCTTCCCGCGGCGGCCGCCCTGGAGATGATCCACACTTTTACCCTGATCCACGATGACCTGCCGGCCATGGATGACTCCGATCTGCGGCGGGGAAAGCCAACCTGCCATAAAGTTTTCGGCGAAGATATCGCGATCCTGGCGGGAGATGCTTTAAATACCCTGGCTTTTGAGATTATCGCCAAACACAGTCCCACCGTTAAAGTGGCCAAGGTTTCAGCTGAACTTTCAGAGGCCCTCCTCAAAGTAGTAAGGGGACAGGCTTTAGACCTCAAAGCCGAAGGACGGAAAATCAATCTCAAAAAGCTGCAGCGGATCCATTTACTTAAAACCGCCGCCCTGATCGAAGCCGCGGTGCGGATCGGCGCGGTTTTGTCCAATGCGCGGGAATATCAGACCCGGGCTTTGACCGACTATGCCCGGCATCTGGGATTGGCATTCCAGATAACAGATGATATACTGGATGTCACTTCAGAGGAGAAAATCCTGGGTAAACCTGCCCGGGCGGACGAAAGAGCCAGAAAAGCCACTTATCCAGGCATCTTAGGGCTAAAAAAAGCCCGGGAATTAGCGAACCGGCATTATAAATTAGCAGTGGACAGTTTAAAGATTTTCGGGAAAAAAACAGCCGCCTTGAAGGAGATCGCGGATTTTGTGGTAAGGAGGAAATCATGAATGTAATTCTGGCCCTATTTTCAAATATCCCCCTGGTGACGGGAGGCCTGGCCTTTTTGCTTTCGCAGGTTATTAAGGTAATAATCTATTACTTTAAGGAAAAGAAATTCAATATCATGCACTTTTTTGAGGCGGCGGGGATGCCCTCCACCCATTCGGCCATGTCCTCTTCCATGACGCTCATGATCGGCCTGATGGAGGGGTTCCATTCCACCTTTTTCGCTATTGCCCTGGTCTTTACCATCATCGTAATGTATGACGCCATGGGAGTGCGCTTTGCCGCCGGACAGCAGGCGGTGGTCTTAAACAAGATCATTGAGGATATCTATTCTGAGAAAATCACGGAAAAAGAGAAAATGAAGGAGCTCATCGGCCACACGCCCTCTGAGGTCTTCGTGGGCGGCCTGATCGGCATTCTGGTGGCGATATTAATTTACTTTATCGTATGACCGCTTTGCTCTCTGAAATCAAGCTCCCCGAGACCTTAAGAAAGCTTTCCGCCAGACAGCTGGAACAGGTAGCCTCCGAAGTCCGGCAGAAGATCATTGAAGTAACTTCTCAGACCGGCGGCCATGTGGCCTCCAGTTTAGGGGCGGTGGAACTGACCGTGGCCCTGCATGCCGCTTTTGAATCTCCCAAAGACAAGATTCTTTGGGATGTGGGGCACCAGGCCTATGCCCACAAGATCTTGACCGGCCGGCTGGCTGAATTCACCACCCTAAGGCAATATAAAGGGATCAGCGGTTTTCCCAACAAGGACGAAAGCCCGCATGATATTTTCACCGTGGGCCATGCTTCCACTTCCATTTCCCAGGCGCTGGGACTGGCCAGGGCGCGGGATTTGAGCGCTGGTAAATATTCCGTGGTGGCGGTGATCGGGGACGGGTCGCTGTCCGGCGGGTTGTCTTTCGAAGGGGTCAACAATGTCGATGGGCTAAAAAGCAACATGATCGTGATCTTAAACGACAACGAAATGTCCATTTCCAAAAATGTGGGGGCCATTTCCAGCTATTTAACCCAGATCTCGACCAGCAACGCTTATACCGATTTGCGGAACCGCATCGAAAAACTGGTCAAAAGGATCCCCCGCTACGGGGTGCCGCTTTTTGAAGCCGCCCGTAAATTAAAGGACCGCACCAAGCATATCGTGGTCAGCTTCAAGGTGGACGTGATCTTTGAGGAGCTGGGTTTTAAATATTTCGGGCCGATCGACGGGCATAACATTCCGCTGATCATGAGCACCCTTCAGCACGCCAAGGAGGTCCCGGGGCCGGTCCTGATCCACGTTTTAACTAAAAAGGGAAAGGGCTATAAACCGGCGGAGCAAGATCCCACCCGTTTCCACGGCACCGGACCATATGATATCCAGTCCGGCCAGCCGTTAAATGGAAAAGGCGGCCTGCCAACCTATACTCAGGTTTTCGGGAAAACCATGGTCCGCCTGGCGGAGGAAAATCCGAAGCTTTTGGCCATTACCGCCGCCATGATAGACGGGACGGGATTGGAAGAATTCGCCCAAAAGTTTCCCGATAGATTTTTTGATGTGGGCATTGCCGAGGAGCACGCGGTCACCTTTGCTGGAGCCCTGGCCAGGGGCGGCTTTAAACCGATAGTGGCCGTCTACTCCACTTTTCTGCAAAGGGCTTATGATGAAATCATGCAAGATGTGGCGCTCCAGAACCTGCCGGTGGTTTTTGCCGTGGACCGGGCCGGAATAGTCGGGGAGGATGGAGCGACGCATAATGGCATTTTTGACATGGCTTATCTCAAGAGCATCCCGAATATGACCGTCATGGCCCCAAGTGATGATTCAGAGCTCGAGGAGATGCTGGAATACGCGGTCAAACATGATGGGCCGATCGCGATTCGCTATCCGCGAGGGGCCGCGCAAAGTCCCGAGATCAAATCATCACCTGAACCGAATAAAGCGAAAATTGTTATTATTGCTATTGGTTCGATGGTATACCCGGCCAGGGAAGCGGCTCAAAAGCTGGGTGATGCTAAAGTGATAAATGCCCGTTTCATTAAGCCGCTGGACCGGGAGCTGATCATCAATGCCGTCAAAGGGGCCGAGAAAGTCGTGACGGTTGAGGAGGGGGTTTTGGACGGCGGTTTTGGATCGGCGGTCATGGAACTCCTTAGTGAAGAAAAGATAAATGTTCCCATCTTAAGACTAGGCCTGCCGGATAAGTTCATCGAACACGGCCAACGCGAGCAGATCCTGAAGTTGTACGGCTTGACCGCGGAAGGGATTTATAAGCAAATAAAACAAAGAATAGGTTGAATTTATTATTCCCTTACCAGCGCTTCAAAATTCAATCTTAGTTCATTTGGATTTACATAGGTAATATCCAGCCGGCTTTTTAGCACACCATCCAATACTTCCAACTCCGGCCTTCGGGTATTATCCACCAAGAATCCTAAAAACCTTTCACCACTGCTTACCAGGCGTCTTTCGATCCCTGGCTCGAGTGCGCAGAATTTTATTCCAACCCCAAGTTGTCTTCCCAGGACCTTATCCCTGCTTTCAGCTCTGGGAGCTCCCCGGTCCGCCACTATTAAACCCAACACTCTCCGGTTAGATAATTGTACCCAGGGATGAAAAATCTCAAATCTTACCATTTCTAAATTTCACCCCCTTCGGGTTTTATATCTTGAATAGTTGGCGGAAATTTCAGTTATATGATAAAATCTTGGAAACCGCGGCGTTCAGTCGCAGGTTTCCAATTATGAAAACTGACATTGAGATCGCCCAAAAAGCAAAGTTAAGGCTGATCGTTGACGTTGCCAAGCACGCGGGGATCAACCTCAAGGACGTTGAACTTCATGGGTGCCATAAAGCCAAAATCAGCTTGGACGCCTTAAAGCGAAATAAGAAGAAGAAAGACGGCAAACTGATACTCGTCACCACCATGACCCCCACCACCCAGGGGGAAGGGAAAACCACCACCACCATCGGACTGGCGCAAGCGTTGCCTAACGCCTTTGTTTGCATCCGTGAACCTTCTCTGGGGCCGGTGATGGGGATGAAGGGCGGGGCGGCAGGCGGGGGTTTCTCTCAGGTGCTCCCCATGGACGATATCAATCTCCATTTAACCGGAGACATGCACATGATCACCTCCGCGCACAATCTTTTAACCGCCATGCTCTATAACCACATTTATCAGGGAAATGATCTGGGGATCGATGAAAAGCGAATCGTCTGGAAAAGAATAATGGACATGAACGATCGCTCCCTGCGGGGCATGTTCGATATCACCGCCTCCTCGGAAGTCATGGCCATACTCTGTTTATCCAAAAATGTGACCGACATGAAGCAAAGATTGGGGCAAATAGTTATTGCTTACGATAAATCTGGTAATCCGGTCAGGGCCGGCGACATCAAAGCCCAGGGGGCCATGGCCCTGCTCATGTGGCATGCCCTAAAACCCAACCTGGTCCAGACTTTAGAAGGCGGGCCGGCCTTTGTTCACGGCGGACCCTTCGCCAATATCGCCCATGGCTGCAATTCGTTAATTGCTACCCGGCTGGCCCTGAAGCTTTCAGATTTCGTGATCACCGAAGCCGGTTTCGGCACCGATCTGGGAGCAGAGAAGTTCTTTGATATTAAATGTAGGGTGGGTGGATTAAAGCCGGACGCAGTGGTTCTGGTGGTGACCCGCCAGGCCATCGAACGCCACGGTTACGAGAATGTGGCTAAGCATATTGAGAATATCCAATTGTTCGGAATGCCCCTGGTTATTGCGGTCAACCGTAAGATGAATGACCCGGGTAATGAATTGAAATATATGGTTAAGCAGTGCGAGAAGTTCGGGGTTCCAACAGTTATATCTGAGGTATGGGGGAAGGGGGGGAAAGGTGGGGGAGAGCTGGCGAAAGCTTTAACGGCGCTTGTAAGGAAAGGTAAAGCCAAGTTTAAGCCGTTATATAATGTAAATGAGCAAATCAAGAGTAAGATTGGCAAGATCGCGGAGGAGATCTACGGGGCCGAGGGGGTAAATTACACTGAGGCGGTGGAGAGATATATTGAATTTTTGGAAAACTCCGGATTGGCCAATCTACCCATCTGCGTGGCCAAGACGCAGTATTCACTATCGGACGATCCCAAAGTATATGGTCGGCCCCGCAATTTCAAGATCACCATTCGGGAGCTAAAAATCTCTGCCGGGGCGGGTTTCATTGTGGCCTATGCGGGTGATATAATGACTATGCCGGGACTGCCGAAGCATCCGGCTGCGGAGAATATGGACATTTCTGAAACCGGCAAAATCACGGGACTTTTCTAATGATAAACCAGAAAAAGATCGAAAAAGCAGTAAAAGAGATATTAATCGCCATAGGGGATGATCCCAATCGCGAGGGTATTAAAGATACACCGAAAAGGGTGGCCCGCATGTACGCGGAGCTTTTTTCCGGCCTGCATAAAGATCCCGCCAAAGAAATTACTATCTTTAAACAGGAAGAGCATGAAGAAATGGTAATGGTCAAAGACATTCCTTTTTATTCCATCTGCGAACATCATCTGATACCTTTTATCGGCAAGGCGCATGTGGTCTACATCCCCAAACGGGGCCGGGTGACCGGTTTATCGAAATTGGTCAGGGTGATCGAAGGCTATGCCCGGCGGCCGCAGGTGCAGGAAAAGCTGACTTCCCAGATAGCCGACACTTTAATGGAAAGATTGAATCCGCACGGTGTTCTGGTGATAATCGAAGCCGAACATCTCTGCATGTCCATGCGGGGAGTTAGAAAACCGGGCTCTCTGACCATTACTTCAGCCGTTAGGGGCGTCTTCCGTAAGAATGCCACCACCCGCGCCGAGGCCCTGTCTTTGATAGGGGAGAGAAAATGAAAGCGATCTTGCTGTTAGAAGACGGTACCAAGTTCGAAGGGAAAAATTTTGGGGCGGAGGGGGAGGTGGTGGGGAATCTGGTTTTCCATACTGGGGTGGTGGGCTATCAGGAAATTTTAACCGATCCGGCCTATCGGGGAACCTTGGTTTGCCTGTCCTATCCCCTGATCGGCAACTATGGCATCAATGAAGAAGGTTTTGAATCGGACAGAGCGCAGGCCGGGGCCCTGATCGTAAAAGAGAACAGCCGGATGTTCAGCAACTGGAAGGCTACCGGATCATTATCAGATTTTATGCACAAGCATAAAGTGATAGGCCTGGAAGGCATCGACACCCAGGAACTGGTGAGCCATATCCGCGATCAGGGAGAGTGCCACGCTATTCTATCCACCAGGGATTTTGATGAAAAAAGCTTAAAGGCCAAATTAAGATCACCGCAGGTAAGAAAGTTGGTGCAGGAAGTTACCTGCCCCAAAATGCAGACCTATAAAGCCCAGCTAAAGGCGGGAATGCCTCACTATCGGGCCGTACTTATCGATCTGGGCGGAAATCTTTCTTTCATGCGCATGCTTTCAGAGAACGGCTTTGAAATTATCCGTGTTCCTTATAATACTGACGCTAAAACCATCTTAGAGCAGGAGCCGGATGTAGTAGTTTTGTCCCCCGGTCCGGGGAACCCTGAATCCTTGCCGGAAGTGGTGATGGAAGTGCGGGAAATTTTGGGCAAGAAGCCGATCTTTGGAGCGGTGCTGGGGCATTTGGTTTTGGGTCTGGCGCTGGGAGCCAGGGTTTCTAAGATGAAATGCGGGCATCACGGGGTCAATCATCCGGTGATGCATCTTCATTCCGACCGCGGGGAGATCACTTCCCAGGCGCATAGTTACGTGATCGCTAAGGAAAATTTGGGATCTGAGGTTGAAGTGACCCATGAAAATTTGAACGATAAGACCGTGGAGGGGATCCGCGGCAAAAAATATCCCGCGGCCGGCCTGCAGTTTTTCCCTTCCAATCTGGAGATGGTTTTAGGAATGGTGAGGAAGTAAGTCATGCCCAAAAGAACCGATATTAAAAAAATATTGATCATCAGTTCCGGGCCGATCGTCATTGGCCAGGCCTGCGAGTTCGACTACTCGGGTTCCCAGGCCTGCAAGGCTTTAAGAGAGGAAGGATACCAGACTGTCCTGGTCAATTCCAATCCGGCCACCATCATGACCGATCCCGGGATGGCGGACCGTACCTATATTGAGCCCTTGACCCCGGAGATCATTTCCCAGATCATTGAGAAAGAACGGCCGGATGCTTTGCTTCCCACACTGGGAGGGCAGACCGGTTTAAACACCGCCTTCTTCCTTTCCCGGAACGGCACTTTGCAGAAATACGGGGTGGGAGTGATCGGGGCTTCGGCGGAGGCCATTGAAAAAGCGGAAAGCCGGGAAAAATTCAAGGAAACCATGGAAAGCATCGGTTTGGCAGTGCCGCAATCGGGCATCGCCACTACTCTCGAAGAGGGAATTAAGCTGGGGGAGGAGATCGGTCTGCCGATAATTTTACGCCCAGCCTTTACCATGGGTGGGGCGGGGGGCTCCTGCGCTTATAACATCGATGAATTGAAAATTGGGTTGGAGAGGGCGCTTTCGACCTCTCCCATCAGCCAGGTGCTGGTAGAACAATCAGTCCTGGGCTGGAAAGAGATCGAGTTTGAAGTGATCCGCGATTCAAAAGATAATGTCATCATCGTGACCAGCATGGAGAATGTGGATCCCATGGGGGTGCATACCGGGGATTCGGTAGTGGTGGCGCCGGCGCAAACTTTGACCACTTCTGAATTTATCAATCTAGAAAATTGGTGCAAAAAAATCATCCGCGCGGTCAACATCACCGGCGGGGGCACCAATATCCAGTTCGCCGTGAATCCCAAGAACGGGGAAATAGTCATCATCGAGATCAATCCGCGGGTCTCCCGCTCCTCGGCTTTAGCTTCTAAGGCTACCGGTTTTCCCATTGCCCGGGTGGCGGCCAAACTGGCGGTAGGTCTCACACTGGATGAAATTAAAAATGACGTCACGGGCAAGACCTATACTTATTTTGAGCCCACGGTGGATTATTGCGTCTTTAAGATCTGCCGGTTCGCCTTTGAAAAATTTCCCGAAGCCGATCCCACCCTGACCACTTCCATGAAAGCGGTGGGAGAAGCCATGTCCATCGGTAGAACTTTTAAAGAATCCCTGCAGAAGGGCATCCGCTCCTTGGAATCCAGAAGATTCGGTTTTGGGGCGGACGGGCGGGATGTAGCGGAGGTCATCCAAAAAGATAAAGAAGAAGTCAAAAAGAAGCTTATTCAGCCCAACGCCGAACGCTTCTTCTATATTAGATACGCCCTGAAAATGGGGATGTCTCTAGATGAGATTTACGAGTATACCAAGATCGATCATTGGTTCCTGGACCAGATGCAGCAGATCGTGGAGATGGAAGATAAGATTGCCCAACATACATTGGAGAATCTGCCGGTTGAGCTTTTACGGGAGGCCAAGGAGTATGGTTTTTCCGATGTGCAGATCGCTTATTTGGTAAAATCCAAAGAGACGGAGGTATTTGAATTGAGAAAGAAAAACAATATTAAGGCGATTTACAAGCTGGTGGATACCTGCGGCGGGGAGTTCGATCCGGAGCGGCCCTATTTTTATTCCAGTTTTGACAAAAAAGACGAAGGCCGGGCCACTAATAAGAAAAAAGTGATGGTGCTGGGCGGCGGGCCCAACCGCATCGGGCAGGGGATCGAGTTCGATTATTGCTGTGTGCATGCGGCTATGGCTCTCCGGGAGATGGGCTACGAAGCCATCATGGTGAATTCCAATCCCGAGACGGTCTCCACCGATTATGATACTTCCGACCGGTTATATTTTGAGCCGCTGACCCGCGAGGATGTATTGAATATCCACGAGGCGGAAAAACCCCTGGGAATCATTGTCCAGTTTGGCGGCCAGACCCCGCTTAACCTGGCCATTCCCCTGCAGGACGCGGGAGTAAAAATATTGGGGACTTCGGTGGACAATATTGACCGGGCCGAAGACAGAAAACGCTTCAAGGCCCTGCTCAAGAAATTAAAACTCATCCAACCGGACAATGGAACTGCAGTTTCAGTGCTGGATGCCAAGCGGGTGGCCAAAAAGATCGGCTATCCCGTGGTAGTGCGGCCCAGTTATGTGCTGGGGGGCCGCGCCATGCAGATCGTCTACGACGAAAAAGATTTGGAAGGATATATGGCCAAAGCGGTTTTCGCCTCGCCCGAGCGTCCGGTACTAATTGACAAGTTCCTGGAGGATGCCATCGAGATCGATGTGGATTGCGTCTCGGACGGGGGGAAAACCTTGATCTGCGGGATCATGGAACATATTGAAGAAGCCGGCATCCATTCAGGAGATTCGGCCTGCTCCCTCCCGCCTTTCTCGCTTTCCAAAACACTAATAGAAAAGATCAAGGATAATACTTATGCTCTGGCGGAAGAACTCAAAGTTAAGGGTTTGATGAATATCCAGTACGCCATCCGGAACGATGTGGTTTATGTTTTAGAGGTCAATCCCCGCGCCTCCCGCACCGTGCCCTTTGTCAGCAAGGCCACGGGAGTTCCCTGGGCCAAAGTGGCCACCCAGGTGATGATGGGCCGGACCCTGTCGGAGTTGGGGGTTACTGAGGTAGAACCAAAGCATGTGTCGGTCAAAGAGGCGGTTTTTCCCTTCAATCGTTTTCCGGGAGTGGACACGGTATTGGGGCCGGAGATGAAGTCTACCGGTGAGGTAATGGGGATAGATTCCGATTTTGGCACAGCTTTCATGAAGAGCCAGATCGCCGCCGGCCAGAATTTACCATTGGAAGGCAAAGTCTTCATTTCGGTAAAAGATAAGGATAAGAGGAATATCGTTTATATTGTGAAGAAGCTTTCCGATCTCGGTTTCCAGATAGTTTCCACCTCCGGCACGGGAGAAGCATTAAAAAAAGCCGGGCTGGAGGTGCAGGAGGTCTTCAAGATCGGGGAGGGGCGGCCGGACATAATGGATTTAATTAAGAACGGTGAAATCAAGCTCATCATCAACACACCCTCGGGCAACAGAAGACAGAAAGAGGATGAGACCCAGATCCGCTCCGGAGCGGTAATGCGGGGCATCCCTTTAATTACCACGATTGCCGGCGCGCAGGCCTCAGTCAACGGCATTGAAGCGGCCAAGAAGAAGGGTTTCACGGTGAAGGCCCTGCAGGATTATCATAAGGAGGGGATATTATGAAAAAGTATGTATTGGCGCTTTTGTTGGTTTTCTTTTTCGGTTCTCTTTCCATGGCTCAGATCGGCAAATATCGCATCATCCCGGAGAAGAGGGGCCTCTTTGGTTTAGGTTCCCGGCCTATGATCATGCTGGATTCCGAATCCGGCAAGTCCTGGGAGTACTTTGATCATAAGTGGAACCCCCTGACTAAGATCGAAGAGGTAAAACCGCTCACTGAAGAGGAGATCAGGGCCAAGATCGAGCAGGAGTTAAAGGCCAAGCAGGAAGAGGAGCAGAAGGCCAAGGCGGCCGAGCAGACCAAACCGGCGGCAAAGCGGAAGAAAGCTGAAACCAAGGTAGAGCCGGGCACAGAGCGCCCGGGCTGGCTGGATAACGAATAAAAGTTTACGGCTGGCTGGTATATAGGGAAAGATAAGGAGGCTTTATGGATCTTCAGGAGATGATCAGTTGGATGGTTTTGATTATCAATTTAATCGGCTCCGCGGTGATCGTCTGGGGAATAATATTGGTCATAAAAGACTTTGTGCTTACTCTTTTATCTGAAGAACCTCAATCCAAGCGCCTGATGCGGCAGAAGCTGGGATCATATTTGATATTGGGGCTGGAATTTTTCATAGCGGCGGACATCATCCGCACCATTATCCGCCCTGACTGGAACGAGATCGGCATGCTGGCGGCCATTATCGGCATCCGGACGGTTTTGAGTTACTTTCTGGGGATGGAGCTGAGGGAGAAGGCGTAAAGCTGCAGAGAAAGCAAGCTAAGCTTGAGCAATTGCTTGAAATTTTCTCTCATATTTTAAGATAAGTTGGCATGACCAGATGTGGGATAGAAATCAGCTCTTCGCCTTTGGGATCCAGGAGGGTGAGGGGAGAACTGAGGCAGAAATATTTAGACCTGCCGTTAGCCCAGCGCCGGCCATTCCTTAAAAGCGGAATAGAAAATGGCGAGGAGATGGCCATCCGCCTGGTGCTTAAGGGTGACGATCAGGCCCTCCGGGGCTTCAGCCACGGGGAACGCATCCGGATCTGGAGGAATGTCTTAAGTCTTGAATTCATAGAAAATATTTCAGATGATCTGGACTTAACCCCGCAAAAAGGCCAGGATATATTAGAAACCGTGTTGGGTTCACCCTCCGCCGATTTTAAAAATCCGCCGCGGGAGATATTGGCCCACCTTTTCTCCTATCTCATGTGGGAAGATATTCCCCCTCACCTTAGGGGGCATGAGATTTTCTCCGGGATCGTGGCCAGTAGTATTCCTCAGGATGTTATATCACTGTTCCGCAATAGAGAAGGGTTGTGGCATTTAGGCTCCGGGGATTTGCTCTGCTCAGCCCTGGAAAGGAGATTTGCCGAGCAGGCCAGCGAGGGAACAGTAGTTCTTGTAAACCGGC
>Ga0315268_10007694_pt1 | contig 11323 bp, 12 predicted proteins | sample C1_top_MG_FD_204535 | JGI IMG/M metagenome (GOLD analysis project Ga0315268, IMG submission 204535) | Sediment microbial communities from Yellowstone Lake, YNP, Wyoming, USA - C1_top | ecosystem: Environmental > Aquatic > Freshwater > Lake > Sediment | place: USA: Wyoming | collected 2017-08-01 | reverse complement strand
CTCTCCCCCTCCGGACTGTTCGTCAATTGGACGTTCTGCGCGCCGTCTCGACTGACCATCCAGATGTGCGAGATTCTCTTGTCTTTGACGGTATCGACGGAGGTAAGGACGTACGCTATCCAGTTTCCATCCGGTGAAACCTGCAGTCCGCTGATGGTCTGAAGGCGATAGACGTCGCTCGGAGCGAGGGGACGCTTCGGAGCGGTTCCCGGTTGTGCAGAAGAGGAGGATACGATGAGTGCAGTGCAGCATAGAATGGTGACGATGAGAGGGGCGCGCGAGCGCATGGATTGATCTCCTCGAGTTATGAAGTGGTTTCAGCTGTCTACCGAAAGAAAAACCGAGTCGTGCTGTTCTTGGAGCGGCATTGCCGACCCTTTCAGTTGTGTCAGAGTGGATGGTCGGATCGATTCACGACCGACCTGATAGGCGCGATGATTTTCCACGATCTCTCTCAATCGCCGGAGAGAGCTGATTCCAAATCGGCTCTCAGATCCTCAACGTTTTCGATTCCGACGGAATAGCGAATCAAACTCTCTGGAATGCCGAGCGCCTTCCGTTCCTCTTCGGAGGTTTCGACGTGGCTTGTGGTCCTTGGCGGGCCAGCGAGCGTTCCAACCGAGCCGAGGCTGGCCGCAAGGTGCGCGAACTTCAGTCGTTCCAGAAAGTTCTTCACCTCGTTGAATCCCCCCTTCAGCGAGAAGCTCAGAATGCCGCCGAAGCCCTTCATCTGGCGCTTCGCAATATCGTGCCCCTGATGTGTCTCCAGACCCGGATAGAACACATGATCGATCTTGAGATGCTGCGCGAGGAACCGGGCAAGCTCCAGCGCATTCTCATTCTGCCGCCGAACGCGCACCTCGAGGGTCTTCATCCCGCGCACAAGCAGATAGGCTGACATGGGATGAAGTGATGCACCGGTAATCTCTCGGAAATGAAAAACCTTCTGCACAAGATCTTTCTTTCCGCAGAGCGCGCCCCCCATCGCGTCGGAATGGCCACCCAGGAACTTCGTCGCACTGTGCACCACAAGGTCGACTCCAAGGTCCAGCGGTCTTTGATTGATCGGCGTTGCGAAGGTGTTATCCACCACCACCGTCGCTCCGGCTGATTTCCCTGCTCTTGCGAGCCGCTCGAGATCGAGAACCTTGAGCGTGGGATTTGTCGGACTTTCCAGATAAAGAACCTGACAACCTTTCGCCACCTCCCGCTCGATCCCTTCGTGATCCTCGGTATCGCAGAGCACCGCCTCCACGCCCAAGCGCGGCAGAAACTCGAGAAACAGCTTGCTCGTTCCGCCGTACGTCTCTTTAATGGACACAACCCGTTGGCCTGGAGAGAGGAGCGTGAAGAGCGTATTACTGATCGCAGCCATTCCCGTGGCAAAGCTCGTGCTCGCCTCCGCCCCTTCCAGGATGCGAATCTTCTCTTCGAACACCCTCACCGTCGGATTCGTGTTGCGGCTGTAGATGTGTCCCTCTTTCTCCCCGAGCGCGACCTTCATCCACTCATTCACGTCTTCGTAGGCGAACGTCACGCCATGAACGACCGGCATCTGAGTAGCACCGTAGGGGAACGCCTCTCGTTCGCCGGCCCAGACGGAGGCCGTTCCGGCTTTTGCTGACCGCCAGTCGATGGACTTCTTTTCGTCTTTCATAATGCGCCTTTCAACCATTGGGCTTGGATGAAGGTTTCCTTCATCGCAGATTTACACCGGAGGAAGGAAACCTTCAACGTGCGACCGTACTCGCTTCCCTTCCACAGAACAGGCTGAAGGTTTCCACCTTCAACATAGTTCGCAAAATTGGAAAACTCCCACTCCGCCGGGTCTTCCACCAATCCCGCCCGCACCGGATTGAGATGAATGTAACAGGCGACATCCCACAAGGCGCCTCCGGGAACTGATTTGTACCGGAATGGACCTTGGAACAGGTGCCCGCTGTGTCCGTACTTAAGATTGTGTCGTCTCGCTGCCGATGTGGCCAACGCACCCATCATTGTTGAGAGATCTCCGCCCGCTTCTTGTAGCGCAATCAGGTGATAGTGATTCGGCATGAGAACATAGATCGGTATACCGACCAAATACTGGATTGTGAGCGAAGCCATCTTCTTGAGAAAGGCATGGTGATCTGACACATCGCCAAAGATTCGCTTTCGATCATTGCCGCGATTGTAAACGTGGTAAAACTGATGATCCTCGATGCGCTGTTCCCTATTTATTGCTGGCTCGGATGACTTGGATGAAGGTTTCCTTCAACCTTCGGCAAGACGTAGGCTCCCCTCTTTTCGCTTTCAGGCGCAGCTACTGCTCTTGAGACTGCTTCCGCAACGAATATCCCAACTTCAAGCCGAAGACGAAGAGAACGATGGCGATGGCTCCGAGGGCGAAGATCGTGTCTCCGAAGAGCCGCATCCATTTGATGGTGTGGACGGCGGATGTGGCGAGGAATTCGGCACTCCGGGCATACCAATAGCCATACTTCACCGAAGCCCACGTCTGCATGAGACCGACGGGCAGGAGGCTGAGCACCACCATCCCCATCAACCCCACGTTCAGTCCCCAAAAGCCGAAGCGGACCAGGCGTTCATTCCACTCCTGCTGCACGTGCATGACGCGAAGGCAGAAGAGCATCAGCCCGATCCCCAGCATCCCGTAGACGCCGAAGAGCGCTGCGTGTCCGTGCACGGGCGTCGTGTTCAGCCCCTGCATGTAATAGAGTGCGATAGGGGGATTGATCATAAACCCAAAGAGACCGGCACCAACCATGTTCCAGAACGCCACAGAGATAAAAAACGCAATAGGCCATCGGTATCTTTGTGCCCACGCTGTGCTTCGTGATACCTTCACGTTCTCCCACGCTTCGAAACCTGCGAGCACCAGAGGCACAACTTCGAGGGCGCTGAAGACCGCGCCCAGCGCCAGGATCGGCGTTGGGGTGCCCGAGAAGTAGAGGTGGTGAAGTGTGCCGATGATCCCTCCGGAGAGGTATACGGTCGACGAGACAATGATCGCGGTGTTCGCTGTTTGGAGCCGGATGAGCCTGAGTCGTGCAAACATGAACACAATGACCACTGTTGCGAATACCTCAAAGAACCCTTCAACCCAAAGATGCACCACCCACCAGCGCCAGTATTCCGCAATTGCCAAATTGGTATGTTTCCCCCACATGAGTCCCGCCATATAGAAGCCGCCGATCGCGACAGCAGCGATCAGGAAGAGCGTGAGGATCGACCGCTCCTCCCCCCCTTTCTTAATCGCCGGAACGATCCCGCGGCCGACCAGGTAGACCCAGAAGAGGAGGCCGATAACGAGGGCGATCTGCCAGACCCGTCCGAGGTCGATGTACTCATATCCCTGGTGACCGAAGTAGAACCAGGCATCCCCGCCCAGTTTCTGATTGACGCTTAGCAACTCCCCGACGAGCGAGCCGACGACAACGACAATAAGCGCGCCGAAGAGAACGTTCACTCCCAACCGTTGGCCCTTCGGCTCGTAACCTAGGACGACCGGTACGATATACAGGCCGGCTGCGAGCCACGCCGTCGCAATCCAGAAGATCCCTAACTGCACGTGCCACGTGCGCGTCAGAACGTACGGAAGCCATTTGCTCAGCGGAATGCCGTAGAATCCGCTTCCCTCGACCCCGTAGTGTGCCGTGATGACACCGACAAGGATCTGCACGAGGATGAGGGCGGAAACAACCCAGAAGTATTTCAGCGTCGCCTTCTGTGACGCTGTGAGTTCTGCACGAAAGAGCGGGTCACTCTCAGGGAACGAGGCAGGAAGGGGATTGGATTCCTGCGAGACATGGAACCACACCATACCGCCGATGCCGGCGAGGAGCAGAATGATGCTCACGCCGGTCCAGACGACTGCATCAGCAGTCGGGTGGTTGCCGATCAAGTCCTCATGCGGCCAGTTGGTGGTGTAGGTAACGTCGTCCCCCGGTCGATCGGTGGATGCCGCCCATGAAGTCCAGAAAAAGAAGGCCGCGAGCTGGCGGAGCTTTGCGGGATCGCTCAGCGCGCCGCTCGGAATCGCATAGGCATCGCTTCCTTCCGCGAAGACGCGTGCATAGCGTGCGGCATTCGCTGCGAAGGCCTTCGCGCGTATCGTATCGATCGTAATAACACCCGTGCTCGCGTCGTATGTATTTCGACGCATAATCTCCTCGAGGCGGGTGCGCAGGACCGCCTGCCCCTCAGCAGTGAGAGAGTCATAGCGCGTCCCGTATTGCGTCTCAGACCATTGGTTCAGGATGAATTCGCACTCGCGGTGCAGCCAGTCGGCTGTCCAGTCCGGTGCGACGTAGCTTCCGTGCCCCCACACCGAGCCGAGCTCCATGCCGCCCATCGATTGCCAGACGTTCTGGCCCGCTTCGATGTCGGCGCGGCTCACCACGACGGTACCGTCATTCGTAATGACCTTGTCCGGAATCGGCGGCTTCTCTTGATAGATTCGCCAGCCAGCCCAGCCTAACACAGCAAAGCCAACGATGATGACTGCGACAAATGCGTACCAGTAGCGTTTCATGGAATTGACCTCCAATCCAGGGGTGAGAGGGTTTCCTTGTGACTCAAGTCGTGGACAGCGATCAGGGGGTGGATCTGATATTGCAGATAATTTCAGTTGATAGTACTTTCCTTTGCTGAAAATCGCAAGAGAAAAAACGGACCGTCTCCCACGTCACCATCTGACATCCGGTCGTGGCTATTCTGGGATCAGAGTGGTACATTGAGACGTTTTCCTACCCTGGTCAGGGAGAGAAAAGCAGAAACGACGATGCGCATCAGAATCTTCGTCACCGGCGGGACGTTCGACAAGGAGTACAACGAGCTCGACGGGAAACTTTACTTCCAGGACACACACCTCCACGAGATGCTGGCGCTGGGGAGGTGCAAGGTCGATGTCGATGCTCGTACGCTGATGATGATCGACAGCCTCGAGATGACGGACGAGGATCGGAACATCATTCTGGAGCACTGCCTGAAGGCGAAGGAGGACCGGATCCTCATCACGCACGGAACCGACACGATGGAGGTGACGGCACGCCTGTTGGGGCAGGCAATCCGGGGCAAGACGATCGTTCTCACCGGCGCGATGGTGCCGTACAAGTTCGGCAGTTCGGACGGGATGTTCAACCTCGGCAGCGCCCTGGCATTCGTTCAGACCCTCCCACACGGGGTCTATATCGCGATGAACGGCAGATGCTTTCACTGGGACAACGTGCGGAAAAACAAGAAAACAGGAGAGTTTGAGCAAATCCGCTGATGAGATTCTCGGAATCTCTCAGGGGAAAAAGACATGGGTAGATTCCGGGAATCCGCAAGGGTATGAAGAAAGAAATCGAACATAGACCCTCACTCGAAGCCGATCTCATCAGGCGAGCCCGCGGCGGCGACGAGCGTGCATTCACAACGCTGGTTCAAAAGTACGAATCGCTCGTCTATAGCTTCGCCTTCAAGGTCTGCCGTGACAAGGATCAGGCGAGCGAGACGTGGCAGGACACCTTCGTGAACGTCTACCGGAAGCTCGGCCAATTCGACGGCAAGGCCAAGTTCACCACGTGGCTCTACGCCATCGTTGTGAACAACTGTAAGATGAAGCGGCGGAGACGAAAGCTCGATCTCGCCTCAGTTCCGCTCGAATCACCGCACGGATTCCACGAAGATCCGTTGATGGATGCCGAAGGACACGTCGTCCAGACGATCCCCTCCTGGAGGGAGACACCGCTCGATTCGGTGATGGACATGGAGCTGCGGACGGTACTGGATAAAGCGATCCAGAAGCTGCCTGTCGATTACCGGGTGGTGTTCGTCCTGCGCGATGTCGAGGGGCTCTCCGCTGAGGAAACCGGCAAGATCCTGAAGCTTTCCGTCCCGGCGGTCAAATCGCGCCTCCGACGCGCCCGCGTCTTTCTCCGAGAACGCCTGAATCCCTATATGACGCCATGAAAACCAAGAGAATGAAATGCACGGATGTGGTCCAGCACATCTGCGACGAGCTGGATACAAAGCTGAACTCGGCGAAGTGCCGGGAGATCAAGCGCCACCTCGCGAAGTGCCCGAACTGCACCGCCTATCTGGACAGCATGAAGAAAACGATCCGGCTCTACTCGAGTTACCCCGATCCCCGCGTTCCGGCGAAGACGCGCAAGAAGCTTTTCGCCGTCCTGAGACTGCAGAAGTAGACCGCTCCCCTCGACCTCCGAACCCTTTTCACGGTTGGAGCATCTCACCGAGTGAGAAGAACTTCACCAAAGCACTTACTAACTTCCGCAGGAGGGATTTATGAAAAAGAATATGGGTGCCGCCGATCGTGTCATCCGCGTTCTTCTGGCGATCGTGGTTGCGGTATTGTACTTCACGGACCAGATTTCCGGCACGTTGGCGATCGTCCTCGGGCTGTTCGCTGCGATTTTCCTGCTGACCAGCCTTCTCGGCTTCTGCCCGTTGTACGTCCCCTTCAAGCTTTCGACGAAGAAGGCTGAGAAGATCGCCTGATTCGAGATTCCCAAGTGCTTCTGGCAGCACGGTCGGCGTGTCGGTTGCGGTGGGAACCGAGCTCGATCGTGCTGCCCCGGAATGCTTCGAATCCATGCCATGCACCGCCTTCACCGACATATGACGAGTTGCCGTGAAGTCGCGCGCCACGTCCAGGAGCAGCTCGATCACCAGCTGAGCAGATCTGCGTACCGGCAGATCAAACAGCACATCGAGCGATGCCCGAACTGCACGGCGTATCTTGATAGCCTGAAGAAAACTGTCTATCTCTACCGGCACGAACCCGATCCCCGTCTCCCCAGCAGAACGCGCAGGAAGCTCTACGCCGTTCTCCACCTGCACGATTGATCTGATCCCTCGAACTCCCTCCTCTTCGAGCTTCTTCGTCCCGATTGATTTTCAAGAATGATAATTCGGTTCGGCTGCCGATGACGGAGTCGTTCAACCTTTCGTCGATGCTTGAGAGTGGCCGACGAATTCCTACCGAACAGTCCGAGGTTGTCGAAGACGTTTGATGTCACCGAATCCTTGAACCTCAACGGGCGGAATGACATTCCGCCCTACACTTTGGAACATCTTCTGAACGGCTCATCGGAACCCTTTTTTTCTTTTTTTCCTTATCTTCGCGGTTGAACTCCACAGCAGAAGGATCACGCCATGGAAGACGCTCTGCTCATCAACAGACTCCAGTTCGCCTTCACCGTCATGTATCACTACCTCTTCCCTCAACTGACGATGGGGCTCGGCTTGCTCATCGTGGTGTTGAAATGGCTTTCGATTCGGAAGAAGGATGAACGGTACAACAACGGGGCGCGGTTCTGGGCAAAGATCTTCGCGATCAACTTCGCTGTGGGCGTCGTCACCGGCATCCCCATGGAGTTCCAGTTCGGCACAAACTGGGCGAAGTTCTCCACCTTCGCCGGTGGTGTCATCGGGCAGACGCTGGCAATGGAAGGCGTCTTTGCCTTCTTCCTCGAGTCGAGCTTCCTCGGCCTCTTCCTGTTCGGAGAGAAAAAGTTGGGGCAGACCGGTCATTTCGTCGCCGCGTTCCTCGTCTTCCTCGGCTCCTGGATCTCGGGCTACTTCATCATCGCCACGAACGCCTGGATGCAGCATCCCGTGGCGTACGCGGCCGCTGCCGATGGGACAGTCCATATCAGCGACTACTGGGGGCTCATCTTTAATCCCTGGATCGGGTGGCAGTACACGCACAACATGATCGGCGCCGTGGTGACCGCGGCATTCGTGATGGCGTCGGTTGGTGCCTACTACATCCTGGCGCACCGGGACGAGGAATACGGAAAGATGTTCGTGCGCGTCGGCGTGATCTCCGGCGTGATCGCGTCTCTCCTGATGGCCTTTCCGACTGGCGACGGGCAGGTGAAGAACGTCTATGAGCACCAGCCAGTGACGTTTGCGGGGATGGAGGGAGCGTTCGAGACAAAAGAGGGTGCCGAGCTGATCATCATCGGCCAGCCGGACATGGAAAAGCTCAGGATGGACAATCCGCTGCACATCCCCAAGCTGCTCAGTTTCCTGACGCACTATCGATGGACAGCTGAGATCAAGGGCCTGCAGGCGTTTTCGCGCGAGGAGTGGCCGACGAACGTCCCGCTCCTCTATTATAGCTACCACATCATGGTTGGCTTGGGAACGATCTTCATCGCCGTCATGGTCATTTCGGTGTTCCTCCTCTGGAAGCGCAAGCTCTTCTCTGCGCGCTGGGCCTTATGGATCCTGATGCTCGCGTTCCCCTTCCCGTACATCGCCAACACGGCGGGCTGGATGACGGCGGAGCTCGGGCGCCAGCCATGGCTCGTGTACGGATTGATGCGGACCGCCTCTGGGATCTCACCAACGGTGTCGGCCGGGAACGGATTGTTCACGCTGCTGGGGTTCCTCGGCATGTATTTCGTCGTGGGGGTTCTCTTCCTCTTCCTCGTCGTCAAACATATCAACCACGGCCCGGAAGGCACGACTCATTGAGTGCCGAATGTTGAGTACTGTCAAGAAAGCTCAGGCTTGGATTCCCGACAGAAGCGCTCGGGAATGACACTAACTCTAGCACGATGAAGATCAAAGAAAGCATATTTTCACTCGCAAGCGTACGAAGGAGATAGAGACTCTATGGAAACTCTCTGGTTCATCCTGGTCTCGTTCATGCTGACGATGTACGTTATCCTCGACGGCTTCGATCTGGGGGCGGGGATCATCCACTTTGTGGTCGGAAAGACTGAATCTGAGCGGCGGCTGAATCTGAACGCCATCGGCCCGGTCTGGGACGGCAACGAGGTCTGGATCCTCGCAGCAGGCGGAACCCTCTATTTCGCCTTCCCCCTCGTCTACGCCTCCAGCTTCAGCGGCTTCTACCTCCCTCTCATCATCGTCCTCTGGCTCCTGATGCTCCGGGGTCTCGGGATCGAGTTCCGGCATCAGGTCCAGCACCCGATGTGGAAGCGGTTTTGGGACTCCGTCTTCTGGCTGGCGAGCGTCCTGCTGGCGATCTTCTTCGGCGCGGCCCTCGGAAACGTCGTTCGCGGCGTCCCGCTCGGGAAGGATGGATACTTCTTCGAGCCGCTCTGGACGACCTTCACGGTCGTGCCCGAGTCCGGTATCCTCGATTGGTTCACGGTGATCTTGGGACTCGTTGCGTTCTTCACCCTCACGGCCCACGGCGCCAATTTCATCGCCCTGAAGACGGAGGGGGAGGTGCAAGCGCGTGCACGCTCTATCTCAGCAAAGGCCTGGTGGGGAGTGACAATCACGTCGATCGCAGCACTCATCGCAACGTCCGGGATCCGGCCGGGGATCTGGACAAACTATTCAGAGCACCCGTGGGGGTTCATCTTCCCTCTCATCGGTCTGCTGGGGCTCATCGGAATGTTCATCTACAACCGACAAGGCCAGGATAAATTCGCATTCCTTTCATCCACCGCGTTCGTCGGCGGGATGCTTGCCAGCACTGCGTTCGGTCTGTATCCAAATCTACTGCCGGCGTCCACGGATCCGTCGTACAGCCTGACGATCCACAACAGCGCGGCCTCGGAGTACGGCCTGAGCGTGGGCTTGGTCTGGTGGATCATCGGCATCATTCTGGCGACAGGCTACTTCATCTACATCTATCGAGCATTTCGGGGCAAAGTGACGCTCCCCGCCGAAGGAGCCGGATACTGATTCGTGCCGCAATCCTCGACTCTTTTCCGCCAAAGCTGCATCTAAGATGAAAAGAGAAGGATGATCTGCGGATGAATGCAGCTTCGATCGGGCGGAGAGCGTTGGTTCTTGTGGGTATCGTGCCAATAGTGCTCTCCCTCGTTGGGATTCTGTCAGTGGGCGTTGCTGGCCTGATCGGTGCCGCAGCGTTCTTCCTCGCAGCGACAAACTTCGGCCGGTCGTGCCCTCTGCTTCTTTCAGTGCGCTCTCTGCTCACGCGGAAACGTTCCCTCAAAGGCGAAGGGCAGGAGTGAGGCGTGCGAGGGCCGAAGTATCTGCGCTATTTCATGGAGATTGAACAATGACTAAAGAGGTTTTCCTCAAACAGGCACAAGGAATCACCTTTGTTGCGAAGGGGAATTCGAACCACTGGGTCGTGATGGATGGCTCGCCGGATTTCGGCGGGAGCCTTGCAGGTTCCACGCCGAAGGAGCTGCTTCTGATGGCTCTCGCCGGCTGCACGTCAAGCGACGTCGTGCCGATCTTGAAGAAGAAGAGAGTACCGCTCCAGGGATATGAACTTCGCGTGAAGGGTGTTGAGAGGGACGAACACCCGAAGATCTTCAACCAGATTCACGTTGAGTACATCTTTTACGGAGACGGAATCAATCCCGCCGACGTCGAGCGTGCGATCGAGCTCTCAACGACGAAATATTGCGCGGTCAGCGCGATCCTGAGAGCGACCGCGAAGCTCACGCACTCCTACCGGATCGAACCGACCGTGAAAGGCGCTCACGCGACCTAGTGTGGCGTCTCGTAGAAAGACAATAATGGGAATCGACCAGAAATCCGCATATATCGCGCACATTCGGTGACTTTAACAACCAGACTTAGTAAAGGTATTTCCAAGACACGACACTAGGTGACCGCTTGAAAATCCCCGGACGCTGAGCCTCAACCCGCACATCGCGACGTTCTCGACATCGGGTCAGCCTCCTCTTCCGCAGCAACTTACCCGTTGCTACCTGTGCATTCCTGAGAACCGGAATTCCCGACGACAGACTGCGCAGCAGATGGTCGTGGCAATTTCGCCGTTCAGTGAAGGTGAACGAGAAGGGACCGCAGAAAACGCCCGGTTCTTGTGTCCTGAAATTGAGAAAAGGACCTGACCGAGAGATCGCTTGGCTCTCGACGACTAGAATCCCACGGGCACACCCCTCTCGGTCCAGCAAGCGTTCGTCGAATTCTGCCTCGCAACCCCACGCCTCTTGATAACCTGCGATGCTTGGCATAACTTACGGAGAGAGCAGAGTCAAGGCGGCTCGACCGAACATCGCTGAGCGTCTGCAGGTGCCAATCCCCCCACTTCGTGGAATCTTCACACTAGCTTAACACTCGCGCCCTCGGATTTTTGTACTCTTGGGTGATGATGACGGTGAAACAGCTCAGGACAAAGACAAGGTTCCTTGTCTTCTTTTTCATCTCGCTGGTGCTCCCTTCGCTCTTCCTGGGGTATCTGTCGCTTCGGGGCATTCAGAGCGATCAGGCCGCCGCTGAGCAGGAGCTGCTTGACGGACACCGCGCGGCTGCGCAGACGATCGTCGACCTGGTAGAGAACGAGCTGAACGGGATCGAGCTCCTCATCAGTCAGTTCCTCGAACACCCA
>Ga0315268_10007693_pt1 | contig 11323 bp, 7 predicted proteins | sample C1_top_MG_FD_204535 | JGI IMG/M metagenome (GOLD analysis project Ga0315268, IMG submission 204535) | Sediment microbial communities from Yellowstone Lake, YNP, Wyoming, USA - C1_top | ecosystem: Environmental > Aquatic > Freshwater > Lake > Sediment | place: USA: Wyoming | collected 2017-08-01 | reverse complement strand
ACGCGCCATGGCCGGCGCCCTGCCGCTGATTCCGGCGGCGATGAAGCTGATGGACGAGGTCCTGACCGGGCCACAGTTCGAGGACGCACCCAGCGGTCCCCTGGCGGATGAAATCCGCGCCGTGGCGGACGCGAAAAAGACGTTCCTGCTCGGCGCCGGCGCTGCGGTGCAGAAATACCGCGAAAAACTGGCCGACCATCAGGAAATCGTCGGCGCGCTCGCCAATATCGCCATGGAAGCCTTTGCGATGGAGTCGTCGCTGCTGCGCGCGCAAAAAGCCGTCGCCGCACGAGGCGAGTCTGCCGCAGCCACGCTCGTAGATGCGGCGCGAGCGTTCATCTACGACGCGATGGACCGCGTTGAGAAGAACGCGCGCACCGCTCTCGCTGCCACCGCCGAAGGCGATACTCTGCGCACGCAGCTCACCGTGCTGAAGCGCTTCACCAAGCGCGAAGCGGTGGACACTATCGGTCTGCGCCGGCGCATCTCCGCCGCCGTGCTCGCCGGCGACCGCTACCCGTTTGAACACCGTTGAGCTGCCCCACGCAACCTGCTGCGAAGATCGGGTCCTGCGCCTGGATCCGGCCGCTTGCTGCGCAAGACCTTCGAGTACGTCCGCTGGCTGACGCATCGTCCGCCGCGCTTTGTGTTTCATGCAGTGGAACTGGCAGCGATGACGCGTCACGCCTCGATGCGCGGTTGGCCTACCGACAAGTGGGAACATCTCTCCCGCAACTTTTTTATCGAGACCTTGTGTTGGTTGGTCCGCAGTGGTTTGGTGCGAAGGCTGTAGGAAAGGTCTCCAGACCTGTCCACCTTGAGAAAAGGCAGGGCCGGACAGACCTGGAGGCCTGTCCTACACCGTTCAGTAGAAAATCATCCCGCCATCGACATTCACCGCCTGCCCGGTGACGGCGCTGGCCTGCTCGGACACCAGGAATAACGCCACCGCGGCGACTTCGTCGGCGGTCGTCGCCCGGCCTTGCAGCACGCTTTCGAGCGCCAAGGCGAGTTCTTTCTCGGGTTCCATCCCCAGCCGCTTTCCCAACTCCCGGCCCAATTCTTGCGACATCCTTGTTTCCGAGACGATGCCGGGACAGAGCGCGTTCACGCGAACGCCCTTGCGCGCCGCTTCGGCCGCCAGCGAGCGGGTCAGCGCGAGCATCCCCGCCTTCGAGGCTGCGTAGGGCGCGTTCAGCGAGAAGGCCTGTTTTGCAGAGGTGCTGGAGATATTGAGAATTGCGCCCCTTCTGCGCGCATACATCTCGGGCAAGACCAGCCGCGCCAGAACAAACGCGCTCCGCAGATTCGCGTTGAGCACCGCGTCCCATTCGGCGGCGGTGATTTCTTCGGCGGGCTTCACTGGCCCGAAGATGCCGCCATTGTTCACCAGAATATCGACGCGGGCGAAGGCTTCCCGCGCCGCAGCTACGATGCGCGCGCAATCCTCTTCGCGCGAGATATCCGCGACGACCGCCTTCGCTCGTCCGCCGGACTTCTGAATTTCGGCAGCGACCGCATTCACCTCCGATGCGGTGCGCGCCGCAACCACGACCGCGGCCCCTTCGGCGGCGAAACGCCGCGCGATCGCGCGGCCGATGCCGCGCCCCCCTCCCGTGACGATCGCCACGCGGTCCTTCAGGAGCATTGTGCTGCCTCCTTCGAGAAACCAGAATGCGAAGGATAGCACCGGCGTCTCGTGCGCCCAAGGGGTCCTGCCGGATTGCGGCGTCGAGCAGGGGCAGGCAGAATAGGAGCCGTAGCATAGCCGCATCTGGGGTGCATATTTGCCTTCTGCCACGCCTCCAAAACGCGTTGTACTCGCCATCGGCCTGCCCGGCTCGGGAAAATCCACTTACTTTGCGCGAAAGGGAATCACACCGCTTTCGAGCGACCTACTGCGGCGGCTTCTGTGGGATGACGAAACCGACCAAAGGCTGCCGCATTTCGTCTTCGGCGTGCTGCGCAATCTATTGCGGCTGCGTCTGATGGCCGGGGCCCGCGCGACCTATGTGGATGCCACAAACCTCACGCGGCACGATCGGCAGCGGTTCTTTCGGCTCGCGGATCAGTTTGGCTGCGTTGTGGATGCGCTTTATTTCGATGCGCCGCTCGAAGAATGCCTCGCGCGCAATCGCTGCCGGCCCAAACGCGTGCCGGAGGAGACGATTCTCCGCATGTCGAAGCGGCTTCAGCCGCCCACACTCGCCGAAGGATTTCGACGGATTATTGTCGTGCGCAGCTGGCCGGCGGCGAGCCGTGACGCCAAGCGCTCGGATGATGTATCATAAACGGCTTTTACTGGTGACAAAGTGACACACGTTCAGATTCAGCCAAACGGCAGCAAGACGCTCCTGCGCGTGCGCCCGCGTGGTTTCTGCGCGGGCGTGGTGCGTGCCGTGGATATCGTCGAGCTGTCGCTTGAGGCCTACGGCCCGCCGGTGTACGTCCATCACGAGATTGTGCACAACCGCTATGTGGTGGACCAGCTCCGGCAGCGCGGCGCCGTGTTCGTGGAATCGGTCAGCGAGGTGCCCGAGGGCGCGGTTCTGGTCTTCAGCGCCCACGGCGTGCCGCCGCAGGTGCGCGAGGAGGCCCAGCAGCGCAAATTGCGCATCATCGACGCCACCTGTCCGCTGGTGACCAAAGTCCATCTGGAAGCGCTTCGTTTTGCCCGCGAAGGCCGCACGATTGTCCTCATCGGCCACCGTGACCACCAGGAAATCGTCGGTACTTCGGGCGAGGCTCCCGAGCAAACCGTCGTCGTGGACTCGGTCGAGGAAGTGGACAAGCTGGAAGTGCCCGACCCGTCGAAGCTGGCCTTTCTCACTCAGACCACGTTGAGCCTTTACGACACGCAGGAGATTGTCACCCGCCTCCGGCAGCGCTTCCCTGGGATTGTCGGGCCTGCTTCTGATGACATTTGCTATGCGACGCAGAACCGCCAGGAAGCCGTCGAGCACATGGCCAAAGAAGTGGACCTGATTCTGGTGGTAGGCTCGGCGAACAGCTCGAATTCGAATCGACTCGTGGAAGTGTCGGAGCGCAAGGGCGTCAGGGCGTACCTGATTGAAGATGCGAACGACATCCGCTCGGAATGGCTGAAGGGAATCTCGCGGATTGGTCTCACGGCCGGTGCGTCGGCGCCGGAAATTCTGGTCGGACAGGTCAGCGAGCGCCTGGCGAGCTTGGGCTTTACCAAGCAGCGCGACTTCGACCTAATCCGTGAAGACGTGGTGTTCACCTTGCCGACTGAACTCGTGCGCCGCTAGGCTCGAACGCCCGGCCCGCCGTGGAGCGGCGCTCCACGGCGCCGGGTAGGGCCACCGCGGGCCGACAGTAAAGCAGAACGAAATCTTCAAGGGGGAATCTTGGCGGTCAAGATTATCCGTCAACCGGGCAAGATTGTTCTGATTGGGGCGCCGTCGAGCGCGGGTGCCCATGGCCCGGGTGTCGAACGCGCACCGGAAGTGCTTCGCGCCGCAGGTTTGGCGGATCGGCTTCGCGAAATCGGCTACGAAGTCACCGACCTGGGCGACTGCCCCACACAAGTTTACCAGCCTGATGACGAGCATCCCCGCGCGCGCAACGCGGGTGCCGTGGTGGCCACGCTCGAAGCGCTGAAGCCCCGCGTGGAGCAGGCGGTGAAAAGCGGCGCGTTCGTCGTGGTGTTGGGCGGCGAATGCACGCTGGCGCTGGCCACCATCGCCGGAGTCAAGCGGTACTACCGGCACGTCAACCTCGTCTGGTGTGACCGCGACGCCGATCTGAATATCCCGGCCACTTCTCCTTCCGGCTGCCTGCACGGCATGGCCGTGGCGCACATCGTCGGGCGCGGTGCGCCGGAGCTGGTGCGCTTTTGGGGCGAGCCGCCGCTGGTGCGGCCGCCGGAAATTACTCTGTTCGGGTTGGAGCGCCTCGACGCGCCGGAACGCGAGCTTCTGGAACAGTTACCGATGCGCAAGTACACCGCGGGCGACGTGCAGCAGAAGGGCGCTGCGGCCGCGGCGCAGGCCGTCGTCGAACGCATCCCCGAAGCGAATCAGTTCGTGTTTCATTTCGACGTCGATGCCATCGCCAGTGAAGAATTCGGTGCGAGCGATATGCCCGGCACAGGCGGGCTTAGTCTCGACGACATGCGCCGGGCGCTGGAAGTATTTGTGGCGCAGCAAAATCTGACCGTGCTTGAGGTCGCCGAGTTCAACCCGGAACACGATCCGGATGGCGCCGGGACAAAGATTCTGGTCGACCTGCTCGTCGGCGCATTGAAGGTGCGCTTCGATGCGCTCGGTACCGTCGCCGAGGAAGCACCCGCCGCGGAGCCCAAGGCTGCCGCCGAGGCGCCGGCCGCGGTTGTCTCCGCCGACGAAGGTCAGGCGCAAGCCTCTCAACTTGCGACCCCCACCGCGGTTGAAGAAGCTGTGCCTGCCGAAGCCGCGGCCGAGTCAGCACCCGCAACCTCCCCCGAGTCTGAACCCACACCATCCGCGGAGGCGCCCGCGGTATCCTCCGCCGGCGCTGACCAGCCGACGCCTGAAGAGTAATGCCCGCAAAACTCGCTGTGCAAATCGTAATTTTCGACATGGACGGCGTGCTGGTGGACGTGCGCGGCTCGTTCCATCGCTCGATCCTCGAGACCGTTTACCACTTCACCGGGCGGCGCGTGCCGCGTGACGATATCCACCGCTGGAAAAACCGCTCTGGCTACAACGACGATTGGCGGCTCACTACAGACTGGATCTGCCAGCTGGGGCGCCGCGTCCACTACGACGAAGTGAAGGCGCAGTTCCACAAATTCTATTGGGGCGAGAACGGCACAGGTTTCGTCACCTCCGAGCGGTGGCTGGTGCCGCGCGCGACGCTCCGCCGGCTGGCGCGCCGTGCTGAACTCGGAATCTTCACCGGCCGCACGCGGCAGGAGCTAACCCCGACGCTCGCGCGCTTCGGCGTCCGCGATTATTTCCACCGCGTTGTGACCACCGATGATGTCCGCCGCTCGAAGCCTGACCCCGAAGGATTGCTGCGCATTCTCGACGGTCGCGACCCGAACACCGCGATTTATCTCGGCGATAACGTGGACGACGCGCTGGCAGCGCGCGCCGCTGGCGTCCCTTTTCTCGGCGTGCTGCCTCATGGGAGCTCGGCGCGCCGCTTGCGCGCCGCGCGGCTCCGCGAGTCCGGCGCCCCCGCCGTCCTCGGCCACGCCCGCGAACTCGAAAAGTGGCTGCGCTGAAAAGCCGCTCGCGTTGCGACGCCGCGGCTGACCGATCATCCCTGACCCCCGACATTTCGCCCCTCTTTCCCGTGCTATAGTTGCCGCAAGGGCCCGGGTGGCGGAATGGCAGACGCTGGGGACTTAAAATCCTCTGGGGATTTTGCCCCTTGTGGGTTCGACTCCCACCCCGGGCACCAAAAAACCAAAAAAACGAAAATCGAAAAGCGAAGTTCGAAACTCGAGATCTGAAGCTCGAGATATCAAGAGGTTTCAAGCCGCCGGCGGCAACGCCTCCCACAGCGTCTCCGACATCTGATGGTGGCAACCGCGGAGAAAGTGTGCTATCAACGCCACCTAGAGGCTGGGTTCCCACCCGAAACTGGAGGTTTCTTTCATGTATTTGAAATTATCCTCGGGTACTGAAATCCCCGTCGAAATGCACAAGGCCCGGATGGTGCAGAAGATCCAGCTTCCTCCCGCGGAACGACGGCTCACGGCCATTGAGGAGGCGGGCTACAACACCTTCCAACTCCGAACCCGCGACGTCTTTCTCGACATGCTCACCGACAGCGGCACCAACGCCATGAGCGACAACCAGTACGCCGCGATGATGCGCACCGACGACGCCTATGCCGGCAGCGCCACTTTCTATGAATTCGCCGAGGCGGTCCGTGATGTCCTCGGATATCAGTATGTGATGAACGTCCACCAGGGCCGCGCCGCAGAGCATCTGCTCACCAAAGTCTTCGCCGGGCCAGGCACCGTCATCCCCACGAACTACCACTTCACCACCACGAAGGCGCACATCGAGCTGACCGGGGCGGTGTGCCTGGAGATCTACACCAACGAGGCGCTGAAGACGCAGAGCACGTTCCTGTTCAAGGGCAACATGGACCCGCAGCGTTTGCGGGACGCCATCCAGAAGTATGGCCGCGAAAAGATCGCCTTTGTACGCATGGAAGCGACCGCCAACCTGCTCGGCGGGCAGCCCTTTTCCATGGCCAATCTCAAGGAGATCATCGGCATCTGCAACGCGCACGGGCTTCTCACCGTCATGGACGGGAGCCTGATGTGCGAGAACGCCTACCTGATCCGCGAACGGGAACCCGGCTACGAGCACAAGTCCGTGGCCGAGATCCTCAAGGAGATGTGCGGCCTCGTCCGCCTGTTCTACATGAGCGGGCGCAAAAACACATCTGTCCGCGGCGGTTGCATCGCCACCAACGAAAAGGACCTGTTCGAAAAAATCCAGCCGTGGCTTCCCGTTTACGAAGGCTTTTTCACCTATGGCGGCATGTCCCAGCGGGAGATTGCCGCAATGGCCGTCGGCCTGCGCGAAATGGTGGACCCCGAGGTCGCCGGCTGCGCCGTCGAGCAGATCCGGTACTTCGTCAAGAAAGCAGTGGAGGCGGGGATCCCGGTGGTCACGCCGGCAGGAGGATTGGCGTGCCACCTCGATGCCATGAGGTTCCTGCCGCAGATTCCTCAGTCCGAGTACCCCGCGGGGGCTTTAACCGCTGCGCTCTACTTGGCTTCAGGGATTCGCAGCATGGAACGCGGCACGATTTCCATGGACCGCGACAAGGACGGCAATGAGGTCTTCGCGGACATCGAGCTCTCCCGGATCGCGCTTCCCAGGCGAGTCTATTCCGTCTCGCATATCGAATACGCGATTGACCGCATCTGCTGGCTCTACCGCCACCGGGATCTGGTCAAGGGCCTCAAGTTCGTGTTTGAGCCGCCCGTGCTCAGGTTCTTCCTGGGCAAGCTGGCAGCACTGCAAAACTGGAGCAGGGATCTCTGCGAGGCGTGCAAAGAAGAGCTGCCGGACTTTGCTTCCGAGGCCGAAGAGCACGTTCTGCAGCACGCATGACGCGCATGTAGCCTGATCGTTTTCTTACTGGACACACGTCGCTTCGATGTCCTCTCGGGGCAGGCGAGAAGTTCGTCGTGTGCGCAGAGGTGGGTCGGTGCGTTTCGAGCGCCGCTGATTCCTGTAGGGATTGCCCAGCCCGCTGGCGGACGGAACGCCGTCGCCCTTTCCATGACGGCCAGCCGCCTCGGAGGGCCGAAGTTCAACCACGACCAATCAGCAGATAGCGAGGCGTGGCCTTCCTGAATTCGCGGTATTCGTCTCCGAAAACGCGTTCCAGGTGCTCTTCCTCAGCAAGCACTGTCAGGTGCAATACGACACAGAAGATCGCCACCACGAGATACGCCGTGACGCTCCGACCCATCATCGCGTATCCGAGCAGGAACAGCGCGTAGAAAACATACTGCGGGTTGCGGCTAAACCGGTAAAAGCCCGTCCTGACCAAACGGCTCGGGTCCCGCCCAAAGGCAATACGCATCGATCTGAAGTTCGCCGTCGCGAACATCGCGGCTCCCAACCCCAAGATCATGAGTCCTACGCCGACGTACTGCACTGCTGTTTTGGGGACAAACGTCATCGGGAAGGAGAATCCTAAAGCGCAGTGAAACAGCAACCACCCAAAGAGGTAGAGGCCCAACCCGGCCAGCGTGCTCCGGCCATGCAGTCGGAAATCTCTTCGATACGCGTAAAGGCCGATCCCAGCGACAGGCAAAGCAAGAATCAGAAAGAGCCAACTGAGGTGCATGCGCCCTCCGCTCGCGGGCGCAGCCTTGCTGTGCTATGTTAGCCCCGTCGCCGCAAAACAAGAACAAAAAGCAGACCACGCCAGGAGTCACCGATGATTCCATCGAACATGCGTCTACGCCTTTCAATCCTTCTGACTTGCGTCTTTGCATTCGGCGTGCTGGGTCTGGCCGCACAAGACCATCCGGTTGCGGATCCGAAGGCGGTCGTCGCCGCGGGCCAAGCGCGGTTCACGGTTCTGACGCCGCAATTGATTCGCCTGGAGTGGGCGGCCAACTCGCAGTTTGAAGACCACGCCTCGATGGTGTTCCTAAACCGGCGGCTGGAGGTGCCGGCGTTTCGCACCGCGAGCGAAGGTGACTGGCTAACGATTCAGACGGACAAGCTGCTGCTGAAATACATGAAAGGCAGCGGCAAATTCACCGCTGAGAATCTTTCCGTCGAGCTGGGAGTGGCGGGGAAGAAGATCGTCTGGCATCCCGGAATGGAAGACACGGGAAACCTGCACGGGACGATCCGCACGCTCGATGGCGTGAAGGGCTCGACGCCGCTCGATCCGGGCCTGGTCTCGCGCGACGGTTGGGTAGTGGTGGACGACAGCACGCGGCCCGTCTTCGACACTAGTGACTGGCCCTGGGTGATGCCGCGGCCCGAAGGCGAGCGGCAGGACTGGTATTTCTTCGGCTACGGTCACGACTACAGGAAAGCGCTCGGCGATTTCACGCGCGTGGCGGGGAAGATTCCCATTCCGCCGCGGTTTGCGTTCGGGACGTGGTGGTCGCGCTACTGGAGCTACACCGACGAAGAGTTCAAGCAACTGGTGAACGAATTCCACATCCATGATGTCCCGCTCGACGTGCTGGTGATCGACATGGACTGGCACCTCACCTTCGGCGTGAAGTGGTGGGAGAACAAGAAGGACCAGTCGGGTCACACCCTCGGCTGGACGGGCTACACCTGGAACCGCCTGCTCTTCCCCGACCCCGAGGGTTTCCTGAAATGGACAGACGAGCAGGGATTGAAGACGCCGCTCAACGTGCATCCGGCCTCGGGCGTGCAGCCGCACGAGGAACAATATCCGGCGATGGCCCGCGCGATGGGCATCGATCCTGCGACGCAGAAGTACGTGCCCTTCGACATCGCCAGCAAGAAATTCGCCGAGAACTACTTCAAAATCCTCTACCACCCGCTGGAAAAGCAGGGCGTGGGCTTCTGGTGGCTCGACTGGCAGCAGGAACACACCACGAGCCTGCCGGGCGTGAACCCGACGTGGTGGCTGAACTACGTGCACTTCACCGATATGGAGCGGCAAGGGAAGCGCGGTATTTTGATGCACCGCTGGGGCGGGTTGGGGAACCATCGTTTTCAAATTGGTTTTTCCGGCGACACCATTTCCGTCTGGGAATCGCTCGCCTTCCAGCCTTACTTCACCGCGACCGCCGCCAACGTCGGCTACGCTTACTGGAGCCACGACATCGGCGGGCACATGCCGGGCGCTGAGCCGCCGGAGCTCTACACGCGCTGGATTCAGTTTGGCGCGTTCAGCCCGATCTTACGCACGCACACGACGAAGAACCCGGACGCCGAGCGGCGCATCTGGGCCTTCCCGCTCGATTATTTCCTGACCATGCGTGACGCCTTCCTGCTCCGTTACGCGTTGATCCCGTATCTCTACACTTCCGCGCGTCGCACCTACGACACCGGCGTCGCGTTTTTCCGGCCGATGTACTACGACTACCCGGAAACGCCGGAGGCCTACGACTTTAAGGATCAGTACCTGTTCGGCGATTCCATGCTGGTGGCGCCGATCACCGAGCCGGTGTCAGAACAGAGCAAACTGGTCACCAAGAAAATCTGGCTGCCCGAGGGCGAATGGTACGAATGGTTCACCGGCAAACGCTTGCACGGGCCCGCAGTGGTCGAACGCGCATTCGCAATCGATGAAATTCCTGTCTACGTCAGGGCTGGCGCGATCATTCCCATGCAGCCCAAGATGAGTCACACCGGCGAAAAACGCGTCGATCCGTTGGTCCTGACCATCTTTCCGGGCGATCAGGGATCCACGCGCGTTTATGAAGACGATGGCAGCTCGCTTGGCTACAAGAAAAATGAATTCACCTGGACACCCGTCAGCCACACCCGCCAGAGTGACGGCTCGCGCAAAATCGAAGTCCTTCCCGCGGAGGGTCGCTATCCCGGAATGCTCACCGAGCGCGGCTACGAGATCCGCCTCGTGGGAACTTTTCCTCCCGAATCGGTGACCTGGGACGGCAAACCGGTGCCCTTCGGCCGGGAGGGGTCGGCACCGCGCTGGTCGTACGACGGCGACAAGTTCACCACCGTCATCGCCCTGCCGAAGCAGGCGGTGACCAAGCGCGTCGACGTCACGGTGCGGTACGCCGCAGGGCTCGAGGCGCAGGCACAGTTGCTCGACGGCGTGACGGGCAAGCTCGCGCGCCTGCGCCGCACCATGACCCTGCTCAATACCACTTGGCCGCAAGGCTGGACGCCCGACGTGCTCATCGAAGCGCTTCAGACCGGCAACCGCATCGGCTTGAAGCCTGCCACCGCTCTCGAAGAACTCCAAAAACTGCAAAGGCTCCTCCCCGAGGTTGTGAAGCAGGTCGGGGAGATGAACGTAGACCGCAAAGTGATTGACCGCGCACTCGCCCACTTGGCCGGCGTCGCGCAGAACTAGGACCTTTCCAGATCGCAGCCCGCCGTCGCGCCCGCTGCGCAGAATTGTGTCTTGACAGAATCGGCGCGCCGCTTACACTCACGCTAGTTAATTAGTGAGGTAACATGCCGGCGCTGACTTATCGGGAGCACGGGCTGGTCTTGAAGCGCGGGGGTCTCGCCGCCGACCGCCAGGTGCGCGATCTCCAGCACGCCCTCCGCAAGCTGGGCTATCTCAAATCGGGGATTGACGGAAAGTTCGGACCTGCGACGGAACGGGCCGTCAAAGCCCTGCAGCACGATCTGATTCACAACAACGGCGTGGGCAGTGATGGAAACGCGCCGGTGCGTGTGACGGGCTACAACCGCGGGCGCGTCAGCCAGGTCACCGGCGAAGTCGACCAGGAAATGGTCGAATGCATCTCCGACATCCTCGACGACCCGAAGTTTTGTACCCTGCCGCGGGCCTCCGATCCCCTCATTGAAAACCTCCGGATCCGGGAGCGTCTCCTGCAAGTGACCAGTCGCAGTGTCCCCGTCCCCTTTGTTCTCGCCATTCTCAAACAGGAGAGCAACCTGAAGCAATTCTATGAACCCCCGCCGAACGATGAGGACACTTACATCGTCGTTGGCTTGGATACAAACGCGGAGGAAGACTACATCATTACTTCGCGCGGCTACGGCGCCGGCCAATACACCCTGTTTCATCACCCGCCGCGGGGCGAAGAAGTCGCGGACTTCATGCTTGACGTCAGCAGGAACTTGTCGAAGGCTATGCGCGAGCTGCGCGGAAAATTTGACCACTTTGTGGTCAG
>Ga0315268_10007692_pt1 | contig 11324 bp, 11 predicted proteins | sample C1_top_MG_FD_204535 | JGI IMG/M metagenome (GOLD analysis project Ga0315268, IMG submission 204535) | Sediment microbial communities from Yellowstone Lake, YNP, Wyoming, USA - C1_top | ecosystem: Environmental > Aquatic > Freshwater > Lake > Sediment | place: USA: Wyoming | collected 2017-08-01 | reverse complement strand
TGGCCGCCGGCGCCGCTGCCGGCGTCACCCGCTGGCTGACCACCGCCAAGGACGCGGTCAAGCTGGCGGCGGTCTGGCCGGACGGACCGCCGCTGACCGTCGTCGAGCTGGCGATCGCCTGGGGCCAAAGCGAAACGCTCCCCGACCTCGTCGAGGAGCGTCTCGCCAATCCCGGCGCGGAGGCGACGGTCAGTCGGGGCTGACCATGCCCACGAACGTCACCATCAGCGAACCCGGCACGACGATATCGGTTTCGGAGCCGGTCTCGTGGCCGTGGAACCGGATCTCGGCGATCGCCGTGAACGACGGGCGCGATCCGGTGAGGAGTTCCGCGAACCATGGGCGGTCCTTCATGAACCGGTCGGCGACCAGGATCGGCACCAGCGCATCGTCGTTCACCGGCACCAGCACGTCGGTCCGCGCGTCGAGCCGGTTGTAGTTGACGAGGGAATCCCCGGCCGCCGACAGCGGCACCCAGGTCAGGTCGTAGGACGTGACATGGAAGTAACTGTAGGGGGACCCCTCGGTCAGCGTGACCGCTTCGCTGTACGGGCGGGCGTGGAACTTCACGTTGACGATGTCGATCGGGAACGTGTCGTCCGAGGTGTTGGGCTCCTTGTCGGAGCCGATGTCCAGGTAGGCCGAAACCAGCGGGGCCCCGTCGTTCACCAGGCTGACCTCGCAGACCAGCCGCTGGAACTCGCTGCCGTCCTGGGAGCAGCCGGAAAGCAGGCCCACTGTTCCGGCCAGCGCCAGCAGAGCGGCCAGCGAGAGCATTTTCCCTGAGCGCATCACAACCATGCCTCCTCGCGGTGGGAATCCGGCAAGGGCCGTTCAACCGGCCGGCAGCCGGGCTGCAATCCACGTGCCATCATAGATCGCTCGTCGGGGCCGCGACTTGAGCCCTATTGTCGCCCTGCGGCCCCGGGTCCCCTCCGGCGGACCGGGCGGCCGGGCAATTCGCAATCGGGCCGCCGGCGGCATTGCAGCGCCCCGCCGCAACCGCCTATATTGGGCGGGCCGGGGGCCACCGGGGGCCGCCTGCGGGGAGGGAACGCGCGCATGACCGTCGACGACCCGCTGCACAGCCGTTTCCTGGTCATCGGTTCCGGCATCGCCGGTCTGCAGTTCGCGCTGCTGGCGGCCGCCCACGGCGCCGTCCGCATCGCCACCAAGAAGGAATCCAACGAGAGCAACACCAATTACGCGCAGGGGGGGATCGCCGCGGTGCTGTCGCCGCTGGACGATTTTTCCTCCCATGTGCGCGACACGCTCACTGCCGGCGACGGCCTCTGCCGGGAACCGGTGGTGCGGGCGATGGTGGAGGCGGCGCCGCGCCTGATCGCGCGGCTGCTCGACGTGGGGTGCGCCTTCAGCCGCCAGGGGGAGGAGGTCGACGCCCCGTTCGCGCTCGGGCGCGAGGGGGGGCACTCCCACTCCCGCATCGTCCACGCGAAGGACCTCACCGGCCGGGAGATCGAAGCACGGTTGCTCGCGGCGTGCCAGCGGCACCCCGCCATCCAGCTGGCGGAGAACCACCTCGGCCTCGACCTGATCCCGGGCCGCGCCATCGGCCTGGACGGGGCCGACGCGCAGCGGATCGTCGGCTGCTGGATCCTCGATCACCAGACCCTGACCCGGCGCGCCTGCCTGGCCGACGTGGTCGTGCTCGCCACGGGCGGCTGCGGCAAGGTCTACTCCTACACGTCGAATCCGGACATCGCCACGGGCGACGGGCTCGCCATGGCCTTCCGGGCCGGCGCGACGCTCGCCAATCTCGAGTTCGTGCAGTTCCATCCGACCTGCCTCTACCACCCCGACGCCAAGAGCTTCCTCATCTCCGAGGCGGTGCGGGGCGAGGGGGCGGTGCTGATCAACGCGCGCGGGGAGCGTTTCATGGGCCGCTACCACCCGCAGCGGGACCTGGCGCCGCGCGACGTCGTGGCCCGCTCGATCGACCAGGAGATGAAGGCCACCGGCGCGAAGTGCGTCTACCTCGACCTGCGGCACCTCGACCGGGCGCGGGTGGAGGCGCGGTTCCCGCATCTCGTCGCCACCTGCGCCCGCTTCGGCATCGACATGGCGGGCGAGCCGGTGCCGGTGGTGCCGGCGGCCCACTACATGTGCGGCGGGGTGCGCACCGACCTGCAGGGGCGCGCCAGCCTGCCGGGGCTCTACGCGATCGGCGAAGTCGCCTGCACCGGCGTGCATGGGGCCAACCGCCTGGCGAGCAACTCGCTGCTGGAGGCGGTCTTCTTCGCCGAGAGCGCCGCCGCCGCCGCCGCCGCGGAGCCGCGCCGGTTCGCCGCCGGAGAGCCGGCCCCGGCCCCGCGCGACGACCGGCCGTCCGCCCACGACCACGGGCCGGAGCACGTCGTGCTCGACCACGACTGGGACACGGTGCGCCGCGTGATGTGGGACTACGTCGGCATCGTGCGCAGCCGCCAGCGCCTCGACATCGCCCTCAGCCGGGTGCGGGACATCCGCCGCACGGTGGAGGAGGTGTACCGCAGCTCCTGCATCGGCCCCGACCTGGTGGAACTGCGCAACATCGCCCTGGTGGCGGAGCTGATCGTCCTCTGCGCGCGCGCCCGGCACGAGAGCCGCGGACTGCACTGGACCGTGGATCATCCCGGCAAGGCCCCCGGCCCGGCGCGCGACACGCTGATCGGCCGCGGGCGCCGGCTGCGCGCGCTCGCGCTCGATCCCGCGGACGGCCCATGAGCTGGTTCGAAACCGCCTTCGGCGCCCACTACCCGCTGCTGTACGCCCACCGCGACGCGGCGGAGGCGGCCGCGGCGGTCGGCGCGCTCGAGCGGCTCGCCCCCCTCGGCGGGGATCCGTGCCTCGATCTCGGCTGCGGCGCGGGGCGGCACCTGGCATTCCTGGCGCGGGACCGGCGGCAGGTGGTCGGCCTCGACCTCTCGATGGCGCTGCTGGTGGCGGCCGGCGCGACCGCCGCGGCCGCCGGGGCCGCGCTGGTGCGGGGCGACATGCGGCGGCTGCCGCTGCGGGACGGCCGGTTCGGCGCGGTCTTGTCGCTGTTCACCGCGTTCGGCTACTTCGGCCCGCTCCGGGAGCACGCCGGCGTGATCGCCGAGATCGCGCGCGTCCTGCGCGGGGGCGGGCACTGGTACCTGGACTACCTCAACTGCGCGAAGGTGCGGCGCGAGCTGGCCGCCGCCGACGCGCCACGGCGCTGGCGGGAGAGCGGGCCGCTGGCGATCGGCGAGGAGCGCAGCCTCGCCGGCGACCGCGTCGTGAAGCAGGTGCTGGTGCGCCCGCGCCCCGGCCAGGCGGCCGCCGCGGCGGCGCTCGGCGTGCCGGCCGCGGGGCTCGCCTACGCGGAGGAGGTCGCCCTGTTCGCGCCGGACGAGCTCGACGCGCTGGCCGCGGCGCACGGACTGCGGCGTGCCGCGGCGGCGGGCGGCTACGCCGGCGAGTCGTTCGCGGATCCGGAGGCCCCCCGCTGGCTGCTGGCCTATCGCCGGGAGGAGCGGTCGTGAACGATCCGGTGCGCGGCGCCGAACTGACGGCCGACGACGAACTGACCCCCCTCTTCCGGGCCTGGCTGGCCGGGCGCGCCGACCGCCCCGCCGCGCGGGACGATTGGCGACGCTTCCTGCAGTCGCCGCCGCCCGCCGCGCCGGCGCCGGCGTGGGCCGACGCCGCCTGGCGCGACCGCTGGCTGCCGGAACTGCTGGCCGACCAGCCGGACTCAGCGAGCCGGCAACTTTGCGCGGCGCAAGTGGCCCGCCTCGCCGCCGGGGCGGCCGAGGTCGTCGTCACCGGCCAGCAGCCGGGGTTTCTCGGCGGCCCCCTCTACACGCTGTACAAGGCGGCGGCGACCGTGGCGGCGGCCGCCGCCCGCACCGCCGCCGGCCGGCCGACCGTGCCGCTGTTCTGGTTCGGCGACGACGACGACGACCGGGTCGAGGCGTTCGCCCCGTGGGTCTGGGATCCCCGGCGCGGCGCCCTGCTGCGCGCCGCGCCGCCCGACGGCCCGGCCGACCAGATGGTCGGCGCGTCGATCGCCCCGGCCTGGAGCGGCGCCGAGGCGGCCTGGCTGGCGGATCGCGAGCCGCGCGGCGGCCTGGGGGCGGAGCTGTCGGCGATCTGGCGCCGCGGGCGCGCCGAGGGGCTCGGCTGGGGCCGCCTGCAGCGCCGGGCGCTGCTGCGCCTGTTCGCCGGCACCGGGCTGCTGGCCGTGTCGGGCGACGACCCGCTGCTCCATGCCGTCGCCGCGCCGTTCTACGCGGCGCTCTGGCCGCGGCGCGAGACGCTGGCGCGACGCGCCCGCGTCGCCGGCGAGGCGCTCGCGGCGGCCGGCTTCCACGCGCAGCTGGGAGAGGGGAGCCTGGCGCGCCCGCTCCACCTGGCCGAGGCGGGACGGCGGCTCACCCTCTCGGCGGAGCTGGCCGGCGCGTCGGCTCCGCCGGCGGCGCCCCTGCTGCGGCCCGGGGTGCTGCTGCGCTCGCCCGTGCAGGATTGGCTCTTCCGCCCCGCCGGCGTGGTGGTCGGGCCGGGGGAATTGGCCTATCTTGTTCAGATGCAGGGGGCTTACGAGGAATTGGGCCTGGCGCGGGCCCCCCTGCTGCCGCGCCTGTTCGCCCAGGCGTCGCCGACCGGATCGGCCCCGCCGGGGGCTCCCGCCCCCGGGGCGGCAACCGACTGGCAGGGGCGGGCGGCCTCGCTGGTCGAGGGGGCGGCCGCGGCGTTGACGGTGGCGCTGCAGGAGGCGGGGACGGAGCGGGGCAGCGCGGCCAGCCTCGCGGCGCGGGAAGCGGCCCGTTGGCGGGACGGCGCCGCCCGGCTGCTGGCGCGGGAGGCGGCGGCGGCGCGCGGCGCCGCCGCCGGGCAGCCGCCGTGGGTGCGGCCGCTCGGACGGCGCCAGGAGCGCACGCTCGCCATGCACGGAGCGACGGCGCTCTGGGGGGAGCCGTTCGTGGCGACGGCGCGCGAGGCGGCGCGGCTGCACTTCGTCGAGGGGGAGCGGGAGCGTTGGAGCGAATTCCTCCTGCCGGTGCCCCCGCCCGAGTGAACCCGAACGGGACGAGGCAGGCATGACCAGCGCGGGTGTCGATCTGCTCTGTCTGGCGCCCCACACCGACGACGCCGAGATCGGCCTCGGCGCCACGCTGCGCCTGTTGGCGGACCGCGGACGGCGGGTGTGGGTGGTCGACCTGACCCGGGGCGAGCTCGGCTCGAACGGCACGCCCGACGAGCGGTGGGCGGAAGCGGCGCGCGCCTCGGCCCTGCTCGGGCTGGCGGGGCGGCTGCAGCTCGAGCTGCCCGACGGCTTCATCTCGCCGGATGATCCGGTCCAGGTCGCCGCGACGGTGGCGGTGATCCGCCTGTTGCGGCCACGCTGGCTGGTGACGGCGCCGGCGCCGGTGCGCCACCCCGATCACCTGGCCACGCCGCGCCTCGTGGCGCGCGCCGCCTTCCTGTCGCACCTGGCCGCCTACCGGCCCGGCCGGCCGGCCGGCCGCGCCTGGCGCGACGCCTGGCCGGACGGCGATCCGGCCCGGCCGTGGCGCTGCGAGGCGGTGCTGGAGGTCTGCCCGCCCGGCCAGCCGCCGGGGCTGCTGTTCGACGTGTCGGCCACCTGGGAGGCGAAGCTGGCGGCCCTCGCCTGCTACGGCAGCCAGTTCGACGCCGCCACCGGGCGCCGCCCCACCCTGATCAACGATCGCGCCTTCCTCGACGAGGTGGATCGCTGGGCGCTGCGCTGGGGCTTCCTGGCCGGGGTGACCCGGGCGGAGGCGCTGCGCACGACCGCGGCGCCGGTCCTCGACGACCTGCCGCGGGAGCGCTGGGCGTGAGCCGCCTGCCGGTGATCGGCATCACCTGCTTCCCGACGGCGGGCGGCAGCGGCGTCATCGCCAGCGAACTGGGCGTCAACCTGGCGCGCAGCGGCTACGAGGTGCACTTCATCACCCGCGCCCTGCCGTGGCGCCTGCGCCGGTACGACCGCAACATCTTCTTCCACCAGGTCGACCCGTTCTCCTATCCGGTCTTCCAGGGCGACCCGTACACGCTCGCCCTGGCGACGATGATGAGCGAGGTCGCCACGCAGCACGGGCTCGACATCCTGCACGTGCACTACGCCATCCCGCACGCGGCCAGCGCCTTCCTCGCGCGGGAGATGCTCGGCGGCCGGGTGAAGGTCATCACCACCCTGCACGGGACCGACGTCACGCTGGTGGGGCAGGAGCCGTCGTTCCTGCCGATCACGCGGTTCGTGATCCGGCGCAGCGACGCCGTCACGGCCGTGAGCGCCTTCCTGCGCGACGAGACCGTGCGCGTGTTCGGCGTCGACTGCCCGATCGAGGTCATCCCGAATTTCGTCGACACCCGGCTGTTCCGCCCCCGGCACGACGAACGGCTGCGCGCCCGCTACGCCGCTCCGGAGGAGAAGCTGCTGCTGCACGCCTCCAACTTCCGGCAGGTCAAGAACGTGCCGGCGGTGATCGAGGTGTTCGCCCGGGTCGCGGCGCGCCCGCCGGCGCGCCTGCTCCTGATCGGGGACGGCCCCGAGCTGCCGCTGGCGCGCGAGCTGGCCGAGCGGCTCGGCGTGGGCGATCGGGTGCAGTGCCTCGGCCAGGTCGAGCACGTGGCGCCGATCCTGGCGGAGGGGGACCTGCTGCTGCTGCCGTCGCGCCACGAATCGTTCGGGCTGGCCGCCCTGGAGGCGATGTCGTGCGGCACGCCGGTCATCGCCACCAACCGCGGCGGCACGGCCGAGTTCATCGACGACGGGCACAACAGCTACCTGCGCGATCCCGACGACTACGACGGCATGGCGGCCACCGCGCTCCGGCTGCTGGGCGATCCGGGGCTGCTGCAGCAGGTGGCGGAGGAGGCGCGGCGGGACGCGGTGGAGCGGTTCGGGGAGCGTTGCGTGCTGAAACGCTACCTGGATCTCTACGACCGGGTCCTCGCCGCGGCGCCCCCCGCCGCGACGCAACGTTGACACGGCGCGTCCCTCTCCTACTATGGGAGTGAGGGAACGCCCACTGTGGAGGACCGCAGCATGTCGGAAGAGGTCGAACTGAGCGGCAGGATCGAGGCGGTCGCCGTCGCCGGCGGGCGTTACCGGGCCGAGGCGTACCATTTCGTCTGGGAGGCGCTCGGCCGGACGCTCACGCTGTCGGGCGAGCGTCGGCACGTCTCCGGCGCCGAACTGCTGGAGGGGATCCGCGATCTGGCCCACGAACGGTTCGGTCCGATGGCCAAGGACGTGCTGAACGCCTGGGGGGTCCTCGCCACCATCGACTTCGGGCACATCGTCTTCGATCTCGTCGACGCCGACCTCCTGCGCAAGACGCCGGAGGACAGCCTGGACGATTTCGCGAACCGCTTCGATTTTCAGCGCGTGTTCGAGGACGACTATTTCGCGGGCGGCGGTTGAGCCGCCCGCCGGCGCGCACCCCGCGCGGCGCGGGGAACTTTGATGGCGGCGCGCTGTTCCGCCGGCTGACGCCGCGGCGGCGCAGGCTGTGGTGAGCCGTGGAGCGGCGGTCCGCGGCGGACGGACGGAGCGGCGATGACCGGCGCGGCCTGCCCGGGCGCCGGCAGGAAGGACCCTGCATGACCCTCCCCGGATTCCTGGCCATCTTCTCGGCCGGCGATGCGATCCACCTCATCGGCAAGTCCACCTTCTTCGGCAAGCTGGTGATGCTCACCCTGCTCGTCCTGTCGCTCCTGTCGTGGGCGGTCATGATCGAGAAGGGGCGGCTGCTGGCGCGCATCCGGCGCGGGCACGCCCGCTTCTGGCCGGTCTGCGACGCCTGGGTGGAGGGGCGGATCGGCCGGGACGAATTCCGGCGCTGGTGCGCGGCGCACCCCGGCCTGCCGCTCACCGCCATGGCGCTCGAGATCGAGGGGGCCGGTTCCATTCCGGCGGTCCGGCGCGGCGCCGAGCGGGCGCTCTTCGCGGAGGTCGAAACGCTGGAGCGCTACCTGATGCTGCTCTCCACCGCGGTGACGATCTCCCCCTTCCTCGGGCTGATCGGCACCGTCTGGGGCATCATGACCGCGTTCTGGGAGATGGCGTCGATGCGCAGCGCGAGCCTGCTCGTGGTGGCGCCCGGCATCGCCGAGGCGCTGATCACGACGGTGGGCGGCCTCGCCACCGCCATCCCGGCCGTGGTCTTCTATAACCTGTTCGTGCGCAAGATCGACCTCGTCACCAACGAGATGGAGCGCCTGCGCACCATCTGCGAGGAGCGCGTTGCCGGCCTGGCGCCCGCGACCGCCGCCCCGGCCGAACCCCGCCGGCCCGAGACGCACGAGAAGGAGCGCATCCGGTGAGCAGGCGCCGCGGCTATCGCAGCCTGTCGGAGATCAACATCACGTCGCTGGTGGACGTGATGATGTGCCTGCTCATCATCTTCATGCTGACCGCCCCCTACATCCAGGGAGGCGTCGAGGTGAACCTGCCCGAGGCGGCCACGCGCGAGGTCATCATCGAGGAGGGGCCGGTGATCGCGCTGACCGCGAACCGCCAGATCTTCGTCGACGACCAGGCGGTCACGCTGACCGAACTGGGCGCGCGGCTCGCCCCCCTGCTGCCGCGCAAGGACCGGGTGCCGATCTACCTGCGCGCCGACGCGGAACTGCCCTACGGTTTCGTGCTGAAGGTGATGGCGGCCATCGAGAAGCAGGGATTCACGAACCTGAGCCTGATGGCGCGCCAGGAGGACTGACGACGTGCTGCGCTCCCTGCCGTGGTCCCTGGCCGGCCACGCCGTGCTGCTGGCGGCGCTGGCGCTGTTCGGCGGCACGGTCACGCCGCCGCGCCCCGAGCCGCGCTCCGCCATCCGCGTGCGGCTCGGCGGCGGGCCGCCGGGGGCGCGGGGCGGGGCGGCGCGCGCGGCGGCCGCGGTCGTGACGACGCCCCGCAACGAGCCGGCGGCGCCGCCCAGGCCGCAGCCCGGCACGCGGCGGCTGCCGGTGGCGGAGAAGAAGCCGGCCAAGCCCGCGGCGCAGAAGCCGGCCGGCAGGACCGCCAAGGGGCTGGCGCCGGATCGCCGGCTGGACAAGGCGGCGGAGGCGGGGCCGCCCGGCGTGCCCGGGGCGACCGGCCGCGCCGGCGCCGCGGGAGAGACCGGCATCCTCGGCACGGGAGCCGCCGGGGGCGGCACGGGGCAGGCGTTTCCGTTCGACTGGTACCTCAGCCTCGTCGAGGGGCACATCAGCCGCAACTGGAACCCGACCCAGCTCGGTTTCGGCGGTCAGGCGCAGCGCGGCTGCGTCGTGCACTTCGTCATCCAGGAGAACGGCGCCATCACCGAGTCGACCGTGGAGGAATCGTCGGGCGTGGCGCTGTACGATCGGGAGGCGCTGCGCGCGGTGACCGCCGCCAACCCGCTGCCACCGCTGCCGCGCGGCTTCGGCTCGCACAGCCTCGGCGTCAGCTTCATCTTCACCCTGAGGGCCGGCCCGTGACGCCACTTCGCAAACTTCGGTTCCGCCGTCCCGCCCGGACGACCGCGTTCCTGCTCCTGCTGCTGGCCGCCACCGCGCGGGGCGCCCCGGCGCCGGACGTGGTGCTGCGCGCGGAGCAGTCGGCCGGGCGGAAGCTCGACATCCGCGTGGAGCCGATCGGGGCGACCGGCGGCGCGGCCGCGGGGGAGGGGGCCTCCCTCGTCGGCCGGATCATCGTGGCCGACCTGCGCAACAGCGGCTACTTCCGGGTGAGCGGTCCGCTCGCCGGCGCCGGGGCCGACTCCTTCCCGCCCGCCTTCGTCATCACGGGCGAACTCGAGGGCGATCCGCCGGCCCGGGCCGGCGCTGCCGCCCCCGCCCTCACGCTGCGCCTGCAGACCGCGCCCGGACGCGAACTGGTGCTGGGCAAACGCTACGCTCCCTCCCGCGACCAGCTGCGGGCCACGGCCCATCACTTCGTCGACCAGGTGGTGCAACTTCTGACGGGGGAGCCGGGCATCGGGCTGTCGCGCATCGTCTTCTCGCGCGGCAAGGCCGACCGGCGCGACCTCTGGGTCGTCGACTACGACGGCGAGAACCTGACCCGCCTGACCGCCAACCGCACGCTCAACCTCTGCCCGAGCTGGTCGCCGGACGGCGGCCAGATCGCCTTCACCTCGTACAGCGCGGGACAGCAGGGGATCTACCTGCTCGACACCGCCACCGGCCGGGTGCGGCAGGTGATCGCCACCGCCGGTCTCAACCTCGGCCCGGTCTGGCGACCGGGCGGGGGCGAGCTGCTGCTGTCGCTCTCCAAGGACGGCAATCCCGAGATCTACCGCATCGACCTGGCGGGGCGGATCGTGCGCCGCCTGACCGTCTCGCCCGCCATCGAGATCAGCCCCGACTGGTCTCCAAACGGGCGCGACATAGTTTTTACGAGTGACAGGACCGGCACCCCTCAGCTATATGTCATGGACGCGGACGGGGCCGGCCGCAACCGCCTCACCTTCGAGGGGGACTACAACGATTCCGGAACGTGGTCGCCCAACGGGGAGCAGATCCTCTACGTGACCCGCTCGGGCAATCGTACGTTCCTCGTGCTCGTGGCCGCCTCGGGCGAGAACCGGCGCCTGCTGACCGACGAGAGCTGGCGGCACGCGGAGGATCCGAGCTGGGCCCCCGACGGTCGGCATGTGGTGTTCGCGTCCGACCGTTCGGGAGCGAACAAACTGTACGTGATGGACGTGTTCAACGGCGCCTGGCGTCAACTCACGGTCGGCAACGAGCCCGATATCACGCCGGCCTGGTCACGCTGAAATCCTCCCGCCGGCCGGCGATGCCGGCCCGGGGGAGAGCGTCATGGAGTCCCGCGAAAGGAGTTCCCATGCGTGGAGCAAGAACGATGGCGACCGGTGCCCTGGTGCTGACGGCCCTGCTGCTGACCCTCGCTGCCGGCTGCGGGCGCAAGCCGCAGGTGGCGACCGAGACCGCGCCCGCCCCCGCGCCGGTGGAGGTCATCCCGGAGAGCGCGCAGCCGCCCGCCGCGCCGGCGCCCACCCCGACCGTCGACTACGCCAACCTCGAGCCGGGCAGCTACGGCATCGAGGATGTCTTCTTCCCGTACGACGCCTTCACGCTGAGCGAGGCGGCCATGGCCACGCTCGAGAAGAACGCGCGGGTCATGAAGGAGCACGCCGGGGTCAGCTACCTCGTCGAGGGGCACTGCGACGAGCGCGGCACGGTCGAGTACAACCTGGCGCTGGGCGAGAAGCGCGCCCGCGTCGTCCAGGACTACCTGGTGTCGCTCGGCGTCTCCGCCGCGCGGCTGCGCCTGGTCTCCTACGGCGAGGAGCGCCCGTTCGTCGAGGGCAGCGACGAGTCGGCCTGGA
>Ga0315268_10007691_pt1 | contig 11324 bp, 13 predicted proteins | sample C1_top_MG_FD_204535 | JGI IMG/M metagenome (GOLD analysis project Ga0315268, IMG submission 204535) | Sediment microbial communities from Yellowstone Lake, YNP, Wyoming, USA - C1_top | ecosystem: Environmental > Aquatic > Freshwater > Lake > Sediment | place: USA: Wyoming | collected 2017-08-01 | reverse complement strand
GGAAGTCTACTTGCCATGGCTGTCACAACCGGGAGCTAGTCGAGGCTCTGGGCTGCCTTCTCGTTTTCGTCGGCGATGGCGATCTTCGTCCCCGGTTTGGCGACCCGGATCATCTCGTCGATGGCGGCTTTCTTGTCGCCGAAGAAGTTGATCCCGCCGACGTGGAAAGTGGCCTCGAAGGCATTGTCTCTGAAGGGCAGCGCCTCGGCTGTCCCCAGGAAGAGATCGACCTCCAGGCCCCGCTTGCGGCAGAAGTCCTGGCAGTGATGCAGTTGGCCCAGTAAGATGTCCAGGCCATACACATCGATCTTCCCCGGCGTCTCGAACAGGTAGGGCAGGTTGATGCCGGGGCCGATGGACACTTCCTGCACGCGGTCGTCGGTCAGCTCCTCCGGCTCGATGAAGTGAGGGATGCCCTCTTTGATTGGGCATTGGCGTTGGCACCTGGCGCAGACCAGCGTGCCGGTTTCGATTGATCCGCTGCCGCCCTGATCGTTCAGGGAAAGCTCTCCTCGGCAGGTAGGGCAGGCAAGTAGTCCCAATGTCTTGCGTTTCATGATTTGTCTCCTGTTTGACCTTACCCCCTGTTTGCTATGGTCGACATAAAGGGGTGAATTATCCTGGCTTCCTGAAATCCAGGCAGTAAAACATCCCTTTCCACAAGATGTCGAGCCGGACGTCCTGCATAGTCGTGGGGACCAGGTCGATGGGCTCGTTGGCGGCGATCTTCTTGCCCTGATCCTCGCGGGAAAAGCCGGGGAAGAGATCGTAGGCACCGCGCGCCAGCTTTTCTGTTTCGTCAGCAATCATGACGGTCGTTCCCGGCCTGGCGATGCGGATCATCTCTTCGACGGCCTTCCTCTTGTCGCCAAAGAAGTTGATCCCGCCGACGTGGAAAACGCGGTCGAAGCTGTTATCGGGGAAGGGCAGCTCTTCGGCGTTGCCCAGGAAGAGATCGACCGCCCAACGCCGCCTGTGGATCAGAGATTGGCTCTGCTTGAGCTGACCCCGTGAGATGTCGAGCCCGAAGACTTCGTACTGGCCGGGGTATTCAAACAGGAAGCGCAAGTTTACACCCGTGCCGATGGAAATCTCGATCACGCGGCCCTCAAACGGGGCCAGCCGGTCGAGGAGCTGGCGGCGTGCCTTGCGCTGCCAGTGGCCGACGAGCGTGTACATCAGCGCTGCGCCCCCACCGTAGATGGGCGATATGCGGTCGTACATTTCGGCAAAACGGCGGTTCAGCTCGCCGAGTTCCTCGGTCTTGATGAAGTGAGGGATGCCCTCCTTGATCGGATATTGGCGCTGGCACCTGGCGCAGGCCAGCATGCCGGCTTCGATAGTCTCGTTATCGCCGCCTTCGAGCAGAGAAAGCTCCCCGTGACAAGTCGGGCAGGCGAGCAGCTCCAGTGTCTTGCGCTTCATGGTTGGTCTCCTTGACGGTCATTCTCAACGTGCCTCGTAGGGGCGGGTCTCAGACCCGTCCGCTTGATTGCGCCAAGCAGCATCCTTATCAAGCCGGTTCACCGAGCCGGTGCCGTACGATGCGCGCCGCCCTGGCGACGAATGGGATGTACCGCATGAGCTGGAAGGCCCCCAGACGCGGCTCCGGCCAGTCGAAGTAATACCACTGGCTGAGCAAGCGGATGCCAGGCGCCCACGCTTCCACATCCCGATCATCTTTCAGCCCCCAGCGCGGCCGTGCGCCACTCGGCGGGGGTGGGTGGATGCGAACCCTCAGCGGCGAGAGCGCATCGCAGACCAGCTCTGCGCCGGGGAAGCGCCCCCTGAGCGCCTGCACCAGCCTCTTGACGTCGGCCTCTTCCAGGTAGACCAGGACGGCCTCGGCCAGGAAGAGGAAGGGCTTGCCTGCCTGGCCGCCCAGGATAATGTCTGCCAGGCCGGAAGTGCGGCGGTGAGGATCGTGCCGGGAATGGAGAATGTGATCTTCAGTCTGTGAATGAGCCAGTTATAAAGCGTGCTTTTCCATCTAAATGACATCAACTTTTGCGGCGGGCCAGGCTATTGCGGACCCACTTGCCAATCTCTACGGCGACAAGCAAGAACAGCGCAATGCCGGCAATTAGCACCCACTGATTCAGGCTCAACGGCACAATCCCCAGCAAGTTACGAATGCCAGGCACCACAAAGGCAATCGCTACCAGCAGCAAGCCAGCCAGCACTGCCCAGACTAGGGGCATATTCTGGCTCAGCTTGTTCATGCGGTAGAGGGGCTGCCGCATGCTGCGATAGGCGAAAATGTAAATCATCGAATTCACCGCAAAGCTGGCAAACACCAAACTGCGCCCTTCCGCCGCGTCACCGTGGATGCCAAAGTAGTAGCCGAATATGAGCAGGGCGGCAATGGTGCTGGTGATGCTGATGACGCCAATCAGCGACAACCCCAGCCTGGGCAGAATCGGCTCTTTGAGCGACTTGGGCGGCTCTTTCATAATGCCTTCTTCTTTTGGCTCAAAGCCCAGCACAATATCTGAAGGGCCGTCGCAAATCAGGTGAATCCATAGAATCTGGGCCACCGCCAGCGGCGCAGGCCAGCGAAATATCATGGCCGTAAAGATGGTGAGCACCTCGGCAAAAGAGTTGGATAGTGTATAAGCCACCACCTTGCGAATGTTTTCAAAAATAACCCGACCCTCTTCAACCGCCGCCACCACAGTGCGAAAGTTGTCATCCAGCAAGATGAGGTCGGCGGTTTCTTTGGCCACGTCGGTGGCGCTGCCCACCACCACGCCGATGTGAGCCTGCTGTAGGGCCGGAGCATCGTTCACGCCATCGCCAATCATGGCCGTAATTTCTCCATTAGCCTGCAAGGCGCGCACGATGCGCAGCTTGTCTTGGGGGCGAATGCGCGAAAAAACAGCCACCCGCTTGACCCGTTCTTCAAGTTGTTGGTCGTCCAGCTTTTTCAGCTCGTCGCCTTCGATAATTTCGTCGCCTTCTTGCACCAAGTCAATGTTGCGCCCGATACGTTCTGCCGTTCGCCGATAGTCGCCAGTGATCATCTTGACCTTGATCCCGGCCTGGCGCGCAACCTGAACAGCCTCGTGCACGCCTTCACGGATGGGGTCTTCCATGCCCAACAGACCAATCCAGGTGTACCCGCTGTAATCTTCCAGGTTTCCGCCGGGGCGATAAGCCAGGCCAAGCAAGCGCAATCCCTCGCCGGCCCATTCATCTACCTGGGCTAAAACACTATTGCGTTGCTCGGATGTGACCTTGCACATCCCCAGCACAATTTCTGGCGCGCCTTTCAGAAAGTAATAGCGCTCGCCGCCAAAAAGATTGCTGGTGATGGCCGTAATCATGTATTTGGTCTCGCTGGTGAATAGTTCTTCGGCCAGCCGCTGTGAGCTGTCAACCAAATCTTGGGGATCGCCGCTCATTTGCTGCTGAGCATATTCCCACAGCGCAATGTCAACCGGCCCCTCCAGGTCGTTGCACAACACCATCGTCTGCAAGGCGCGCTCCTGGTCGAGCAGGTTGGCACGAGAGACCCGCATGCGCCCTTCGGTCAATGTGCCAGTCTTGTCGGTGCAGATAGTTGTCACCGAACCCAGTGTTTCAACTGCCAAGAGTTTCTTGACCAGCCCGTTGCGCTTGAGAATCTTGCGCATCCCCAGCACCAAGATTACGGTTACGGCAATGAGCAGCCCTTCGGGGACTGCGGCGATGGCCAGGATGATGGAGGTGCGCAGCATGTCAAAAAACTCGCGCCCCATGAGCAGGCCGGTCACCAGGATAGCCGCAGTAAACAGGATTACGATGCGCGTCAAGGTTTTGCTGAATGCTTTCAAGCGCACCTGCAAGGGGGTCTCTTCTTCAACGTGCTCTTGCAAGCTGGTGGCAATCTGTCCCAGTTCCGTTCCGGAACCGGTTTTCGCTACGCTCATCATCCCACGCCCGGTGACGACGGTTGTGCCCATGAAAACCAAGTTCTGGTTAGGCGTTGCAGCGCCTGGCTGACCTTTGAGCAATATGCTCTTGTTGACCGGCTCGCTTTCGCCGGTGAGAATAGCTTCGTCTACCGCCAATTTGACGCTTTCGACAATTTCTCCATCGCCAGGGATATGCTCACCGGCATTGAGCAAAACCAGGTCGCCGGGCACCAGTTCGCGCACTTCTATCTCTCGGCGCTGCCCATCGCGGATCACAGTGGTCGTTGGCTTGAGCAGCCCTTTGAGTGCAGTGTAGGTGCGCTGCGCCTGGTATTCTTGAAAAAAGCCCAGAACGGCATCAATGACTACCACCGCCATGATGATGCCAAAGTCGCCATACTCACCGACGACCAGCGAAACGCCCGCTGCGGCCAGAATGATATAGACCAGTGGGCTCTTGAGTTGAGCAAGCAAAATTGTCCAGGCAGAAACGCTCTTTTCGGCTGGCAAGCTATTCTCGCCATACTGCCGCCGCCGCTCAATGACCTCGGCTGAACTGAGACCTTGGTGCTTTTGTAGAGATTCTACAGCTTGGTGTTCGGAAACAGTGTCCATAAAGTCTTCCTTGTCGTACTGTTGGGATAAAGCAGAATAACAATGTGATGCTGAAAACGGAAAAGTGCCCAAACCAGAACACAACCCGGGCAAAGTAGGTTCTTGGTTATTGCTATGTCGCTATGGACGTATAAAGGGGGTGGACGGACAAGCGGTGCGGGCAGCCAGCCCGACAAGGTAAACTAGGACTGGAAAGTACAAAAGTGGCAATTACTGGGGTGAGCATGACGATGGGTGCTGGCAGCGCCAGGCTATCTAGTAAGTGGCAGGCGTGGCATTGCAAGCCAGTGGTCTTGGCAGTGATGATACAGGGGGAACTCCAGACCGCATCGACCAGCATGTACCCGGCCAGGCCAAGCAAAATCAATGCAACGCACAGCGCCATGAACAGGCACGAACGACTAGCCATGCTGCACATGATCCAGCCCTTGCCGGAACAGGTCGGCGACGTGTTCGTCCAGCGAATAAAACACTTGCCGTCCCTCTTTTCGCACTGTCACCAACCGCAGTTGTCGCAATGAGCGCAGGTGATGCGAGACGGCCGGTTGGCTCAGTCCAACCGCTTCGGCCACCTTGCCGACGTTTTGCTCCGCCTGGGCCAACACCGAGATGATCCGCACGCGGCTGGTGTCGCTAAAAGCGCCAAACAACTCGGCCAGGTGCGCAGCAGTGTGTTCATCCAGTGCAATAGTTTTGGACATGCGAGTTCGTACAGCCATAGTTCAATACATGAATATTTGTTTATGCATGATATTTTATGCACAGACCGGCTGTTTGTCAAGCTGGTGGATTAGGGCAATTGCATCTAGTTTGCCATGAGGCAAGCTAACCTTGGATAATAGCTCATCTGTGTCAAGGAGATGAGTTATGCCCAGCAAAAATATGTTAGCGAGCCACTTTGGGCAGGTCAAAGACCCCCGGGTGGAACGTACCAAATTGCACCTGCTCATAGACATCTTGACCATTGCAATCTGCGCGGTAATCTGCGGGGCGGATGACTGGGTCGCTGTTGCCGCATTTGGCCGAGCGAAACGAAGCTGGTTCAAGACCTTTTTGGCCTTACCGAATGGGATCCCTGCACATGACACCTTTGGCCGTGTGTTTGCACGGTTGGATCCCGTCGAGTTCCAACAAGCCTTCCTGAGTTGGATTCAAGCGATCAGCCACTTGACTCAGAATGAAATTGTGGCGATCGAGGGCAAGCAAGTGCACCGTTCGCATGACAGAGCGTTAGGCAAGGAGGCCATTCGGATGGTCAGCGCCTGGGTGGCAACCAACCGCTTAGTGCTGGGCCAAGTGAAAACAGATGACAACTCCAACGAGATTACGGCGATTCCTGAGTTGCTGCGCGTCTTGGACCTGCACGGGTGCATTGTCACGATCGATGCCATGGGTTGTCAGACGAATATTGCCGCCACGATCGTAGATCAGGGCAGCGATTATGTCTTGGCCGTGAAAGAAAACCAGGGTCGTCTGTATCAGGACCTCCATGATTTGTTCCGTGAGGCGAAAGAGGCCGACTTCCGCGATACCCAACACGCTCAAGATCGAACCGTGGACAAGGACCACGGCCGACTAGAGATTCGACAGTGCTGGACGATTGGTGACCCGGACTTTCTGGACTATGTCCAAGACCGATACGCATGGAAGAACCTGCGCACCCTGGTGATGATCGAGTCCGAACGGCGTGTGGGGCGTAAGACGAGCCGCGAAACACGCTACTTTATTGCCAGTATTGAGAATGACGCTGCCCTAGCCTTGTATGCGGCCCGAACACATTGGAGCATCGAGAACGAACTGCACTGGGTGCTCGACATCGCCTTTCACGAAGATGACTGTCGGGTCCGCAAAGACCATGGCCCGCAGAAATGGTCGACGAGATTCTGAACAAGCTGATCGCACGCGGAGCCGTCGCCAACCAATCCCTGGCTGAGATGGTGCGGTACGCGCCTGTTCCACCCGACCAGTTCCTGGACCGGATGCGGCGCGAGTTGGAGGACAACGTGGCCGCCCTGACGCACGACCTCAAGGCCATCACCACCGGTTCCGCCGCGCCGGGTAGTACCTGGAACCTGGCCGGGCGCAAGAATATCCTGGCTTACGCGCGGCAGATGATCGAGCGGGCGCAGAGCGAAGTGGCGGTCGTCGTGGGCGACGATGACGAGTTGGACGAGCTGCTACCCCAACTGCAAGAGGCGCGCGCCCGCACTGTGGCGTTGGTGGTGATCTCGCCGGTGCCTTATGACGCAGGCGATGTGCCCGTAGTGGTCTATCCGCACGGGCAGAGCCTGCGCCAAGCCGTTGGACATGGCATTGCACCGATCGTGGATGGAAGCGAGTCGCTGATCGGCGAAGTTGATCGCAGCAAGAGTGCTGCTTGGACGACGAATGGATTTGCTGTGGCACTGGCACTGTCGTGCTTGAAGCGCGAGATGGCCGGGTTGTCGGAATCACGCTCGCTTCACGCGTCCCGCCCCAAACGCAAACCAGCCCGATAACTCAAGACGAGAAAATTGGACGACAACATTCAAGCCGAGAACCAACCGGCTGCGTGGCATACACTGACCGTTCAAGAGACCATCGCGCACCTGGAGGTAGATACCGCCACCAGCCTGAGCGATGCGGAAGCGGCGCGGCGACTCGCGCGCTTCGGCCCCAACCAGTTGAGGGCAGAAAAACGCGAACAGATCTGGAAAGCATTGCTGGAAGAGCTCCGTGAGCCGATGGTCTTGCTGCTCCTGGTGACCTGTGTGCTCTACGCGGTGTGGGGCAAGCTGGAAGACGCGATCACGATCTTGACCCACACTGACCCTGGCCTGGCCCAGCCCCAGGTGAGCTTTACACGCGGCCTATCAAGAGGTATACTCCAGGCAGCCAGGGACAACAATCCTACTCATTCGTTTTGCCAGTGCGACACAAGTCAATACTTGGATATGTGACATAGGCAAGACCGATTTACTGTCTCGGTTGCCGCCAGCTACACTGCACAACGATGGCACCCTTCGTACAACACGCTGGCTGGCGATTGTGGTGGTGTCGTTCCTGATCGTCACTTCGGCCATCCTGTACTTGAGGCCGAACGACACGGGCCGCCTGTTCGCCGGGCCCATCAAACCGTCGGTGACGGCGATGATGCCGGGAGCAGCGTATATGGGTTGGTTGGGATCACGGCAGTGTGCCTCGGCGTGACAACGAGACGCTACGCGATCAAAGTTTGATCTTGGGACAACGCGCAGTCAAGGAGTAATTGTGATGAAACGCAATATGTGGATGAGCGTGTTGGTTGCGTTCACGCTGGTTGGACTGGTGAGCACCGCGCTGGCACAGAGCGGCACGCCGCCCGTGCGGCAGTCGCAGCAAGGCGTGCCGCTCGGCACGGCATTCACCTATCAGGGGCAGCTCAAGGGCAGCACCGGCCCGGTCACTGGCTCGTGTGACATGGCCTTTCGGTTGTACGATGATCCAAGCGCCGGTAACTTGGTGGGCAGCCCCATCACCCCGACAGTGACGATCACCAATGGCCTGTTCACCGTGCCGCTCGATTTTGGCAATGCCTTTACCGGCGCCGCACGTTGGTTGAACATTGCGGTGCGCTGCCCGGCCGGCAGCGGCAGTTTTACGGCCCTCACACCGCGCCAGGAGGTGACCCCGGCACCCTATGCATTCAGTTTGCTTCCTGGCGCGGTCATCAGCGGTTCGCTGTACAATGAGTTGACCGTGCTGGCATCCTCCGACAGGTTTGGCAACCCCGTTGCCGTGCATGGCATTGGCGGTGCCACGGCGAACCTGCTTCCCGCGGTACCCGTTGGGATATGGGGAGAATCACACGCTGGCATTGGCGTTCTCGGCGCCAGTGACACATCCGATGGCGTGGGCGGCTATTCGCACACCCTAAACAGCAGCGGCGTTTATGGGAGCAATGATGGCGGCGGCGCTGCCGTGCATGGTTCTGCCACGACAGGCAACGGCGTTTACGGGGAGACCAGTGGCACAACTGCTGGCGCAGCGGCAGTATATGGCAAGAGCATTGCCGGGGGTTACGGTGTGACTGGCGCCAGCAGCAATATCGGCGTGTACGCCGATAACACTGCAAACGGCAACGTGGCTTATCTGGGTGCACCCTGTTGCGCCGGCGACTTTTACGGCGGGGTGAACGTGAGCGGCAGCTTTAACGTATCCAACGGCACCAAGAACTTTGTAATTGACGATCCGCTCGACCCGGCGAACAAATATCTGTACCATGCCGCCGTCGAGGCGCCTGAAATGACCAACTTTTATAGCGGCATCGTGATGTTGGACGAGAAAGGTGAGGCGGTTGTGCAGTTGCCCGACTGGTTCGAAGCGATCAATCAAGACTTTCGTTACCAACTGACCGCCATGGGCGCACCCGGGCCGAATCTCTATATCGCCGAAGAGGTCACGCAAAACCACTTCAAGATCGCAGGCGGAAAGCCGGGGGCTAAAGTCTCGTGGCAGGTGACGGCCACCCGTCATGATGCCTGGGCAGTCCAGCACCCATTCCAGGTGGAAACGGAAAAGCCAGCCGCAGAGCGCGGCACCTATCTCTACCCGCGGGGCTTCGGACAGCCGGATACTCTCTCGCTGGAATCTGTCCGCAGGCAGCAGCTTTCAAGCCAGGCTGTGATCAGCACGACCGCACCGCTCCCGGCGCCATCACGCCCCTTGATGCTGCCATAGAAAGTTGAGGTGATTTTCTATGACACGTACTACGATGGGTCTCGTCCTGGCACTCGTCCTGGTGCTTATGATGATAGCGAGCAGTGTCGCGGTGGTGTCCGCGCAAACGGGTGGCGGTTACGACCTGACGTGGAACACCTTCGCCGGGGGCGGCGCAGTTTTTAGCACGGGCGGGGTCTACTCGCTCGGCGGGACAATCGGCCAATCGGACGCGGGCGTCTTGAGTGGCGGAGGCTATACTCTCAATAGCGGCTTTTGGCTTCCGTCGGGCTATTTCGTGTACCTGCCGGTGGCCTTGAAATAAACTTGCAGTCAGGGAGAAATTGTCATGCAGCGTACCAGGTGGATCAGACCAGGTTGGAGCGAGCCGCTATGAAATCACCAGGGAAATCGGTCCGGGGTCTTTTAAAACTGATGTGGGTCGTGTGCAGCGTGTTGTGCAGCCTAATCCTGGAGCGCTCTGCGCTGGCCGACACTTACATCGTCAACATCACGCTCGACGGCGGTTTCAATCGCACCACGACCAGCAATGCCAGCGGCGGCTTTTCATTCAACCTGACGCCAGGGGGTACTATCGCCAAGGGCACGCACACGGTTGCCGCCAGCGGCGCCGGCGGGCAAACTGCCAGCGCTACTTTTTAGATTGTGCCTCAGGTGAGCGTGAGCGTCAGCCCCTCGTCGGGCCAGGCCGGGAGTGCGTTCACTGTCACCGGAAGTGGGTTTCACGGCGCCAGCGTGATCAGCGTCACTCTAGATGGCAGCTTGCACGGCACGACGACTGCGGCCATCAACGGCGCGTTCACCTACACGCTAAACACCAGCATCGGTATCTCGACGGGCCTGCACGCCGTCGCCGCGCGTGATGATGAAACGTCCAGCGCTGGCGCTACTGTTACCATCAGCGGCACGCCCGTGCGCCAGGTGAGCATCTCGCCGACCGAAGGCCCCACCGGCACGACGTTTACCATCACAGGTGCCAACTTTGTCGCCAGCGCCAACGTCACGCTCACTGTGGACGGCAGTGCGATCAAAACCGTGACGGCCAACAGCAGCGGCTCGTTCACGACCACCTATACGCCCAGCAGTCTAAGCACCGGGCAGCACACGTTGGTCGCGCGTGACCGCGCGGGTCAGGCGCAGGCGACGTTCAACATCACCCAGCCTGCACAGACGAGCGAGCCGTTCCGCGTTACGTTGGCCTGGACCGATTTCCCCGGCGAGCCGGCGGCAGCCAAAGTGCTGGTCAACGATCTAGACCTGGAGGTGATTGCTCCAAACGGCGCGCACTATTATGGCAATCAAGGGGTGTATGCTTCCGGCCAGTGCTTGCGCGATGGCAAGTGGGATCAGTGCAACAACGTCGAAGGGATCACTATCCCCAACGCACAACATGGCGCGTACACCATCATCGTCCGAGGCATTAACGTGCCGCACGGCCCGCAGCCCTTTGCGCTTGTAGCGTCTGGGGACACGTTGCACGAGACAACGCCGGCATCCCCGTCGTACAAGGTTTATCTACCGCTGATTCGCAGATAACAAGGCCAGCCTGTGACGTTGGCCTTGCTATCTGACGAGGTCCATTCTGGATTATTGACCTGCCGAAAGTGAATCGCTCCGGCGCACTTGGCCGGAGCGATGATGTTTCTTGTCGGCACATCGGCGATCGTCCGCGCGATCTTCATTGTATTCGGCCAATGACAAGCAGCCCAATGCCTTTCCCGACAGGCCGGGCTATCGTCACGCGCAATGTGGCGGCTCTCGGCGGATTTGCACGGTGAGCGTGCCGAGTGCTGCCACGATCATGCCCGCCACCTTTTGCCACGTGAGTTGCTCGCCCAGGAACGCCCATGCCAACAGCGTGATCTGGAACAGCATAGTGTTGTTGATGATGGACGACTCGACCGCCGCCAACGTCCGCAGCGTGCGATTCCACAGCGTATAGGCCAGCGCGCTGTTGACGGCGGCCAGCCAGGCGATGATGGCCCAATGTGTCGGCGTGAGGCGCGTCAGGCCTTGCACGGCGATTCCGCTCGCAAGCAGAACGACCGAACCGATGCCCATGCTAACCACGGTGACTGTCATGGGTTCCAGAGTGCCTCCGCGATTGATATAACG
>Ga0315268_10007690_pt1 | contig 11324 bp, 12 predicted proteins | sample C1_top_MG_FD_204535 | JGI IMG/M metagenome (GOLD analysis project Ga0315268, IMG submission 204535) | Sediment microbial communities from Yellowstone Lake, YNP, Wyoming, USA - C1_top | ecosystem: Environmental > Aquatic > Freshwater > Lake > Sediment | place: USA: Wyoming | collected 2017-08-01 | reverse complement strand
GACCAGTACCGCTTCCTTATCCTTAAGGTCCGACAGGTCTACATTAGCTTCAAGTTCGGTCCAGGCCGTATCCACGGCTTCGACCGCCAGCATATACTGGGTGTCGTCCTTTATGTTCTTGCGGAGTTCCGCCTTGGCCATATCCTTGGCCGCGGAGGCATCCGTACCCCCCAGCTTGTAAGCTACCGTGTCGAAGGCCTTCCAGGCAGCCTCTAGGGCCTGCACCTGCTCGGGCTTGAGCTTGTCCTTACCCAGTATGTAGCCTACCACGGCCAGCCGGCCGGCCTTATAGGCCTGTGCTTCCGTACTCACGTTCGATTTGAACATGCTGCAGCCGGCTGCCGATACCAGCAGGACGGTTGCCATTACTACGACCAGATACTTCCTCATCGTGCTTCCTTTGGGCTCTGCCCTTTGTTTTGTGTGAACTGCTCCGATATCGCCTGTACATAACCGATAGTGCGGCCCTCTGCCCGGGCCTGCCTGTATGTCCTGCCTGCGCCTGCCGCTATATAGTAGGCGGCGAACAGCAGCAGCAGGGTAATGGCCACCCCATAGACTGTGCTATCAGGCATCGGCAGGGGGTTTTGTTTCCTGTTCAGCATCTTCCCTAGGGGGCTCCTGTTTAGGTTGTTCCTCGGCTTCCGGTTCCTGTTTTGGTTTCCTAGACCAGTCTATGGCCGCAAAGTTCGCGTCGAACCTGGGTTTTGAGAACGGTCTCTGCTTAGATCCTTTCCCCATGTTGCTCCTTACTTTAAGTTGGCGGAGGCGGTGAGTGCTGCCCTCACTCGTGGCTTATGCCACCTAACAGGTTAGCAACCTGTCCCCTTTGCTAACATTGGGTACGCCTCCGATTCTCGCAACTGAGTTTTTTCTTCGCATCTCTGAACAGGAGGCGCACGTTGGCGAGCAACACCCTTTACCATTTTTTAGGTGATATAGCGCCGGTAAACCACAACCATATGCACAAATATCATTCATTGATAATCCTCATCTAAAACTTAACATAGACGGACCTCGAATATTTTCAAGGTCTATAGCTTAATATGATTGTCCAACCAGTAGGATTATTTCCACTTCATATTCTTTATCGTATTCTCCAGCATGGCCCTGACAGGTTCCGGCATATCATACTTCTTGGCGTTTATCTCGAGACTCTTAAGTATGTCTCCATCCTGGTGCCTCATAGTAGCGGCCTTCCAGTCACAGAGCATCTCCACGACATCCAGCAGGTCCATCTTCGCGAAGTCATTGCCGTGATACTCCGGATGATGCCTGGCGTTCTCCCTGTGGCGCTCCAGCATGGGTCCGGCCTCCTTGATCTTATCCATGTATTCGGCGCTGCCGTAGGACAGGTGCCGCATATTGGTATCCATCGCATCCAGGGCATCCTTCTCGGGCGGTTCAAGTTTAGAGTCGTCGTGCATAACTCCGCGCTGCATGAGCCTCATGCAGATGTCATTCATCTTGTCTATGACCTCATGCCTATGTTTAAGCGTGTCGCTGGCGCTGTCGTTCTTACGGGTCATTGTTATCCTCTCTTTGTTATAAAATTAATATAACAGCACCTGCACGCAAATACAGTCTTTCTCTCGAGATTCCCGAGAGAAAAAGAAAGCCCGGACATTGCTGTCCGGGCTTCCGGTATCAAACAACCCTCAGGGGTGATTAGACGCCGGTCCTCCAGTCTACACTGGAACCCGTGAACTTGACCTTGGCCACGGATGCCGTATTCTGGATGGTCGAGCCTATGCACTCGTAGGCGAAGAACTCGATGATGTAGTCCTCATGCTTGGTGGAGATGGTCACATCGTCCAGCACGAAGAAGTCACCGGTGTACTTCGGTTCCGCGAACATATAGAGCTCATGATCGGCCACGAGGTCGGTCTTGATCGTGATAGCCCACTTGAGGCCCATGATCTGACGTTCCGCGAAACCATTCACGAGAAGCTCTTCCGCGAGGTCACCACCGATCGAATCACGACCGAGCGCAACGACGTCCCAGATGGTGACGTTGTTGACAAGGGCGACTGATGCGTTCAGATGGCGGTTGGTCGAAGCAAGACCCTTGCGGGCATGCGACAGACTTGCACGGGTCATCGGACCTACCGTGATGTACTGGCATGCGCCCAGGGCTGTATCGACTGTGTTGACCGTGCCAACTATGCTGTCTGCGACGAGCATGAACTTCCTGTCTTCTTCCGCCATGATATCCTTGAGCAGGAAGTCATTGAGGATCTGACGGATGTCCATATCGTACGTGAGCAGGTTGTTGACGTCGGCGGTGTACCGGCGGCTCAGGATCCTGTCAAACATGACCCTGTACCTCGGGCCCATGATGTAATGATCCATCGGCGTGGTGCCGAACGGAACACTATATGCACCGGCCGAAGACGGTTCCATGTCTTTCACGATCACGGGCTTCGGTGTATCGACCTGGCGATCGAGATCGGCGGGCGTGACCGGAACCGGAGGAAGTATCTTCCTCGCGAATCCGTCTTCACGGACCTTCAATCTGAGCCAGCTATCTACTCCCTCCTGAGCCTGCTTGCGCAGGGCCTCATTGCCGGAGGTGAGACCATTTATGATAGTCTCATTGAGCAATTTTACTTCTGGGTCCATTCTCATAGCTTACTTACCTCCTGAGCTCTGGCTGCTGCTGGAGTTGCTGCTGGAGTTGCTGCTGCTGGAATCGTACTGGTGTGCGGTACCGGCGGGCAGGAACATTGTCCAGAAACGAACTACAGATTTGCCATCGGCGTTCGTACTCGTACCTGTGCTGACGCATCCTACGACGTTCTGGGCAGCATAAGGACTGACGGTCATCCTTTTGACTTTCCCGATGTCGCCGGCGGTTGCGGCCGTGAGCAGGTCGTTCTCATTATACGTGCCAGCGACGAATTCGGTGGTTTCGACTTCGAAACCGCCGGTCGCGACTACGGCGGACATGACGCCGCCTGACGTATTTCCGACATCCGAGTTGGCATCGAAGTCGTTTATAGACTGGATTGCGAACATCGGCATCGGCCGGTTGAAGACTGCCCCTACGGACACGCCTGCGACCAACTGACCATTAGCATCAATGGAGCATACGCTGCCACTGTAGATGGTTTCGTTGGCCTTGGGGGCCGCGTGGTAGTCCAGCCGGTGCATCTTCGACGGTCCCTTGATGACGTTCAGCGAGTGATCGTACATCTGGGAGGGTGTGAGTGTACCTGGCATTGTTTATTCCCTCGTGTTGTGGTTGTGGTGGGCCCTACGGCCCTGCCTATCAAAAAGAACCGTCTGATCCTGTTCTGAAACGCTATAGGATGATATCGCGGCTTCTGGAGACAAGTCGAGGCTTTTAAACCCCGACCCGTCCTGTGGGATCGAACACCGGTCCATCTTTCCATATAAGCTTTCTAAGATCATCTGATCCTCGTTGAATCTAGTCTTATGCTGGGTGATTGCTGCTCAAGCTGCTGTCGCTGGAGCTGGTTATGCTCTGCGTGCTGCTGCTCGGGCTGCTGTCGCTGGAGCTGGTTATGCTCTGCGTGCTGGAGCTTGGGCTGCTCAGGCTGCTGCTTGGGCTGCTCAGGCTGCTGCTCGAACTTGCCTGGTGCTCGGCCTTGGCCGGCAGGAACATGGACCAGAAGCGCAGGACGGATTTTCCGTCCGCGTTGGTCGAACTGCCTGTGCTGATGCACCCTACGACGTTCTGGGACCCGTATGGGCTTATGGTCATTCTCTTGACCTTGCCCGCACTGGCTCCGGAAGCTGCCGTAAGCAGATCGTTCTCGTTGTATGTTCCGGTTACGAATTCCGTGGTTTCGATCTCATATCCGCCGGTGGCCACTACGGCCGACATAACTCCGCCGGATGTGTTGCCCACATCTGAATTCGCATCGAAATCATTGACAGACTGGATTGCGAACATCGGCATCGGCCTATTGAAGGTCGTTCCGGTCGGAACTCCGGCTATCAGCTGTCCGTTGGCATCTATCGCACATACCGCTCCGGCATAGATGGTCTCGCCGCTCTTGGGGGCGGCATGATAGTCCAGCCTATGCATCTTGGAGGGGCCTTTTATGACATTCAAAGAATGATCATACATCTGCGACGGTGTTAAAGTGCCCATTTCATCTCTCCTGTTATCCTAGGCCTAGTTTATCAAACAGGGCCCTGTCAGATTCCCTTGAATGTCTGGACACCGGTTTCCCGCTGTCGCTCGGCCCGCCCAGGCTCATATCCTGTCCGACTCTTTCCGCCTGCTTGGCCATAGCCAGTTTCTGCAGGCTCTCGAGAGCCTTGTTGGGATCCTGCCTGAACGCCTGTTCCATGGTCGCCTGCTCACTATCCCTTATCAGGCCGGCCGCCACAAGACTTTCTGCGGTCTTGCGGATATTGTCGGCACTGAAAGCCGGACGTGATTCAAGCTCACGGACTATCTCATCCGTGAGCCCTACAAATTCAACCATGTCCTTTATGAGACTATCCATCGTGGTTACGACCTCAGACTGCGAATGTAGTCCTTGATGGTTTCCTTACGTACGTTGGCCTTCTTCTCTTCGGCTGTCGGGAGGGCTTTCTGGCCCGCGTCTTCAGCGAGAACTTCGTCGGAGGCCTGTCCTATTTCTTCCGGTGCCGCGCCTGCGCCCTGGAGCTCATCCATGGCCGTGACGGCCTGGACTATCTCTTCGGGGGATACGCCCTGCGCCTGGAGCTGTTCCATGATCTTGGCGGCTTCGTCGATGTCCTCAGGCTTCACGCCTGCGGCATCAAGCTGTTCCACGATCTGGTCCACATCGGCGCCGCCGGGGGCTGCAGCTTCCGGGGCGGGCGCTGCGCCTGCTTCTTCCGGGAGTACTGCGCCGGCATCTTCGGCCGCTATCTTGTCGAGAATCATGTCAGCTTCCGCAGCTGTCTTGACGAGCCCGCTGTTCAGGAGTTCCTGGCGGTCTTCTGCGCGCTTTTCAAAGCCGCGGATCCAGCCCACTGCGAACTGATGGAAGGAATCCATTATGGCGCCGTGGAGTTCCGGCTGTTCGGAGGCGAGCTTGGAGAGAAAGGTTTCGGCCTCAGCCTTTTTTTCGACCGCGGGAGCCTTATTGCCCCTGGCGAGAACTTCGGCCAATGCGGATCTGGCTTCGATGGCGGAAGCTTTCTTCTCTTCCTTTTTATCCTCTTTCTTCTCTTCCTTCTTGTCCTCTTTCTTCTCTTCCTTCTTCAGGTTCTCTACGATATTCTCGGTCTTCTCAGCTTCGGCAACCTTGCTCAGCGCAGCTATCTGCGATAGAATGGCATTGCCGAGCCTGGTGGCCCTTGCGACCTTCTCAGGAGTATTCTCGACCTTGATGTCCGCAGCAGCCGTGTCCACAGCCTGGCCTGCGTCATATTTCTTGGTGCCCTGGTTATCCACCGGGGTCTTTCCATCGCCATCCTTATTCTTCGCTTCATCCGTGGTCGCTCCGACTCCGCCGACAACTTCAGCCGTGTCCTTGGATTTTTCCTTGCCGGGGGCGCCCTGTGCGGGTGTTTCGGATTTCTTGCCTTCTTCCTCTTTCTTCGCGCTGTCGTCGGCGGCAACCTTGGTGGCAGCCTTCTTCTCGATTTCGACAGTCTGGAGGAAACCGTTCATCATGCTTACAACATCGCCGTAGTTCTTCATGTGACTTCCCGTCGTTGAAGATTTGAGGTCTGCCAAATGCTCCTGGTCAAACCCTGTATATCGCGGATGCCCGAAACCGGCACATCCAGTAGTGGTCTTTGGATAATATAGCAGCCGTCAGTTCAGTGTGCAAGCGTTGGCCAGCACCTGCGCAACGGCAAGTTTCTGTATGTTCTCAGGCATGCCTTCGGCAAAGGAAAGCGCATATTTGGCATATTCCCTGGCCAGGTGCCTGTCTATCTGGTCCGGTTCTGCGGCCGCCTTCTTGGATATCTTCAGGGACTTGTCCGCCGGCTTGCCTATGGTGATGCGCATCACGCGCTCGTGCACGGGGCCCTCGGCCAGCGAATTGCTGCCCATGAGGTCGCCCACCATGTCGGCGCACTGGTTGCAGCGGGGGCCCGTGCCGGCCTCATAGCTGCCATCCTCAAGAGCCTCCTCATTGTCCGGGTCCTCGAGCATGCGCCCGAATACGCCGGGCAGGGCATCCTTGACTGCCGGTATGCGGTCCTTGATCTCGCCGTGGTCCCTGCCCATTATGAGTTTCATGAACGTTTCGAGGGGCATCATGATCATGCGCTGCTTCATGCCGCCGAGGGCATCGGGGAGGCTTTCGCCTTCTAGTTTGGCAACCTTGTCCTCGGGAAACTCGTCGCAGGATCCGTCCTTGCCGCAGAACGGTGTCATGATGGCGTCGCCTTCGGCCGGGACTGCAATTATCTCCTTCTCCATCCTGGCCAGTTTGGCCAGGAGCTTATACCTGTCGGTCTCGGGCAGGCTGGAATACTTGCGCAGCATGTCCAGGCGGGGGGTCATACCCTCTATGAGGGCCAGCTCGGCCGAGGATATGACCTTGCCCGATGCGACTTTGCGCAGGGCGAAGGCTATCTTGTCGGCAGGCTTGAAGACGCCGCTTATATCATGGAAGAGGGGCTTGTCGTTGATGGCATAGACCTGGAAACCTTCCTTGGTTATGGCGCCCATGTCCTCCTTGAGGTGGTTGCAGTAGGTGGCCAGGGTCTTGGCCTTGTTGCCGCACATGGAGCATATGTCATAGGGGACGTCGCAGTTGTGCACGGCCACGCCGTTGGACAGATAGCTGTGGTCGGGATGCCTTACTTCGAAATTGAACACGAAGGCGGCATCTGACGGGATTTTCTCAAGGAGCGTGACTATGGCGAAACCGCGGGGGTCGTCCGGCATGCGCACCTTGCTGCCTTCGGTGAGGCATCCTGCGTGGGTCCAGTCATATGAACCGTTCGCATATGTCCAGAATGGGTGGTTAAGGGTGCATTTGAGCAGACGGCCGCAGTCGAGGGTTATCTCGAGGAGTTCGTCATTGTGAACCTGGCGGCAGCTGCAGGCTGTGACTTCCGATATGGCGCCGGAGTGGGTTACGACAAGGTCTCCGGGAACTATGTTCTCGATGTCCTTGACGTCGCCGTCGGCCATGGTTATCTCGTGGCCCGCCGTAAAGCATGCCATGGAGAAGTAGACGGGCTGGTCGTTGGCGAGTTTCTCAAGGTCCTTGTCCCAGATCTCGGCGTCGACGCCCACCAGAAGTTCACCCCGGTTCATATCCTTATTGTAGGCCGCTTTTACTATGTAGCCGGAGGGCTTGCCGTTCTTGTGTGAATTATTATGTGAACGGTAGACGGCACCGTTGCTCTCATAGGTCTTGTTATGGTATTTCTCCAGCCCGCCGTCGAGCATGAAGGGGGCTGCCTGCTTAAGGAAGGGTCTGAATAGACGGGCTTCCTTATTAAAATAATCTCCATTACTATTGCTGGAGTAGATTTCACCTGCGCCGGTGGTTATCAGATGTATGTAGGCGTACCCTTCGCGAGGCTTAAAATCCTTTAGGCAGTCGTCAAAGAGCGCCGCCCGCTTACGCAGGGGTGTCCTGTCCAGGCCGCCCGAGAAGGCGCCTATCAGGCTTGCGGCAGGCATGCCGAAGTCGAACGAGTCAGGATATATGAGTTTCGGTATCATACGTCATCCCCTTATGAGTTTATCAGCTTCTGCACGTCATAGCCCATGTCTGTCAGATACTGGGCGTCCGCCTGGTTGACATTTGAGGGATCCCTGAGGATATCCATGGCTATCCTGCGGGCTTTTTCTTTACGCAGGTCTTCCGTTATATATTCAGGTTTTTGCTGATCAAGTATGTCCTGTTCTCTGGTGGCTTTCGCAGCGTCGGCCTCAGCCTTATCTTTCTTCCGCTGTTCCTGTTCAGCCTCATATCTGATATCGGCCTCTGCTTTGGCCCGTACTTGATCCCGTTTCTGCTGGGCCTTCTCGGCCGCAGTCTGCCATTCCTTGATGGGTCCTGCCAGCAGATCCGAGGGCATCATATTGATATTCTTGATCTGGTCCACATAGGCGCCGCCGAAAGGCTGGGACGGCTTATGTTCCACAGGCTTGGCTGCGGAGTGCGGCTTGTCATCCAGCTCCCTGCGGGTCTTCCTGGATGTCTGTATTTCCTTCTCAATGGTGGCCAGCTGCTGTATCTCGGCCGGGTCTATCACTCTGTTCTGCGCCAGCTGGCGTTTGACCAAACTGAGCAGCGCAGGCCTGTTGGCGGGCTTGCGCATGGAGGGGACGGTGTTTATGATGTTATTGTAGGCTTCGGTTATGTCGGCTATGGGGAAGTTCTTTACGTAGTCGTCGGAGGCGACGTGGGTCCAATTCTGCATGTTGTCTATGCTTTCGGTCTGGGCTGTGAACTCCGGATCATAGAGGGCGCTGTCGCCCTTGCCTTCGTCGCTGGAGAGTTCCGCCAGGTTCTGCACCTCTGTGCTGGCCCAGTTCTGTACGGCCCTTACGCCGCCCAGGGCAGCACCGGATCCGAAACCGAGCATGGAAGCTAACGGGCTACCGCCTGCAGCTTCCTTTACACGAAAAAATGGGGGGCTTCCTCGGCCAGTTTCTGCAGCTTGGCCTTTTCTTCGACGAAGTTCGAAGCCTGCTGCATGGCCTTGTCGATTGACGGATAGGGTGGGCAGAGCGGCAGTACCGCGTAATTGGCTGTCTTCTGGAGCGGCAGTTCCTTGCCCAGGCCGGCCTCAAGTATCTTGAGGAAGCTTGCGCCGCGGTTGCCGTAGCGGTTCATTACGACATGGGCGACCTTCTGCAGTTCGGTCTGGTTCATGTAGCGCATGGCCATAAGGGTGTCTTCTACGGCCATCTCGAGGGCCGCCTTGCACATGCCCACGGCACTGGTCTGCCTGTCGAACTTATCGAGGTAGTCCATACGGGCGAGCAGGTCGCGCTTATATTCGATATCTGTCTTGATGCCGCCAGCTTCAGCCGATGCGGCGGCCTTCGTAAAAGGCGCGAAGGCCTGTTCAAGGCCCATGGAGGAGAAATCGGAAACAGGTATTTTAAGCTCCGCTGTCTTTTCCGCATTGACGAAGACGTCCTGCACGACCTTGTCCGGATTGGCGTGGTCGAAGTTTTCCGCCCTGGTATCGGACTTCCTGTTGGTGAGCATGTAGACCGTCTTGGATTTATTGAAGGCTTCGCAGGCCCGCTTGGTGATTTCCGGATTGAAGCCGCTTTCCCTGGCCACTTTGGCAAGTGCGGCGTCCGGGTGCATGCCGGTGCGCGTATAGGCTATGGCTTTTTCTATGCCCTGGATGATGCCGCGCTCCTGGCTGGGGGACAGCTTGTCAATCATTTTTGAATTCCTTATCATTATAGGTGATGGTACACGGATCCAGTTTTTCTACTCCATCGCGTTTCTCGTCGGGCACTGCCAGCTTCATGAACGTCTTAAGCGTATGCTCTTCCGCTATCTCGTTCTTCCCTGCGGTGCCCGCCTGTCCGTCCGCGGCTGCGGCCTGGGCTGCCTGTTTCTGGTCCGTAGCCCATGTTTCAGCGTTGCGGTGCGTATGCGGAGCTTCTATCTCTTGAGGTAATCTACCCCTGTTATGCAGCGCTTTCAAGGTATTTTTGGCATCCTGGGCTATCACCATCTCGCGCATCTTGGCTATGGTGTCCTCCCTGTAGGCGCATCCGGACAGGCATTTCTCGATGAAACCCTTACCGTCGGAATAGGCCACTATCTTCCAGAAATATTTGGAATTGCGGAGATCCCCGGAGGAGTGGTCGGCCGGAGTGAAGACGCAGCGTTCAATCCAGAAGGGCGTGTCCAGGCGCTCCCTTACGTCGAAGAACAGGCTGCAGTACATCTCTATCATCAGGTCGCTCAGGTCCGGGTGCACATGCATGCGTATGTCATCGTTGCCCAGGCGGGCCAGTATTGACGCCTCCAGGGCATGCCTTACGCATGAGGGGCTGTCCTCCTGGTAGATGTCATGTATGGCCGAGACGGCCGGCATCAGGCGCCTTATGGCCGTGATGTCCAGCTTGGGTGTTTCAAAGGTCCGCAGGTAGCGCTTGGCCACCTGGACGCCTATGTCGGAGTCCGGAACGTAGTCCGTATCCAGAAGCCTGTCGCGCTTGAGTTCGTAGGCAGCGCGCATCCACCGCCAATCTGGTGTGTCTGCGATAGTCTGCACGTTGCCCTTCCCTGTTTATGCTCCGAGATCCTTGGACAGGTTGCCTATGAGGACATTGGCCGCGCTATCCGAGGATATGGTCTTCTTCGAGAGGTAGAGCGTAAGATCGCCCAGCGACTTGAATACGCTGCGCAGGGAGTCTTCGAGCTCCTTCATGTCCGTACTGCCGTACTTTTCCTTGAACATGTCATTATGCCAGTAGAAGAGGAATATGAGCCGGCCTATCCTGTCGACGGCCTTGACCAGGTCCGGAGTCATCTCCTGGACGGTCTCAAGAGGTACGCCGGTATTGGCGAGAGCCTTGAGCACTCCAACATCCATGACTTCCTTGACGCCGTTGTCGGACGCCTTTATGGCGTTGCGCATATCCTGGTCGGCCAGCGAACGGCCTCCGACGACTTCCTCTACTTCTATGTCGGGGGCATACTTGGCGCCTATGGAGTTCTCGGAAGTGTTGCCGAAGGGCGCCGCAGCATACTTGATTAAATAGGTCACCTTGGTGCTGCGCTTCACATTCGAGGCTTCCTTGACGATATGCTTGGCCGTCGGCGCGGCTATGCCGTGCTTCGTGGCCAGTTCGACTATGGCTGCCTTCTTATCCATAGGGCTGCCGTAGGTATCGCCGCTCTTGAGCGTTATGTTCGTGCCGTCGCTGTAGACATGGAGGGGTTTGAGCCCGACCTTGTTTATGAGGGAATTGACCAGGGTGTTCGGGTTGCCGAACACATATTTGCCCTGGGTCTCGTAGTTGGCGGCATCAATCACCCTGGCGCCCTCGGGCGCATAGAGGGTGTCTCCGCCTATGAAGAGCCTGCCGGGCTTGCCTGTGAACTCTACGAACTCGACCTTGCGGCACGATGTCAGCCTGCCTATGTCGAGCCTTATGTGCAGTTTTCCGCCTACCGCAACTTTGGGGCCTTCGAACCAGACGTGGTAGCTGTTGCCTGCCGTGTCGGATATGAGGGCGTCGGTAAAGCGTTCCCTGTATATGAGGTCCAGGGATTTGCCCAGGGACTTCAGCATGTCCGTATCGGCCTGCTGCGTGATATCCAGGCGCATGCCCTGGATGGTGCCTGCGCCGCGGAGATATACGTCCGTGTTGTCGAGGGGGATGAGTACGAACTTGTGGTCGTCGGGCGTAAGCACTTCGC
>Ga0315268_10007689_pt1 | contig 11326 bp, 9 predicted proteins | sample C1_top_MG_FD_204535 | JGI IMG/M metagenome (GOLD analysis project Ga0315268, IMG submission 204535) | Sediment microbial communities from Yellowstone Lake, YNP, Wyoming, USA - C1_top | ecosystem: Environmental > Aquatic > Freshwater > Lake > Sediment | place: USA: Wyoming | collected 2017-08-01 | reverse complement strand
AGCGGCCGAGTTCGGGATCATAATAACGATGGCGGAAATAGTAGAGGCCAGTCTCGGCGTCATACTCCCGCGTATGACGAAAAAGTTCTGACGACGTTTTCGCCCACGATGCCGTAGTTGCGCCATCGTAGAGCTTATGCCTCTGTCGGAATGTCACACGATTTTGTGGTGATCCCCCTCCATTTTCGTCGTCGAAAGTCGCGGGCTCACCCTCACACGCGAGGGCCTCGAAGACGTGGACGAGCGGAGAGTCCGCGTCCTGAATCGCGATGAAGTCGAGAATGCCCTGCTCATCGTAGACGGCCAGGGCGGGCGAGAGATCTTCAACCGCGGAGCTTTGGAAAGAGGGATTCGGCCAGGCGTGAAGCGTCGGCGTGGTGGCGGGGCTCTGGTAGTTCCCGAAGACCGAAGCGGTGGTCAGCAGGAGGAGGCTTAAAAGGCTTCTTAGGAGGGGTTTCTCCACGGTCTGAGTGTACCGCTATTCCCCCTTGGATTCAAGGGGCTCTCGATGGTAAAAACCGGTGAGGATGGCGGGGACTTCCGGCACCTTGGAGCGGTATCTTTCCCTCGGGTGGCACTTGCGGTGGACGGCCTTGAGGTCCGATATCTCGACCTTCGTGTACCGCTGGGTCGTGCCGATGTCCGCATGCCCGAGCATCTCTTGAATGGCCCGGATGTCGGCTCCCCGCTTGAGCAGGTGCGTGGCGAAGGAGTGCCGCAGGACGTGGGGCGTGACGGGCTTCTCAATCCCCGCCTTTTGCCCGTAGCGTTGCATGTCCGCGCTGACGTGATCGCGCCACAGGCGCTTTCCCCTGCCGCTCAAAAAAAGAAGCTGGCCCGTGCCTTCCGCGGCCAGCTTCGGCCTCACGGTTTTGAGATATCCCTTGACGTAGGCCGCCGCCCACGTCGTGAGCGGGACCATTCTTCCCTTGCCGCCCTTGCCCTTCCTCACGACCAGCACTCCTTCTTTCAGATGCACATCGGAGACGAGGAGCGCGGTAAGCTCCGAGATCCGGATCCCCGTTCCGTAGAGGACCTCGACGATGGCCCGATCGCGGTAGCCTTCAAGGGTGATCGTGGGGATCGCCTTCAGCAGGGCGTTGACTTCATTCTCCGTGAGGGGTTCGCGCCGGAGTTCCTTGTTGATCTTGGGGCGCGGTAGGGCCGCGGATACGTTGGTCAGGATGTGATCCGTGGCGTTGAGGTAGGCGAAGAAGCATTTCAGCGCCCCGATTTTGTGGTTGATCGTGGCGGCGCGTTGCGGGCTTCCGTCCCTCTTCGGCGTGTTGATGATCTTGGTGTTGTAGTCGAAGAGGTGTTCCTTCTTCACCCTGCCGATGTCCCGGATGCCCCGCTCTTCCAGAAAGGCCAGGAAGGGGCGGATCCTGGTGGGGTAGTCCCCCCTCACCGTGTCGGAGTAGTTCCCCATCCGTAGCCATTGCCGGAAACCGTCAATCAGCGCGGTCAGTTTCGCGGATGGCATCGGGTGTGGATTTCCTGGAGGCGCGGAAGCGCCAGCGGCGTGTAGCGCTGGGTGCTGGAGAGCTTGCCGTGGCCGAGGAGGAGCTGCACGTGAAAGACCGTGGCCCCGTTGCCCATCAGGTGGCAAGCCGCTGTGTAGCGGATAAGATGAAGCCACACTCGGCGCTCGATCCCCGCCTGTTTCGCGTAGCGCCGGCAGAGGACGCCGAGATGCTGGCGCGTGAGGGGTCCACCCTGTTTGCTCACAAAAAGAATAGGGGCACTGGCGGCCCTGATCCCTGTCTCTTGGGCGAGAGCGGGCCGGGCCTTGTCGAGATAGGCGCGGATGAAGTCCACGGCGGCCTCCGTGAGCGGCACCCAGCGGCACGCGCCACCCTTGCCCTTCTGGATGAATGCCGTGTGGTCGGCTAAGTCCACGTCTTGAAGATGGAGGGCCAGGAGCTCACTTACCCTCATCCCCGTGGCGTAGAGCGTCTCTAGCATGGCCCTGTCACGAAGGCCGAGAATGGTTCCCACGTCGGGGGCGGCCAGGAGGGCGTTGACTTCATCTTCGGTTAAAGGAATTCGGGTGGGCGGCTCGGGCTTATGGATGCGAAGGTGGGCGGCAGGGCTTGTGAGCAGGATCTCTTTTTTCAGAAGCCAGTCGAAGAAGCGCTTGACCCGGTGGAGCCGTCCCATCACCGTGACTGGCTCCCAGCCGTCCAGCGTCGCGCCGTAGGCGTCCAGGTGGGCTTTCCTGATCTCTTGAGGGGTTTGTACGCCGAGGGTCGCCAGAAAGGTACAGAAGCCTTTTAACGTGTAGCCGTAGGTTTCCCGGGTGAGAAGGTTGGGGTAGGCGTCCTGCAGATGTTCTTGGATGAGCTTTTGGAGGGGTGGGCCTTCATCCTTCTTACTTCTGCCTTCTGCCTTTTTTACTAGGGGGGTCCGTTTCTCCTGTACCGGTGTACCGCTTTGGCACCTATGCCTGTTGGTAGCTGCGTTTAAACCGGTACACCCCCGGTTTGTACCGGTCTGTACCGCTGTACCGCTTTTTTCAGTGGCCTGTCTGCCTGGTCCAGGCATATTTTCCCTTGAGTTCCGCCGGGGTGAGGAAGCCGGAGAGGGCCGCCGGCAGCGGGCCGCTCATGAGGCGGTAGGTGTTGCGGCTGCCGCTGGGCCCCTTGTCCACGGCGATGTATTCGTACTCCTCGAGCTCGGCGAAGAGGCGCTTGATCCGCTGATGCGGGAGGCCCGTGAATTCCCTCACGTCCTTGCGGGTGAAAAGGAGGGCGTCCACGGGCTGCTTCTCTTTCGATGCCCTCTCCTTGAGCATCCCCTGAATTCCCGAGAGCAGATCGCGGACCGGCTTCTGGCAGTCGCGGAAGGTCTCGGCCAGGAGGTCTTTCGCCAGGTCAAGCGCCAGCGTGTAGTCCTCGATCCCCGCCAGGATGACTTCTTTTCCACCGATGGTTTTCTTTGTTCTTTGGTACTGGTGGAGAAAAGCTAAGACCTCGATGAGGTTTAAGAAGCGCTGGTGGTCGCGCCTTGCCCTTAACTTCTGGTGGGGAAACTGGATGTGCTTGGCGAAAGGAATCACGACGGGAAGCGACTTGAGAAGGCGCTGGGCGTTGTGGTGGCGCTGGATGAGTTTCTGATGCCCGCCCTTGAGGAGAAAGCCGTCCTCGGTCTTGAGGAATTTCTGGAATTCGTGGATCCTCAGCGTTTGCTCCGCGCTCTCGTCGAGGTAGATTTCAAAGCATCGGGTCGCGTTCTCAAAGTTGATGGAGGGCTCGGTGGTGGATTCGATGAAGGCCGTGGGGCCGTTGATCTCGAAAAGCTGAGTCTTGATCTTCCCCGTTGCCGCGTCCTTGATGGGAGCGGCGAGCGTGAGTTTCTTTTTCGTTTGCAGGGTGCGGATGCTGTAGTCGGCCTGCTCGGAGCCCGAGCGCTCCTCGATGATGACCAGCTTGTGCGAGAGGGCATCGCTTTCCAAATAGTATAGGGCCTGCGGTGTGAGGCGGGAAAACATCTGCACGTTTTCGGGGGGCGTCAGGGTTTCCGTCACTTCGGCTAAGGCGCTCTTGCCGGAGCCGGATTGGGAGAGGATCACCATGCTTAAGGGTTCATTCAGTTTGCGCGAGACGCTCACCAGGTAGGCTAAGCGTTTGTTGGCGTCCTCGCCCACGTAGCCGAGGGTCTCCATGTCCGCGGCCACCGTGTCGAAGAGCTCCTTGGATTTGAGGAAGGCCAGGGCTTCCTCCTTTTCCTGTGCCGTCATTTGGAGCGGGAGAGGTTTGACTTCCCCGTTCTTTTCTTTGTCCCGGAGTTTCTCCAGCTTTTCGATGAGGTAGATCAGATCCTCTTCCAGCACCCGGGGCTCCGTCTCCACCTGGGGCGCGACGCGGTTGATGAAGGATTGCCGCGCCCTCGCCGCGTAGAGGTCGAAGCGATCCGGGTACTTCTTCCCTTTATAGACCAGGCACAGGTTGACGAAGAGGCGGGAGGCGCTGTTGTGGGGCAGGCCCTGCAGCATGTACTTGCGCCCGTCGCGCTCGTACACCTGAGGGTCGTCCTCTTTCAATTCCTCATCGGCGAAGAAGATATGGAAATCGTGAGGTGTAGCTGGTAGCTCGCAGTTGAGCGGAGGCGAAATCCTAGGCAGGCATCTCGTACCCCCGTCGGGGCCGAGCTCAGGGCTCGTATCTGGGGCAAGAACATCTTCTTCTTTTTTCAAAAGCCCTTCCGAAATTTTTTGGAAGGCTTCGGGACCTTCTTTGATGAGGAGCGCGTTCGGATCCTTTGCGGGAAGCTGGATCACGCCCACGGCCAGGCCGTGCTTGAGGAGCTTGGCCTTGATGCTCTTCGCCGCTTGCTTCCCCGGCTCGTCGGAGTCAAGGCAGAGGATCACGCTTCTTGTTCCGTACTCCTCGAAGAAGCGGAGATGATCCGCCGTCAGACCGTTGATGCCGTAGAGCGGGATGACGTTGAGAAAGCCCGCCTCTATGAAAGAGAGGGCGTCGAGAATTGACTCCGTCAGGATGATCTCTTTACTCTTGGCAGCGTGGTTTGCATTGAAGAGGCCACGATGCGGGCCGGGAAGGTAGTAGTGCCCCGCGCCCTTGATCTTCCGACCGTAGAGTCCCACCACGGCTTCACCGTCCATCAGCGGGACCGTGATGCAGCCTTGGAAGCGTTCCTTGCCGGTGGCCGTCATCAGCCCCACGGCCTTGAGCCTTCGGCTCTCGGCCTTGGCGGCCAGCGTGCCGGCGGCGTATCCGATCCGGAAGGCCCGCCAGGTGTCGGGGTTGGTGAAGCCCCGGCCCTTGAGGTACGCCTGGGCTTCCTGGTTCTCCAAGAGATTCTTGTGGTAGACGTCCACGGTCCGGGTGAGGATCTCCACGCGCTCTTTTCCCTTCATGTCCAGCGGCGTCTCCTCCGGGAGCTTCCCACCGAGGGCCACATGCGCTTCCTTGAAGGAGAGGTTCTCGAGCTGCATCAGGAAGGCGTAGACATCCCCGCTCGACTTTCCTTTTCCCTTGCAGGCCCCGAGGCAGGACCACAGTTGCTTCTCTGGGTCCACGATGAGCGATGGCTTGTGGTCGTCGTGGAATGGGCAGAGCCCTTGAAAGACTTTCCCGGTCCGCTTGAGCTTCACGCCCTTGGATTCGATGAAGCCCGCGAGCTCGTGCCTGGTCTTCACTTCCTGAATCATGGCCTTGTCAATCATCATGGGCGCCTCCTTTCATGGGGTGGAAGAAATTCCGGGAAAACAGTGAGGCTTGAAAGTACGGGAGAATGCCCGACCGTAAAGGGTTCTCCTGGATTTTCGTTGACTTTTTTCTTTTTAGGCCGGAGAGCTTGTCAAGGGGGAAAATAGCGCCAAAAGCAGTATCTATCATATCTGATGCTATCCTATCCCTTGTGATAGGCGCTTGTCAAGGGGTATTTTTAGCGTTTCCGGAGCGGCCCGAAAGACCGCTTGTATAATTCCACCATGAAGATTAAACGGATCTCCGAGAAGATCGTGGCCCTGCGGAAGAAGAAAAACTGGTCCCAGCAGGACTTAGCCGACAAGATAAGTGTCCACGTGCAGACCATCGGCCGCTGGGAGCGGGGCAAAGCTCTGCCCTCCCTGGAGGAGCTGGCGGATCTCGCCGCCTCCTTCGGGCTGCCGGCGGACTACCTGATTTTCGACAAGCTGACCGTGGAGAATGGCGGAAGCCTGGAGGACCAGGACCTGCAGCGCCTGGTGAAGGACCTGGCCACCCTGGACGAGGAGCACAGGGAGATGATCAAGAAGTTCCTAAAGTCCTTCGTCTTTCGGGAGAAGATGGCTGGAGAATTTTCTGCAAATGCCAAATAATAGTATCGACCCCGCATGGGTTTTCGGCATCTTCGGTTGGCTGGGCTGGCTCACTGATAGGCTACTTCAAATTGTTTCCAAGAAAAGAATATCTCTCTCTTTGTCCTTCGAAAATGGCGAGCTTTTTATTCTTAATGCGGGCAACGAATCACTCGAGTTAGTAAAATTGAATGTCGAATTGATCGACTTTAGCGTTAAACCAAAGTTTGCTAAGAAGATCTCAGTTCTCTATCCACTAGGATTCACCATCCTTCCCAATGAAAGGAAATTGCTTCTGCGGATAGATGACAATATTGTCGCTGCTATAGAAGATATAAATGCAATTTATGATTCAGCATTCAAAGCCGCTGGCGATGGTCCCCATCCGATGCTTTGTAGCATTATTTTTCATCTTCACTATACAAAGATACCGGGAAAGGTTCAAAAACAGAAAGCATTCGACAGATACATCTATGGCAGAAGGGAAATTGGCTGGCGAATTGAGTACAGCCCATACCACTTCGAAAGACATAAGCCCATTTGGCGCAAGATAGCTTCTTCTTCAATTCTGCGTGCTCTTCTGCATCCCATATCTTCTTATAAGAACAGGAAAAACAGAAAATACACTCAGTTGATCCTAGATGCCTTTGGCATTTTTATCTGTCTCGACCAGAAGACTCTCACCACCGATAAAGCAAAAATAGAGATGGAAAAATTGATCAAAAAAGTTCCAAAGAATAGGCATGACGATTTTCTCAATGCTTTTGGCAGCACTTTAAAATCACTCTTAAATTCTCGGGTGGACTGATCGTTCTTATGGCCCACCCGCTGCGCCAGGCGCGCGGCTTCGCAAGCCCGCGCGTGAGGCACCCGACGGCCTGCTCCGCCGCGTGCCTGTCACACGCCATGCATCGAGGCAGCATGGCGCCGACCACCGAGGAGCCGACCAACCACCCACGGACACCACCGACCACCCGAAGCCATGGGACGCGGTGAGGGTCGCACAGCGGCCCTCTTGGAATTGCGCCCGCCCTGCTTCGCGCCGGAACCGGGTCCGGGTGAGCCCCGAGAGCAAGCCGGGGCCGCAGGCGGCGCGCCGGCGTGGCCCCAATTTCCCCTTCCGTCACGCCGCCCGCATTCGGCCCCTGTCCGATAACAGCTGTTATCGGACCTTGCGGCGAGGGTACAAGACGCGGGCTCACCCTCTTGCCGGGGGTACGGGTGTTTTACATAACAATCGTTATGCAAAATTCCGGCGCTACGCTCCCCCACCCATGCACGGCATCATTTCCGCTCCTCTCGTCGCTGCAATCATGCCGTGCCAGAGAGCGGCATCACGTCGCCCCGATGCTTCATCGAGGCTCTCGTCATGCCGCAAAGACAGAAGCCCGCATGGTGTGTGGCGCGTTGCGCCGCTTCCCCCGTCCCAGCTAATGCGGGGGCGCTCCCGGTCCGCGCCCCCGTGCCCCTTGGCCATGGGGGTCGGCCCGCTTCCCCCCGCGCTCTTTTCTCTCGCGCCGTTCAAATCGCGCTTACACCCTCCCGCGGGCCTCCGTGGTGGGCGGCGTCGTTGCGCCGCCCATTCTTAAACCACCGCACACCCGCCCAGGCTTCGGCCGCGGGCAGGCGTCCCGCGCCCGCAGGATGGACGACGGGACGGCGGGCCGCCTTCCCCTGGCCTTGCCGGCGAAGCCAAGAAAATAGAAAGGAGCTTTTATTTCTTTTCCGTTTCCCCCTTCATCCTTCTACCTTCGAGAGCGGAGGGGGTTGGGGGTGCGGGTGGTGGTGGCGCGCCCTGGTACACCGCCCCAAGGCGGCGGGCGGGGGCAGCCGTCCCTTGCCCTACGCCGCAGGGCGGCCGACGGGCCGCGGGCCGTCCGCTTTCCGCCCTTGCATCTGTACGCACTGCGTGGTAATCTGCTGACATGTGGGCCTCGCAGACTTCCTTCTATGAAATTTTATAAGGCCAAATCAAGAAAGGAAAGCATGAGCAAGATTGGTTTCCCACGGCATCCTTTTGAGAGAATATTATCCGTCTCGTCGGAAGAGATTGGCATCATCCTCCGAGGTTTCGAAAAGACACCCTGGGCGGAGTTCCTGCTCAATCCTCGCCGCCTTCGCGGGAGCGATTTTCTCATGCGATGGTCCCAAGGCGTGTGGAGCGAGGAGCGTTTGACCCAAGCTTTGAATTCGACCGGGCGCTATTTTGCCCTTCCTTACGGCCCGAGCGGCACCGCACCGGACAACGATGTCCGCGCTTTCGAGCTCTATTTCGAGCGACTGGAAAAAGCGGGCCTTGGAAACATTAAGCGCCCCGACCTTTTGGTCTATCGCGTCCGGGATAAAGCTAAAGTTGATTCCGCCGTCAAAGGTCTCAATGGCCTCATCGAGCTTCCATTCACTTCTGAAGACGACCGCAAGATGCGGGACCTTCTGGAGCACGCCGTGGTCGCCGTCGAGTGCGAAAACAGCCTGTGGCGGGCCAAAATGATGCCGAATTACGACACGCCCCTGTCGCCGCAGAAACGCCTGAGCGGAAAGCTCGGCCTAAAGAAGGCCGCGGTCCTTCCGACGATCATCATCAAGGAGGAGGATCGGAAGCCTCTGCGCAAATGGGAACGGGACCGGCAAATTCCCATTCACATCTGGCACGCTTTTTTTGATGAGGCATTCGGCATAGCCCTCTCGGACGCCGAGCGCCTGATCACGCGCGGCGACATCGAGCCGACTAAGCAGGTATTCCAGGCGCCCGGCGGCGCGACGACTGTGAAGGTGATTTATAAAATCTACTACCGGCATGCTTATCCCCTGGCGACAATAACCAAAGAGCCCGAGCTTGTCGCGGACTCAATCACAGATAAAAACGGCCACATCCTCCCCTACGTCCGTTTCAAAGGGGGAAAATCCCGCCTGTTAGCCGAAGCCTTGGCGGTCCTGGATTCGCTGGCGTAAGGCTCCTATGTCCGTCCGTCATCATTCCAGCCTACCCCGTTCCGGCCCCGCCCGGGAGGCGCTCCGCAAAAAGGGGCAGTTCTGGACGCCCGATTGGACGGCGGATTTTATGGTCGCCTATGTCCTGCAAGACAATCCCGCCTGCCTTCTGGATCCCGCCCTGGGCGAGGGGGTCTTCTTCCATGCCGCCAAACGCTACGCACAATCCCATGGGGCGAAGCTTTCGCTCTTTGGCTTTGATATTGATCCTGACGTCATCGCAAAGGCTAAAGGCTCCGGCTTAAGCACCGCCGACATGAAAAATGTGGAGATCCGGGATTTCGTCCTTGATCCCTCACCGCAGGCATTCCCAGCCATCATCGCCAATCCCCCATACATCCGCCACCATCGCCTCTCCCAATCTCAGAAGCTCCAATTGAAAGCCTTCGCCCAAAAGGCGACCGGCCGCAAGATTGATGGTCGCGCCGGTCTGCATGTGTACTTCCTGATCAGGGCTCTTCTGTCCCTGGCTCCCGAGGGACGCCTCGCTTATATCGTCTCGGCGGACATCTGTGAAGGCGTCTTCGCCCCCGCGCTTTGGCAATGGATTTGCTCCCGGTTCAGACTGGATGCCGTTGTCTCGTTCGCCGCAGAAGCCACCCCCTTCCCCGACGTGGACACCAATGCACTCGTCTTTCTCCTGCGCAATTCCAAACCTTCCACGGAGATTTCCTGGGTGAAATGTCTTTCCCGTGATTCCAAGGAGTTGATCTCCCTGGCTTCCGGACGGCCACCGAAGCATCCCGTTGGAATCGCGATCCACCACAGACCCCTTTCCGAAGCATTGAGCACCGGACTTTCCCGCCCTCCCTCTGATGAGGCCGCCCCCCAGTATCGTCTCGGTGATTTTGCCTCGGCCATGCGCGGCATGGTCACGGGGGATAATGAGTTCTTCTTCATGACTTCGGCGCGTGCGAAGGAGCTTGGCATCCCAGATTCACTTTTCATCAAGGCGGTCGGAAGGATGCGGGACGTGCAGGGCGAATATTTCGGTCCCGAGGATCTGGAGCGCCTCGAAACCCAGGGAAGACCGACACGTGTTCTTAACGTGAACGGCTTGCCGCTTGACCAGCTCCCCACCCCCGTTAAGCGGTATTTGCACGGGGGCGAATCGCGCGGTCTGCCACAAAAAACACTCATTAAAACGCGCAAACCGTGGTATCGCATGGAGACTCGAAAGATTCCAGCGATCATGTTTGCCTATCTTGGACGCAGAAACGCCCGCTTCATCCGCAACCGCGCTGAGGTGGTGCCTCTGACGTGTCTCCTATGTGTTTATCCTTTTCACTCATCCTCTTCTTTCATTGAAAGTCTGTGGCGCGTGCTCTCAAATTCTGAAACCATCTCCAATCTTCGCAAAGTCGGAAAATCCTACGGCGGGGGCGCCATCAAGGTGGAGCCCCGAGCCCTTGAGCGCCTTCCATTGCCGGATCACCTGGTCCATTCCGAGGGGCTGGACAAGTATCTTAAGCCCAAGGCGAAGCAAGCACCGCTTTTTGATAGCTGGCCTTGCGCACCGAAAAGCGCTTACAACAAAAAGCCGAAACCAGCACACCGCGCCAAGAGCATCTAATCTGTGGGGCAGGCGTCCCTTGCCCTACGCCGCAGGGCGGCCGACGGGCTGCGGGCCGTCCGCTCCTCGCCCTTGAATCCTTCCTTTCAGCATGGTAATCTGCTGAATAATGTATAAAAGCCTTTTAAGCATTCAACGTGCCGCCTCCCTGTTGGGCCATTCTGACAGCAAAGAGAATTTTGTCATCATTAAGCTTGAGCCTGTCCCTCACTCCTGTTGCTGTCTCCGCCATTGGCCCTCCGTGTGGCCTGAGGTTAATAAGCACATCTCTCCCGCCGGTCCTATGGTGAATGAGGGAAATGTTCTTATCAAAGGCGACGATTTTGAATTTGTTCTCGAATGCCACGAGAGCGGTCCTGAAATCGTATATCTCACTGCTTCAATCTTGCTGATAAAATCCGTCGTTGATCTGCTTACAGCCTTCGTGAAGGCCTTGCAAAAAGCCCATCACGAAGCCCCCGCGAGGTTAAAAATCACGCGCCGCCAGATAATCGGGAAAGCTGTTAAGACTGAAGTTCTTTATGAGCTGGACCTGCCGCTTTCGGAAGATATCGCGGATGCGCTCAAAGCCAGAGTTCAGAAAGCATTGAAAAACGCCATTATCCCTACGCCCTCACGAAAGACGGACGGCTCTCCGCGTCGCCATCCGCTGGCCTTGCCAGCGAGCAAAGGAAAAAAGAAGATCAAGAAAGAACGGGGGTAGGGGTGGGTGGTGGTGGCGCACCCTTTTACACCGCTCCAAGGAGGCGGGCGGGGGCAGCCGTCCCTTGCCCTACGCCGCAGGGCGGACGACAGGCATAGCCTGCCCTGATGAAAATCAGGGGGCCGTCCACCCTTCGCCCTTTCTCCGGGATCGACATAGGTAGACCCTCGCGGGCTGTCCCTGTCACACCACCGAGCGTACGGGTCCGTACACGGCGGTTCGGTTGGTTGAGCTACCGTATGGGTGCCAACGAAGG
>Ga0315268_10007688_pt1 | contig 11326 bp, 15 predicted proteins | sample C1_top_MG_FD_204535 | JGI IMG/M metagenome (GOLD analysis project Ga0315268, IMG submission 204535) | Sediment microbial communities from Yellowstone Lake, YNP, Wyoming, USA - C1_top | ecosystem: Environmental > Aquatic > Freshwater > Lake > Sediment | place: USA: Wyoming | collected 2017-08-01 | reverse complement strand
TTGAAGACCGAAGAATCCATGAAAATGACCTGGGCGGATAATCGCCTCACCATGGCCTGTAGGGATGGCCACACCCTGATCTACGATGAGTTCACCCGGTCCCGGCCCGAGGCCAACAACGCCCTCTTGAGCATCCTGGAGGAGAAGTTTCTCAACCTGCCCAAGGCATCCGGAGAAGGCTCCGCTTATCTGGAAGTCCACCCGGATTTCCGGGCCATCTTCACCTCCAATCCCGAGGAATACGCCGGGGTGCACAAGATGCAGGACGCCCTGATGGACCGCCTCATCACCATCAGCCTGGGGCACTTCGACCGGGAGACGGAGGTCCGCATCGCCATGGCCAAATCCGGCATTTCCCGGGGGGATGCCGAGACCATCGTGGAGGTGGTCCGGCGGCTGCGGGGCCTGGGGGTCAGCAACCACCGCCCCACCATCCGGGCCTGCATCGCCATCGCCAGGATCCTGGCCCACGCGGGGGGCCGGGCCCGGGCGCGGGACCCGGTCTTCCAGTGGGCCTGCCGGGATGTGCTCCGCACCGAAACCGCCAAGGTCACCCGGGACGGGCAATCCCTGATGGAGGAAAAGGTGGAAGAGGTGATCAAGAAGGTCTGCGGCTCCGGAACCGCCCCTCGCGTCCGCAAGGTACAGGGTAAGAAAGAACCAAAAAAGAACCAAGGGGTAAAATATGCCGATCCCCAGTAGAGGTTTAAAGCACCTCCGCACCCATGCGGGGAGATTGGGAATGGTCATCCTTCCTGAAAAGGCATACCAGCGGCTCGCTCTCATTGAGTTGGAGAAAAAACGGCGAAATAAAGATAAGAAGAGAGCCAGCCAACTTATGGCCGATATCGAGACCAACCTCCAGGAGATCGAGGCCGAAAGAGCTTTGCTGTTAAAGGGATTGGAGGAGGGAAGCCCCAATCCCCAGACCCAGCCCGGGCCGCGGCACAGCAGCGGCGGGTTCAAGGTCAGGTATTAAGGCGGTGGCCGGAAAACCGGGAATCCCCGGGAGGGCCGCAGACCAATAACCATAACCCCGTCTAAAGAAATCGGGAGAACATGCCGATGATCAACATCAAGACCTTGAAACAAATTCGGACCATGCGGCATCTGAAGGGCTACCGCTCCTGCCGGACTACCACGGGTGTGTCCATGGAGCATCTGGACCGCGGCCGCATCTATAATGAGGAGATGCGCCTGGTTAACCGGGAGCTGCGCCGGCAGTGGCTGGAGGAAGCCTGGAAAATCCACCTCAGTCGCGGCGCCCGGAGGAAAGGATGAAATATCCCATGAATGTCTTGCAAACCGATTCGACCGAACGGGGGCCGCGTCCCCGGCAGAAGATGTTCGTGAGCCGGGCGCCCTGCGCTTACTGTCGCGGCGACGGCGTTGATCCCAATTACGGCAATTTCTCCAAATGTCCCGTGTGCGGGGGCGGGGGCGAGATCAAGGTCAAGCCCCCGGTGGTCACCTGTAAGACTTGTTCCGGCTCCGGATACGGCAGCGGCTTTCTGAGCTGCCTGGCCTGCCGGGGCACGGGGGTGGTGCCGGTGTCCCCCGAGGCCGGTACCTGCCCCAAGTGCCGGGGCACCGGGGAAGAAGGGGTTTTCTATTGCAGCGCCTGCAAGGGGCAGGGGATCGTCTGATACCAGTAACCACAGAAGGGAGACGCGATGGCGAACCTAGTGGAAATACTCAAAATGTCGGAACCGGTGCTCTCCACGGTCGGCCCTGAAGCAGAACGCCAGTTGCCGCCTATTGAGGGCGTAATAGATGCTGTCACCAACTTCTTGAAGAAGGTGGTGGGCGCTAAGAAGGTGAGCATCACAAAGGTGGCGCTGGAGGACTCCGAAAAGGAAACGTGGGAGGCTGAAGCAGAGGTCTATGTGCCTAATCCGACCATCAGCGCCTTAGGATTGCTCGTACGGAAAGAAGTGCTCGATTGCCAGATATACTTATTCCGGTTGGACAAGCGACTCAACATTGTCGCCTACGGGCTCAGAGACTCGGTCATAATGGAAAGGGATGATCTAGAATGAAGATCAAAGGGAGAACACCATGAAAATTAACTGCCTTTCCTGTGGCCACAAAGTGGAACTGGACGATGTATATGACGACTTTGAAGGGGAGGTCAAATGCTTTGTGTGCTCGGCCCTGCTGGAGATCAAGACCGAAGAGGGCAGGCTCAAAAGCGTCCGGTTCGTGAAGCTGGTGCCCCGCCCCGGGGTCTGGGGCGAAGGCGCCGCCATCTGAAACCCGGCGGCTGGACTTAGCCGGCCGGGACCGCAGCGGGCCGGGAGTGGACCTCAGGCGCCCACCTCCCAATCCAAAACCATGCAGGTGAGATTATGACCCAGTTAGCGAAAAGCGGCAGATACCTATACGCGGTGGTGCCCGGCCCGGCAGCGCCGGTTTATGCCTTCAAGGGCCTGGAAGGGAAAGCGGTTTACACCATCACCAACGGCAAGGTGGCCGCGGTGGTGAGCGACGTGCCCAACGAGAAGATTCGCCCGGAGCGCCGCCACCTGGCCGCCCAGCAGGCAGTCCTCAAGGGCCTGATGCAAGCTGCCCCTGCTCTCCTGCCCATGGCTTTCGGCATCATCGCCGATGGCCCCAAGGCGGTCCAGGAGATTCTGACCCGGAACCACGACATCCTGGCCAGGCAACTGCAGCGGGTGGCGGGCAAGGTGGAAATGGGACTGCGGGTCTCCTTAGATGTCCCCAATATCTTCGAATATTTCGTCACTACCCATCCGGGGTTGCGCGCCGCCCGGGACCGCTTCCTGGGGCCCCATCGCCATCCCTCCCAGGATGACAAGATCGAACTGGGGCGGATGTTTGACCGCCTCCTCCAGGAGGACCGGGAGGCTTACACCGAGAGGGTGGAGGAGATCCTGTCCCCCTGTTGTTTTGAGATCAAACGCAACCGCTGCCGCCACGAAGGCGAGGTCATGAACCTGGCCTGCCTGGTGGGGCGTCAGGCCGGGGCCCAGGCGGCCTTTGAAGCAGGCGTCTTCGTCGCGGCCCGGCTCTTTGACAACAATTTCGCCTTTGACTACAACGGCCCCTGGGCGCCCCACAATTTCGTGGAGCTAAACCTCGAGCTGTAATCCCAGGACCCCTGGAAGGAGATGTGATGTTTCTCGTTGACGACCTCTTGATGTCCCCCATTCACGGCGTCGTCTGGTTGGGCCGGAAGGTCCAAGACGCGGCCGAGGAGGACCAGGCCGGGGAAGCCGATAGGATCACCGCGCAGTTGAGCGAACTCTACATGAGGCTGGAAACCGGGCAAATCACCGAGGCCGAGTTTGACGCCCAGGAGAAGGCGCTCCTGGACCGGCTGGACCGGATTCAGCAAACCGCCACCCGCATTGAAGCGGAGAAAAAACCGAAGAAAGCCGGGAAAAAAGCGCCCGGCGGCAAAAAGCCGTCGGCCGGCCGGGGCCGCAGCATACGGGGTAAGGTCCATGAAGGTGAGACCTTTATCCGCCCCTGAGGCGGCCCGGGCCACCCTAGACCGGCATTGTTTCAAAGGCTATGACACTCACGGGGGCAACGGGCATGCTCACTTTCTTACAGGATACCAGGCTGCGGCTGCTGTTCTTCGGCGGCAAAGGCGGGGTAGGCAAGACCACCTGCGCCGCGGCCGCGGCCTTGCAGCTGGCCCGCTCCTCTCCCCGGGCCGCTTTTCTGCTCATCTCCACTGATCCGGCCCATTCCGTGGGGGACAGCCTCGCCGGCCTGACCCCGCCTGCCAACCTGACCGTCCTGGAGTTGGACGCCCGCGGCGCCCTGGCGGCTTTCCAGGCCCAGCACCGACAGAAGCTCCGGGAGATCGCCCTGCGTGGCACCTTTCTGGACGAGGAGGACTTGGGCCATTTCCTGGATCTTTCCCTGCCCGGCCTGGACGAGCTCATGGCGCTGCTGGAGATCTCCCGGACGGTGGCAGCCCGGAGATACGACACCGTGGTGGTGGACACCGCCCCCACCGGCCACACCCTGCGGCTGCTCACCATGCCGGAGCTGCTCCGCCGCTGGCTGGGGGTCCTGGACACCTTGCTGGCCAAACACCGCTTCCTGAGAAGGCGGTTCAACCGAGCGTGCCCGACTGATGAAGTGGACGCCTTCCTGCTGGATCTGGCCGAATCTTTAAAGCGCCTGGAAGCCCTGCTTAAGGACCCCGGCCGCTGCCGGTTTGTGCCGGTGATGCTGGCCGAGGAGCTGGTGGTCCAGGAGACGCTGGACCTTCTCCAGGCCCTCAAGCGGCTCCAGGTGCCGGTTTCCGAGATCGTGATCAACCGGCTCATCCCCCAAAGCCCCTGCCCGGGGTGCGCCGGGGCGCGCCGGCGCCAGCGCCAGATCATCCAGAGGCTTGCCGACGCCGAGGCCCTGGCCGGATGTGATCTCTGGGGGGTGCCGCTGCACCGGCGGGAAGTGCGGGGCAAGTCTCTGGAGAAATTCTGGGGCAGCGCCGCCAAACTTGTGCCCGGCGAGGCCCCGGCCCCGCCCCGGATTTTCCCTCTTCCCCCCCGGGTGGAGGACGCCCCGGTTCTCCCCTCCCCTCAGAGCAGGTTTCTGATTTTCGCCGGCAAAGGCGGAGTGGGCAAGACCACCCTGGCTTGCGCCACCGCGCTGCGCCTGGCCCAGGACCTGAAAGGCCAGGAGATCCTGCTCATCTCCACCGACCCGGCTCATTCCCTGGCGGACTGCCTGAAGATGCGCCTGGGCCCGGAACCCACCCGGGTCCGGCCGGCTCTCATGGCCATGGAAATGGACCCGGCCAGGGAACTGGACTCCCTCAAAGGGGACTTTCGCCAGGGTCTGGAGCGCTTCCTGGAACCATTGGGCCGCGGCTTCGACCTGCCCTTTGACCGCCGGGCGCTGGAGCAGCTTCTGGAGCTGTCGCCCCCGGGCCTGGACGAAATCATGGCCTTGACCCGGACCCTGGCCTTTCTGGAGAATGGCCCGTTCCACCTTTTCGTCCTGGATGCGGCCCCCACCGGCCACCTGCTCCGCCTCCTGGAAATGCCGGAGATTATGGACCAGTGGCTCAAGGGCTTTTTCGGCGTGCTCTTGAAGTACAGGTTGGCTTTTCGGATGCCGGGGTTCTCTCAGCGCCTGGTAAGGATTTCCAAGGGGTTAAAGCGACTCCGGAAGCTGTGGTGCGACCCGGACCGGACCGCGGTTTATGTCGTGGCCGGGCTCACCGAAATGGCCTTCAGGGAGACGGCAGACCTGGTGGCGGCCTGCCAGCGGCTGGGTCTGCCGACGCCGGTGCTCTTTCTCAACCAGGCCACCCCGGCCGCCCCTTGTCCGCTTTGTGCCGCCCTGAATCTGAGGGAAGCCCAGGTCAAGGCCCGGTTCCGGCGTAAGTTCAAGGACCGGCACCTGACCCTGGTCTACCGGCAGGATGAACCCCGGGGCCTTAAGCGCCTGGCCGAGCTGGGGCAAAACCTCTACCAGCCCCGGGGGCGGCGCCCCGCCCTTTATGACCGCCCGGGCCGGAAGGGGGCCGGTTCGCCTGGCCCTTCCGGGAGACCCTATGTCCGACCCATTCCTGGATGATCTGGAGCGGGTCTCTTTGTGCGAGGCCCTGGACCGGGTCCTCAACAAGGGTGCGGTAGTCGTGGGAGAAGTGATGATTTCCGTGGCCAATATCGATCTCATCTACCTGGGGCTGCAGCTCATCCTGAGTTCCCTGGATACTGCCCGGGAGCTCAGGGCCGCCGGGGAGATGGGCAGCTGCCTGGGAGTTGACCCATGAAGGCGCCGCCGGCCGCAGTGGAGTCCCAGGCCCTAAGCGATTTTGCCAGGGTAATGCAGGGCCGCCGGGATTTGACCGCCCCCCGAGGCCGGGCCCCGGGCCGCCTAAATTTGGAGGAGGGCAACGGCAAAAACGGCCTGGCCCAGCTGGTTCTGACTCTCGTAAAATTGCTGCACGAGCTTCTGGAGCGGCAGGGAATCCGGCGCATCGAAGGCGGGACCCTCACCGAGGCGGAAATCGAGCGCCTCGGCCTCACTCTGATGAGGCAGGCCCGGGAGCTCGAACGGCTCCGGCAGGAATTCGGCCTGGAGGAAGAGGACTTGAACATCGACCTCGGTCCCCTGGGAAAGCTCAGGTAAGGAGGACCCAAATGGCTATTCAACGCGCCACCCAGCACTCGCTGGAGAGCACCAACCTGGCGGATCTCCTGGAAAGGCTCCTGGACAAGGGCATTGTCATCGCCGGGGATATCAAGATCAGCCTGGTGGAGGTGGAGCTCCTGACCATCCAGATCCGCCTGGTCATCTGCTCGGTGGACAAAGCCAGGGAGCTGGGCATGGACTGGTGGGTGAACCATCCGTCCTTCACCTCCCAGCCTCAACCGGCGGGCCTGGCCGCTTCTTTCTCCAAGCTCGACGAACGGCTGGCCCGGCTGGAGTCTTCCCTGGGCGCGTCCGGGGCCTGAGTGGCGAGGGGGGGCTCCGGCAGAAGTCAGAAAAATACTACTGGTGGGGCAGGTCTCCGTGCCTGCCTCTAGCATGCCGCGATAGTTTTACGGGCGGGCCCGGAAACCCGCCCCATCAATTCGGATAATTTGTGGGCTTCCCGGTCCGGCTCCTTTCTTATCGGCCATGCTCCACATCTTAAAACCAGGAACGGTGGCTCCATAATTCGTCTTTCAGGTCCTTGATGTCCGTCTGACTCATGAGGTACAGCGACGCATTCTGGATGGCCAGGCCCCCCAGGTAGGCCAGGGCGGTGACCAGCATGATCTCATCCCGGGTGAAGTTCCGTTTCACCCCGCTGTAGAGCCGCAGCACCCCGATGACCTTCTCCTTGGTTTTGATGGGCACCGAGAGGATGGTGACGATGCCCTCCTCTTTGTTCATCTTGCGGTACTGCACCCGCCGGTCCGTGGCGGCATTCTCGATGATCACCGGTTTCTGGCCGTTGAGGGCCTGGGCGATGCTCTTCCTGGCGGACACCGGTCCTTTTTGCAGGTACTTGTCACTCAGCCCGTAAGAGGCCACCAGCTCCAGGGTCTGCTTGTCTTCGTCCAGCAGGCGGATGGAGGCGCCCTTAACTCCCAGGGCCACCGCGATATCGGTGGACATGGCCCGCAAGATCTCCTTCACATCCAGGCTGCCGCTGAGGTTGACGGCCAGGTCGAAGAGCAGCTTGGTTTCGCTGCGCCACTGGTCGATGAGGCGGGCGTGCTCCATGACCCCGCCGCCCTGCTGGGCCAGGAAAATCAGGAACTGCCGCTCCTCTTGGGAAAACTTCCGGGGTGAGTCGCTGAACAGGCAAAAGATCCCGATGGTTCTCCCTTTTACCACGACCGGCACCGACAGGATGGCGGCAATGCCTTCGGCCTTTTTGGCGGCCGGGAATTCCAGTCGGGGGTCGGCGGCGGCATCCGGACTGTAGAAAAAACCCTCTTCCATGACCAAGGAGATGATCTTCCGGGTCAGCCTGGACTTCCGGGAGCGGAAATAACTATCGGATAGACCCTGCTGGGCCACGGGCAGCAGCTCTTCCTTGCCCGGTTGGGCCAGATACAAGCAGGCAGCCTTGCCTTTGAGGGTGTGGACGGCGCTTCGGAGGATCAGGTCCAGCAGTTCGTTGCGGTTCCGGGCCATGCCGAAGGCCTGGGTGAGGCCGCACATGGTTTTGAAAAAGTCAGGCTTTGCGGGCATCGCAGGTTTCCTTGGAGTTTCGAGTTTTGAGTTTTGAGTTTTGGGCAAACTCAACCGTCTCGCTGCAAAAGCCAGGAGGCGATCTTGGGGACCAGCTCTTTCTGGAACCGGGAACTGACATAGATGCCCACGTGGCCCGTATCCAGGCAGATGTCCTCGGTATCCTGGCTGCCCACGGCGCGGGTCAGGAGCTCACACGCTTCCGGCGGCACCAGGTGGTCATATTGGCCGTAAATGTTGAGCAGCGGCATGGCGACTTTTTGCAGATCCACCCGCCGGCCTCCCAGCTCCATCTCCCCCTTGAGGAGCAGGTTTTGCTGGTAAAGGTCTTTGATCAACTGGCGCAACGTCTCCCCGGGGACATCGGGGCTGTCAAAGATCCATTTCTCCATGCGGATGAAGTTCTCCACGAACTCCTTGTTGTCCATGTTTTCCAGAAAGCCCACGTACTTGTCGAACAGGAGCCGGGCCGGGTTCAGCAGGAGCAAGGTGATGGTCAGGAGATTGCCGGGAAGATTGCCGAAGGTGTCCACCAGGCGGTCCCCATCGATCTCTTTCATCCAGATATGGAGCAGGCTCTTATCGGTATCGAAATTGGTGGGCGCCACGGTGGTGATGAGGTTCCTGACCCTCCTCGGGTGGAGGGCCGCATAGATTACCCCAAAGGTGCCCCCCAAACAGACCCCCATGAGATTGACCTGGGAGAGGCGGTGCCGGCGGCAAATAAACTCCGCCATGTTGTCCAGGTAGCCGTTGATGTGGTCGTCCAGGGTCAGATACCGGTCTCTCCGGGCGGGGGAGCCCCAATCGACGAGATAGATTTCCACCCCTTCTTTGAGGAGGTTCAGCACCACGCTGCGGTCCGGCTGCAGGTCCAGCAGGGTGTCCCGGTTGAACAGGGCGTGCACCAGGAGCAGCGGGGTCTTCAGCCGCGGCGCCCCGGCGGGGCGGTAATGCTTCAGGCTGACCCGGTCTTCCTGGTAAACCAGCTCATAGGGGGTGGCGGCGATCTCGGTGTCCAGGGGGCCAAGGAACACGTCCCTGGCTTTTTCCAGGCGGTGGGCGGCCTTCTCGGCGTCGGCCGCCAGCATGGCCCGGATCAGGTCCACCGGAATTTTGGGGCGGTCCATCAAATCTCCTCGGGCGCTTCCAGGGGTGGGGCCAATTGGGCCAATTTTTTCGACAGCTCCTTGACCTGCTTCTTCAGGAGATAAACCTCCCGATAAAGCTCATCCATGTCCCGGTGGGTGGGAATGGGCAGGGCCTCCAGAGAACTGGCCAGCAGTTCCTGTTTGGCCAGGGTGAAATCTTCCAGGGTCTCCAGGGTGTGGCTCAAAGTCCGGGTGTACTCCGCCGACTTGAAGAGGGTCATGTAGTGCCCTTCCAGGAGCTTCAACCACCGGCGATAGTAATCTCTGAACTCTTCCGGCTTGTCTTCGCCGGTCTCAACCCCCTGTATCTCCCGCAGGGATTTCTTCATGGGCAGGTAGAGCAGATAGATGAATTCGGCCATGGCCGCCTGAAACTGGCCGAAGCGGTCCATGGCCCGGTTGCTGCGTTCCTGGGAGACACGGGTCAGCCCCACCGGGGGCAGGTTCAACAACTGCCGGAAGTCCTTCTCGTAAATTTCGGTGCAGATCTTGAAGATGTCCTGGTCCAGGTTTTCGAACCCATAGGCTTCAGAAGGGGGCTCCTCCTTGAGGGCTCCCCCTTCCAGCCATTGCTGGTGCAGATGGAAGTAGCCCGCCCAGCCTGCCTGGGCCATCTTCACGATGATCTCTGAGGGCGGTCTGATTCCTTTGAAGACCGCGGCCACGGTCTCCGGCTCACTGAGCAGGGAAAAAAATGCCTGCCACATCTTCAGGGCCGACTGCCAGAAATCGTCCGTCCCCCCGGTCAGACCCTCAGGGGCGGGCCCCATGTGGGTCATGGACTCCCAGAAGTCCATGGTCCATTTGATCCAGGCAGCCAGCAGAGGCTCCGTGGGGTTTGCTTGGGGATAATCCTGATCCATAATTGCCACCGTGCCGCCAAGCAGGCCGACAAAACGACTTTTCCTGTTTTTAGGGGGATTGTCAAGAGAAGAATTTCACAAATGGTAAGTTCTGATCCTTGGCGGGTCTGGTGGACCTTGGCTTTTGGCAGAGACCTGCTTTGTTGCTTTGATTTAGTAAAAATTCTGATTGACTATTGGCTCTTTATCACCATCTTAGGGCTCAAGGGGTCATGGACCAGACCTGGACCTCCTGGAAATGGCTCACCACATAGTACTGATCCACCCTGAGCCTCATCAGCCTTGGGCCCTCCAAGCTAACCTAGCGATTCATCAATCGACCAGAATCAAGCCTGAGGCTGCGGCCCCTGCCGATTCTCCCGAATCTATTGTATATTGATACCGGGAGAAAAAATTATGCAAAAGATTAAGCTGGGGATCAGCTCCTGCCTGCTGGGGAAAAAGGTGCGTTTCGACGGCGGCCACCAGTGGGACCGCTTTATTACCGATACCCTGGGCAACTACGTGGAGTTCGTGGCGGTGTGCCCCGAAGTGGAGAGCGGCCTCCCCGTGCCCCGGGAGGCCATGCGCCTGGTGGGCGACCCGGCCCAGCCCCGGCTGCTCACGGTGCGCACCGGCCTAGATCACACCCAGCGCCTGGTTACCTGGTCCCGCCATCGGGTCCAGGAGCTGGCAGCCCAGGACCTGTGCGGCTTCATCTTCAAGAGCAAATCCCCCAGCAGCGGCATGGCGCGGGTCAAAGTCTACAACGACCAGGGAGTCCCCGCGCCCCGGGGGGTGGGAATTTTTGCCCGCATCTTCATGGAGCGCTTCCCCGGACTCCCGGTCACCGACGAGGGCCGCCTCCACGACCCGGCGCTCCGGGAAAATTTCATTGAGCGCCTCTTCGTTTTGAAGCGCTGGCGGGAGCTACTGGCCCAACATCCCGGCATTGGCTCCCTGGTGGACTTTCATACCCGACATCAGCTCCTGATCCTGGCCCACAGCCCCAGCCATTACCGGGACCTGGGGAAGCTGGTGGCCCGGGCCCGGGAGATCCCCCGGAAAGAATTGTCCGCCGGCTACCAAACCCTGCTCCTGGAGGCCTTGCGGTTGCAGGCCACCCCCAGGAAGAACGCCGATGTGCTTTACCATCTCCTGGGGTATTTCAAAAAGCAGTTGACCGCCGACGAGAAGCAGGAGCTGCTGGAGGTCATCGAGGCGTACCGCCGGGAGTACTTGCCCCTCATCGTTCCCATCACCCTCATCAACCATTACGTGCGGAAATACCGCGAACCCTATCTCCAGGAGCAATACTACCTCAATCCCCACCCGCTGGAATTAAAGCTGCGCAACCACGTGTGAGCGACAAGAGATTCTCCCTGCCAGAAGGCCCCTTTGGCCATAATTTTTTTGGCACTATGGTAAATTGATGATATTATAAATAAATTTCAGGGAAGTCTTTGCTCTGGAAATACCGGAGCCTTTATGAGCGGCTGGGCTTATCTGGAAGATTTTCTACGGTATCTGCGGGTGGAAAGGCAGATGTCGCCCCATACCCTGCGCAGCTACCGACTGGATATCGCCCAATTCCTGGACTTCTATTTTCGCAGCCGGGAAGCCGCGGACTTGCAAGGGGTGACTTATAAGGAC
>Ga0315268_10007687_pt1 | contig 11327 bp, 10 predicted proteins | sample C1_top_MG_FD_204535 | JGI IMG/M metagenome (GOLD analysis project Ga0315268, IMG submission 204535) | Sediment microbial communities from Yellowstone Lake, YNP, Wyoming, USA - C1_top | ecosystem: Environmental > Aquatic > Freshwater > Lake > Sediment | place: USA: Wyoming | collected 2017-08-01 | reverse complement strand
GGTGCGCGATCTCCGCCTCCGCCGACCCTCCGCCCGCGACGACCGACGGTTTCTCGATGACGTCCTTGACCACCATGACGGCGTCGTGCACTGCCCTTTCACCCTCGTCCACTACCCTCTGGGAACCTCCCCTAAGCAGGATGCTGACCGCCTTGGGGTTCTTGCAGCCTTCGACGAACACCCACTTGTCTTCTTCTACCTTTCTCTCTTCAACTAGGTCGGCCTTGCCCAAGTCAGCGGCCGTGAGGTCATCCAGATTGGTTATGATCCTGGCTCCTGTAGCCTTGGACAGGCGGGTCATATCGCTTTCTTTTACACGCCTGACTGCCAAAATGTTGGCCTTGGCGAGGTAGTGCTGCGCTATGTCGTCGATCCCCTTCTGGACGAAGACCGCGTTGGCGCCGACCTCGACGAGCTTGTCCACCATGCCCTTGAGCATCTTGGCTTCCTCGTCCAAGAAGGACTTCATTTGAGTGGGGTCGTTTATCCTTATTTCCGCGCTCATTTCCGTCTTCTCGATTTCAAGTGGGGCATTGAGGAGAGCCACCTTGGCCTTGTCGACCTTCTTGGGCATGCCAGCATGGACGACTTCTTTGTCTATGATGATGCCGTTGATGAGGGCAGTTTCGCCCAGAGATCTGCCTGGCTTCTTTTCGACCTTCACGTTGTCGATGTCGACCTTCAGCTTGTCCCCCACTTTGTCGACCACGTGAAGGACGGCGTCTACGACTATCCTAGAGAGCTCGTCGCTCTCTTGGGATACCAGCTTGGAGACCAAGCTAGTCTTGGCGATCTTCGTAAGCCACCCCTTGTCGGTCGGGTCCACTTGAATGGAGATTTTCGAGAGTATCTCGAGGGCCTTTTCGGACGCCATGGTGTAGCCATCCACTATTATTGTAGGGTGGACGTCCTTATCGAGGAGCTCTTCGGCTTTCTCGAGAAGGGCCCCAGCCAACACCACGGCACTGGTCGTTCCATCTCCCACTTCGCTGTCCGTCGCTTTGCTGATTTCGACCATCATTTTGGCGCCAGGGTGCTGCACGTCGAGCTGTTTGAGCATGGTGGCTCCATCGTTGGTGATGGTGACGTCGCCCAGAGAATCGACAAGCATCTTGTCCATGCCCCTGGGGCCCAGCGAAGTGCGGACGACCTCCGAAATCAGTTTGGCTGCGTTGATGTTGTTCCTGAGAGCCTCCTTGCCCTTGGTTTCGGAGGCTCCTTCCTTCAACACTATAACGGGTTGTGAACCTGTGGTTGCCATTGTCTATCCCTCTTACCTAAAAGTGCTGCCGAAAGCGTTGCGGAGACCTCTATTTATTTTTTCTGCTGATTAGGGGGCGAACACCATTCAGGTTTGCGGCCTTTCCCTCGCAGCAACCGATATATTGGGCGCCGAGGAAGTGGATGTGTCATGAGCCAAGTCACAGTTGAGGACCACATGATCAAAGCCGCGACCAGGCTGATATCCACGGCGGCCATCTATCTGCCTCAGGACGTGAAGGACGCGCTGAGGCAGGCACAAGAGTCTGAGAAGGAGGAGCTGCCGAAGAAGGTCATAGGGTCCATGCTGAGGAACCTGGAGGTTGCAGAGAGCGAAAAGAGGCCTTCGTGTCAGGACACCGGCACGGTGATCTTCTACATCAAGACGGGTGAAAAGTTTCCCTACCTGAATCGGCTGGAAAAGGTGTTGAGAGAAGCCACCGTGGCGGCGACGGCACAGACGCCGCTGAGGCCCAATTCGGTCAACATATTCACTGGCAAGAATTCGGGCAATAACACCGGCGAGAGGATACCGTGGATGGAATGGGAAATCGTGCCAGGGATGGACACGGCCGACGTGACCGTGGTGCTCAAAGGAGGGGGCAGCGAGTCGCCGAGCATGGCCAAGGTGATTTCCCCCGCCGAAGGGCTGAAAGGGGTCTACAAGATCGTCATCGACGATATCTTCGAGCAGGGGCCCAAGCCTTGCCCTCCAGTCATCGTTGGAGTGGGCATGGGCCCCACGGCCGATATCGCCATGAAGCTAGCCAAGAAGGCATTATTGAGAAAGGTGGGACAGAGGAACGACGACCCCGAAATAGCGAAGATCGAAGTGAACTTGAAGGACGCCATCAACAAGCTCGGCTGGGGGCCTCACGGCGTGGGCGGCGAGACGACGGCCCTCGACGTGCACATCGATGCCGTCAACAGGCACCCGGCCTCCTTCGCAGTGGGCGTTGCGACGGCGTGTTGGGAGGATAGGCGCAACACGATGAGGATCCGCTCCGACGGGAGGGTGGAGTTCCTCACTCATGATTTCCTGAACCGGGAGGGTGTTTAAGATGGTGGAGCACAGGTTCACTACGCCCATAGGAGAGGAGAGTAGACGCCTCAGGATGGGAGACATCGTCTACATCACAGGCACAGTGATAACGGCGAGAGACGCGGCACACAGGAGGGCACTCGAGATTCTGGGCAGGGGAGAGAAGCTCCCCGTCGACTTCAAAGGCATGGCAGTGTACCATATGGGGCCCGTGGTCAAGAAGGTGGGCGACAAGTGGGAGATAGTATCGGCGGGACCCACCACGTCCACTAGGCTCGAGACGTATGAAGCAGACTTCTTGGAGAAGACGGGCGCCAAAATTGTGATAGGGAAGGGGGGAATGGGGCCCAAGACCGCTGAGGCCTGCAGGAGACTTGGGACGGCCTACGCCATCTACACGGGGGGCGCCGGAGCCTTGGCTGCCAAGTCAGTGAGAAAGGTGAAGGGAGTGGAGTGGCTCGACCTCGGCTCACCTGAAGCGCTATGGATCTTGGAGGTGGAAGACTTCGGTCCCCTCACCGTAATCATCGACCCAGAAGGCCGCAACTTCTACGACGAAGTCAGGGCCAAAGCGAAGGCCAACCTGACTGAGGCCTACAAGATGATGGGGATAACGGTCTAGTGCTCAAGGTCCACCTCACCAGAACTCTTATGCGATCGCTGCTAGCGTTCGCTCACGACCAGTACCCCAACGAGATGCTTGTGCTTCTGAGAGGCAAGAGGAGCGGGGAGTCGCTTCTTGTCCATCAAGTGGTCTTCGCGCCCTTTATGCTCGGCGGCAGAAGCTCTTCGACGTTCAATCCCTACCAAGTTCCCATCGATTCGTCGATCGTGGGGACGGCGCATTCACATCCGTCAGGAGTCACAAGACCCTCCGTGGAGGACCTGCTACACCCTTACGGGTCCGTCATGATGATAGTGGGCTATCCCTTTCGAGAAAAAGAGGACGTAGCGATCTACGATTCCAAGGGCAGGCCTTTGGAGTGGGAGGTTATCGAAGACGAAGAGTGAACTTCAGAGGATTGCGGAGGAGGTGCGGTCCTGCAAGAAGTGCCCCCTGAGCCAAGGGCGTATTTTGGCCGTTCCGGGCGAGGGGCCTGAAGGAGCTCACATCCTTCTTCTGGGGGAGGCGCCGGGGAGGTTCGAGGACAGGACGGGAAGGCCGTTCGTAGGCCAAGCAGGCAAGTTGCTGGACAAGGCACTCGAAGAGGCAGGGCTGCGAAGGGATGAGGTGTTCATCACAAGCGTGGTCAAATGCCGTCCACCGAACAACCGTGAGCCCAAACACGAGGAGATCGAATCATGCAGGGCTTATCTGAATAGGCAAATCGAGGCCCTCAAGCCGAACGTCGTCGTCGCCTTGGGGAGGGTGGCGTTCGCAGCCCTGACGGGGAAGAAGGGGGGAATAACCAGAGGAAAGGTTTCGGACCTGGGCGACATAAAGCTCGTCACGACATATCATCCTGCCGTGGCCTTGCACGGGCGTCCGACGTGGTTCAAATATATCGTCAAGGACCTCAAGAGGGCCTCCAAGCTCTCACAGTGATACTTCATGAGACGGTTCCCTCAAAAGGTGTCTTCTGTAGTACAGCATGGTTGCAGCGGCGATGGCAAGCAGCGTCGAACAGATGTAGAACAGAAGAGGCAAGTTGACATCAAAGAGGAAGCCACCTATGATAGGGGCGGGAATGGCCGCCAGCGTCGTGACGGCACCGAAGCCCCCCATCATGGATGACCTCTCCTCTATCTTGGTCAGGTCCGCGAGGAGCGCAGACTGCGCAGGGGCGTCCATCTGCCCCGCTGCTATCCAGACCGTGTAGATGGCGAAGGCATAGTATGGGTTGGCATACACCACTAGGAGTGCCGCGAAGATGGCCTCTAGGACGAAGCTGACAAGTATCGTCCACGTGCGCCCCTTCTTGTCGGCCAGCCGGCCGAACGGAATCTGAAGGATGAAGGTGAGGGCTATTTGAACCGCGAACATTGTAGACAGCGTGAAGGCTGCCATCCCTGCCCTTGTGGCGTAGAGGGGAATGAGAAACAGGACCATGCTCAACGCTGCATCGTGCAGCATATATGCGAGGGTGAGAGGCCTGACGTTCCCTTTCTTCAGAGGCGCCAAGTTCTTGGCTATGACGGATGAGAATGTCGCCCGGTCGTCGTTGCTGGGGCGGTACGTCTCCGAGAGGAAGATAAGCCTCACGAAGGACATCAACAGTATTATCACGGCGCTGGCCATGAAGAGCGAGGCCATGTTCTGAAGGCTGTAGGATTGGATGCCAGATCCGCCCAACGATTCGAGCCTCAAACCCGACAGGATCAGAGCCAGCACGGCTAGGCTGACGGCCACCGAATTGAAAATGCTCAGAGCCCTTCCCCTGTGAGACGCCCTAACCCCGTCGGTGATCATCGCCCGAAAGACGGGCTGCAGAGAAGACGTGGACCAGAAGAAGAGCAGGAGCCCAAAGCCAAGGAGCAGCGCATCCGAGCCCATCAAGAAGAGTGGAGCCAACCCCAGCAAGAACGAATTGGCGACGATGACTTTCTTTCTGCCGAGGCTGTCGCCCAGCCAGCCTGAAATGAAGTACGAGAGCGCAACAACCAGCCCCGAAAAGGAGTAGACGGCGCCCACGAGAACAGTGGTCTTGACTTGAGTGCTGAGATAGTTGGGAAGGTAGAGCTGCCATAGGCTCAAGGAGAACGTAGAGGCCGCCGCCGTGACAGCCAGCACCGTTATGTTCCGATTGATGGCCTCGGTGCTGAACAGACGTCCAAGGCCGACCTTCAAGCTTTCGCCGCGGTATATCATCCTAATCCCTAACACATAAACGATTCCTTGGCAGAACGCCATAAGCCGAAATGGGCGAGAACAGAATATAAGCACCAGTGATATACCGCTGAACGACGATGGAAGAGGAGGATCCCACCCTCGTGATCGACGGCTCGAAGCTTTTGCTAGTCGTAGATGTGCAGTACGACTTCGTGCCGGGCGGGGCCCTGCCCGTTCCAGACGGCGATAAGGTCATTCCAACCATCAACAAGTACGTGACGCTCTTCACCAGAAACGGCGGCAAGGTGGCCGCTACGATGGACTGGCACCCGGTTGACCACTGCTCCTTCAAGGCCCAAGGAGGCCCGTGGCCGCCTCACTGCGTACAGGGAACCAGAGGGGCGGAGTTGCATCTGGACCTGCGCCTTCCAAGAGGTACATACATCGTCAGAAAGGGCAAGCTCAGCGACGAAGAGGCTTACTCGGGCTTTCAGGGCACTCTGCTGGCCAAGGACTTACGGAGCATGGGTGTGAGGACGCTCTTCGTCGGAGGGCTGGCCACGGACTACTGTGTGAAGAACACGGTGCTAGATGGACTGGACCTTGGCTTCGAAGTCTACCTGTTGGAGGACGCCGTTCAGGGGATTGAGGCGCAGCCGGGCGACGTCGAACGGGCCAAGACGGCCATGTTCGACGCGGGGGCGAAGCCCTTAACCTACGGGAGGTTAGAGGCTGCTAACGAAAGATGAGATAGGACAGAAGAGGTTCTGACCATCGTCACTGCAATCGCCGCAGCTTGGAAACGATGTCCCTGCCGGCAAACATGCCAGTGATCAAGGCAGGGACCAGTCCCCTGCTTTGGCCGGCGCCGTCCCCTACGGCATAGCAATGAAGTAGGCTTGTTTCGAATGATTCGTTCACGGCGATCTTTGTGGAATAGAACTTCGGCTCCGGGAAGTAGAGCAGGGTCTGTGGGCTGGGCTCGCTTTGCGTCCCCGCTATTCCCGGGAAGAAGCTTTCCAGCTTAAAGAGTGATTCCTTCAGGTTCAGGGCGATCCTATAGGAGGCGGCGAGGCTGACGTCACCGGGCGTCACTTCGTATTCGACCTTGCCGCCTACGACCCTCTTGTAAAGGGTGGGCTTGGTCGGACATTCTTCAATTCGCGAAAAGGTGCTCCTGCGGCCCTTGACGAAGTCGCTCCACCTTTGGATGATGGGTTTGTCGTCTCCGATGACTGTGGCCAGCATGGACATCACCTTTCCATATTTCCCTGTATCCACCACAGGCTCCGTCAGGTTCACCCTCGAAAGGAGGGCGAAATTGGTGTTTGACGACTTGGGCCCCTTGGAGAAACTATGGCCGTTGACCCCTGTCAGGAAGGAACCGTTGAATTCCTGAGGCTCGGAGACCACAAAGCCGTCAGGACAAACGCAGAACGTCCTCACTTCGTCTTGATAGGTGTCGGTCGTGATGTATATCTTGGGTTCGTAGTAGAGTTTCGTTAGGCGTTCCATAACGGGTGAAGGCGTCTCCACCCTGACACCGATATCGATGTATCCGAATTCGTTCTTGATGCCGAGGCTGTCGGCAGTGGCCTTGAGCCATCGCGAGCCCGTCCTGCCGACGGCGAAGACCACGAAGTCGCTTGTGAATGCCGTTCCGTCAGCAAGCACCGTCCGGAATTCGCCGCCTTCCGACGAGACCGCTTTTACTTCGGCTTCGTAGTGGAAAGCGATTCCTCTGGCCTTGAGATCGTCCGTCATCCTCTTGACGAAGCCGGGGAGCGCGTCCGTTCCGGCGTGGACCACCTTCCTCGCTGGCGCCAGCAGGACGCCAGTCCCCGCGTCCTTGGCGACGTCTCCCACGCTGAGGTTACGACCTTCGCCCGCACAGTCGATGCCATACTTGGTGAAGAGGCGTTCGGCCTCGGCCAGACCCTCCTCTTTGAGGGCCTTCGATAGGTTCTTCGTGTTCCAGCCGATGGTCAGGTCGAAGTTCAGCTTTCCGTCAGAGAAGGCGCCAGAGCCACCTTCTCCACAGGTGATGTTCATCCTGTCCTCGATCCCGCAGGCCCGCTCCTCCTGCCTCCTGTCGATCTCCTTTCCTCTCTCCAAAATGACGACATCGCGCGCTCCGCTGTATGCCAAAGAGTAAGCGGCCCCCAAACCGGCTGGGCCGGCGCCTATGATGACAACCTTGGCGGCTCTCAAGCATCCGCGTTTCCCCAAGGGGCGATAAAAGCTTTAATCGCCATTGGCCCCCTTCCTCGGTGCAGTTTACGAGTCTGATGCCCCGTTCCAGCTTAGCCCTTCTGGAAGGAAGGACAGGGCTAGTTATGGGATTGGACCCGCTATCGCGTTCACGTTTAAATAACTAACGAGAGACGGCTTTGAGAGAAACGCGCATTTGCAGCCCACGAAAAGCAGGAAATGGACCGCCGGTTTAATTCTTACTGCTAGGCTGACCTACAGCCTCCAATGGTTCGTCCTTTCACCCGCGCTGGCGCAGGTGGCTTTTGAAGGCAGCGTCCCCACCAGCCTATTGGGCCTTGTGACGGTGGCTTTCTTCGCCGCAGCGGGAGTGGCGCAGGTCCCCTCCATATATGTGGTTAGAAAGATCGGTGCGAAGAAGACCTACATTCTCGGCCTGCTCCTGCTGGCTGGAGGCAACATGCTTCTCCCCATCAACGCGTCCACCCCTTCGCTCTTCGGCACGAGGATGCTATCAGGGGTGGGGGCGGCGATGTTCTTCGCTTCAGCTGGAGGAGTCCTTTCAAGGCTGTATCCCACGAAGCCAGGCCTAGTCATGGGGCTGTACAACGTGGCCTTCGCCCTAGGAGGAGGGCTGGGGCTGGCGTGGGGAGTCCTGCATCAGCTCTTGGGATGGCGTTTGGCCATGGAGCTGGGTGGGCTCACGGCGATAGTGCTGGCCTTGATCAACTTGGTGGCGGTGGAAGAACAGGATGTGAGAGAGCCCAGGACAATCGGGCTCCCCAACATATTGAAGAACAAGGCCGTCGCAGCGGCGGGGCTATCGTATGTGGGCGTCTGGGGCACCTACTTCGCAGTAGGGCAGCTCCTTCCGGCCTACGAACAGATAGCATTGGGCGAATCTGTGTCATTGTCGGGTCTCACTTCGTCACTCCTCTTATTCCCAAGCATAGCCGGCGGACTATTGAGCTTCTTGTATGACAGGGCTCGAAGCAAGAGGTTGCTTCTTGCGGCGGTGGCGGTGCCGGCGGTAGTGCCGGCGGTGGCCATCTCGGCAGGGAGGATCGACGTGATCGTAGTGGCGTTGATCGTGTTGGGGTTCTTCAATGAAATGAGCATGTCAATGATATACGCGTATGTGGTGGGGCTACCAGGAAGCGAGCCCACAGCAACGCTTGCTCTTGTCAATACCTTCCATATGCTTATCGGAATGTGGTTGGCGCCGATGGTGTCTCTGGCGTCCACCGTCTCTTGGTCGTTGGGATGGATATTGGTCGGGACGCTTCCCCTCATGCCCCTAGTGCTCTTGCTAATAGTCAAGCCCAAGGCGTCAGATTCGCAAAGTCATCTATCGTCAGGCTTCGAGGCCGGTGGAGCTCGGAAGTCGGTCCACTGATTCGCCCAAGCCACCTTACGACTGTAGTCAGCTCTTGCCTCGTCCTATCGATCGATACAGCTCCGGGGACTGTGAGCCCGCCTGCGCTGGAACTGAATGCACTCAAAACGCCCTTTGGCGTCATATGATGTCAGGTCGGACGCTAAGGGTCGCCGGTTTTCTTTCCGTCTTAAGCCGGAAAGACGGAATTCAAGGAAGCTGGCCGGGCTTGGAAGGCCATCGCTCCGGATTTGACGTGTATCAGAGAACACACACTTGGAGAAACGGTACAGCGGCGGGACGCTATAACGAAGCGTAGAGAAACAGGTGGGCTGAACGCCATTATCGATTTAAAAGAGGGATTCATGATGCTCAGCCAAAGTCAGATTGAAAGATGGTCGACTGTGATGCGGCCATACGCTGGCTGCTTCGATCGGACGACCCGTCGGTGCGGTTCCTGACGCTCACGGAGATACTAGGTCGTTCCCAAGTCGAGGAGGATGTCGAGGCCGCCCGGAGGCAGATACCCGTCGGCCCCAGGGTCCGCGTCCTGCTTATGGGGCAGCAGAGTGACTGCGGATTCGGGGTCCATCCTTACCAAAAGTGGACTGGAGCTCGTTGGCGATTGGTCTCTCTAGTCGAGCTGGCGATACCGCCTGGGCACCAAGGGGCGATCAGGGCTACCCATCGCGTGCTGGACTGGCTGACTGGCGATTCAAATCGAAGCGGAATCAAGACCGTCAGGGGCCTTACCCGGCGATGTGCGTCGCAGGAAGGGAAGGCCCTAGGCGTCTGTGGCTACCTTGGGATCGCCCGAGATCCTCGTGTTATGGAGCTGGCAGACTCGTTAGTCAAATGGCAGTGGCCCGACGGCGGATGGAACTGCAATAAGAGGCCCGAGGCGCACCACTCCTCCTTCGCCGAGAGCCTGTCCACCCTTTGAGGCCTGACGTGGTACGAGCGAGCCACCGGCGACGGGAGAGCCTCGGAGGCCATCGCGAAGGCATCGGGGTTCTTCTTGGAGCATCGCCTGTTCCGTTCCCATACCACCGGAGAGATCGTCGACCCTGACTGGCTTAAGCTTCACTACCCGTGCTACTGGCACTACGACATCCTTCAAGCCCTGCGAGTCCTATCCCTTGCCGGTCGCCTTGGCGATTCGAGGGTAGAGGAGGCGTTGGATCTAATCGAGTCAAAACAGAGGCCTGACGGGCTGTGGTGTGCGGAAGGCTACTACTGGCGGATGGCGTCGAAGGGGAGGCTTCGGTCGGGGAGGGCCCCGGGGTCAAACGTGGAAGTCGTAGACCGGGGGAGGGAAGGGCCAAATCTGATGATCACCTTGAACGCGGTCAGGGTTCTGAAGGCCGCCGGAAGAACGGACTAGGTCTGCGCGAGGCCTCCGCCAAGAAGTAACGAAGCATCATTGATGCGGGGGGTGGGATTCGAACCCACGAACTCCTGCGAGATCGGGTCCTAAGCCCGACGCCTTTGGCCAGGCTGGGCGACCCCCGCTTGCATTTCAAGTCCTCTGAATTGGTTATTTAAGCAGTCGTTCGTTCTGAACTCGTTTGCCTTTATCTTTATAATCGACAGCACGCGGCGCCTACCCAGAGGTAGATATGCAGGCCGTTCCCGGCAAGGGACCGCGCAGGATCATAATGGCCGTCGACATGGACTACTTCTACGCTCAGTGTGAGGAGGTCAGGAATCCCGCCCTGAAAGCCAAACCTGTTGTGGTCTGCATGTTCTCCGGGAGGACCGAAGACAGCGGGGCGGTGGCGACCAGCAACTACGTTGCAAGGGGCTACGGGGTGAAGTCAGGCATCCCCATATTCAGGGCCAAGGAGATCCTCAAAGGTGTTGACGCCGCCTTCCTCCCCGCTGACTTCCCTTATTACGAATCCGCTTCCGCCAGGATTATGGGCATCTTGAAGGGCCATGCCGACAGGTTGGCCCAAGAAAGCGTAGACGAGGCTTACCTCGATATATCGAAGAGGGCTGATGGAGACTACATCAAAGCGGAGGAGCTGGCTAAGGCAGTCAAGAGCGAAATCCTGAGAAGAGAAGGCTTCACGTGCAGTGTAGGGATAGGGCCCAACAAGCTCACGGCGAAGATGGCCAGCGACAAGTGCAAGCCCAACGGGCTGCTCGTGGTCAAGGAAGGGGAGTTCCTGAGCAACTTCGGCTCACTTCCTGTCGACAGGCTTTACGGCGTCGGCAAGAAGACGGCGACCAAGCTGGAGGAAATGGGTGCAAGGACGATAGAGGAGCTGTCCAGGCTGCCGTCCCATCAGCTTCAGGCGCAGTTCGGGAAGCGCCTTGGCCTGTACTTCTACTTGGCTTCGAAGGGCGAAGATGACGAACCGCTGACCGACTGGGAAAGGGAGCAAGTGGGTCGAATGATGACGTTGAAGGAGGATACGAGAGACATGAAGACGATAGAGGAGGCCCTGAAGAAGATGGCCGAGGAGATTTCGGCAGAGCTGGACTCCTCGAAATTCAGCTACAAGGCCGTGGGGATAGTGGTCGTTGACACGCTCCTTAAACAGCGCAGCCGCAGCCGTTCCTTGAAAGCCGAAGAGAGAGGGGCCGATCCCATCGCAAGGATAGGGGCCGAACTAGTGGAGGAGCTGCTGGAGGACGAGCCGGACATGCTGATCAGAAGGCTG
>Ga0315268_10007686_pt1 | contig 11328 bp, 13 predicted proteins | sample C1_top_MG_FD_204535 | JGI IMG/M metagenome (GOLD analysis project Ga0315268, IMG submission 204535) | Sediment microbial communities from Yellowstone Lake, YNP, Wyoming, USA - C1_top | ecosystem: Environmental > Aquatic > Freshwater > Lake > Sediment | place: USA: Wyoming | collected 2017-08-01 | reverse complement strand
ACTTTTTGGGCACCACCAGACGCAAAGGTCCACCGTGCTCAGCCGAGAGCGGCTTGTCATCCAGCCTGTACGCAAATAACACGTCTAGGTCAAGCAATTCCTTGAGAGGCAAGCTAGTCGTGTACTCGTCTTCGCAGGCAATCGTCACGTACTGAGCCTTATTTAACGGCTTGACCAAATCACAAATAGCCTTGAACAGAACACCCTCCCACTTATTATTCAGCCTGCTCCAGCCCGTCACACAGTGAAAATCACTCACACTCAAGGTTTGGGGAAGTCTCAAAAACTCCTCATAAGAAAGCCTCACAGGACTCTGCACCAAGCCCTCAACTCGGAAATCCCACGTTTTCGGGTCGAACCTTGGAACGCCTCCATAATGCAGAACAGGAAACTGCGAAGTGACCCTCTGATTCGGCGGAACCCTCGATTTATCTTCAATCATTGCCAATCCTCGCCTTAAGACAAACTTCTTTCGCTCAATTATCTATTTTGCTCTGAAGGCTAAGCCTGTCCATTCTGCGCACAAAAATGTTTATTCAGCGAATGCTGTCATAATATAAAGTCGCTCAACCTCAAACGGTACTGTCTTCCATGGGAGAGTGGACCAGATTAACAGCATGATTAGCCACATCGGATATGTCAACAGGATCAGAGATAACATTCTCAAAATCAACCGAAAAGAACTACTGCTCCTGTATGAAAGTCTCAAGGCGGCAGACTGCGTCGTCTGCGGAGGCTCTGGCAGGTCTCTTTATTCTCTGAACGCAGCCATGAGCCAAATGGCCATAAGCCAAATCGGTTGGAGAAACAAAGTAGTGCTGACTCCAGATGACCCAGGTTTTCCAGGAAAGGACATGTATGACGCCGCTTCGGAGCTCGAGAGAAGATACAAAAAGCCTCTATTTTTGATAAATTCTGGCAGTGGCTTTTCTGATGATCCGTTGGCGATGACGCAGGATTTGACGAGATACATCGAAGCCAAGAAGATGTCCAAGTTTTCCATGGGACTCATAACTTCCAATGTGAATTCGCCGTTGGCTCAAGTAGTTCGTGAACACGGGCACGTTGTTGAGTTGAAGGGACGAGGCAAATCAAAGCCTTCGATGGAGTATACTGAAACAGGCATCATGGGTGACATGTTCGAACTCGGTAGTCTGCTTTTGCTATGTATGATGGTTGAAGCCATATTCCGAAACTTGCGAGTTGACGACGTAGTCAAACTCTGCGAAGAGGAGTTGATAAACTTAGGTTCAATCATCGACTCGAACGTGGAATCAGAAACCTACACACAGCTGATTGAAGCGCTTGAGAGAAGAAGTAACGTGTTTCTGGGAGGAAAAGGAACAGCAAACGAAATCGTAAAAATGACGGGTGTGAGGCTTTTCCACATTAAGGGTTTTCTAGGAGACAACGTTTACATCGCCAGAGGTGTGAACACTCCACATCCGAGAGCCAGAGACCTCGAGATTTTGGTGTCGTTTTCTGGAGAAACCAAACCAGTTATTTCTTGGTGCAATACGTTCAGAAAATACAACGGAACCGTCTTGGCTGTCACGAGCGCAAAGAAATCGACGCTAGCCGAAAAATCGGATTTGCAGATAACTCTAGAAGAAGAGGTTAAGCCGAGTCAGCCTCGAAGGTTTTACATGAGAGCCGCGTATGTCCTAAGCCCTTTGCCAGTCAAGCTGGCTGAAAGACTAAGTCAGAAGGGCTTGAACCTGCCTGAATACATCGTTAGCTGGTATCACTCGGTCACCGAATAGACGATAATCGTGAAAAACGCAGTTTATATACACGTTTAGGCTATACTATCGACTTCTCAAATTCAACATGGAGAGAGCAGAATTTGACTGGAAAACCCATCGTCTCGATAATCTCGGCGGGAATGTCGAAATTCGGAAAAAGAGACGGACTGTACGGCAGAGAACTCTTTACAGAAGCGGCAACCGAAGCCTACGAACGCTGCCCCAACCTAGATCCAAAGAAGGACATTAAAGCACTCTACGTGGGCATGATGGGCGAATCCTACGAACACCAAGGACACGCAGGACCAACAATCGCCGACTGGATAGGCTTAACACCCACACAGGCTTTCAGAATGGAGGGCGCATGCGGCTCTTCAGCCACGGCTATTCGCAGCGGTATATTCGCCGTTTTGTCAGGCATGGCAGACATCGTCATGGTGGGCGGCGTGGAAAAAATGACGCACCGCGCAACAGCAGACGTCACCGAATACCTAGCCATGGCATCGGATTACTTCTTTGAACAGTGGAACGGCTTGACGTTTCCAGGATTATTCGCCATGGTAGCTACAGCGCACATGCACAAGTATGGCACCACTGAAGCGCAGATGGGCATGGTGGCCGTGAAGAACCATTGTTATGGCGCTATGAATCCGAAGGCGCACATGCAGAAGGAAATCACTTTGGAGCAGGCTTTGTCGTCGCGTTATGTGGCTTGGCCGCTGAAGCTCTATGACTGTTCACTCATTACCGATGGCGCCAGCTGCATCATATTAGCCAAACCAGAAATTGCCAAGAAATACACGGACACTCCAGTGCACATAATCGGCTCGGGACAAGCAAGCGACACGATAGGGCTCTTTGAAAGAGATAACCTCACAACTTTGAACGCGGGCAAGATAGCAGCACAGGAAGCCTACAAAATGGCAGGCGTCAAACCGTTAGACATCAACACGGCAGAAGTGCACGACTGCTTCACCATAGCCGAAATAGTGGCTTACGAAGACCTTGGCTTCTGTGGACCCGGCGAGGGCGGCAAATTCATAGAAGAAGGCCAGAGCAAAATCGGAGGCAAAGTGGCGGTGTGTACCAGCGGCGGCTTAAAGTCGAAGGGGCATCCTGTGGGCGCGACTGGCACGGCACAGGCGTATGAAGTTTATCTGCAGTTGACGGGGCAGGCGGGAAAGAGACAAGTTGCAGGTGCAGAGTATGGCTTGACACATAATATCGGAGGCTTGGGTGGCACAGGCGTGGTTAATATTTACAGGAGAGGTTAGAAAAATGACTGAAGAAATTTCATTTACCACGGAAAGTTTCTACAAGTTTGTGAGAGAAAAGAAACTCATGGGCGCTCAATGCAACAAGTGTGGACAGATAACTCTTCCACCCAGACCAATGTGTCCAAAGTGTTTGTCTAAGGACTTGAAATGGAAAGAAAGCCCTCTGAAGGGCAAACTGCTTACATACACAGTAATCCACGTGAGTCCGCAACAGTTCCAATCCATGGCACCATACGCAGTCGGCATAGTAGAACTCGAAAATGGCGCACATTTGCCAGGAATGATAAAAGGCACACCCACAGATCAAATCAAAGTAGGCATGAACCTAACACTCATCTTTGAAGACATGCCAGCCACCACAACCAACGCATGGCCACAATGGCCAAGATACCATTTCAAACCCTAAATTCCACTGTCCTTTCTTTTCCATTGAATAGTAACAACTTTTATCTTAAAACATGCTGAAACTGTAGCTAGATGACGGTAAAATGAGGCGCTACTTTTTTCCTGAAGGCATGCGCTACACCACTTTAGCCGAGCGGCAAGTCTTTTATCAAAAAGAATTCGACTTAAAATATGTTAATGAATGGCTGAAACCCCTCGCGGCGCATCGTATAGTCTTTGCCGTGATTATGGGTCGGCATACACGCATTTTTCGCCCAGAATACGCCGAGGATGCAAGCACTACTATTCTAATTGAAAATTACCAGAAACTGAAAGATGTCAGAAGAGAAATTCTGGAATTTTTGCCCGAATCCGTTTATTACGACAGAAACCTTTACGACACAAAAGGAAAAGTTACGGGACAAGAATTGGCTTTCGATCTCGACCCAGAAAACCTTACATGCCCAATCCACGGCACGCTAGAAGACAAAATGAAGAGACGCCAGGGGTTGAGTTTTTGCGAAATCGAGCTCAAAATGGTCACCGAAGAGACTGTTAAGCTTTACGAACGACTGCAGCAGTTGTTTTCTGAAGTGAGGGTTGTTTATTCTGGTCGTGGCTTTCACATGCACGTTTTCGACAAAGCATGTTTCAACTGGAGCAGACGCAAAAGAAGCGACCTCGCACACAAGCTGAAGAAGGAAGGCTTCCTCATCGACGAATGGGTCACAACAGGCGGCATGCGACTAATACGCCTGCCTTACAGTCTGCATGGGATGGTTTCCAGAACAGTTTTGCCTCTAGGTGAGGTCGAGTTGCCGAGTTTTAACCCTATCACAGATAAGCGGTGCATACCAAGGTTTCTGAGGCGCTGAAGGGTTACTTTTTCTTTTTGACTTCTTCGGCTTTTTTCTCTTTCTTCTTGGAGTAATAGTATTTCTTCTTCTTTTCAGCGGCCATTCTTGACAAACCCTGTTTCCCTTTTTCTGTAGAGTTAGAGATAAAAGAATTGCGTTCTAAAGTATCTTCATTTTTATTCAGAATCTGAATCAAAAATACCAAAAATAACTATACAAACTTCATAAATCACTTATATATTCAGCACAAATTTATTTTTCAAAACAAAATTGAAGGAAAAAATCATGGCGATTGAATACAAAAGACAATCCAGCAAAACCATTCAGTTAATCATGCTCCTAAGCTTGCTGATTGGACTTGCTGTTGGGATAGTCGTTGGTGTTGAGCTTTACCAGACAGTTTCGAATAGAATAGGCTATTGGAAAGGAACGGTAGAAGCCACCAGAATTATCGTGCTTGCACTCAAGCATCAAATTCAGAGCAGTGACAGAATCAAGACAACCATCGAACTGGGTAATACAGGAGAATCAACCATCTCCATCAATTGTACCTTGTACTACAAAGCCGCAAACAGTCAAGACCTCGCCACGTACTCCTTTAACGCCACCATAGGTGGTGGACAGGCACAATCAAGAGTATTCGTGGTGCAGCCGGTTAACATTACACGCTGGATTGGGACGGATACAAGCATTTATGAGTATTAGCTCTGATCTTCGTTTCGTTCATGACGTTATGAGATATACTGCGAGCATAACAACCCCCGCAATGAGCAAGACTGTTGCAGCCTTTGGGAAGCCTTTGGGTTTCCATTTGTCTTTCTTGTAGACCTCAGAGACTGAGTAATCTGTCCCGTAAACTGCGTCCACTGTCGCTCTTAACCTGGCTTCTTTCAAAGAGCCGGGACTTATTCCTCCACGTCCAAGGGCGAATAGTATGCCCACAATGATGCAGAAGATTCCTTCGAAAAGAAACCAATCATACACCCTGAAACCTGCGCGGGAGGGAAGAATGAAGAAATTGATGATGCTGAAGAATGCAACTACTGTCAGAACCCCCAGAAGCAGCAGGAGAATCTGGCGTATGAGGATTTTGTTTGGCACAATTCATTGTTGGTGCAATGTTGGGTATAAGTGTATGTGCTGCTTAAGCTGGGCCGAGTGCTCTGCATGTTTATGAGTTTGAGTTTTTTTGGTTGAGTTGGGTTACGAGTGTGGGCAAATCCGTGAGCGATGTTATCAGGTAAGTGGCTCCCGCTTTCGTCAATGCTTGAGGTGAAGCCACGCCTGTGGGTATGCCTATGCCTATGGCTTTGAGTTCTTGGGCGCTTTTCATATCTGAGATGCCGTCGCCTATTACTAGGGTTTCTTGGGGTTTTGCGTTCAGCATCTTTAAAACTGTGGTTAGGTGTTCTGGTGCGGGTTTTACTACTTCGACGCAGTCGCGTGTGGCTACGGCTTTGAAGAATCTCTCGAGTTGAAGTTGTTTGAGCATATAATCAGTGGCTGTGGTGCAGTTTATGGTGAAGAGTCCGAGTTTGAGTTTCATTTTTTTCAGCATTTTCAGTGTCTCGCTCGCGCCTGGCAGGAGTTCGGTGGTTCTTGCGGCTTCGAGTTCGTGACGTTCTGCGAGTTTGAAGATGGTTTCTTTTATTTTGGCTGTTTCGGTTGGTTTTTTGCCGTTGTTTTTCATGTATAACTGTGCTTTTTGGAGCATGTCGAATATGCTTTCGTCGAGTGAGAATATGGATGCTGGGAAGCCTTCTTTTATGAGGATTTGTTTGGTTTCGGCGCGTACGGTTTTGTAGTCGAGGTTGAATTTGACGAGTGTTCCGTCGAGGTCGAAGATTACTGCTTGTATGGTCACTTGTTGTGTCGCCTTTCTTTGTTTTGTTGTGCTGGCGTGTATGCTGAGGAGTGCGAGAGATATAGTTTTTGGTTTTTGTGTTTAACCTTCCACCACGAAGCGGTATGCGTAGTATTTGCCCGCCGTTGGGCTGTTGCGTTGGATTCTCACGATGTCGCCGGGTTTTGCGCCCACTGCTTTCACTGCTGGGTCTGAAACGCGTATGTATGGGAGTTGATATGTGCGGACTTTGAATTTTTGGAGGAGTTCTTGTTTTTCTTTGTCTGGTAAGATTTCGTGTTTGGGTACCATGGCGTGTTCGAACAGGTTGAACGCTGGGAACATTCGGGGTATGAGTTCTATGTGGTTTTTCTTGGCGTTTTGTTTGGCGGCTTGTGTATATCTTCCGCTGGTGATTATTATGCCTCTTACGATTTCTTCGTCTTTCATTATTTTTGCGAGTTTGTTTACGTATTGTATGCCTATCGTGCCTTGGCCTGGAACGCAGTAAAACATTATAGTGCCTGTTTTTGCTTTGGCGAGGTATGTGGTTGTGCCGTCTTCGTTTCTTTTTCTTTTTTCTTCTTTGTAGCCTCTTAAGTGTATGAGTACTTCGGCTTTTTTTTCTTCGATTGTGGTTTCTTGTTTTTTGGGCAAAATTGTGTGCCTCGTGTTATTATGATGCCTTTTTACTGAAAATCTCACAGTTAGCCCTTAAACTTTGCGCTTGTGAGAGGCTTTCGACACTGCTCTGTGCTTATCTAGACCCGGTTCACTATATGATACTATTAGGATCCAAATATGCTGCAAATATGAGGAGTGAACCTGTGGTTGAAGGTGCTGTTTGTGTGTTCTGGGAATAGTTACCGCAGTCCTGTCGCTGAGGCACTATTGCGCAAATACGCTGCTAAGGCTGTTGAGGTGGATTCTGCGGGCACGTCGCCGATAAACTATATTTCTACTCATGCCAAGCAGTTTTTGGAGAAGGAGAATGCCTTGCAATTTTTGAAGAAAAGTCCAGAAGGCTTGGATTCTAAGCGGCTAAGCGATTATGACTTAATCATTGCCATGGAGTTGCAGCATAAGTTTAGCGTTTTACTTCAGTGTCCCGAGTGTGCGGATAGGGTGGAAGTGTGGAACATCGACGACCCGTACGACACAACCATGGAATACGAACAACAAATATACCAACAAATAAAAACAAAAATAAAAGAACTGGCCGGACGCCTTACGAATTCTCGCTAATCGATTAATGGCGAGAGTGTTAGACCATTAACACTCAAGCTCTGTCTAAAGGAGAAGGAAGCTTGGTGGTTCTCGAAATTCATCCTTTTCTAGGTGTGAAAAGTGCGAAAGAGCGTGTGTGCACACAACAGAGATTTGGGTCCAAAAGCATGGAGTGAGAATGAGGGAATGGAGAGAAACGCGACATTATCCGAGCTTATCTGCGATTGATCTATGCGGTCTTTATCATCTTTTTCATGTCTTCCTTGCCATGCTTCAGCATCTCAGGATGATGGTTCTTTGCATGAAGCATCATATGATCTACCACATCGTTCTCTCCCCAAGGCGACTTCACAGTCCATCCGCACTCGGGACAAGTTGTAATCTTCATCTTACCTTTACTCATACGGTCACCTCCAAACTTGAGTGATTTATAACCGATAGCTCGCTTACAACGCATGAGCTACTTCTTTTGAATTCCTATCTTCTTCGCCCAGGCAACAGCTTCCGAGAACTTCAGCACTGGAGTTATAGTTACGTCTCCAACAAGCCTTAATGGCTCAACGGCGTTGTTAAGAGCTGTGTTATCGTCTGTTTCGAGAACAAAATAGTAAACATGACCAGGCGCATCCAGGTATCCTGCTATTTCCTTTACTCCAGATTTCTTCATGCTCTTCTCGATTTTTGCGGTGAATTCTTTATCGGGTCGTACAACCCCTCCAGGACACAACTCCGCTGTATGCCTAGCAACAACCATAAACAGCAAACCAATCACCTCCTAGGTATCCTACCATTCGTTTCTTGACCTTTTTCCAATTTTTGGAGAATCGAAGTCAGTCTATTACTGCATGCTTCAGCCAGTTACTGCACAACTAGTTTGGAACTGAACTTGACCGCCCTCAGCGAGTCTCTTACTGGCGAAAAGTCTTCTGACATCTTCGCTAACTTCTCAAGCTGGTCTCTGGGCGCCTTACTTTTTACGTAATATGTGGCACGAATTTCTTGGAAGCCAGGTCGCACTTTTCCAGGTTCAGGCAACATGAGCATTCCTTGCAAGTCTATATCTCCCTCTAAATTAAGAGTGAGGGATTCTATTGGGATTCCCATGTAAGCTCCATACATTGCGAACCCGTTAGATATGCAGTGTCCAAGAGCGGCTAAAAGCACTTCCACCGAAGCAGCTCCTTTATTAGTGCCTAGAAGTTCAGGCGGATGGTCTCCAGCAATAACAAATGGGCTTTTTCTACTAGTCGTATTCATCATTCCTCCTAGTTGAAAGTCCTTTATCAACGCCTCATTATTGAAACCATTTCTCCACTCGGTTTTGGCGTAAAGTTTACCCTGTGCCATCTGAGGTTGCTTCTTGACCGCGTCAACCATTCCTTGAATTTGTCCCGTATCCACTCCGTTAACAGTTTTCTGAGCCGATTTCATTTCTTAAACAGTCACCCCCTTGTTTTTTTCAAATGAGACATTGTAGACGCTGAAACCTTTTAAATTCGTGTGACTGTGTCACAACAGTCACAAACTTTAATTGTAAAACACAGTCAAAATCTATCTTTACACAAAAATCTCGTTCCTTTCAACGATACATCGAACTGGCAAAGAAGGCAGGAGAACAAATCAGCAAAAAAGGCGACAGAGACTACTTCTTAAGCGAACTCAAAACAGTGCCAGGCTACGATAAGAGATTTTTGGCAACACTTTCAGCGCCCCCTTAGAGTTTTCGTGCTTTGGTAAGTAGGAGTATTCATCTATGACGTTTGCTTCATGCAGAAAACTACCTAGACTAGAGAGCGTGTGTGCACACACAAAAATGCGCCTAGATTTCCGCAATTAAGGCTAGAACTCTTTTCTCTATCTCGTCTCGTATCTCCCGAACCTTCTCTATGGGTTTACCCTTCGGGTCTTCTAAGCCCCAATCAATCACGTTCTTAAGAAGGGGCGCTGGACAAAACTTCTCGACACTGCAGCCCATCGTTATGACCTTGTCAGCGTCTTCAACCATCCTCGTGGTCAAAAGCTTAGGCTTGTTCATTAAAATGTCGATGCCTTTTTCCTTCATAACCTCGACCACCAAGGGATTAACTCTATCTGCCAACATCACACCAGCGCTGGAAGCGACAAGTTTCCCCTTTCCATAATAATTCGCAAACGCCTCCGCCATCTGACTTCTACCAGCGTTTTCAACGCAAACAAAAAGAACCCTCTTCAACTCATATCCTCCTGACCCAATTTCACCCTGTTTTTTCTTCTTTCCTGTAAAGTGGTTTTGGCTTTGTTAGCAACAGTGAAGCGGAATTGATTACTACTGAGATGCACCCTGCTTCAGCGAGAATAACCGCTAGAACTGGATTCAAAACGCCAAAGGCAGCTAGACTCAATGCAACTATGTTCCAGACAAAGGCATACGCTATGTTTCCCTTCATTCTATTAAACGCCTTCCGACTCAAACTAATCGCATACTCCACCTTCGTCAAGTCATCTCCAAGCAAAGCCACATCAGCCGTCTCAACTGCCACATCGCTTCCGGCTGCACCCATCGCAAACCCGACGTCTGCATTAGCCAATGCGGGAGCATCATTCACACCATCGCCAACCATCGCAACAACATTGGTTTTTTTCAAGTCTCCAATGACCACAACTTTCTGTTCAGGTAAAAGCTCGGCATGGTACTCATCAACCCCGATTTGTTCAGCGATAGATTTGGCAGTGAGCATGTTGTCGCCAGTTAACATGGCAGTTTTGACTCCTAAACGCTTAAGCCCGTGGATAGCTTCCAAAGAATTCTCCCTAACTATGTCGGCCACAACGACGACGCCAACAACATTTTTGTCAATTGCTACAGGAAGAGCAGTTTTCCCTTGACTCTCAACGCGGTTCATCAATTGGGTCGCTTCTTCCGAAATCTCCGTTTCCATCATCTTAGTTCCAATTAGGATATGCTTGTTTCCGTAATGGGCATCCACGCCTTGTCCTGGAATGGTTTTGAAATCTGTAGGGTCAGGAATTTTGATGCTCAGCTCAGTTGCCTTAGCGATGATGGCTTTGGATAGTGGATGCTCTGAGAATTTCTCAGCAATTGCTGCGTACTTGATTATGCCCGCTTCAGAGTAATTACCAAAAACTTTTACCTCAACAACTTTTGGTTCGCCGACAGTTAGTGTTCCAGTTTTGTCGAAGGCGACGAGCTTAACATCTTTTAGCTTTTCGATGTGTGTGCCGCCCTTGATTATTATGCCGTTCATGCTGGCATTACCGATAGTACCGGCAACAGCGACGGGGACAGCTATTGAAAGAGCGCAAGGGCATGCGACTAAGAGAACAGTCACGGTTCTGCCCAGTGCTACATCAAAACCAAAAGTGAAGTAACTGACTGCAAAGACAGAAGAAGCTAAGACTGTCATGAGTGGCAAGAAATAAGTGGTGAACCGATCTGCAACGTTCTGTATTGGTGCTTTTTTCTCTTGAGCCTCTTCAACTAGTTGGATGAGATGAGCAAGTGTGGTGTCCTCGGCGATTTTTTCGACTTTAATTTCTAAAGCCCCATGCTCATTGAGTGTACCAGCAAATGTAAGATCCCCCACCGTTTTCTCTACTGGAATTGATTCACCCGTTATCGTTGCTTGATTAACTGTACTGTGCCCTGAAATCACTGTGCCGTCAACGGGTATCTTGTCGCCTGGTTTGACTAGGACGATTTCGCCTAACTTAACCTCATCTATGGGAACCTCGACTTCTATATCGTTTCGGCGTATACGGGCTGTGGTGGGGCTCATCTTTATGAGACCTTCAAGCGCACCCCTTGTTCTATGGATGATGTAGTCTTCAAGCGTCATACCTGCGAGTATTATGAACGCCACTATTGCTGATGCTGTGAGGTAACCAACTGCTTCTGCCGTACCAGTGGCTGATGCTTGAGGTAGTACGAGACCAGCTATGACGGAAATAAAGATGGCAATAGTTGCAAACAATTGGGCTGTAACATTCCCATGTCG
>Ga0315268_10007685_pt1 | contig 11329 bp, 11 predicted proteins | sample C1_top_MG_FD_204535 | JGI IMG/M metagenome (GOLD analysis project Ga0315268, IMG submission 204535) | Sediment microbial communities from Yellowstone Lake, YNP, Wyoming, USA - C1_top | ecosystem: Environmental > Aquatic > Freshwater > Lake > Sediment | place: USA: Wyoming | collected 2017-08-01 | reverse complement strand
GTATTTGTTGAGCTGGTAAAGCCCATTTGGGAGTCTTTCAAAGATTCTAGAATCCAAAGTCAGTGTATCGCCTTTCACTATCTCTTTGTCATAGTAGTATCCTTTTGGGAATTCTTTGACTGATGAAGTGGACCTATTGTATTTTTCTAACCATTGAAGCGTGTCTCTCAGCATTTTTGGAGTATATACATCAAAAATGAACAGTCCATTTCTGTTAAGATGCTCATCCGCTACTTTGAATGTTGATTTCCACTGGGCAAAGTCTTTCAGAAAATTGATTGCATCGTAGGCAGAGAATATGACATCGAATCTTTCATCAATCTTGAAGTTGTGCATGCTGGAAACAAAGAACTTGCCTCTTGGCATCCTTCTCTTGCAGATTTCAATGTAATCTCTTTCAATGTCCAAACCAAAGATAGTGTATCTCAATGGAAGATTGACCAAGACCTCTCCAATTCCACAACCTATTTCAAGTATCTTCTTTGCCTGCTTGTGGTATTCATTTATAGGTTTCAGGACATAGCGTGCCCTTTCTCTTGCTCCTTCCTTGCTTGTCAGGGACTCCCAGAAATAAACAAATGGTTTTGACGTTTTGCTTCTGTGGTCGTAGCTGCCCATGCCGAAACCTCTAACCCGTTTTTCTGTTGCATTCAACATTGCTTGTGGTTTGGCTATAACGTTTCCTCAACGTCGTGAAGGTTGGTTGGTGGATAAAACTTTACTCCAAACTAAACTAAGGATATTCTTTTTTCCAGAAGCCTCTTTAACAGGATAACACGAATACTAATGGGGAGCCAGTGCAGAATAGACGTAGGATTTTTGATAGACTCGAGTGCAAGGATTGCATCTACAAGGCAAGTCCCTACTGCTGGGGGCAATGCCCCTACAATATTTGGAAAAGAGAACAGTTCTAACGCGCGGTGACTTATGCGGCAATTGTTCATTGAAGATGAGCCTTAGACAAACAGAAAAAGATGGGAAACTTACGAGTATCGCACTTGATGCTCTAAAGCGCGGCACTTCCAAATTTCGATTCTTTTCATTTGTTCTTGCATTTCTTTCGCGTTTTGCATGTTTTCACCTCGAATTGTTTCTGAGCAGATATGCCAAAAGTAAAAGCGGAATGTTCCGGTTTCACGATTTTGTGGGCAAAAATCTTGCTTATTCAGGCAGAATGGGGAACGCGGCATATTAACCTGCTGGATTCAAAATCAGTATTGGGCGCATGCCAATGCTTGCTCCTCCCAAAACATCTGCTTTCCTTAAACCCTTCGACTTCCACACTGAACCTCCCATTGAAAACTTTATCGAAAGCCTCGTTCAATCCATGTATAGGGGGAATCTAGAGCCATCCAAAAGGCCCTCCATCTTAACATAGACAGCGGTTTCCGCACTAGAGGTTAAATACGATCCGGCATGATGAACTTTGAGGAGTACAACATGTTTGACGGACAACTGGTGGGCGTCTGCGGAATCTACTGCGGCGCCTGCATGATATACCGAGCGTATAAGGATCAAGATCAAGTGCTGATGAAACACATGGTAGATGAGGGCTTGCCTGCGGAAATGCCAGTCCACTGTGAAGGTTGCACCTCAAGCGACGTTTTCACTTCCTGCGTGGGGTGCGGCATCAGGAACTGCGCCAGAGAAAAAGGCATAAGCCTCTGTTCAGACTGCAAGGAACAGCCCTGCGAGAAGCTCACAGTGCTTACTGAAGAACAAGCAAAGAGGAATAACATGCCGCATCTTCGCCTTTGCCCAACAAACCTTGAGGCTTTGAAGCAAGCTGGTGTTGAAGAATGGCTGAAGCAGCAAGACGAGCGTTGGTCATGCAAAACCTGCGGCAAAAAACTCCATTGGTACAGCGAAACCTGCCCACAATGCGGAGCAAAATTCTACAACGCCGTCCAAGAAGCAGGTGACCTGAAGAAAACCCAACGCTAGCAATTCGCAAAGCATTGCCGCATTCAAGTGGTGTATGTTTCCCTCTCAAGAACTTGCGAGAGGCTTTTTCTGCCTGCGAAAAACTTAGGGGAATAAGATTCGTACTGACTATTTTTTCCACTAAAAGGATGTTGAAAACGGCAAACCGTAAAATACACGCAACCACATTCACTGATTCTCTAGAGGCGTCGAAAAATGGCTGGCAAGAAGAAGCTAACACGTGACGAAATAGTTCAAGCGCTCTCTGAAGCTCTGAAACTGTTTGATTACGTTCACGCTTTCTACGAGGGCGGTGCCGTAGCCTTCAACCGTGTCGACGATTGGTCCGACATAGACCTCTACATAATCGCAGACGAAACGAAAATCGAAGAAACATTCCAAGTCGTCGAGAAAACCCTCAAAACCCTAACCAAAATAAAACAGAAGTATGAACCCGGCTCGCTGCCGTGGCCAGGCGTCTCCCAAGCATTCTATAAACTGGAAGACGCAAGCGAATACCTTCTCATCGACCTTTGCGTCCTGACGATCAACGCGCCGGAAAAGTTCCTTCAACCGGAAATCCACGGCAAAGTAGCAATGTACTTCAACAAAAACAGAGAAATCAAACCCGAACCATTCGACAGAAAAGCCTACTTGAAAAAGCTAACTGAACGAGTGAAGCGGTTGCAGGCAAGGTTCAGCATGTTCAACATATTCGTTCAAAAAGAAATTAACCGCGGCAACACAGTTGAAGCTGTAGACCTCTACCACGCTGTCACGCTTGGCTCGCTCACTGAAGCACTGCGCATCAAACATAACCCCATCCATCACGACTTCAGAACTCGCTACGTTCACTACGAGCTTCCGAAGGAAACCGTCAAAAAACTCGAGCAACTTCACCTCGTAAGAAATATGGAAGACCTGCAAAAGAAATACAAAGAAGCGTCAGATTGGTTCCATAAAACAGCAAGCGAAATCACAGAAAAAGAACCCGAAAGGTTCCTGAGAAAGTCATGAAATGCCTGGCTGAATACCTTCTTCTCAGTCCTCCCTTCAACTATGTTAAACCTTAAAGGCAAGCACTCAGCTTATATGAAATAACAGCAAGCGTTCATGAAAACGGGTGATAATTAATGAAACTGAGCGAAATCAAAACAGAAGACGATGTAAGACGCGCCTTATCCGACAAAACAGAATTCGAAAAAGAAGTTCTAGTCGCCACATTCAAAATCCCACGCGGAAAAGTAAGCACCTACGGACGCATAGCCAAAAAAATAAGCAAACCACACGCATATCGCGCCGTCGCAAACGCCCTACACAAAAACCCGCTGCATCCAGTCGTGCCATGCCACCGCGTTGTCTGCTCCGACGGAAGATTCGGCGGACCCAAACAGAGAGCCGACGGCAGAAGAAAACTCTGCGAGCAAGAAGGCATACCCATAAAAAACAACGCAGTGAAAATCAGCAAAGAAATCCTATTCTAGCAGTTCGCCAGCACCGCTCATTTCAGTCTTAACCCCAGCTCCACCTGATCCGATTCCACGAAGCCTGCTTTCCTATAAATGTTGATCCCATCTTTCGAAGCATGAAGATGAAGATACTTCAAGCCCTTGGCTCTAGCCTCGTCAATGAGCTTCTTCAATAACTGAGTGCAAACACCTTTCCTTCTTGCCTCAGGGATCGTATACATGTTAAGAATGTAGCCTGCTCTCCCAGATTCCGTTCCACCGTACCTTGCGGGAAACTCCCACAAAACCATCCCGCTTGTTCCAATCACTCTGCCATCGCACTCAGCTAACCAAGCCACAAAATCACCTGCAGACAGCGCCTTAACAAAATACTTTCGCAGAGACCTTCTAACCGCATCAGTTTCAACATCATCCGGGTGATCGTAGAGCTCGTTTAGAAAACGCACCCGATAATCTACTAAAACCTCAATGTCAGCCACGGTGGCCCGACGATACTCTATTTTTTCGCTTTCAACCTTCATATTACTCCTCTCACTTGACGAAAACTTCTCCCAGGTTTAATTAAGCACCATTTTAGCTTTTGTTGTTAACTGTTTCTTAACAGCGACCGAGCAGCGAAGCAATTATCTCTTCGATCTTTTTCATCTGCTCCTGCTTACCCTGCGTACTGTCATCAAGCAAGCCCAGCACTCGCTTGCCATCCTCGTAGTAATCAAGCGCCTCTCGCAACATTCCCTTATCCTTCAACTTTCCTCCAATGTTCGTTAAGTTCATGAAATGAATGATTTTTCCTCTCTTATCAAGAGTGGCTACGTCAACGTTTTTCGCGTGAAAGTTCTTCATGTACTCCAAATTTCGTCTGATTAAAGCGTCATCCATCATCATTTCATCGTGTCCAGACAGAAAGATCCTTGCGTGCCGTTTTAGGTACCCTTCCAACGCGGCCACATAATCTGCACAATCCGGTTCATTAACATAAGGCAACGGCGACTCAACATTGTCCCCAACGAAAAGCACTTTGTCTAAATGATCAAAACATGAAGCCGAATCCACGGTGTGCCCAGGCGAATAATAAAACTCTACCTGCTCTTCAGCGAAAAAGACCCTGTCAGTGAAAACAAGGTTCGGCGGAACCAACTCGACCTCTCCCTGTTTCTGGCTCTGAAACTCCTCAAAAAGCTGCTTTCCCTCTTTTTCTATCCTTTGTCTGCACAGTTCGTGTCCGAGAATGATGGAAGACCTGAAACATCCGTTTCCCCAATAATGATCATAGTCCGCATGCGAGATGAAAATCACAAGAGGTTTGGAACTCAATCCGTTCTCGTCTAGATACCGTTTAATAGTTTTCATCGGTTCAGACCCGAGAAAAGTGTCACAAATGAAAATGCAACTCTTGCCTTTAATCAGGAAAACATTAGTCTTGAACGGCGCTTCGAAAGTGAAAAGAATGCTTCTCGTGCCGATTTTCTGAATTCTCGCCTCGCTCACTTTCGCAACCTTCTACGTGGATGCTTACACGCAAGCGCATCAGAAAAGCTTTGACTCATCTTTGATGGGCTAGCGTTTGTGAGTGGCTTTGTCAAACTCCATATTCCATCTCTACTGGCTATTCATGCAAAAACGGTTCTGTCACCTAAATGGATTAATACGGCTTCCCTCAAGCTTAGCCTATTTATAGAGGGGGTTTAGAAGCTGCCGAGTAAGCCCGTCAAGATAACTGACACAACGTTCCGCGACGCGCATCAATCGCTCATGGCCACGCGCATGAGCACCGAAACCATGCTCAAAATAGCCGAGAAAATCGACCAAGTCGGATTCTTCAGCCTCGAAGCATGGGGCGGCGCAACGTTCGATGTGGCCATTCGCTTCTTGAATGAAGATCCGTGGGAGCGCATTCGCCAACTGAAGAAACGCGTGCGAAAGACGCCTCTCCAAATGCTGCTGCGCGGGCAAAATGTGGTCGGCTACAAAAACTATCCCGACGACGTTCTTATCAGGTTCGTGGAAAAAGCCGCCGAAAACGGCATAGACATCTTCCGCGTGTTCGACGCCGTGAACGACATCCGCAACATGGAAGTCGCCATCAGAACTGTTAAGCGATGCAGCAAACACGCGCAGGGCACGATAAGCTATACCATCAGCCCCATCCATACTGTCGAACGCTTCGTAGAGTTCGCAAAAGATCTCGCCGCGTTAGATTGCGACAGCATATGCATAAAAGACATGGCCGGTATGCTCGCGCCTCAACCAGCTTATGAATTGATAACGGCGTTGAAGAAGGAAATCGGTCTGCCCGTCCACCTGCATTCGCACAGCACGAGCGGCATGGTCATGATGACGTACTTCCGCGCCTGCGAAGCCGGAGTAGACATACTTGACACTGCTTTCTCGCCTCTCGCGTGGGGCACCAGCCAGCCGCCTGTCGAGTCGATTGTTGCCGCGCTGAAAAACACGCCCTATGACACCGGATTAGATTCAGCGTTACTCAGCGAGATAGCGCAGTACTTCCGTGAGTTGCGCGAAAAATATTATGACCCGATCAAGCTGATCGACCCGAAGGCGGAGCGCATAGATGCCTCGATTATCGTGCATCAGATTCCAGGTGGCATGTTTAGCAACTTGCTCTCGCAGCTTCGGGAACAGAAGGCCGAGCACAGGCTCAACGAGGTGCTTGAAGAGGTGCCCAAAGTCCGGAAGGAGCTGGGTTACCCGCCGCTTGTCACGCCTACCAGCCAGTTGGTGGGCATCCAAGCCGTGTTAAACGTCATTTCAGGCAAGCGTTACAGCATAATTCCCAAGGAAATTAAAGATTATGTTAAGGGCTTGTATGGCAGACCACCAGGCCCGATCGACCCGAAGATCAGAAAGAAGATCATAGGTGACGAGCAGCCTATAACCGGCCGACCGGCTGACCTTTTGGAGCCGGCGTTGGACAAGGTTCCTGAAGATGTTAGGCCTTTCATAGAATCGGAAGAGGATAAGATCACGTATGCACTGTTTCCACAAGTGGCTTTGGAGTTCTTCAAAAAGCGCAGAGCGAAACACGGGGACGCTAAAACCGGAATACCGCCTGAGAAGCTTGCAGAGCTTGAAGAAGCCGCAGCTGTGTCTGTTACGTTGGCTACTTTTCTTTCGAGCACTAACGGTGCAAAGGCTCTGACGATTGCAGCGCGTCCCCGAGGAACGGTTTCTCCTTGGGTGCAAGCTGGACGGCAGGCGATACCTGCTGGAGGTTCCTAGACATGCCCGTTTACGAGGCTGTTATTGACGGTAAACCGCGGAACGTTGAAATAACGAAGACAGGCGAGAACGCTTTCGCCGTTAAGATAGACGACAAACCCGTTAAAGTCGAGTTATCAAATAGCAAAGTGGATTTACAGAAGCCTTTCACGATCAAGATCGGCGACAAGTCCTACCGCGTGGAGTTGCCGACTGTCGAACAAGGGAAAGCTGCCCAAGTCAAGATTGAGGACGTTACATTCAAGGCTGAAGTTAGAATTCCGGCGAGAAAACAGGCTGCAACGACGTTTGAGCCTGTTGTGTCAGCTGTTTCAGCTAAACGGACTTCATCGTCTCGTCAGCAGCCTGTAGCTGAAGGTGCAATTACGGCGCCTATGACGGGCAAGATCGTTTCAGTCAGAGTGAAGCAAGGCGACCAAGTGAAGCAAAATCAGGTTCTGTGCATTATTGAGGCTATGAAGATGGAGAACGAGATCACGGCGCCAAAGGCTGGAATCGTTCATGAAGTTCTCGTTTCCGATGGCTCAGCCGTAAGCGAAGGCGACACTCTACTGGTCATCGGTTAGAAAATGGATGGCGGCCTGTATTCGCCGAAGACTTCGCGGAGGGTTCCGCAGATTTCGCCGAGCGTCACGTACTCTTTCACTGCATCCAGTATATAGGGGATCAAGTTTTCGTTTTCTCTTCCAGCTACCACATGTAACTTGCTTAGAGCTTCTTCTACGTTTGCTCTGTTTCTTTCCCGTTTTACCTGACTGAGCCGTTCGACTAGGTTTTTCTCGATTGCAGGATTTATCTGGTGCAGTTTCATAGGAACCTCTTCTTCCGAGACGAATTCGTTGACGCCGACGACAACGCGTTTTTTCGCTTCAACTTCCATCTGATAGCGGTAGGCGCTTTCAGTTATTTCGCGTTGCATGTAGCCTTTTTCGATGGCTGCGACTGCTCCACCGAGGCGGTCAATCTCCTCAATGTACTTCAATGCTTTTTCTTCAATTTCATTTGTCAAATACTCAACATAGTATGAGCCTGCCACGGGGTCGACGGTGTCTACCACGCCGGTTTCGTAAGCAATAATTTGTTGAGTACGGAGGGCGACGGTGACTGCCTGTTCGCTGGGCAGAGCGTAGGCTTCGTCGAAGCTGTTCGTGTGAAGCGACTGGGTTCCACCTAGAACCGCCATGAGAGCTTGTAGAGCCACACGGACTACGTTGTTGTAGGGCTGCTGCGCAGTCAGAGCAACGCCTGACGTTTGCGTGTGGAAGCGGAGCATCCAACTGTTAAGATTTCTGGCTTTGAAGCGTTCTTTCATTATTTTCGCCCAGAGTCGACGAGCAGCGCGGAACTTTGCGATTTCTTCGAAAAAGTTGTTGTGGGCGGCAAAGAAGAAGCTTAAGCGTCCCGCGAACCGGTCGGTGTCTAAGCCTTTGTCAATGGCGGCTTGCACGTAAGCGATTGCGTTAGCGAAGGTGAAGGCCACTTCTTGGACAGCAGTTGCGCCTGCTTCGCGGATGTGGTAGCCACTTATGCTTATCGTGTTCCATTCGGGCATATGTTGCGAACAGTATTGAAACGTAGCGGTTACCAACCGCATCGAAGGCTTGGGCGGAAAAATGTACATGCCGCGGGCCACGTACTCTTTCAAAATGTCGTTCTGGACGGTGCCGCCTAGCTTCGTCTCGGGCACGCCTTGTTTTTGGCCAACGGCGCTGTACATGGCCAATAGGATATTAGCAGGAGCGTTGATCGTCATGCTCGTAGTGATCTTGTCAAGTGGGATTCCATCGAAGACCGTTTCCATGTCTTTTAGGGTACAGATGCTTACGCCTACTTTTCCGACTTCGCCCAGCGCCATCGGGTGGTCGCAGTCGTAGCCGACCTGTGTTGGGAAATCAAAGGCCGCGCTGAGGCCTTTTTGGCCTTGCTGGAGGAGGTATTTGAAGCGTTGATTAGTTTGTTCGGCGGTTCCGAAGCCGGCGTACTGGCGCATGGTCCACAGGCGACCTCGGTACATGGTCGGATAGACACCGCGGGTCAGTGGATACTCTCCAGGAAAGCCGAGATCTCGAAGGTAATCAAAATCCTCTATGTCATCAGGCGTGTAGAGCCGGTTAACGATGGTTTCTGAGTTGATTTTGTATTGGCCTTTTTCGGGCTGTTTTTCGAGGATTTTGCCAACGGTTTCTTTTTCCCATTTTTCTTTTTGCTGTTTGATTTTTTGGTGAGCGTGCTTGTCGAAGGTCATAAGGGACCCACACAACGCTACTTAACAGACCGCGATAGATAAAAGAATTATCAACACGCCCAAGCTCTAGGAGTGTATCTCGGAGGCTCTGCCCGCCCTCTTTATTGAACTTGCGTTTTCACTAGTTTGGCGCATGGGGAAGTTGTCGAGCTTTCCGATTTGAGCAGCGGTTTCCATTTTTCTGCGATTGTTTTTCGTAGTGGTTTTAAATAGTTATTGCGTTGACTTTGCGTGTGGTGTCAATGATGGTTGAGGTTAAGAGTCTCCTTGAATACAATGACCGTGTGCGGCACAGGTATTTTGATTGTTTAACCAAGTTGTCTTGGGAAGAGTTCACTAGGAATATGGAAGCGAGCTTTCACTCGATTAGGAACATATTCATCCACACCTTGAACGCGACAGATTACTGGCTGGATTTCTTGCAGAAGGAGAATCTTCATTCAAAGAGAAAATTCGACGAATACACATCCTTCGAGGAAGTCAGAGCTTACATGGAGCATGTTGAGAAACGGATGCTGAACTACTTGGGCTCACCGTCGAGCGAAGGACTCGACAAGACTTATACGACCACGGGCGATGATGGCAAGACCTTCGAAATCACGGCCGAAGACGTCTTAATCCACGTGTTCGAAGAAGAGGTTCATCACAGAGGCGAATTGATAGCGCTTCTCTGGCAAATAGGCATCGAGCCGCCTTCGATGGGATGGAAGGAGCTTTAAAGCGCACGAAATGAGCGGAATCTTGCTGGCAACGATAATGGTAAAAGAGTTGTGTTGGGTTTCGTCTAGATCATGCTTGTTTTGTGGTGAAACAGATAAATGTTACACAATCTAAGGCTATCAATGGAGATCGGTGCAAGCATGAAGGTCAAGGTCGAATATCTGGGGCACATTAAGAATATTACAGGCAACAGGAGAGAAGAAGAACTTGAAGTTAAAGAAAGCTCCACCATAACTGATCTGTTGAATATGCTCGTTAAGCAATACGGCGAACCTTTCAAGAAAGCCGTCTACGAACGGAAAGGCGCAGACGTGAAACCCAACTACATTGTATCCGTCAACGGCTACCTTCTCAACCAGCTTAGAGGACTTGAAACCAAGCTCAAGAACGGCGACCACGTGGCGATACTACCCATAGTAAGCGGCGGCTAATACTCCTCTTTCCTATCAATCAACCCGTCTCTTCTAGCCTTGTACATCGCAATCCTGAAGACAACCAAACCCACAACAATCGTCGCTATCATTGTCAGGACTAGATACAACAGGTTCATTTCAACCGCAACACTCGTTTGACCCAGTAAAGCAAACCTTACCATTCGGAGAAAGTACGTGATCGGCAGAACGTTCGAGACGGCTTGCCCCCATGACGGAAGTATTTCAGGCAGGAACACGACTCCGCCGAACAGGTAGAGTATTCCTGAAACGTATTCTGACAGCATGAATTGAACCTTGGAAGTCATGATGTTGATCCCGCATAGCATGAATCCCATGGCAATGAAACATATAATTCCCAAGACTAGGCTTAACGCGAGCACTGGAAAATTGATCCCGAACCAGTTTATGGGAATCTGTACTCCCAGCAAGCTCTGAAAGATGAACACTCCAAACCCGAACATCAACAACAGCGAAACTGAAGCATTCATCACACTGTTCAGAGCTCTGCCAAAAATGTACCATGCCAACGAACCCGGAGACAGGTAAATGTGTTTCAAAACCTCGTAGTGTGCTCGGTCATCATGGATGAGCATGCTCATTGACATCATTATCTGCACAACATAGATGAAGAAGCCATTGCCAACAAACATGAACGCAAAGTAGCTGGGGTCGAGAGGCGCAGTTGCCACCATGCTACTTACGACGAAGATGAATCCAACGATGAGCAGTCCTGCCAGCGGGCGGATCAGGTAGTATATCGCGAATATCAGCGGATCGGCCCAGTTGGTTTCAACCTTCCAGCCCAGCCAAATTGCCTGCTTGATCGTCCGCAAGACCGTGCCTACTGCCATCGTAACGTCAGCCTTCCCTCTTTTTTACCAAGGTTTTCCATGTAACTCAACGCAAACTTTGCCAAAGGTAGAAGAATTAAGATAAAAACCACTAATGCGACAATGTTTGGCCAAACGCTTCCAATACCTTGGCCCATAATGACCACTCTCCGTATGCCGTCCAAACCGAAAGTCAACGGAATCACGGATGAAAGCAGCTGAACCAGAAACGGCAAGTAGCTGTATGGAAAATACGAGCCAGAAAGAAAGTGGACTGGTTCCTGCAGAAGGTTCGCCGTGTGCCATGCCTCTCTGCCATACATCAGAAACAGCGAAGCAAACAGCATACCAAGCGCATAAAGCGCAATGATTGTTAAGAAGAATAACAGCAGCGCAGTTAGCGGTTCATTCAATGTTAGCGGAACCTGAAAAATCAAGATTCCTGCAAAAAGAACCGTGATCGCCCTC
>Ga0315268_10007684_pt1 | contig 11329 bp, 13 predicted proteins | sample C1_top_MG_FD_204535 | JGI IMG/M metagenome (GOLD analysis project Ga0315268, IMG submission 204535) | Sediment microbial communities from Yellowstone Lake, YNP, Wyoming, USA - C1_top | ecosystem: Environmental > Aquatic > Freshwater > Lake > Sediment | place: USA: Wyoming | collected 2017-08-01 | reverse complement strand
CCAGCCCAGTCAGCTTTAGGAAGTCCTTTCGCGTCCAACCGTCAGCGCGTGCAAACCTTCTCGCCTTTTTGTGGTCAATTCCACTTCCCATGGTTCCTCCTCCCGCGATCGGAGTTGCCTCGGCAAGTCCCACTACTTAATGCGCATAGGCGCATCCTACCTGCGGGTAACACGGAAGGATGTGACCCTAATCATACAGGCAGGTGATGCTTGACGCGTCTCCGGGCCGCTAACCACTGATCGCAAGAAGTGTCAGGAATCATGTTTCCCACCTTCCCGGAGACCTCGCGACACCTCCTGCCCTTTCTATCGCACCTAAATCTCCCCCTGGGCAGCACTGCATTGCCCCTCGATCCTCTGAAACTGGACTCTCCCAAGATCGAGTCAATACAGGGATTTGGGAGAAGTCTTGACCGCCAGTTCCATCAGCATGGTGCCTGCCGATAGCCGATAACAGCCATCCAAGTCACAGCATTCCAAACACCTCTGCCACGCCTCGCGGTCCACGGTTGTGTCTCGCTTCTGAGCCACTTGCCCAGAGTAATCCAATTGATATCCAAACACTTTACCCAAGACGGCTCTGTTGTGAGCCATCTCCACAACCGAAGGAAACATCTTGCCGTAGCATTCTTGTCCGCGGTTCATAGCATTACCTCCCCATCACAAATCTCTTTGCGCCTAGCCATTCGTATTGAAGGCACTCGACCAGCGGATAAGACCGATTACAGGTCTCGGAAGCTGCGCTGCACGATCTGAATTGATTGCATTTGTCATAACATTGTTCCTAAAATCTTCAACTTTATGATATAGACATGCTCCTTCGTTACGTCTCATTAATATTGGATTCAGAAGTGCGCACCAAGCTCAGGGTGCCCACCGATTCTCTGAAATAGCGGCGCTGGAAGAAGAGCGCAACATTCACCAGCGCGATCATCACGGGAACCTCGACCAAGGGGCCGATGACGGCCGCGAATGCGGCTCCCGAGTTGATACCAAAGACCGCCACGGCGACCGCAATTGCCAGCTCAAAGTTGTTTGACGCTGAGGTGAAGGCGAGTGTGGCGGTCTTTGAGTAGTCGGCTCCGAGCTTCTTCCCCAGGTAGAAGGATACCAAGAACATCACGACGAAATAGATCAGCAGCGGGACGGCGATTCGGACTACATCAAGCGGCAACCGAACGATGTACTCGCCCTTCAGCGAGAACATGACCACAATCGTGAACAACAGGGCAATTAGAGTCAGCGGGCTGACGCGCGGAACAAAGCTGTGGTCGTACCACTCGCGGCTCTTCGTGCGAACCAGCACGGTGCGAGTCAGGAACCCCGCAAGGAACGGAATGCCGAGATAAATGAAGACGCTCTTTGCAATCTCGCCAATCGATACGTTTACGACCGCGCTATGCAGACCGAGCTTGGCTGGCAAGACAGTGATGAACACCCACGCGTATACCGAATATAAGAACACCTGAAACAATGAGTTAAATGCCACCAGCCCAGCGGCATACTCGGTGTCGCCCTTGGCCAGTTCGTTCCACACGATGACCATGGCGATGCAGCGGGCCAACCCGATCATGATCAGCCCGGCCATGTATTCGGGGTAGCCGCGAAGGAAGACGATCGCCAGCACGAACATCAGGATCGGACCCACGACCCAGTTCTGCACCAAGGAAAGTCCGAGCACGCGCTTGTTGCGGAAGACTTCGTGCAACTCCTCGTATTTCACCTTGGTGAACGGTGGGTACATCATCACGATCAGGCCGACGGCGATCGGGATCGACGTAGTACCCACGCTGAATTTGTTGAGGAACGGAACGATGCCGGGATACAGCCAACCAGCAAGGACGCCGACGGCCATTGCGGCGAAGATCCAAGCGGTCAGAAAACGATCCAGAAAACTGAGGCGTGACGAGACTTTGTTCATTATCGGACCCTTTTCTATAATCTCTGACCGCTCGTTGTATGTGGCCGGCTCAGCGCGGAATAGGGTTTCCACTCACTGATCGTGCAGGATCCGGTTTCGATGGCCTTCTTGAGTTTGCGCGAGTCCACGGCAAGAACTTCTACAGCTGGCTTGGCATCGGGTGCCGGGTTAAAGGTGGTTGCCACGAAGAGGCCGCCTTTCTCAATTAACTGTATATTCGCATACAGGCATATACTCATGCTACTCTCTTCTCGCTGCCGCGCTGTGACCGCCGTCACCAGTGACCCGGTCTTTCGTGAAGTCTGCGAAGGGCACCAAGACGCCTCGGAAAAGAGCGACCATCATGCAAGCACATTACAACGTCCTCTTCCTATGCACCGGAAATTCCGCCCGCTCCATCATGGCGGAAGCCATCATGAACAGGAGGGGATTTCCGAACTTCACCGCTTATAGCGCGGGGAGTCACCCCACGGGGCGCGTTCACCCACAAGCGCTGCGACAACTCGAGATTGCCCATTTGCCCACGGACGGTGCACGTAGCAAGAATTGGGATGAGTTTGCCGCGCCCAGTGCACCGGAACTCCATTTTGTGTTTACAGTCTGCGATAACGCGGCCAAGGAAGTTTGCCCTATTTGGCCTGGCCAGCCGATGACCGCCCATTGGGGCGTGCCCGATCCTGCTGCAGTGGCGGGTACGCTCGAACAAATAGAAAAGGCATTCCAAGAGGCCTTCATGATTCTCGATCGCAGAATCAGCCTGATGTTGTGTGTGCCCTTGTCCAGCCTCGACAAACTGGCAATTAGGAAGGGAATCGACCGCATCGGTCAGCAATGAGTACCTTACGTCAAACACATTCTTGAGAAGAATTAGGGCTTAGTGTGCATTGTTTCGGTGCCGATCATTCGCGAGCAGTACCAGCGTCATTCAGTAGCTGTCGGGAACAGAATTTCCCATTAGCTAATGGACCCCAGTGCCTGGTAAACGCGCAAACCGGACAAGTGCCCCCCCGGGTTCTGCAGAGGTCCGCTTCTGGGAAGACTGAGTTCGCAATTCGCTCGGCTGAACAGTTGGCTCTCGGGAGAATGAGCCAGCGCTTCTTTTTTCACTTTTTGTCAGCCTCAATCTATTCTAGAATCATCACCTCACTCAGTACGTACCCGCAGAGGCAACTGCCAGCCACCTCGGGGCATCGACATTTAGTACGAATCTTCCGCAGAGAAGAAGACGGGACGCAAAGTTCCACATGAGTATTTCCAAGCTCTGGCGAGTTGCTTTCCTTTCAGTTCTTGTCGCTCTTTCTTTTGTGGCCGTAATTTCCCGAAAGTATATTTGGCTGTATGTATCACGAAGGCCTGGCCCGAGGTCGCCAGTCGCCGATCTGTTGCATGACGCTGAAGCGTCCAAGAAGCCCGAGACGCTTCTTGCGGAGGCGAACCGTCTCGCCTGGCTTTTCAATTGGCCAAAAGCCGGGCCTCTCTACGTTCGCGCAGAGGAACTGTTCCGGGAGAGAGGCGACACGCGGAATGAAATCTATGCCCGCGTCGGCAGGATTCGCGCGGAGTCGGAGACCATGTCTTGGGTCGACGTGTCCGAGATGCTCGGGCAGCAGCTAGAGATTCCGGTTGTGAAGAGTGACCCACAACTGCGGCTTTGGTGCCTGGCGGCAAAGGGATACACGGACTTGGAGATCAATCCAGTTTCCGCGAAGCGAGCCTGGACGGAAGCTCAAACAATTGCCCACGATTTGGGAGAAGCGGATTGGGAAGCACGGGCAAAGGGAGAACTCGGAATCATCGCTTTTCTGGAAGGGGATAGCCGACGCGCCGCGACAATGGTTGGTGACGCATTCTTGTCTGCCAAGGCGAGTGGCGATGTGGGCGGCCAAGTTCGGCTGCTGGAGATGCTTGGCAATGGCTTCAATGAAGCGAAGCGATATGGCGAGGCGCTGGCGTTTTTCGAGCGGGCCATCAAGACAAGCAGCGCCAATCCCGATGCAGGGTTTCCGTTCATGGCGTATGAAGGTGAGTCACAGGCGCTGGTAGCTCAGGGCAAGGTGTCGGAAGCGAAGGACAAGTTGGAGCAGGCATTGACGGTAGCCAGAGCAAATCAAAAACATGGCCATGAAGCCATGATTCTTCTCTCCCTCGGCGAACTAGCGCTTCAAACGGGAGATCGCCCGGGGGCAATGAAATACCTTGAGCAGGCGGCTGACCTCTCGCAGAAATACAAGTTTTATCGCACCGTGGGCCAGGCAATGATCGATCTTGCAGGGCTCTATCGCGACGCAGGGGACCTGAAATCCGCCGAGGAACGTGCTTCCGTGGGCGTTGATGCCAGCAGGCGCGTCGGCGACAGGTATTACCTCCCGCGGGATCTGACGATTTTGGCGGACCTCAGGGCCCGGCGTGGAGCTTCCGCCGAGGCCGAGGCACTCTTTCAGAATGCCGAGGATGTCATCGATGGGATGCTCGTGAACCTGCATGAGGCGTATTGGGGCAGTTCGCTCGCCGGGGCGATGAGCGACACATATCTCCACCACTTCGAACTGGAGGCGCAGCAGGGAAGCGCCGAGCGCGCACTTAACATACTGGAGCGAGTACGAGGGCGCACGGCGGCAGTTCTTCTGGAAAACAAAGTTACGTTCCGCAAGAACGAATCTGAAGGCGTGCGAGCACTCGAAGACGAAGTCTCCGACCTACAACTTCGATTGATGCGCTCGGAGAGCGAACAGGAGCGAACGGGTTTGCTCGATCGGTTGGTCGAGTACGAGCGCCGGCTAGAGTGGACGCGAAGCAATAGGAAGGAATCGAGGCCCGGATGGTTTGAGAAGCCAGCGCCTCTGAAAGAAATCCAGGCAAGCCTGCGCCACGACGAGGTTGTGCTGGAATACGTGCTCAGCGAGCCGCACTCATATTGCGTTTGGATTTCCAAGAAGCGCGCCGGTATACGAGCGTTGCCTGCCGGACGCCGATGGATTGAAGAAAAGACACGCAAATACCTGGAGGAGATGCGGGCTAAGAACGATGACATTGACCTGGCGAAGCAACTCTACGGCGTTCTTTTGGATTCTCTGCCTGCGGAAGCAACCCGCGAACGCCTGATCGTCGTACCAGATGGAATCCTGAATCTGCTGCCCTTCGATACTCTCCGCGATTCCACGGGTGCCTTCCTGCTGGAGGCCCGCACCATAAGCTATGTACCAGCGTCGACAGTCCTTGCTGTTCTGAGGACCGCCAAAGATACGCAGCTTTCACGGCACACATTCTTGGGCGTAGGGGATGTGCCATATCAGAATCAGGGCCATGTCTCGGCGAAACTCGTTAAGCCAAGCGGAGTCGAGCAAAGCCTTGAGCGGGATTTCTCGGACATGTTTGGCGCAACTCTGTATGATCTGCCGCAGACCCGCGAGGAGATCCTTGCGGTCAACAAGATTGTCGGCAAAGACTCCGTCCTCCTGCTCGGTCCGAGCGCCACCGAAACCGCTTTCAAATCCGAGCCTTTGGCGGATTTCAAAATTATTCATCTTGCCGCCCACGGGTTCGCGGACACTCAGTTTCCGGAACGGTCGGGTCTGGTACTAGGACTGGACCCGGCTTCCCATGACGACGGGTTATTGCAGGTCCGGGAGATCATTCGCCTGCGCTTTAATGCCCATCTGGTGACGCTCTCAGCCTGCAATACAGGGGTTGGCAAGCTGCAAGGGGAAGAAGGCGTAACGAGTCTGGTGGAGGCGTTCCTAGTCAGCGGCGCGAAGGCGGTCGTCGCGAGCCTCTGGAGTGCCGACGACACGTACACGCTCGCTCTGATGGAGCGGTTCTACACCCACATCGCGGAGGGCCAGGACAAGGCGGGGGCGTTGCGACACGCAAAACTTGACTTACTCGCAAAATACGGTAAACAGGTTCCACCCTACTATTGGGGAGCCTTTGTTCTGGTCGGCGACGGAGGGTCTCCGATCCCTTTGGGAGTCCAATGAGTCTCGACATGCAAACCCGCGAGAAGATTTATTCCCGCGTATGTAAGCTCGTGGCACTGAAGCATTTCGATCCGGCAATGAACGGGGCGAATTGGGAGGAGCTGTCCGCGGCCAGGAAGGATCAGATCCTGCGAAGCAGCAGTGATGAAGAGTTCGAAAAGCAGATGCAAGACCTGCTGAACCAACTGAAGACGAGCCACACCGGCTTTCGCCACTCCAAGAGCCCGAATGTTCCGGGCCGCCATGCAATCTGCGCCACGTTTATGCGCTGTACCCTCGACGGCGAACAGCGCTGGATGTTCCAGGACGTTCACGAAGGCGGGCCAGCGCATGTCGCCGGCTTGCGCCCAGGCGACATCCTCCTGCAGGTCCGAAATCGAGAACTCAGGCCGCCCGAACCGCCGATCTTCCCCGTAGGAGAGGACTCCCAATATGCGGTCCAGAAGCCGGACGGTAAGCGGATCGTGGGCACCTTGAACGTCCCGTCTCCAAGGTCGAAGAGCCACCCTGTGATCGTTCCCAAAGCCGTGCTCTGTTCGCAGCTACCCGACGGGATTGGCTGGCTGAAGGTGACCATGTTTCCTGGAGCCGTTGGGATCGACCTTGCTCACATGCTCGACGCAGCCTTCGCCCACTTGAAAGATTCGACCCGGCTGATCGTGGACCTTCGCGGGAACACCGGAGGAGGCATCGGTGGTTTGCGGCTGATGAGTTATTTGACTCCCGGAAAGACCGAAGTCGGCTACAGCCTGACGCGCGCGCGAAAAGAGAAGGGATACACAAGAGAAAAGTTGCCGAGGTTTGGCCGCATACCTTCACATAAGGCCACCCTTTTTTGGCTAGCGTTGCGTTATGGCTTTATTGACAAGTCGATACTGGTCGTCACTGAAGGTCTCGGTCCACAGCGATTTCATGGCCGCGTGGTCATTCTTGTGAACGAGCACACGGCCAGCGCAGGTGAAATGGTTGCCGCGTTCGCAGAAGAAAATCAGCTCGCAACTATCGTCGGGACGAAGACACCTGGCCGGTTGCTCAGTGGAACCACATTGGGAGTAGGGTCTGGCTACATTCTCGGCTTGCCAGTGGCCGCTTATCTTACATGGCAGGGAAAACTGATCGAGGGCAAGGGTGTGACACCGAGCATTCCCGTTGACTTGTCACCCAACCATCTCATCGCGGGCGAAGATCCGCAGATGCAAACAGCCCTAGCACTCGCGAAAAGCCTGTAACAACGAAAGTCGTGCCAGTCTACCCAAGAGTTAGGCTCGCTTCACCCAACCTGGGTGCACTAGAAAACAGTCAGTAGCTACCTGCAGCCAGGTTCCGTCATTCGGCCTCATGAACCGTGACGTACCATGTTGGTTTAATGATATATTTCCATAACAAGAAAGCCCGGAAAGCAGGCGGCTCAGTGATTCGGTATATGGTAACTGGATCCCTTCCAGTAACACCACAAGGGTGACGGACTATAGTGCGGAGGTGGTTTATGCCAAATCAATATGACTTACTGAAGAAATTCTGGGAAATTGGTTTTGTTCTAACCGTTAGTACGGCGTTCTTTTTGTTATCGCTCGACCGTCTAAAAGCTCAGTTACTTGCTGGGAATTTCCCGGGCATCCTGGGTTTGGGCGCACTCTTTGTCAGCGTATTCTGGATGCTGGACCTCACCAAGGCAACGCTGAATGAACTCGACCTTTTTCACGACCATAAAATCATTGATCGAGTTAGCGTGCCGGAGTGGCAGGTATTCAGCATCGTAGCGGCAGTCGCACTCGGTCTTGGCGGCCTGATCGCGGCGGTTACTTTTCCTATCATTTACTGCATTCTTGCCACTACAATACAAATTGTTGACTGCATAGGAGTGTCAATTATACAGCGCGCGTTTTTTAAAGCACATCAAAAGCTACCTGATTTCAACCCCGTTCTATACGAATACTACTTGTATAAACCTCATTTCATGCTTCGCGCAGGCAAACTCGTAGGTTTCATGTCGGCCCTTGTCCTATCTGTTGCCGCGCAATTCTCAAACAAGCCCAGCTATAGCGTGGCTTCGTGGATTCTCGTAATAGTCACAATCTTGGGCGGGGAATCCGTTCTTATTGTTTGGCGGAGCTGGCGAAATAAGAGGCTCACAAGCCCAGACCAAGCTGTTGAGGCTCACTGAAATACGCGCGACAGAGGCACAATCATCCTGTGAGAACCAGACTGGTAATCAAGAAGATTGCCGCTGCAAGACTCGTTGACAAATAATACCGCGGTAGTTGGGCCGAACCTAGATTTATCCAGCGTGTATGCCACCAAATCTTGCCGGCTAAAAGTTCTTTCAAACTTCCTGGATAATACCAGTTCAGAGCAAACCAAAGGAAGTCTTCCAGTGCAAGAAGAGAAAGCCATGTCGCAATCTGAAAAAGAAGTGCTTCAGCCCTTACACCTCCAATTTCAATCACAAAGCTCAGGTTAGATATCCCTAACGGCCCACCGTGAACAGAGTGCAGTATTCCGAGGAACTTTAGGGTCAAGCATTCAATCACCAGTATGGATGGAATTACGAACGCGAACATGAAGAGGTGATATGGAGTGAGATATGGCTTTTCACAGATTCGAGTAAGGACACTTCCTTCAAAAAGTTTTCTGCCCCATCCGCTTGGGTTCAATGTCGTTCCCCACCCATTGTTCCGCTCGACGAAGATCTCGAAAACTGCCAAGCCGAAACTGAGGACGAGAATGTTGATAGTCCATGCGAAAATAATTACATAGCGCTGCATACAAAGGATGTCGGCAATCTCGCGGATGTATTCCGATGTTTCAACGTTTCCATTCTCGCCGAGGGGGCACGCTCACCGCAAGACCAACGCATAAGAATTCCATTCTGAAGCAGTCTTGCGAATTTGCAGCATGCACTGACCGGGTAGCACGGAAAATAGTTTGATCGCAACTTCAAGTGAAATAATGTGATCGGTCAACTTAGCTGTTCCGCTGGATGCGACAAGCAATTCTCCCGACGGTGCGACAATACGGACATCGTATGCCCCCTCACTGCTCCCCAACGGCAGATAAATATTCAAATGCGTGACCGCGCGACTGACCTCCAGTGGTGGCTCTCCTGGACTTGGCTCCGTACCACGGGCAAGAGAGCGATACCTTAAGTCCAACATAGCAGTCTGACCGCCAAGACCTTCGTTGTGCCTTTGCAGCAAGACCCAACCGGCGATACCCGCAACAACCAATATGCTCGCGGCGACCGCAAGGAGAGTACGCTTTCGCCGGAACTCGTAAGCCTTTCGGAACTGAGAGAAATCTTTGTAGCATGGGCTGCAAGAGCCGAGGTGATCGAGCCACTTCTCCGCCTCAGCGAGCGGCATCGTTCGAGACGCGATTCTCTTGAGAACTTCAGAGCCGGGACACCCGCTACGCTCAGGATTTGGGAACTCCTTGAGCAGACCACGGCCCAGTGCATCCAGGATGCGCTTTTCATCCTTCTCCGAGTATCCCTTCGTGTTCAGATCCGCCTCCCTTGGCAACTTTCTCCGCCTTCAGCCACAAGATACACCCAGTCGGCCTCAGCCGGGCTTCTTCGGTTTCGCTCCTTTAAGCAATCGCACAATGCGCTGACGCGTCTTTTCCAGCCCGTATTCAAATCTTTTCTTAGCCGTCTGCTCGCTCAGCCCTGCCCATACGGAAATCTCCTTCCATGAATAGCCATACTGTCGCGCCTGCCAGACCTTTTTCGTCCAGCCATCCATACGGTCGGTAATCTCTCTGATCGTAATTGCCCGCTCAAGCTCTTCGACCCATCCCGCATCCTGAGCGCTCTCAACTAGATCCAAGTCGAGCCCTTCCGGAACAGACTGAAACATTTCTCGCCGGTCGTGCTCTGTCTTTAGGAATCTATGAAACCTGTGGTGGAATGCAGCGAGAAGATAGGACTCAAAGTCACTGATAGAGGATCTGTACTCGCCCTTTCGCTGAAGTGCCTTGGAGACAGACCGCAACACGGTCTCCCAAATGTCTGCCGCGAGAGCCTCGGATTCCCGATTTGAACCTCCTTGCTTAAGTTCATGTGTGGCATGAGCCACAACACGAGGCCACGCCGCCCGAGCAGCGGTTAATACCTCTTCTGGGAGTGGACCTCGATTTCCGGCGGTCTCTTGCTGAATCTTACGGAGTACCCATTCGCCGTACGGGTCAGGTTTCTCCATTGGCTCCTCGTATATATGGCCCGCCCGATGGAATGGGTAAACAAAGCCTGCCACTGGGTTGCTTGCGATGTCAATAGTATGGCAGAGCCAACCCCACATTTTTCTAATAAAGATTGTTTCTCACTTTTTCCTTTCTCAAAGCCTCTTTATATATGAGGGGAGTTCTCGCCGAATGTTCCCCTGGGGGCTTGGCGGAACCGATTCAGCCGGGTAAACCGCCAGGCGTCGTGGACGGCCGAGGGACGACGCGCCGGACGCGAAGGTAGAAACCTACTGCATGGAGCTAATGCTCCAAGTGTGTCTTGGCACCAGCCAAGCAGTTTAGAGCAGGGACACGGTTCTGCCTTGCGCGTCCGGTCTCCTCTGGGGGAAAGACCTTTGGCGAGAACTCTCCGGAACTAATCGAAACGCGAATACGCGAACAAAGGAGACATCCCAAAATGAGACCACTTTGGAACCAGGTGCTTCGCTTTAAGAAGGCATTCCGGCAACTGGTCGTCGTCGCGACGGGACTGCTACTTGCGGCACCCGCTTTCGCCCAGGCGACAGGAAACTCCCCTTGGGAGAACGCGGTCAACGTCCTGCAGCAGGCGTTTACCAGCACCATCGCCCGCGGCCTTTCCCTGGTCGCAATCGTGGTATCCGGCCTGACCTTCGCCTTCGGGGAAGGCGGGTCGAAGCGAGTGCTCGCCGGGGTTCTCTTCGGGGTTGGCATGGCCATCGCCGCCGTCAACTTCATGGCCTGGCTCTTTCCGTGAGGAGAGCGGCAGGCCAAACCTTCTGACAGGAGCGTGGCATGGCAAACGGCAGGCGAGTGAACCCAGTTTATAGGTCGATTTCACGCCCTCTGACGATTCTCGGGGCGGAGAGGAAGCTCTTCTTCTTCGCTATGTGCGTCGGCGCAGGGACGTTCAACCTCCTGGATAGCTTGCTTGGTGGGGTCCTGATGTTTCTGTTGCTCTACTTCTTTGCACGGTGGGCCACCGAAACGGACCCCCAGATCCTCCGCATCCTGCTCACGTCGCCCAAACTGCGCACCCAATACGACCCGATGAAGTTCGCTCCCATCGTCGTTCGCAAGGAAGGCCATGCTCAGCCTTAAACGAATCTTCAAGAACTACGAGGAAACCGGCTCGTTCAACGAGATGGTGAACCTCTACGGCTTCATTAGCCCAGAGGTGTTCCTCACGAAAACAGGGGAAGTCGGCGTCATCCTGGAAGTACGCGGCGTG
>Ga0315268_10007683_pt1 | contig 11330 bp, 11 predicted proteins | sample C1_top_MG_FD_204535 | JGI IMG/M metagenome (GOLD analysis project Ga0315268, IMG submission 204535) | Sediment microbial communities from Yellowstone Lake, YNP, Wyoming, USA - C1_top | ecosystem: Environmental > Aquatic > Freshwater > Lake > Sediment | place: USA: Wyoming | collected 2017-08-01 | reverse complement strand
TGGCTGTATTTCTAATTCCGGTTTTGTATTATGCATTGTCCCTTTGCGCGATTTTTTTCATAAGGATATCCACTGCTTTTTCCATTTCTTCCACCGTGATGAGTTTCATACAATCGTGCTTGTAGCAAAAGCTAAGATTACAGGGGCTGCAGGCTAATTCTCTGCGGATAACGATATGGTCCCTGCCTTGCGGCCACCAAAGATGCGCAACGGTCGGTCCCATAGTGGAAACCGTAGCCACTCCCAAGGCGCAAGCCAAATGCAGCGGCCCCGAATTATTGCATACTAAAAGCTTCATCCGGGAAATAATCGCCGCCAGTTTATCTAAAGATAAATCTGCTATTACTACTGGTTTATTTTTCATGAAAGTTACTATCCTCTGAATCCGTTTCTCTTCCTCTTTACCCCCGATAATAATAATCTTGGCTTGGTATTTCTGGACTATCCTGTCTGCCAGTTGCGCGAAACCCTCTTCCTTCCAGCACTGGCTGGGGAATTTTCCTCCCGGTGCGACCCCGGCTATAAAATCCCGGTCTTCGATATCTCTTTCTTTAAGATAATCCCCGGCGAAAGAGCGGTCTTGCGCAGTTAAAACCAACACCGGCTCAGAATCCGCTAAATCCTCTTCTTTCTTTCCAGCCAGCTTTGCCAGGCCGCGCACCAAATCCAGAAGATATTTACTCATGCTTTTTTTTTCGGTTGAAGGGGCTAAACGCACGTTAAACAGCTGTCCCCTTGCCTCGATATCAAAACCCGCTTTTATTTTGGCTGTACTAAGACTAACCAACAAGGCAGTTTTAAGAGGGTAATCCAACAAAAAATCAATGGCTAAAGAAAATTTTCTTTCCTTAATCAGACGCAATGTTGGGAAGAAACCGTGATAAACAATTACTTCGTCTATCCCCGGGATAAGTCTGACTAAAGACAGATTAGCCGGATTAAGAAGGCAGGTTATCGAGCTTCGCGGGAATACTGCTTTCAGGGCATTGAGCGCCGGAACAGTTACCACTAAGTCGCCGATTTTGTCTATCCGTACCACCAGGATAGAATCTACATCCTTGGCGGCAATCCAGTCAATTGCCTTATGGCTGAGCAGGCATTTAAGCAGAATTTTACGTAAGGCAAGATAGTTGTTTTTGAGAAAATATTTTAGCATCTTATTTCATTTTCTCGATGACCCAGAGTAAATTCAAGCTAAGGATTTCTTTAAAAAGCGGGATACGAGCCAGGTACGGCCGCTCTACATCCAGGAATACCCTTTGAAAATTGAAATCGTTATTCTTAAGCATTTTTTCAAAATGAAAGCGGTTGGTCAAACCAAAATGTAGCCGCGTTTCTGCTGGCTGCCTGCCAAATATCAGCATGGCTTTCTCTTTAACCATACCCAGAAATTCCCTCACTCCATTGGGCGTAAAAATTACTGCCCTGCCGCTATCCTTGAGTATTCGCTTTATCTCTGCAAGTAGAATGCCTTTCTGCGCCTCGTCAATATGCTCGATAAAATCCGCTGCTACTATCTTGTCAAACGATGCATCCGCAAAAGGCAAGCCCTGTGCAATATCGCATTGCTGAAAGGTTACCCTCTGGTCCAGGCTGAAACGCTCAACCAGACAACGGGCAGCTTCAATAGACTGCGCAGAATAATCAACGCCAACGCTCGTTGCCTTCCGTAATGCGGCGTGATAGGCAAACGTTCCCACCCCGCAGCCGATATCGAGGATACGCTCTCCCTCGCGGGGCTCAAGGCGGGATATGACCTCCTCTATTCTTCTCTGCATTGCTCTATCTTTAGGCTGGTAGTAATTATCAATCTGGAACTGGTCTGACTGCAGGCAAATCCTCTCGTCATAATCTTTAGGGCTTACCGGGGTAACCTTGAGCCGCTGTTTAAACCGCCGGCAATTATAAGCGAAAGCCGCGCCCAGAAAAATCTTTCTTTCCTCGATAAACTGCAGAAATTTTTCAACAAGAAAAGTATATTCCCCAGCCAGGTATCCGCAAATCTCTTCATTGCTTCGTTTTCTCCCTTGGATAAAACACAACAATTTCTTTAAAGACCTTCGGCAATCTTCCAGTCTTTCCGGCGGCAGAGCCCCTTCCCGGTTTAAGGCATTTATAAATTTCTCTTCTACTGCGCGGATATGGTCTGGGTAGATAATAAACCCCTTTTGCCTTAAAAGTTTCTTATAGACCTCTTCGGTCTGACGAACCGTAATACGGATATCAAACTTCTTCTTTATCGTATTCTGGGCTTCCAGCCCCAGAGCATTCCTTAAACCCGGATTGCCTAAAAGCAGCCGGATATCTTGCGCTAAAGCCAGATAATCTCCTGCGGGAAATAACAACCCATCCTTGCCGTCACTGATGATTTCTTTAAAACATCCTATATCGGAAACGATAACTGCTTTTGCCTTTGCCATAGCCTCTGCCACAGTCAACCCAAAAGATTCTCCGGCCTCAAAAGAAGGCTGAACCACGATATCGATTATCTTAAAAACCGGGGCTATATCTTTTATAAATCCGGTTAAGACAAATTTTTCCTTTAACCCCGATTCCTCGATTAGTTTCTCTAATTTCTCCCTTTCCGGGCCATTCCCGATGAGCATAAACCGGGCTTGAGGATAATCTTTTGCAATCTCCCGGCAAGCCATTATAAATATCTTCTGGCCTTTTTCTGGGTTCAGCCGTCCTACTACCGCCAAAACAGGAGAGTCTGCGGGAATTCCCCATTCGGCCTTAATCTTGTTTCTATCTATTTCCTGAACCTGGGCCTCTTCCAGGTCAACGCCGTTATAGACCGTCTCCACTTTGCGGGGATTAATATTCTGCCTGAGAATAAAGGCATCCCTCGCCGTTTCCGAGACAGCAATCACCTTATCCACCAGGAAATCAGAGAAACGGTGCAATAATAGATGCAGGGAAAGTTTTAACTTATTTTTTATCCATCCGTGGTCTGGAACCGCCAGATGCTCTGTGAGGATGACCCCGGGGATCCCCAGGCTCTTGGCCATAATCTTGGCAAAAGCATTAAGTTGTCCGGAGTGAATATGAAAAAGGTGGTAGCCTTCTTTTTGTATTGTTTTTTTAAGGCGCAGAAAATTTCCGATATCCAGAATATTCCAAGAGACAAGGGGAATAATTCTGGTTCCGTTTTTTCTTAAATCCTCGGGTAAAATCCCTTTTTCCGGACATAAGACATCCAAGGCGAATCCCTGACGGTCTATGTATTTGGCCAAGCCCTGGACAATGCGTCCGGGCCCGGTTATGCCGGGATTGTGGATTAACTGCAAAACTTTGATCGGGCCGTAGATTACTTTCGGCATTCTACCACCATAGTGCTGGCAAATAAAATTCTTTTCAATATGTTAAAAACCCGAATAGTTTCAAATAAGTCTTGATTCTGGCTCTTGCCTTTGGAAACAAATGCCGTGCAGCCGACCTCTGCCTCAAAGACATACCCCGGGGAATCCGTTAACTCTTTTACTGCCTGGTAAACCGTAGAATAATTATAATCGTGAAAAGCCATAAGTCCGCCTTCAATCACCCTGTCCTTCCACAACTGGATATCCTGCTTCACCGACTTATAATCGTGCAGACCGTCGATAAAGAGCAGGCGAACTGCCCCGTTAAATCCTTTGCAGGCTTGTTCAGAGGTAGCAACCTCGGTAATGACATAATCAGCCAATCCGCGCTCGGCTATATTGCGCCGGAAAACTTCCAGAGTCCCGCCGCTATGCGGATCAATACTCAAGACTTTTTCCCGAAGAGCAAGTTTGCTTCCCGAAGCCAGGGCAATAGTGGATCTGCCTTTATAAGAGCCAATTTCCACAATCTCGCCTCGACCCCATCCATCCCTGGCTGCCAGGAATAAGGCTTGCAGATCGCTGTAACCAGTGTTACTTTCCGCGGCGTCAATGCGTTTAAATATCTTTAAAAAGACAAACACAAAACAAATATCGAAAACAATTCTGAAAAACTGGATAACCGTCATAATCTCAGGCTTTCTGCCCGATTATACTGAATTGCCTTTTGCTTTTAATTATCCTTGAATCCAGCCAGCAGAAAAAACCCAGGCGCATGACGCTAGAATATTTTTGCAGTTTAATAATCTTGATTTGCGATTTCCGGCACTGTGCGATTATTTTTTCCTCGTCAAATCTATGATAAAGATGATAATCGGATAAATGGAAATTCCTGCCTTTCAAAACCGGTATTCGGCCTAAAGTCACCATGTTAAAAACCAAATTATCCAACTGCCAGAGAATTTTACGTAAAAAAGAATCCGGTGCAAGCGCATCTTTAGTCGGCTCATGGGTAATATAAATCATCCCTCCGGGCCTTAATAACTTCAATGCCTGCCCCAGAGTATCGACATAATCCGGCAAGTGGTGCAGTACAGAACTGCTGACTATACAATCAAAACTTTTTCCGCCTTCAGCGATAAACTCATCAACATTGCGGACAAAAAGCTTAGCCCTATCCTGCATTTGTTCCGGAATCTTCTCCCGAAGCACACTGACCATATCCTCGGATATATCCACACCCCAAACATTAAACCCCAGCTTAAGAAATTTTAGGAAAAGATTTCCGGTGCCACAGCCTAAATCCAGCACATTTGAGCCTTTGTTCAACTTAAGCCTGATGAACCTTAAATCCTTCCAGATCCTGCCCTGTTCAAACCAATTAAACTCCTCAGGGTGAATCCGGTCATAATAGCGGGCTTCAATCTTATGCAATCTGATATTCTCTTCCAAAATCTGACGGCGCAAATCTTCCATAGCTTTAAAGAGGTCTCTGGGTCAGAGACCTCTTAAACCTGCCTGTTCCTTCGCTGGATCTCCCAGATTTTTACATTCATCAAGAATATTGTTAAAGCCGTTAAATAAGCAATCAATAGCCCGTGGGCTGCGTCAATAAATCCTTTCTGCAGAAAAAACTTTCTTGCTCCGTAGGCGCAAGGGAAAAAAACCAGTTTAAAGATTACGTTTAAGCGGGTAATCCGCGAGCCTTTTTGATACTCCTGTTCAGCTAATATCCCGGTATAACGATTTGTTTTACGCAAATACTCTTCCAGGTCTTCACAGGTATAATGCTCCAAATGATTTTTAAGATAGCCAAAACTGCCAACCGGACTAAGGTCAGTATGGATACGGCCAGAGAAACTCACCGCATCTTTTCTAAAAAGGCGCAACACATAACCCGGATACCAGCCAGAACCTTTTATCCATTTACCGAGAAAAATGTTTTTCCGGGGGATATAATAACTGCTATATTCAGGTGCCCCTGATAAAAGACCCGTAATCTCTTCCTTAAGCGCCGGGGAAACCTCTTCATCGGCGTCAAGATAGAGCACCCACTCACAGGTGGTATGCGCCAGCGCCGTAGGCCGGTCCGGCTCACAAAATCCCTTGGGACTGACCACAAAGACCTTATCTGTGTATTCTTTGCAGATAGCGACAGTGTTATCGCTTGAGGATTGATCAACCACAACTATCTCATCCACCCATCTAATAGATTCCAGGCACCTGCGGATTTTTTTCTCCTCATTTTTAGTCACCAGTATGGCTGAAAGTTTATATTCCCTCATGATTTCCTTTTTTCTATGCACACATTCCAATGCGGGTTTGGAATTCCAAACCCGCATTGGAATATCTATTGACAAAGCTCTATATAAATATCTTCGATTTGCCGGACATTTTTCTCTATGCTGAAATTATCCTCTACTCTTTTTCTTCCTGCCTGCCCCATTTTTTTTGCCAGGTCAGGGTTATTGCAGAAATAAAGAATTTTTTCCGCTAAGCCCTGAGAATCACCAAACGTAAAAAGATAACCGCTAACCCCATCCTGAACAATTTCCGGGGTTCCTCCGGAGTCCGTGGCGATTAATGGCTTACCTGAAGCCATCGCTTCAAAAATTACTCTTCCGCAGGGCTCCGCATCGCTGGCCAAAACAAATATATCCATGGCAGCGTATACCTGCGGCATATCCTTTCTAAAACCCGTAAAAATTACTCTATCACTAATACCCAGCTTTTTGGCCACATCCTGCAAGTATTGTTCTCTCTTTTTATCGCTCCGGAATACTGCTCCGCCTGCAATAAGAAATCTTATTTTATTCTGTAGATTTGTTTGGCAGGAAAGAATAATTGCCGCAGCGTTTAAAAATGTCTCGTGGCCTTTTTGCAGGTTAAATCGGGAGGCGATACCAACAACTATCTCATTCGGTTGTATGGCGAATTCTTCTCTTATTTTAGCCCCATCTATTGATGGATTGAAGCTCACCGTATCCACACCGTTTAAGACTATCCGCACTTTTTCAGGTATATGCCCCCTGCTCTGAAATCGTCTGGCAATAGCAGCCGAATTGCAAATGATTCTGTCGGGCAAAAAGGAAAATAATCTATCTAAGTCAATAATCTCATTGGTTATTAAATTCCGCTGGTGCCAGATGCTGAAAATTCCGGTGTATTTGGCTGCGATTGAGCCATAGATATGAGTGCGAATACTGTTGGAATGGACAAGAGAAATATTTTTTTCTTTTATAAAACCCCTCAATTGCCCTATTGTTTTTAATACCCCCAGGCCATATCTTATTTTAGGAAATGGAATCAAAATTACAGGTATCTTCAGACTTTTGATTTCCGAAACTAAAGGTCCGTCTTCGGGCAGGATAAAACAAGGGCTAAACCGCTTGCGGTCTAAATTTTTAACTAAGTTTATCAGACTATTTTCTGCCCCGGAAATTTTTGATGTCTCATGTAAATATAAAACATTCACTCTATCCATAAGTTTATGCTGCCTGATAAACCGGAACTTTAAATCTCCTTATGATAGCGGTATCCGTAAAAATTTCTCCGCTCTCCCTTTTAAACCTTTTGCTAATAACCTGGGGTAGTTGTTTTAAAGCGTATATAAAACCCAGGATAAACTCCTTTTTACCGAATAAAGGTAACAAAAATAACTCAAAAGGCAAAAATAAAAAATGTTGCACTAATAAAAGCGGAGATTTTATATTTTTCCAAGTAAAGAGAAAGCGATTTTTCCAGTGAAAAATTTCTATATACTTACAAGTATATTTTTGGGATATGGTTGTCTGGCTGTGATGCCGATGTAGACTCTCAGGCTCATACAGAGATTGCCATCCTCTCTTCCAAGCCCGAAAACTAAGATCCATATCTTCCCAATAGATAGGCTTAAACATGGTGTCATGCCCACCAAGTAAAAGGAATTTTTGCTTATCGTATACAGTGCAGGCACCTTGGGCAAATAAAACTGGAGTGGCTTCCTTTAAAGGACCGCTTATAGGCTGATACTTATACCAGAAAATGCCAAATTTGAATTCTACCACTGGTAGGGCATAAGATGGCCTGGTGCCAGATAACGGTAATTCCAGGGAACACACAGCAAAGACATCCTTTCTCTCAAAGTGTCTTAGAAGCGGCTTTAGAAACCCTTCGGTAACCTCAACATCTGTACCCATAAGACATACCAGATTGTATTTACTTTTTAATATTCCCATGTTGCTTGCATATGAATATCCCATGTTTTGTTTCAACTCAATAAGGTTAATAAAGGGATAGGTATCTTTTATAAACTCTCCAGAACCGTCTGTTGAGGCATCATTAACCACAATAATCTCGTCTTCTTTTATATTTACTTCCTTGATTAAAGACGGAAGGTGTTTCTTTAATAATTCCTTACCGTTAAAGCAGGGGATGACAATGCTTACATTTGGCATAATTAAATTTTCTTAATCGTTTTTAATAACATCCTTAGTCTCTCTAAGTAGGTATGTTCTCGATGGGCCCTTTGATACGCTCTTTCGGATATAGCTTGTCTTTCTTGTGGATGTTCTAAATAATAACTAATTAAATATTTTAACTCGTTTATATCCTTATAAGTAATAATCTCTTCTTTAACTTTATAAAATTCACAAACTTGAGGGATATGATTGGTTAAGAGAAACCCTCCGCTTGCTGGCACCTCAAACACCCGCGGGGTAACATTAAAGATTTCTTTTTCTATGCCATAGAGACCGTGGATATCAATGATAACCTTTGAAGCATTGTACACCTTTACCGCCTCTTCTTTATATATATCCTGCTTTTGATAACAACCTTTCAGGCGCAAAGACTCAGTTGGCCAGCGTCCCCATATCTTCAAATTAAAATCAGCAAGGGCCTCTAATATTTTTTCTCGCTCTGGAGTTACGGTGCCCACGAATGCAACATCACTACCGTATTTTTTAATCTCTTCCGGTGATAAAGCTGTGCGCCTATGCACTTCGGGGTCACAACCTAAGGCTAAAGTCTCAATGCGCTTAGCCTGGATATCTCTATTTCTTAGCACCTCCAGGGAATCCACTATAAAAATATAGTCATAAAAGCCAGATATATTCTCTAAAAAGCTACGACGATAAGATAACAACAGAGAATCATGAAACCAATTGAGAGTAATCGCTCCTAAATCTTGGCTAACCTTAGTAATAGTCTGGGGTAGTATATTTTCTCCTAAAAGAACAAGTAGGATATCCGGTCTAAACTTATATACGCAATCAAACAGCATTCTATTTATTTTCTGCTCTGTTAATGATTTTATAATGGATACATCGTAAGGAGAAGGCATAGAAGGAAAAAGCGTTCGAATTCGCGACTTTAAACAGGATGTAAATTTACCTTTGGGATAAGGATGTTGGCGGAAATCAAATACGAGCACTTCATTACCAAGGCGCTCTAAGGCTTTCTTACAATACCCACCAATTATTCCCAGCACTTCCTTATCCTGGGGAGCTGCTAATAAAATTTTCATTTTTTAGATTCTCTTCTTAATAACTCTTGCCGGCACACCTACCGCAATAGAATCAGGCGGTATATCTTTTGTCACTACCGCGCCTGCGCCGATGACCGAACCCCTGCCTATAGTCACTCCGTCGAGGATTACCGCGTTTGCCCCGATCCAGACATTGTTTTCAATCTTCACTCCTTTACCCAGCATATCCTTACTAAAGTCGGGGTTACCCAGCCTACTGTAATCGTGTTCGGAAGCAATGATAACCGTGTGCGCTGCAATATGCACGTCGTCACCAATGGTTATACCTCCATATCCGTAAAGGATAGAATAGTCGTTCACCGAACAGCCTTTACCTATTTCAATCTTTCCGCCGTTGGTCTTTAGCAAAACATAGGGATAAATTGTCGTGTAATCTCCTATTTTTATCTGGGCATTTTCACCATTCGCATAAAGCCGCGCATGCTTTTCTAAAACCACGCCTCTTTCCAGAGAAATTCTTCCGGGGTATTTCAGTTCTGCAAGCGGCGAGACATAAACTTCTAACCCTAAACTTCCTATCCTCCTAAAAATACAGAGCATTCTTTTCACCCATAATTTAAAATAATGCATTCGCTGCCTCCTAACCTGTTATCTCAAGAACTACAATTTTTTAAGCCACAACAATTTTAATCTTTCCAAATAATCTCCACCCCTGATTTCTTTACCTTTAAACAAAAGGTATATTCTTTGCCTTGATGCTTCCTTTATCCAAATCAGCGTTACCCATATCTTTTGTTTTATGTTTGCATGCCGCTTTATTGTCCTTATCAGATTTAGCATTCCGCGGTATCTTAATTCTTCCTGCAACTGGCTATTATCCTTTACAGAACCGCTTCTTAAATGATACACAATAGCCTGCGGAACGTATCTGGCTTTCCATCCGTATTTATATGCGCGCCAGGATAACTCCGCATCTTCGTAATTAAATCCGAATTGTTCATCAAAAAGACCTATCTCGTCTAACATTTCTTTTCGATAAAGCACAGCCCCGGCACAACCGCCCACTACCCCTAATTTTGTATCGTACTGGCCTTTATCTAATTCTCCGGAGCCTCTATCGCGGATTATCCCATCTATAAACACATGTCCTGTAGAGTCTAAAATCTTTGAATTATCCATTTTTAACATCTTAGAAGCGCAAATTCCAATTTTAGGGTTTGATTCCATCACTTTTACCAGTTCGCTTAACCAATTTTTTTCCACTTTGGTATCATTGTTAAGCAAAGCAATAAACTGCGCTCCTTCCTCTAAGGCCTTTTTTATGGCGATATTGTTGGCTTTAGCAAATTCATAATTTTTATCGAGAGCGATAATCTCTACTTCGGAATAGCTATTTTTTACAAACTCAACTGAACCATCGCTTGAGCCGTTATCTATAAGCATAGCCGCAAAATTACCGTAATCCTGATTAAGAACCGACGGCAGGCAGTCTTTTAAATAATCTTTGCCATTCCAGTTCAGGATAATTATTGCTACCCTGGGATTTATCATATTTATTTCACGTCACATAAAATAACGTCCACAGCCCTGCGCAGGAAATCTCTCAATTTTTCTCTCAGAACCAAACGTCTAAAATACAGGCGTTTAAAATCCTTTTCGCTTAAGTCTCTAACTTTCTTATTTACCACTATAGAATACAGCGCGTAACCCGATAAATCCTTCTCTGCAAAATTCTCTGGCTTGAGAGCCTTAAGAAAGACGCCCCTTTCAGGGTCTCTTTCTATTTTAGCTATTGTGCAATCACTAAAAATATATTCCATATCTCCAACTTCATATCGCCAAAAGTCAGAGGGATAGCCGTGGTAACCAAAGCCAAAAGAACGGCACGTAATAAGAATGATGCCACCTTTTCTGCAGATAGTTTTGATATTATGTATTGCTGCTCTCCAATCCCTGACGTGTTCAAGCAATTCGGTAGATAATACGATATCAAAACTCTGTTCACCGAATCTTTTTACTAAATCTTTGACATCGCAGATAATATCCACTCCCGGACCTGCCATAACATCTATGCCGATATATTCCTTTGGTTTGTAAGACTCCAGTAAAGGCCTGAGGTTCCCGTTCACGTTGCAGGAACCTATCTCTATAACTCTTTTATTTTCGATTTCTTCCTTCTTGAGATTAATCGCTCCAAATAAAATACAATTTATATTCATAACCGTTCCTTTTTAACAATTGATATTAATCTTTAGTTAAATATATACATACCTGGTCTCCTATTCTCTGCTGGTTTAATTCCGTTGCCTTTAGTTTAAACCTTCTGATATCGTCATCGCTAAAAATACTCTTCTTAGGGTTTATGAAGTAGGATTTCTCATCCAGAAATGGAATATCATTCTGGTATTGCTCGCTGCCCCAAAACTGAAAATCCGTAGAATCGAAAACTATGTCTTTTATTTTAAGCCCTGCCTGGTTTGTTAATATCTCGATGCTTTTTAAAGAATGCAAGAAGAAATGGCGGGGTGCATCAATCTGGACCCAGTTTACACCGTAATTTT
>Ga0315268_10007682_pt1 | contig 11331 bp, 6 predicted proteins | sample C1_top_MG_FD_204535 | JGI IMG/M metagenome (GOLD analysis project Ga0315268, IMG submission 204535) | Sediment microbial communities from Yellowstone Lake, YNP, Wyoming, USA - C1_top | ecosystem: Environmental > Aquatic > Freshwater > Lake > Sediment | place: USA: Wyoming | collected 2017-08-01 | reverse complement strand
AGCAGCGTGTTCTCGCCGACGTCGCAGGCGTGAGCCACTTGAACGAGGTTATCAATCTTGGCTCCCCGCCGAATCCGGGTTTCGCCGACCGTGGCGCGATCGATGCAGGCGTGGGCCTGGATTTCCACACCGTCCTCGATGACGACGGTCCCGGTCTGCACGATCTTGTAGTACGAGCCGTCCCCTTGCTTGGCGAAGCCGAAGCCGTCGGCGCCGACGATGGCGCCATTCTGGAGAATCACGTCGTCGCCGACGCGCGCGAATTCGCGGATCACGGCATGCGAATGCGCCAGAAAACGATGGCCGATTCTGGCCCCGCGATAGACCACGACGAAACTTTTCAGCACGCAATCGTCGCCGATTTCGACGCCCTCTTCGATGACCACGTAAGGACCGATGGAAGCATTGCGGCCGAGCTTGACGTCAGGGGCGATGACGGCGGTGGGATGAATGCCGGCGCGCGGGCGATAGGGTGGGGAGAACACCTCCAACGCCTTGGCGAAGGTCAGGTAAGGGTTGTCGGAGCGCAGGGCGGGCCGGCCGCCCGTATCCACGCCCTCGCCCACGATGATGGCGGCTGCGCGCGTCGTCTTGACTTTGCGCGCGTACTTGGGGTTGGAGAGGAAAGTGATCTCGCTTTCCTGCGCCTCCTCCAGCCCCGCGACGCCGGTAATCTCCACGCTGGGCGCTCCCTCGAGCTTGCATCTGAGCCGCTCTGCCAAGTCACCGAGCTTCATAGATTTTCCCTTCCGTCCGTTTCGTTCAGATTTGCCATAGAGACCAGAGGTACGGTCCGAAGCAAGCGTAGCAACGCCGGGCGCGCGTGGCAATGCCTAGTACGATGGTACTGGTACGGTGGTGACCTTTGCACTCCGGACGAAGCGTGCTGAGGTAGAGGTCAACTCGACCCTCCCTCTCGTGGTCGAGGGAGGTGAGCGCGGGCCCGCCCCGTCAGGATCACAAGACGGGCCCGGCTCTCGGTTGGCGTGAAATGGAACGGGCCCCTCACTCCTGGGCGGGGATGGAAGCAGCGATAGTGGCGGACGATGCGAAGGAACCGGGGTTACAGGTCAGTCGGGGGCTGGTCCATCCCCGCCGCCCCGGTTCCACGAAAGTTATTTCCAACTTAGACGACATGAGCCCCTACTTTCTCTTGCGACAGCGGGCGAATCCGGCTATGCTCTACGTGTTGGGGCTCCCGGTTTCGCCGGAGCCTATGGCGCCATGATTCACCCTCGCTTTGGCAAGCGAATTCCCGTGCATTTGCCGGCCCAAGTCCGTTGGACAAGCCGCTCGGGAAACGCTCGTCATGTCCAAGGAAAGACAGGCAATATCAGCGGGAACGGTCTGTTTTTGGCGGTGCCAAATCGGCCACGTGTCGCAACTCCTATCACGGTCTCGGTCCTCCTACCCGCGGAAATCACTCGGGTCCCCTACGAACTCTTTTGTCAGGGCCGGGTTATTCGGTGGAACCGCTCCGATGAAGGTGTCGGGTTGGGAGCCACCATCGAGGACTATCAACTGCGGCCGGCACGTCGAGAAACGTGACCCTGTCACACCCGAAGCTCAGGGCGCCCCGAGCAGCACAGCCAATCCATACTTAACCTGGCCGATGGGGCAGGATGACGGACCCCCGGCCCGGCAAGCCCCATCACGACCCAGCGACGTTGAAACACCGGGCGGAGGGGCTGGTTGTCTGGAGTTGAATCCCTCGGAAGACTTGGGAATCGTGGATGCGATTACCGCGGAAACCCAAAACCAAAATCCGTATCCTCATCGCCGACCGGGAAGGGGTGTTTCGGCTCGGGCTCAAGAAGCTCTTCGGAGTTGAGGACGACCTGCGGGTCGTGGCGCAGGCTGACAGCGCCGTGCAAACCCTCAAGGTTGCCGGGGCTTTCCGCCTCGACCTGATCTTTGTCCAGGCGGAGATTCTGGCCGAAGGCTCGGGCGATCTACTCGCCCGGCTGCACAAGCAATTTCCGCTGGTGCGGGTGGTGGTTACGGCTTCGGCCCTCCACGAGCAAGACTTGATGCGCTTTGTTCAGTCGGGGGCCGCTGGTGTGATCACCAAGTCCGTTGATCCGGAGTTGTTTGTCCGCTGCACCCGCAAAGTCATGCAGGGCGAAGCGTGGCTCCCCAAGCGGCAGGTGGCCCAGATGGCCCGGCTCCTGGAGGCGAACCCCGAACGCCAGGTTCGCCCCGCGGAGACCCTGACGCAAAGGGAGAAAACGGTCATCAGCTATCTTCTCCAGGGTTGGCGAAACCGGGAGATTGCCCAGCACCTCTCCATCACCGAGCAGACGGTGAAGAACCACTTGCGGACGATTTATGACAAGGTGGGTGTTTCCGACCGCCTGGAACTGGTTCTCTACGCCATTCACCAACATCTTGAACTGCCGCCCGTCGAACTGACCGCCGTTCAAACCTAATCCGAACATCATCACTTGGTGGGCGCGCCGCTGGGGGAGGGGAACAAGCCGATCTGGCGGGCGGCGTCAGCCGCGGCCGCGCGGCCTTCCGCGGGCTTACGGAGCGAACGACGAGCCGCCCCATCCGAGATCACTCCCAGGACCTCGATCCCCGACAGGGCCGTCCGCGGAACGAATATCTTGAGGTTGTTGGAATAGAGGTCGGGCGGGGTGAGCTGAAACCCTTGCGGGTCGAGCAGGAGCAGGTTGTTCTGGAGCAGCCCTTCCATGACTTCGTTGTCCTTAAAGGTCAGGCGTACCCAGAGTCCTCCCAGCCGGGGGCGGCTGTGAAAGACCTTGCGCTCCTGGCGCTGCGGATTACCTTCGAACTCCCGCACGAAGAACACCCCTTTGATTTCGTCCAGGGGAATCTGGAGAAGCCTGCCTTGCTGGTCCAGAATCTCCACGTGGTTGTCCCGGAGGAAGGAGTGTGGGTCAACGAAGCCCTTCACGGCACTCTGATCGTGCATTCGGAGCACCACCCGCTTGTGAGTTGAGGAGCGATTGCGCGCCACGAGGCGGTTCCGTCCAAATTCCAAATTTGACTGCAATCGTGAAATGCGGCTTGGCCGCAGAATTTGCCTTGTGTTAGTATAGGCTCCGACTTTGGCCTGTCAAGTATTTCGACGCCGAGCTACTGAGTGTCGTCCTTGAAACAACGACGCAATTACTTGAAACCATGGGGCTTATTTCAGGGGCGCGGGAGAGCCTTCAATCTTGGCCGCGTCCCCCGCTGTACCATGCAGGTCGGACTTGCGCTGGCCCCAGCTTGGTTTTGAAATCCCGCGTCGCTCCGCGGTAGGAAGAATGCGCGCTCAACAGAGGCTGAATCCCTCCCGCCCTCCGCTTCCACCCAGCCGGGGGAAAGCCACGGCAGACCCAGGAGCCAGCACCGAGCCTGGCCGCAACCCGGGCTCTGGCCCGTCCGTCCGAAGCGCTTCGGCGCCCGAGATCCAGGCCTTTCTCGAGTTCGAGCGCGTGGAAAAGGGGCTGGCCGACAACTCCATCTCCAGTTACCGTCGCGACCTTGCCGACTTTGCGGGTTATCTCCAGGGCCCGGGTTGCACTTTCCCGGAGGTGGGGAAAGACGAGATTCGCGGCTTTATGGCCAGCCTCTACCGGCGCGGCTTGAATGCGCGATCGGTGGCGCGCCATCTGGTTTCGCTCCGCAACTTCTACCGATTCCTCCTGAAAGACAGAGCCATCCGGGCGGATCCCACGGCGGAGATCGACGCTCCGAAGCTTGACCAGACCCTTCCCAAGTATTTAACCACCGAAGAAGTGGACGTACTGCTCAATCAGCCTGACCCCTCTAGGCCCGCAGGCCTCCGCGACAAGGCGATGCTCGAGTTGCTTTATGCTACGGGTCTCCGGGTCTCGGAATTAGTGCGTCTCTCCGCGGCGGACGTAGATTCGAACCTCGGGGTCGTCCGGTGTCTGGGGAAGGGCAACAAAGAGCGGTTAGTTCCCGTGGGCAAGTCGGCGTTGCACGCCGTCGAATTGTACCTCCGGAACGGTCGCGGCCATCTGGCCAAGAAGCCGGGCGTGCCTTACTTGTTCTTGAACCATCGAGGCGGGCCGCTGTCGCGGGTCGGGTTCTGGAAGATTCTGGCGGCTTACGGACGGCGGGCAGGGATTGCCACGCCGCTGACGCCGCACCTGGTCCGGCACTCGTTTGCAACGCATCTGCTCGAGCGCGGCGCGGACCTGCGCTCCATCCAGCTCATGCTGGGACACAGTGACATCTCGACGACGCAGATTTACACACACGTTCTGAAGGAGCGGCTGAAGCAGGTGTATCACACTCACCATCCCCGCGCGTAAGGAGGGGCCGGTGACAGAGTACAGGGGGGACAAGATCACGGAGCGGAGGGGGTTCTCTCCTGGGTGCCGGTAACCTGTTCCCTGAATAAACATGAGTGACTACAACTTCTTGATGGAAACGCGGCTTTCCGCAGAGCAGTTTAAGGTGATCAACCACCTGGGCCGGCTGGCGGGGGAACAAGGCTTGAACCTGTATCTGGCCGGCGGTGCGGTTCGGGATCTCACCTACGGTCAGCAGGTGGTCCGCGACCTGGATTTTGTCGTGGAGGGAAACCCCCACAGGATCCTCCGGCCACTGGAGTCATCGCGCGCCTCGGGGAGTTCCCGAGCGAGCGCGAGTGGGACTGGCGGCCCTGAGGTGCGCCTCGAGTATTCGCGCTTCGACTCGCGCCTGAACGCGGCGGATTTGCGTTTTGTGGGCGGCGTGCGGGCGGAATTGGCCATGGCGCGCCAGGAAAATTACGCGCGCTACGGTCAGCGCCCGGAGATCGTCCCCGCCATGATTTTCGAGGACTTGAAGCGACGCGATTTCTCCGTCAACGCCATGGCGGTGTCGCTGCATCCCAACTCGCGGGGGCTGCTGCTCGACCCCACCAACGGTGCGGCAGACATCGAGCGGCGCGAACTGCGCGTGCTCCACAGCCGCAGTTTCTCTGAAGACCCGTCGCGCGTTTACCGCCTGCTTCGGCTCGGGCTGCGCCTGGATTTCAAAGCGGAGGAGCGCACCCAGACGTATCTCGCTGCGGCGCTCGAGAGGCGCATGGGGGAGAACCTCGATCCCGACCAGCAGGCCCGCGAGCTGCGCGCCATCCTCCGGGAGGATCATCCTGTGCGGGTCCTGAAGATGCTGACGGAAAAAGGCTTGCTCGCCGGACTCGACCGCAAGCTCAGCTCAACCCGCATCCTTTATGACCACTTCGCGAAGGTCCGGTCCGCTGTCCAAAACCTTCCCGGGGCCGACCCCTTCCTGTTGTATTTCCACTGCCTGGTGGAAAAACTTTCCAGTGGCCACAGGACGCGCCTCGCCAGGCAGATCATCGGAGAGTCCAGGACCGTCAAGCTAGCCCTCAGCCTCGAGAAAGAAGCGAAAAAACTGAGTCGGGTGCTCGGGAGTGCCAAGGTCAAGCTGCCCAGCCAGGTTTACGCGCTGCTCTCCCAGCAGCCGAGGCCTCTGGTCCTTTTCCTGCTGGTGAACGCGACGAGCTCGAAAGTCCTCAAGCGCGTGAAGGACTACCTCTTCAAGTATCCCCAGATTCGGGCCCGGCTCCCGCATGCCGAACTTCAGGCCATCGGGGCGAAACCCGGCCTGGCTTTTGAGAAAGTCCTGGAGCAGGTCTTCCGCGACCAGTTGGACGGGAAGATCAAGACTCACCAGCAACTTACCAAGGCCCTCTACGCTTACTCTGGCATCAAAGAACCACCCCCACCCAAGCCAGCGAAACCTGTCAAGTCTCCCAAGGCGACGCCGGGAGCAGTTCCTCCCGGCAAAGCCGGGAAGAAGGCTGCTGAAGGCCTCACGGCGCCTTCTCCGCGGCCTCCGGGCAAGCCGGCCAAGCACGGCGGCAAGCCCGTCGCGGCCCCCCCGCCGACCGTACAGCCCCCAAGCGGCGGCAAGCCCGCTGCTGCCCATCCTCCGGCCGTAGCACTCCAGAAAGCTGCGCTGGTGGGCAAGAAGCCAGCCGCGGCGGCAAAGAAGCCTGCCCAGCGCCCGGCGCGTCCTGCGCGCCGTGTCAAAGGCAGGAAAAAGTAAGGCTACTCCTTCGAAACCCCTTGGGGCTCGGGACCCGCCGGGGGCGCCTTCGCCGCGCCTCCTCTGACCCGGCGACGGTGTGAGGCGATTTCTGTTAGAATGCTTTTCCGATGGCTTCCAGCAATTTTGTTCATCTGCACGTTCATACCGATTACAGTCTCTTAGACGGCGCCTGCGAGATTAGCAGGCTTGTGGACCGCGCGGCGGAACTGAAGATGCCGGCCGTGGCGGTGACCGACCACGGGAATCTGTTCGGGGCCGTGAAGTTTTACGATGCTGCCATCAAGCGCGGCGTAAAGCCCATCATCGGCTGTGAAGTGTACGTCGCCAGCACCAACCGTTTCGATCGCTCACCGGATTCCGACCGCCCTTACCATCTCGTCGTCCTTTGCGAGAATGAGGCGGGTTACCGAAACCTGGTGAAGCTGGCTTCCTCGGCCTTTATCGAGGGGTACTACTACAAGCCACGCATCGACAAGGATCTCCTGGCGCGACACGCCGAGGGTCTGATCGGCCTTTCGGCATGCCTGCGCGGCGAAGTGGCCGTGGCCCTGAGCGCGGACAAATACCAGTCGGCTCGCCAGTCCGCCTATGACCTTCGCGACATCTTCGGTAAAGGAAAGTTCTATCTGGAGATTCAGGACCAGGGGTTCCCCGAGGAACGCCGGATCAACCCGCACCTGGTGCGGCTGGCCCGGGAGACCGGCATCCCCCTCGTGGCGACGAACGACTGTCATTACCTGGCGCAGTCGGATGCGCGGGCTCAGGATGTGCTGGTGTGTATCCAGACCGGGAAGACCGTGAGCGACACCGCGCGCCTGAAGTTCCCCACGGAGCAGTTCTATTTCAAGTCGCCGGAGGAGATGCTCGCGATCTTCGGTGAAATCCCCGAGGCGCTGGAGCGCACGCTGGAAATCGCCGAGCGCTGCAACTTCCATCTGACGAAAAGCCAGCACGTGTTTCCTCACTTCGAAGTCCCCGGCGGGGAAACGCTCGACAGCTACTTTGAAAAGGTGACGCGCGAAGGCTTCGCGCACCGCCGCGAGCATCTGGAAAGGCTGCAGGCTGCGGGCCGCCTGCGTTATCCGTTGGAGGCGTACGAGGAACGCCTGGAGCGTGAGGTCGAACTGATCAAGCAGATGCGCTTTGCGGGCTACTTCCTCATCGTCTGGGATTTCATCCGGTTTGCCCGCGAGGGTTGTATCCCCGTCGGCCCGGGGCGCGGCTCGGCGGCGGGCAGCCTGGTGGCCTACGCGCTGCATATCACCGACATCGACCCGCTCCAGCACGGCTTGCTCTTCGAGCGCTTCCTCAACCCCGAGCGCATCAGCTTCCCGGACATAGATATCGACTTCTGCATGCGTCGTCGCGGCGAAGTCATCAATTATGTTACCGAAAGGTACGGCCGCGAAAACGTCAGCCAGATCATAACCTTCGGCACCATGGGCGCGAAGGCCGTCATCCGTGACTCCGGGCGCGCCCTCGATATGCCCTTCGCCGAGGTGGACCGCATCGCCAAGCTGGTTCCCAACGTCCTCAACATCACGCTTAAAGACGCCGTGGCGCAGTCGCCCGAGTTGCGGCAGTTGAAGGAGCGCGATCCGCGCATCGCCGACCTCCTGCAGGTGGCCGAACACCTGGAGGGTTTCGTCCGCCACGCCTCCACCCACGCTGCGGGGGTGGTCATCTCCCCCCAGCCGCTCCAGGAAATTGTTCCGCTGTACAAGAGCAACAAGGATGAAATCACCACGCAATACGCCATGGACGATCTGGAAAAGATCGGCCTGCTCAAGATGGATTTCCTGGGGCTCACCACCCTCACCGTCATCGACGACTGTCTGAAACTGATCGAGCTCGCGCGGGGGGAGAAGCTGGACCTCGATGCTCTGCCGCTCGACGATGCCGAGACCTACGCGCTTCTTGGCAAAGGGCTGACGGCGGGGATTTTCCAGTTTGAAAGCCGGGGCATGACGGACATTCTCCGCCGTGTAAAGCCCAACCGTCTGGCGGACCTGACCGCTTTGAATGCCCTCTACCGTCCGGGTCCCATCCAGGGCGGGATGGTCGACGACTTCATCGCCCGGAAGACGGGGAAGAAGCGCGTTGCCTACGACCTGCCGCAGCTCAAAGACATCCTGGAGGAAACCTACGGCGTCATCGTTTACCAGGAACAGGTGATGCAAATCGCCGCCAGCGTGGCCGGGTTTACACTCGGCGAGGCCGACATCCTCCGTCGCGCCATGGGCAAAAAGAAGCACGAAGAGATGGTGGCCATGCGGGAGAAATTTCTCGCCGGCGCGGCGAAGAACGGCGTGCCGCCCGCCAAGGCCCAGAAGCTCTTCGAACTCATCGAGCAGTTCGCGGGATACGGCTTCAACAAATCGCACTCCGCAGCCTATGCCCTCATTGCTTATCACACCGCCTACCTCAAGACGCACTACCCGGTGGAATTCATGGCGGCACTACTGACTTCCGAAATCGGTAACCAGGATAAGCTCAGCAAATACCTTAACGAGTGCCGGGACATGGGGATCGGGATCTTGGCGCCGGACGTCAATTCCAGCGACCGGGCATTTACCCCCTCGGGCCATGACATTCGCTTCGGGCTTACGGCGATCAAGAATGTGGGGGACGCGGCCATCGAATCCGTGCTGGCGGCGCGCAAGCGCCTGGGCCGGTTTGATAGTCTGTTCCAGTTTTGCGAGAATGTGGATTTGCGCCTCCTGAATAAGCGGGTCTTGGAGAGCCTGATTAAGGCGGGGGCCTTCGATTCGCTGGGGGCGCGTCGCTCGCAACTGATGGCGGCGCTCGACCGGGCCATGGATTTGGGCCAGCGGCGGCAGCGCGAGCAGGAGAGTGGACAGCACGGACTCTTCCTGGGGGGCGAAGCGCAGGCACCTCCTCCGCCCCTGGAGCTGCCGGATACCCCGGAGTGGTCCGAAGCCGAACGCCTGACCGGCGAGAAGGAAGTGATGGGGTTTTACGTGACGGGCCATCCCCTCGAGAAATACGCGGGTCAACTGGCGGCCATCACCCGCCACGACTCCGCTTCGGTGGAGGACCTGAAACACGACTCTCCGGTGATCCTGGCCGGGATTCTGACCAACCTGCGTGTGCGGCCCAGCAAAAAGGGCGACTTGTGGGCCAGCGCTGCCTTGGAGGACCACCGTGGCTCGGTGGATCTGCTGGTGTTTCCGCAGGCTTTCGAGCAGATGAAGGGTGTTCTGAAGCCGGACGCCGCCCTCCTCATCAAGGGGCGTGTGCGGCACGAGGAGAACCAGAGGACCAAGGTCCTCGTCAGCGAAGCGCGACCGCTGGACGCGGTGGTCAATGGACGCAAGGCCGGACTCCGTGTGCGCATCAATATGGAGCGGTGTGGCGAGTCCTTTCTCGAGGAGTTGGAACGCCTGCTGGCGGCCCATCCCGGCGAGAACGCGGTGATCTTCGAACTGTTGCGGCCGGGAAACTTTCTGGCACAACTGCGGCCCCACAGGCGGGGGTCGGTAAAAGCTGAGGGCGAACTTTTGGAGCGCCTGCGCGCCCTCTGCGGCGAAGAAGCGGTCTCGCTGGAAAAAGAGTAGGAGAGGACTCTTCTGGCGCTGCGGCGGGACTTCACAGGCTTTTGCTTCTTCCCCAGTGGGGACCCCATCTTGCGGTTCCCCTTGTCGTGACCCATGTCGAATCCGATCGGCCAACTCGAGGTGGTCAAGGAGATCGAGAAACAGATTGCAGAGCTTGAGAAAGCCTCCGACTCGGACGCCACCCGCGAGGAGATCGAGCGGTTGCGACAGCAACTGGATGCGCTGCGCCAGGAGGTCTCGGGGGAAGTTTCCGGCGCCTGGACCCGCGTGCTGCTGGCCCGGCATCCCTTGCGTCCGCACACCCTCGATTACATCGCGATGCTCTTTAGCGATTTCATCGAACTTCACGGGGACCGAAGGTTTGGTGACGATGCGGCGATGGTGGGAGGGTTCGCACGCTTCGAAGGGCGAAGCGTAATGGTGGTGGGACACCAGAAGGCGAGAGACACGAAGGAAAAGATTCGCCGCAACTTCGGAATGCCGAACCCGGAAGGCTACCGCAAATCGCTCCGCCTGATGCAACTGGCGGCCAAGTTTCGTCTGCCGATCATCAGCTTCATCGACACCCCGGGCGCCTACCCCGGAATCGGTGCGGAAGAGCGCGGGCAGGCTGAAGCCATCGCGTACAACCTGAAGGAAATTCCCAAATTGCAGGTTCCCATTATCGTCGTCATCCACGGGGAAGGGGGCAGCGGCGGCGCCCTGGCCATCGCCGTGGGAGACGAAGTGCTGATGCAGGAAAACGCCATCTACTCTGTTATCTCGCCGGAGAGTTGTTCCTCCATCCTTTGGCGGGACTGGGACCACAAGCAGGACGCCGCACGCGTGCTGAAGCTGACCGCGGAGGACCTCCACCGCCTGCAATTGGTCGACCAGGTTGTTCCCGAACCGGAAGGGGGCACGCACGCTGACCCCCAGCAGGCCGCCGCCCTCCTGCGCCCCGTTCTGGCGACCTGCCTAAGGAACCACTCCCGATTGCCTGTCGAGGAACTTCTCCGCCGACGGCATGAGAAGCTCCGGAAACTCGCCACCTTCGTCAGCGGAGCGTAAGAGCAGGGGACAGGAGCAGTTCAGGCGGAATTGGAACTGGTTCGTGGCGGAGAGGTTGTTACCAGAGGCCCTGTCCAACTCCCGCCGCCAGACACGAGTGGCCGCATTTCGTATGTAGGGACCATTCCCGTTGGGAATCTTTCTCCAGGACGCTACGAGGTCCGGGCGATGGTTCAGCAAGGCTCGAAAAGCGCAGAACAGCACGCCTTCTTCACACTGACAGCTTGAACTGCAAACTTGACTGGTCTTCCCGCCCGGACAAATTGGTCCGGCTCCCTTGGCTCCATTCACGACAATGTGCCCGACATGAGCGTGGCGCTCAGGGCAACTCGGACTTCGCGGCACCATTCATAGCGCTTTCTCGCCAGCGGACATCTAGTCTATTGACTGCATCATAGAAACATGCTAGAAGGCACCGTAAGCGCTTCCAGTATTGGCGCTTCCGTCGCACCGATTGAGCACCTGCGCTCTTGATTTTGACCTGAGTCCGTCATTGTGGCCTTGCCCTTGATTCCGAGCGTCGAGACAACTCTTGGGCCTCAATTCACTGAGGAGGGATTTATGCGAATCCGATTTGTCACAACTCTTGTGGCGCTCCTTTTCTTCACGGCGGTGGCGGTGTTTGGCCAGTCCGACAGGGCCACCCTGATCGGTACTG
>Ga0315268_10007681_pt1 | contig 11331 bp, 10 predicted proteins | sample C1_top_MG_FD_204535 | JGI IMG/M metagenome (GOLD analysis project Ga0315268, IMG submission 204535) | Sediment microbial communities from Yellowstone Lake, YNP, Wyoming, USA - C1_top | ecosystem: Environmental > Aquatic > Freshwater > Lake > Sediment | place: USA: Wyoming | collected 2017-08-01 | reverse complement strand
AGCGACCTCGGGACTTCCCGGGAAGTGGTCAGCCGGCTACTCAAGGATTTCGAGCGAAAGCAGAAGGTCCGACTTTCGAGGAATTCGATAACGCTCTTGAACTAGTGTACCTGGCACAGACAACAGTATCGCGCACCCGGCATTCCTTCCTCGGTGACTTTGTCACAGACATTGTCGTTTCTCTTTGGTAGAGTGGCAGCAATAGCAGTAAGACTATCACTCCAAGGAGGACGGAATCATGAAAAAGAACATCAATAGTATCGAACGGGTCATCAGGATCATTGCAGGAGCGGCTATTCTCTCCCTTGCTTTTGTCGGACCCCGGACACCGTGGGCCTATCTCGGCATTGTGCCGCTTGCCACGGGGCTCATCGGCTGGTGTCCGCCGTATGCGCTCTTCGGGTTCTCGACCTGCAAGAACTGCAAATAAACCGCTTCAGGGGCACTCTTTCTCCTTGCTGGGAAGCGTCAGTTTGAGGCGCTTTCCAGCGATCTTTTCTCCCACCTTCCCATAAAATTTCGGCTTGACAGCAGTGCGCTATCAGGTGTATTGTACCTCGACTTGGAGCTGGTTTTCCGAGCGCAAAAGCCCCCGATGAGGGGCTTTTTTTACCTTTGAAAAAAATATGCCGGGTCGTTTGTAGCCGAATCCAAAGGGATTTCCCGCCGGAACAAAGACCTTACCCATTCCTCAAGAATTCAGGATGCTGACAGGAGTACGAGAATGTGCCGTTTGAGTGCTATTACATCGAGCGACTATCTTTCCCCCATGGAGAACATCCATGCGCTCGAAACCATGAAGGAAGGCCATGACGGGTCCGGCCTGGGGCTGATGCTCAAGGACATGTCCGGTCCGTTCGCGGACTATAAGCAGTATCCGACCCTGTCGGCTATTTGCTCGGGCAAGGGCCTTGCCATGCTTGAGGAGTACATGAAGGCCCAGGGCTTTGCGGAAAAATTCTCCTGGGAGCCGTTGATCAAGAACGTTCCCGGGGTAGAGCGCCGCGAACATTACATTGCCAAGGTCTACGACTATCCTGCCCGGTATAAGGACATGCCGAAGAAGGACCAGGAAGACCTTCTCCTGCAGACGCGGATCGCGCTTCGGTGCATGGGCGAGCCCGACGGGTCGCTCTTCGTGTTCTCCTTTTATCCCGATGTGCTGACGCTCAAGGAAGTAGGCGACCCGCTGCAGCTCGGCGAGTTCTTCAACATCGAGAAGTCGGGCATCAAAGCGAAGATCGTGCTGGCCCAGGGCCGGCAGAACACCAACTATGCCATCTATCTGTATGCGTGCCATCCGTTCTTCATCCAGGGCTACGGCACCATGACGAACGGCGAGAACACCGCTTTCGTGCCGATCCGGGAATATCTCCTCGGCCGCGGCAATCCCGGGTACATGGGGTACAATTCGGACTCCGAGGTTTTCACGCACATCATGCACTATACGAACCGGACCCTCGGGTATCCGCTCCCCTATTATAAGGATGTGATCACGCCGATGAAGGACACCGAGATCGCAGGCCGTTCCGATGCAGCGGCGCTCCGGCTGATCAAAAAATCGCTCAGGCCTCTCTGCATCGACGGCCCCAATTGCGTGATCGGGTTCACGCCCGACGGCACGGTCTTCATGGTGCAGGATTCCAAAAAGCTCCGCCCCGGCATCGTCGGGGGCAAACCCGGCAAGTACGCGCTGATGTCCGAAGTCTGCGGCGTGGACAGCGCGGTGCCGGACAGGGACAAGACAACGGACATATTTCCCATGAAGTACGACATGGTGATCATCGCGCCTGGCGCGCGGGAGGTAAAGGTATGGAATCAGCTGCACGGTTAGACCAGAACCATCAACTCTCGATCAAAGAGTTTCCCTATATCATCAAGTGGCGGGAGGACCGCTGCACGCGCTGCGGGCGCTGCACCGCTGTCTGCCCGGTGAAGGCCATCGAACCCGCGGTCAATACACAGCGGACCGTGACATCCGAGGGTTCCAGTCCCGAGCCGAAGGTGACCCGCAGGCTGACCCATGTGGTGAAGCAGTCAACGGAGATCGAACGCTACTGCATCGGCTGCGGCTCCTGCGCGCTGGTCTGCCCTACCGAGGCGATCTTTCCGGAGTACAACTTCCAGCACAAGTTCTACCATTTCAAGAACAAGGGCGGCATCCCTTATATGCGCGGCGGCCGGCGGAACGATCCGTCGATCTCGACGCTTGACAAACTTAAATTCACGCGCATCTCGATGCTGACCGACCCGGCGCTCGACGCGGGGCGGCATGAATTCCGCATCAGGACGCTCCTGGGTCGCAACTTGCCGGCAGAGCATCTGCCGATCAGGGTTGAGGGTGGCAAGCTCATCAAGGTCGAGGGCTCCTTTGTCCCTCCCGTGCGCGAGATCTATCCCATCAGGATCGGCAGCATGTCCATCGGCGCTCTCTCCCCGCATATGTGGGAAGGCCTTGCCATGGGCATCACGTATTTGAACGAAGTAGAAGGACTGCCTGTCGTGATGTGCTCCGGCGAGGGCGGCATGCCGCCGAGCATTTTGAAATCGCGGTTCATGAAGTATTTCATCCTCCAGATCGCGTCGGGTTATTTCGGCTGGGATGAGATCATCCGCGCGCTTCCGGACATGATCGAAGACCCCTGCGCCATCGAGATCAAGTACGGCCAGGGCGCAAAGCCGGGCGACGGCGGCCTGCTCCAGGCTTACAAGGTGCTGGGGCTTATCTCGAAGATCCGCGGCGTACCGCAGTTCATCGACCTGGCCTCGCCTCCCACGCACCAGACAAAATATTCCATTGAAGAGGCTGTTGCGAAGATGATCCAGTCCATGTCCATGGCCTGGGGCTTCCGTGTGCCGGTCTATCCCAAGATCTCGGGCACCAAGACGGCCCGTGCCGTGCTGAACAACCTGGCCCGCAACCCCTATGCCGCTGCGCTCTGCATTGACGGCGAGGACGGCGGCACCGGCGCGGCGTATAACGTGTCCATGGACAAGATGGGCCATCCCATTGCATCGAATATTCGCGACTGCTACCTCGACCTCGTGAAGCAGGGCAAGCAGAACGAGCTTCCCCTGATCGCCGCAGGCGGCGTGGGCAAGGGAGGCAACCTTGCGGCGAACGCGGCCGCGCTTATCATGCTCGGCGCATCGGCCGTGGATATCGGTAAGTATATTATGCAGACCGCTGCGGGTTGCTTCGGTGACGAGTATAACCGCTGCAATGTCTGCAACCTCGGAAAGTGCCCGCGGGGTATTACAACGCAGGACCCCAAATTGTATCGTCGTCTTGATCCCGACAAGGTGGCAGAACGGGTTGTCGAGGTGTTCAAAGCGGCCGACGTGGAGCTCAAGAAGATCTTCGCGCCGCTCGGCAGGAGCACTGAATTGCCCATCGGCATGTCAGATGCGTTGGGCGTTGCAGACAAGGATATCGCGGACAGGCTTTCGATCAGCTACGTCTGTTAAGACAGCAAGACTTTTTACCACAGATAAACACAGATGGACACGGGTAAGAATGACCTGGCATTTGCTTTACTGTGTTAATCTGTGTTTATCTGTGGTTTCATTCTCAGGTTGAGGACAAAATGATAATCAAAGGCAATATCGACGGAAAACGCGTCTCTTCAAAAACGCTCGAAGAACAGATCCAGAAAGCGGTCAGGGACGGCGTTAAGGAACTGACCATTGTGGCCGACGGTCAGCACGGCATCGGCGGCCGCATCTGGCCGCAGCTCGGCGCGGTGAAGATCACCATTGAAGGCACGTCGGGCCAGCGCGTAGGCAGCATGGGCATGGAAAATACCGAGATCGTGGTCAAGGGCTCTTCCTCGGACGACACGGGCTGGCTCAACTGCGGCACGACGATCACCGTGCTTGGGGACGTGGCGAACGGAGCGCACAATGCAGGCGCCCAGGGCAAGCTCTATGTCCAGGGGGGCGGCGGCGCACGCTGCGAGACCATGACCAAGAAGAACCCGCGCTTCCCGGACCTGCAGTCCTGGTATTTCCGGGGCGTGGGCGATTCGTTTGCCGAGTTCAAGGCAGGCGGCATTGCCGTGGTCTGCGGTGTGGACCCCCGCGACCCCGAGAATATCCTCGGCTACCGTCCCTGCGTGGGTATGGTCGGCGGAACGATCTATTTCCGCGGCCCAATCAAGGAATACAGCAAAGCGGACGTAAAGCTCGCGGACCTGTCGGAGCAGGACTGGGAGTGGCTTACCACAAACATGAAGCCGTACCTCACGGCCATCGACCGCATGTCCCATTTCGCAGAGCTCACGCAGGACATAAACACCTGGAAGAAGCTCATCGCCTTTACTCCGGCTGAAAAAGCCAAGGCAAAGGGCAAACTCAAGATGGGACTCACGGACTTCCGTCTGAATATGTGGGAAAAGGAAGTGGGCAAGGGCGGCATGTTCGGAGCGTACCTCACACACGACCGCTCCGTGCTCCCGTATATCACCACGGGCGAAGAGCGCCGCTGGATGCCGACGTGGAAGAACGACAAGTATCTTCCGCCCTGCGCTTATGCCTGCCCCTCCCGCATCCCTTCGCATAAACGGGCGACGCTCATCAGGCAGGGGAGAACTGCCGAGGCGCTTGCCCTCGTGCTCCAGTACAGCCCGCTCCCGGCAACAGTCTGCGGCACGGTCTGCCCCAACCTGTGCATGACCGACTGCACGCGCGGCCGTGTTGACGAGCCGCTCAATATCAAGGAATACGGTTCGGCTGCCTTGAACCTCAAGGCCCCGAAGAAGGCAAGATCCACGGGCCAGAGCGTAGCGATCATCGGCGGCGGACCGGGCGGCCTCTCGGCAGCATGGCAGCTCGGGCTCAAGGGCCACAGCGTCGACCTGTATGAAGCATCCGGCAAGATCGGCGGCAAGCTCGAGATGTGCATCCCGCGCGAGCGCCTGCCCAAGAAGATCCTGGACAAGGAGCTTTCGCGTTTTGCCGAGATCGGCGTGAACGTGCAGGTGAAGTTTCCGGTGGACAGGAAGAAGTTCGAGAAGATCTATCAGGACCACGATCTGGTGGTCGTTGCCGTGGGCGCCCAGGAGGGCCGCGTGATCCCGTTCCCGGGACACGAGGACGTGGTCGCGGGCATCGATTACCTCAAGGAGATCAACTTCGGCAAGCCGAAGAACCTCAACAACAAGAAGGTCGTGGTGATCGGCGCGGGCAACGTGGGCATGGACATCGCGTGCCAGGCGTATGATCATGGTGCGGAATCCGTGATCGCGGTTGACGTGCAGAAGCCTGCCGCGTTCGGCAAAGAAATGGAGCTTGCGGCGTCCAAGGGAACGCAGATCCAGTTCCCCAAGTTCACGGAAAAATACGATGCCAAGGCCAGGAAGATCTTTTTTAAGGACGGAACATCCCTGGATGCGGATCTGGTGATCGTCTCCATCGGTGATAAACCAATGCTCGATTTTCTGCCTCCCTCGATCAACACCGAGCGCGGCTACATCACGGTGAACGATCTGGGACAGACGTCGGATGTGAAGGTCTTTGCGATTGGCGACGCGACCAAGCCGGGCCTGGTGACGCATGCTATCGGCCAGGGCAAGGTCGCGGCCGACAAGATCCACACCCTGCTCATGAACACGGATTATGTTCCCGAAGAGCGGCGCGTGATCCCGTACGAGCGGATCAAGACCCAGTACTACGAGGTTTGCCGCTTGAGCGATGTCAAATTCTCTGCAAAGAAGGAAGCCGACCGGTGCATGTCCTGCGGGTCCTGCCGTGATTGCGGCATGTGTGAGCAGTCCTGCTATTACGGTGCCATCACCCGGAGGAAACTGCCGAACAAATCCTTCGAGTACGTGGTGGATGAGAGCAAATGCATCGGCTGCGGGTTCTGCTCCGGAATCTGCCCCTGCGGCGTGTGGGAGATGGTGGAGAACGTGTAGTCGATCAGTCAATCCCTCGCCCCTTGAGGGAGAGGATAGGTGAGGGGAGACCTTCATCGTAAGAATATTAAAGCCCTTTGCTGATACATGGTAAAGGGCTTTTTTGTTTCTCCTTGCGTTTTTAAAGGCCTTATTGTACTTTTGATGTGTTTGATTCACGGTAAAAGAGGTCATTTCTGCACATGAAGCTTTCTTGTGACGCCGTCGGAAAATATATTGTGTTTGCATCTCTCCTGACAATCATACTGTTTGCGGGGGTAGCGAAGGCAGCAGATACAGATCAAGAAAGGACGTGCGTTCTTGCAGCTGAAAAATGGCTTGCGCTGGTCGATGCGGGAAGTTTTATGGACAGCTGGGAAGCATCTGCTGAGGCGCTCAAGGCGAGAATCAACCAATTGAGCTGGGTGCAAAAGCTCCGCTCCGAACGTGAACCGAATGGTATTTGCATTTCACGAAGGTTTATAGCCGCAAGGTATCGTGATTATCCTCCCGGCTCTGACAAAGACGAGCGCCTGATAATCAGGTTCAATACGTCCTTCCAGAATAAAAAATTCGCTGTCGAGCGTGTCGCAGTCGCACACGACAAGGACGGTCAATGGAGGGTGGCCGCGTATCGCATTACGCCGAACCTGCCAAACCTGCAGGATGTGCTCATAGCGCTGCTGCTTCTTGTCGTGGTCATCGGACTGTGGCTCATTGAGCTGAATCCCCGGATGGGGCCCGCAACGGGAGGCGACTTTGAAGGGAAATGAGTTCAACCTGATGCCGGTTCTGCTTCTTTTCGGCGCAATTCAAGGGCTGTTTTTCTCTCTTGTCCTTTTCCGCATGAGAACCGGCAACCGGCTCGCGAATCGAATTCTTGCGTCACTGTTTCTTCTTTTTACGATAGGCCTTGTTGACGGGTTTTTCTCCGTCACGTACCTGTTTCTTCGGTATCCTTTCCTGATCGGCGTCTACCGGCCCTTGCAGTTCGCGTACGGACCTCTTTTCTATTTTTATGTAAAATCGCTTACGGTTTCGCAGGGAGAGCGGGTGCGTCGAAGATTCCTGGCCCATTTTCTGCCTGTAATCATATTTGCCGTCTATCTGATTCCCTTCTACCTGTTGGATGCCGATGTCAAAGCGCGTAACTGGTATTTCGGAAACAGCCATTTAAGAAATTTCTCCATGGGGATTCATCCCCTCGTGGTCGTTGGTATCATACAGCTGACCGGATATCTCGTGCTCTCTCTTCGCCTTCTTGCGAATCATTCGAAATATATCAGGCAAAACTATTCATCGCTGCAGGACATCAGCCTCTCCTGGCTCAGAACTGTTATCGTGGTCGGCGTGCTCTTGGTGTGCATGTATGCCTGCTTTGCCGTATTTTCTCAATTCTTCGGCATCTATGAAGAATTAGCTTATCTGAACAATCTGTTCGTAGCCGTTGTCATCTATGTTATGGCGTATAAAGGCATCAGGCAACCACGGATATTTGCGGATGCGGACATGTCTCGCCCTGCCGACGGAGTGGCACACATGCCTCCGGACGGTCTGATGCTGAATGATTCACCACTGCGGATACGGCCATCAGAGCAGGAGAGAAGCCCGGTGGATAAATATAAAAAATCAGCGCTCACTGGCGATCAATCGGAAAAGATCCTCAACCGCCTTACCGTTCTCATGGAAAAAGAGAAGCCACATCTCGAAATGGGTCTTACACTTCCCGCGCTCTCGAAGATGCTCGATGTGTCTCCTCATCACCTTTCCCAGGTAATAAATGAAGTATTGGCCAAGAGTTTTTTTGACTTTGTCAACGAATACCGTGTCCGAGAAGCAAAGAAAGCGCTCGCTTCTTCTGATTCCGAACGGTTCTCGATCCTTGGGATCGCCATGGATGCCGGATTCAATTCCAAGTCCGCGTTTTACACAGCCTTTAAAAAACACACCGGTATGACGCCTTCTCAGTTCAAAGAACGAATATATACTGCCGAGCCTTCCGCCCTTTTGGATCACCAATAAACCTCTCACGTTTTCCAATACTTACGTTTACCGATCTCGCACAGCGTTACAATTTGGGACAGTGATTTCTGAATTAACATATCCGTTCCGATAGGCAAGGACGACAAGTCCCGGATATTCCGGTATTATCGTAACGGTTTATGATCATAATTATCGGTTTTCCCACAGTCAGGATCGACAATCTTAATAAAAGGAGGCAGTCATGAGAAAAGCGCTTTTCAGTATGATTGTTATCTTACTCTCGGCAGGGTTGATGCATTGCTCAAAATCGTCGGGCGGGGATGGAACGAATACAACCACTACCTATGAGGTTACCGTTTCAGGAGTACAAGCCGGATGGCCGATCATACATGAAGCATCCGGTCAGTGGGAGATCGTGGGTGAAGCGATGGTCAGCAGTTCCGGTACCGAGACAGTCGTGTTCTCGACGATCGGCCTCAAAGTTTTTAATGCGAATGGCGATGTGCTTGCTGATCGAGCGTATAGTTCGGGTAAGTTCAACGATATGATCATGATCGCACGCAAGTCGGCCGCTGGAATATATTCGCAACTTACCACCAGTGAACTGGCGCCCGGCGATCTCGGTTTTTGCCACGTAGCGGCATTGGCCGGAAGTTCATCATTGCCGACACGCGCCGAGGTGACCGTGAGCTTCACCAATGGCAAATCAGAAACCGCGAAAATTTCGCTCTACCAATATGACCCGGGACAGCAGACCCTCTGGCCTGCCCGGTTGACCAGCGGCGACTGGGTAGCGGTAAATACCGCAGAGGCATACCACCACTGGACGGATATCAATATTGAGAATGACGTGGTCGGCAACAGCGAGCGTTTTGCCCTCGATATCATGCGGATCGACGCGTCCTATAAGTTGTCAAATCCCGACAACAGTACGGATAAAACAAAATATTATTCCTGGAACGAAGATGTCCTGAGCGCGGGGTCCGGCACGGTGGTAAATGTTCGAAAGGACCAAGTCGACCAGGAAATCGGTTCATATGATCTGAACGAATCGACAGGCAATTTCGTGGTGATCCAGCATGGACCGGCTTTATTCAGTCTCTACGCGCATATGATGAAGAGTTCCGCAACGGTGAGTATTGGTGACGCGGTTGTAGCAGGACAGGTGATCGGCAAGATCGGCAATTCAGGTTACTCGACGGCGCCGCATATACATTTTCAATATATGGACGACGGGGACATGGTCAAGGGTAAAGGTTTGCCCGCGCTCTTCTGGGGCATAAAGGTCAACCGGCTTTCCGATGCAACACTGCGAAGTGTCGTAACCCGGTTCCCGGATATCCGGGAACAAAATTATCTGCTGACCGCGGGAACCTATACCGTAAGCGGCAGCACGACTCTAGAGTATGATATAGTGACAGCACCGTAAATAACAGAAGGGGGGGATGAGACATGATTAAGCAACTTGTGTGTAGTATGTTTGTTATGCTATTTCTCAGTGCAGGCGGCACGGCATGGGCAGAGGAAGAAAAAAGCGGCACAATAGTCATCGCCGCGCTCAAGACGTGGGTGAACGAATGGAAACGCGAAGTTCCCGGGACGGGGCGCACTCTTTCCGACAGCATCGCGCTGGTCGGTCCGGCAGTTGAAGTGGAAATTAATAACGGTCCGGTCATAGAAGCCTCATACCTGATGTCCGTATCCGATTATACATTCACTGAAGCCGGCGCTGCCTCAGAGTTTGCCCGCAGAGATTTCGATCTGGCGATCGGAAAATGGCTCAATCCCCATGTCGGATTCTTCACGGGATACCGGAATTCATCATTCAAGGAAAAAGAAATGAGAGCGAACAATTATTCCTATGGGATGTTTTATACAGTTCGCGGATCAGTTCCCTTTATAGGTAAATCCTCGCTCTACGCAAATCTGACGTGGCTGGATGCCAGGCTCAAAACCGAAGGACAGGCTCGGGAAGATGCTCCCGGATGGATCGCCGAACTCGGCGGCAGGACCGTCTTCACGAAGCAAATTGCAATGAGGCTCGGTTATAAGTGGGAGACGACAAAAGGAGAGGTAAACCACGTTAAGGATTCCTTCAGGGGCACGGCGCTTGACCTGACCTATCTCTTTTAGCAGGGCTGCCTCGTATGCAGGGACGTAAGCACGGCGTCTCATTTATCACGGTCGTAAGCATGATCATGAATGTTGGGGTCGAATATATGAAATGTCATTCCGCCAAATTCATAAAGGGTCTCATACTTGCATCACTATGGATTTCGATGTTTCAAATATCCTGTTTCGCATATGCAGCGACGCAGTCTGAATCAACGGATCTCGACCTTGAGGAAAGTCTGCAGGATCAGGAGCAAACCGATCATCACCGTTTTCACGGTCATCTCGGAGGCGAGATAAACTACGCTGAAGGAATCAAGAATAACGCGCGTTATAGTGGCAGGCTTATCCCGCTCTATCGTGTTGAATACGATGAATGGATATATGTGAGCAATATCGGGGGCATGGAGGCGGGGCTTTGGTTGTGGCAAACGCCGGACCATAAACAGAAAATAGGGGCGAGTGTTCAAAGGCATCCCAACCAAACGGATTTTGATTTCGCGGCAAGACGACAGGCTTCAGCTGACGGCGTCATAAAGTTCCAGTGGAGAATGCCGAACAACTACATTACACACCTGAGTTACCATCGAGACATCGGCAATGCCAGCAAAGGTGATTCAGCCGTGATAACGCTTTCGCGAAACATACTATTCCGTCAAGCTTTGTTCAACCATGATTGCATGCTTGTCCCCGGCGTCGATCTCGAATGGGAAAGCGCCAGGCTCGTGGATTATTATTACGGTGTGCGTCCGGAGGAGGCCACACTGAACCAGCATGCCTATATCGGCCGTGAAACATTGAATGAAAAAGCGAGACTCACGGGTTTTTATCTCATCAATAAGTCCTGGACGGTGTTCGTGGGCGTCCAGGCTGCTGTTTTCGGCTCCGGTATTACGGATAGTCCGATGGTGAAGCGTCGCTCCACAATGCGAGGATACATGGGAACAGCCTGGATATTTTAGCAATAAATCCTGATGATGGTAGCAGGACACAACGATAGCTCGACAAAAGCCCTTCACCTGGAACAGTGAAGGGCTTTTTTGTGCGGCATTTCCAGAATCTGCCGAGAATGAGCCCGGATGCCTTGACTCATTTCCATGTTTCGGATACACTCTTCAGACGGTCGGGACCCCGGCCGGAATAGTTACATCCACCAATTTCGCGAGGTGAAGCATGAGAACGATCTCTTTCATCATTCTGGGTCTGGTCCTGGCCCAGCCTGCGATCAGCGGAGAAAAAGAGTTCCTTTCCTGGTGGAAGGGCTTCGTGGCGCAGGAGCAGGCTGGTGAAGGATCAAAATACTACAGCAAAATGAACGAGCTCAGCTTCAATGCGCTGCAGG
>Ga0315268_10007680_pt1 | contig 11332 bp, 12 predicted proteins | sample C1_top_MG_FD_204535 | JGI IMG/M metagenome (GOLD analysis project Ga0315268, IMG submission 204535) | Sediment microbial communities from Yellowstone Lake, YNP, Wyoming, USA - C1_top | ecosystem: Environmental > Aquatic > Freshwater > Lake > Sediment | place: USA: Wyoming | collected 2017-08-01 | reverse complement strand
CATTCATTCGGAATATTTCGGGCGTATCTTGTTTTCTTGTCTTCTTTTTTTTCAAGTCGAGATTTTCCATTAACAAGCACAGCAATTGACGCTGTGACTCGTAATGAGACACTTGATTTCTGTATCCTGCCACTCTGCCTAGCATTTTTTCCTGCAGTTCCTTGTCCTTTTCTCTCAACTCAATAAGCTTGTTTTCTATTCTATCGAGAGCGAAGCTAAAAACCTCATCAGACAAATACCCATAGGTCGTTGTTGTTGTAGTGATCCGCGATGAAGAGCGTTTTGTTTCGACCGTCTTTCGTCCTTTTCGAATGATTTCTGAGAAGCCCAGAATCATAGCCGTGAGGTCAGTGTAGACTTCGTTGTCTTTCTGTCTATGCATTATCGAGTGCAGAACAATGTGAGAGAATTCATGTGCCATGACGGCGATAAAAGTTATCGGATATTTCTGGCAATTATCACTTACCTTGACGCGCACGTGGAAGCCTTGTAACTCTGATGAACCGTAAATGGGTAAATGACTCGGAATCAAAACTTGTGCAGTGATGCACTCGGCTGCTTGACCAGGTTGCCCAGAAGAGACAATATCCTTGGATTCAAATCTTTCGCCAAAGATGGCTGATCTCCGACTCTGTGAGCCTTCTGCAAGTTCAACTGTTGAAAGATCAACAGTAATAGGTAAGCCAAGATAACCTGCAATCATGGTTATGCAATCCTTGATTTTCCCTGCGCGCAATGAATTGACTACATCAGTCAAGGGAATGCTCTCCTTTACTCCAAGCTTACTGATTAGTTCCTCAACGGCCTGACCAACATATTCTGTATTTATTCCAGCCAAGTACACCACCAAGAAGCGCGCGATGCTTTGATTGTGCACTCTTGAATCGCGGGCTAAAGTACTTAAGTTCTATGCAAACTCCACTTTTTTCCTTTTCCTGTCAGATCAGGCGCGCGCTAAAGATGTTAGTGACCCTGAGTATAGGTCTTGGTTTGTGATGGATGAGTTTCATGGTTCAGGGAACCGAATATGATTGATGTTGTAGGTGGTTTTGGTGGATAGCGGTGGCTAGGGAGTTTTTTGTGTGGGTAAGGTTCGTCTATTTTTGTTATTCGTTTTCATGGTTGTCGTATTGAGTCTGTTCCTTTGAAGCGTTTGCTTAGGTTGTCTAGTTATCGTAAGCGTCGTTGGTCTTTTGAGGATGGTTGACTGATTTTAGAGGCTTTTTAGGCGCGCACTAAGAAAAAAGGGTGATATCTTTCGACAACGGACATATGTCTGATTTCTCGCTTTCTCCAAAAATCTAGGGATCAAGGTTACTTAAAAAGCGTGATAGAGAATACTTCTAGGTTTCTTCCTCTTCAACATATATGTCAATGAGCTTTTTGGCTGGGCTAGCCAGTTTTTCCCGTGTAACTCGGTCGCCTTTCTTCAGACGTAGATTGGCTTTTCCCATTCGATTTTATAGAATTTGCAGTATGTTGCGTAATGGTCGCATAGTTTCGATTTGTGATTGTTAGTTATGGGTCTGCCGTTCTTTTTCTTGTATCGGGCTATGACTAGATCTACGGCTTTGGTGTCTTTGAGGTCTGCTCTGATTGCTAGTGCTTTGAGGTTCTTTTCATAAGCAGTTCTTGTGTTCTCGCTTCTTCCTTTTCCCTCTAGGTGTAGGAGTAAGTTTTCTATACTCGGTAGTTGTTGGATGTATTGGGCGGGTAGCTCAGCACGGATTGGAGACTTGATTATTCTGGTGGTCGTGGGTGTTATTCTGGTTTCCACGGATAGAGCACCAGCCTCCTAAGTTGGTGGTCGTGGGTTCAAATCCCACCCCGCCCGCCATAGACGAGCCTAGCCCGGTTTTATGAAATTTCTTCTAGAGGGTTTCTTGCGTTTCTGGAAGGCCTTGTTGCCACCACAATCGCAGGCGAATTCGAAGCCTGCTTTTATCAGCTAACAAATCTCCTGCTGATCGATCGGGGGGATCTCGGGGGATACTATGGACAATAGTGATTTCTTTCTGGGCTTTGCTGCTCGTGCCCATACCAAGAATGAACTTGAAATCGCGCGCTTCGTGCTAGTCAAGAACACGAAGATAAGATGGCAACGGCCAGCCGTGCACTTGTTTCGAAAAGTTGATTAAGCCAAAAGGAAGTCAAGTGTACGAAGGTGTCTAATCATTGACAATTGCGTATGTGTTGGCAAAAGTTGAGGCGGGAAAAGACCAAGAAGTCCTTGGTGAAGTCAAAAAGAAACTAGGTGTGAGACAAGCAACTCCTACCTACGGCGTCTACGACCTGCACGTCGAAGTTTCATTTAACACGATGGATGAACTCGACAGATTCATATTCGATGATATTCGCCGCATCCCAGGAATAAAGGAGACTGTGACTTTGATAGCTTTCAAAGGGATATGAATGCCCAAGATTGGCTGCAGAGAAATCTACTTCATAAGTGCAATGCAACCGCGCCAAGTCGATTTCTTGATTGACAGAGTCAAAGCAGTTGTGAAAGAAATGGGTTTTCCCTCTGAGTATGACATAAGAATCTACAAAAACGTGTATTCATGTTGTGGCGTGGGAGGTCTTGGCATAATCATCGAAGTCGTAGGACCTGAAGAAGAGAAAATACGGGCAATTGATTTGAGGGCCGTGTCAAAAATCCTCGAGTTATGCGAGAAAGAAGGCTATGAGATAGGACACCATTCTGTGGGACAATACGAATCCACATGAGAACATGTGTGCGCGGGTTCTAGATTCTTGAAGTACTGTTTCTTATGGTGAAGAGTTAGGCGATTCTTGAAGACAGCTGCTCTTGGCGTTTGCCTTCTTCAGGCGCTCCAGATATACCTTTTCACTAGCCGTTTTCATCAGTTGCTGCTGGCCATTAACAAAGTTGATAATGTGATACAATGTTTCCTCTCCGGTTAGCTGCTGATCGAAGTAACATCCCTTTTTGACCTCGGTCAAGCCCTTCAAGTGGTCAAGGGCGTACCTGCAATGGCCAACGATTTCACACGAGCCACATTTGCCCCAATCTTCCGGGTAAAGACAAGGCCCGCATGTCACGTGGCATGCTCTTTTCCCAGGATACAAGTTAGTTTTAGTGTCACCTTCGCAGCGACAGCATTTGTTTTCCCAAGTTTCTTGCTCGACCATCACATTCAACCTTCAAAAAGACTTATGCAACATAATGTAAGAGCTTGACTATAAGCATTTACATTATAAATCATAATTCATGAAGCTCAACTGCTTATGAAACAGAAGCATTATATAACAGAAGTGCATACTCAACCTATTAAGAGAGTGACCCTTTTTGGCGGTGGTGTAGAGCCTTGGCTAATGCAATTGATGACGTTGATAGGAAGATCTTGTGTCTATTGTCTAGTGATCCTCAAGTTTCTCAGGCTGAGATTTCTGGACGTTTGAAGATCTCTCAGCCAGCCGTGAGCGCGAGAATCCGCAAGCTTGAAGAAAAGGGAATACTAGCTCGTCTGATTGGGACTGACGTCAAGAAGGCTCAACTCTTTCTGGCAAAAGTCGATATTACAACAAACCATGTGGAACAATTTCTGAAATCTGTAGAAGACTGCCCTCTATACCTGAACTGTTTTTTGACGTCCGGAACACACAACATGACCTGCTTTCTGATGGGAGAAGACATGAGGTCCGTGATGTCCTGCGTTGACTCTCGCTTCAGACAAAACGAGTCCATCAAAAACATGGAATGCGACCTAGTAATGAGCCCCACTCGATCTTTGGTAGTGCCAATCAAACCACACATGGAAAAGAAGAAAGACAACCCATGCGGCAAAGATTGTAGCACTTGCACTTTCTACACGAGCGATAGATGCCTAGGCTGCCCATCTTCAATCTATTACAAAGGAAAGATTCTGTAGAAAGGACACGCCGTATCAGCTGACAGACTTCCTGTTCTGACTGGCCCACTCTTGCAATCTAATCGTCTTTTTTGAAGTTGAAGAGCGCACGCTACTTGAGAGAGTTACAGTTTCCTTGATTGCGCGGAAGGCAGGGTCCATAAAACTCTAACGTGTGTGAGTGGGCTGGCTCCATTTTTTGAGGAAATTTTCTGCCGTCACTCTGAGAGCTTTTCTTGGGCCGTCAGCATGTTTTTCAACAAAAGAGATTACTCTCTTCTTTTGCTTGACTCTTTCGAAGAATAGATCAAAAGATCTGATCGTCTTTCCAACTATCACTCTCTTGCATTCTTCCGTCAAGTGAGGGGTCAACGAGCTGTCATCAACCTTCAAAAGCTCATCCGTTATTCTATCAACTAGGTATGGCTTAGCTAATGCAATCTTGCCCGAGTTGCCAACAACGTTAGCGACCGTTACCATGTATTCATCATTCAGTAAGCCGTAGTACTTATCAAATGCGGTGTCAAACTTCTTGTCCTTGTCAACTCTAGCCAGATTTGCGATTATGGCCATCGCGTTCCAAACTAGGATTCTGTATTTACTGTCTAAGAGGTTAACGAAAGAGTCCATGTATCGGTACAGCTTCTCTGGATGTGTCTCACTCAAATCCATCAACACCCTCGCACAACCGTATCTGATTGAGGCTCTTGACGCAGAAACACCCTTGACTACCTGAGGAACCAAGGCAAAGTCATGCTCGACAAAGTGGAACAGTTCTTCTGCAGTAATTGACTTGTTCGCAAGCTTTCCAAGCAAATCGCTTTCCATGACCTTCTTTCCCTCCTTCAACCATCAAAGATGAATACCGCGCACTAAAAACCTGTTGCCGCCGTAGTCACAGATGAATGAGAGAGATACCAAATCGAACCTTCAACCAGTCAACGAAAACCAGCCTCCCAACCTCTCGACCCAGCAATTCACTTCACACTCTCTACCACTACTAAGACCAAAACAGCACAAGACTTCGCACTCCAATATTTCCAGTCAATTTCCTGGTCGAACCCTTAATCCTCAAAACCTTTTTCCAGAAACCACACCCTAGCGCAACTGAGACATATTTGGCTCCAAATACAGGGCCCTACCACCGTTGCACGCACGCAAACTACACAACGCAAGACACTCTGTTCAGCCATACTGCGCATAAAAACTGAATTTGGGAAGACACAAGCGCGCCCGAGGCGTCATCAAACGGAAATTCATATAACTCACGACCTTCCTCAAGAGGGCAAGTTGGTGACGTTACGTGGGTTCGAAAGTTGCCATAGTTGAATTTCGAAGTGATGTCTGCGAATCCTTCAAAAAAGCGGTTGAACTCATAGGAAAAATGAGTGACTTAAACACTTCTAAACGCTCCGTAGTCGTCAAGGTAGGTGTTTTCGACCATAATGCAGAGAACCATTCGAGCGTCGGTGTGGTTGACGCCATAATTAAGAGCTTCAATAAAGCCCCAAGAATCTACTTGGCAGAATCAGACAATTATCGTGGGAAAGGCACTGAACGGCTACAGGTCTGGAAGGAGCTATTCACTAACCGAGTAATTCCCTTCAACCTTTCAGAAGACACTGACACCAAGAAAGTCAAAGTAGCAGACGAAGAGATGCAGCTTTCTCACATCCTGTTCAAACCCAACGTTTTCGTCAGTACACACGTTCTGCGCACTTTTGAAAGAGGCACCATCCTCAAGAACCTCTTCGGTCTCGTGCCAAGCGTGAGCAAGGCACCGCTTCACAAGAAACTCGACACTCTTCTGCCGGACATCTACGAAGCAATAGGAGGAATAGACTTGGCCGTCATAGACGGCACTTACCTGTACAGGGGCGCAGGAGCCAACCCACATGCTACAAAGGACGCCTCCAGATACCGAGTGAAAATGAACACTCTAATAGTTGGCAGAGACGCAATCGCCGTGGAAACAGTCGGAGCAACACTTGCAGGCTTGAACCCAGACAAAATGCCCATATTGAAAGAAGCCATCAAGAGACGTCTCGGAGAAGGAAACATAGATAATGTCGAAATCGTCGGAAGCTCTTTGGAGGCAGTCAGAGCGAAATTCTCCGCCGCAGCTAGCGGCTTGAAATGAGGGCAAAACAAACTATCGGCCCACTTGACTTTTTTTGCTAGCTCACGGTTGTGCAGCGCGTAAATCGTCGCAGTGGCGCACGAAGATGGCTTTCCTATACTATTATTCTTCAGAGTACGCTTCTTCACCATGTTGACCCTGATCCAATTCTCTCTCTTCTTCCGTGGCTCCTTTGACGAGCCTTCGCAAATCACGAATCTTCTTCGCCACGTCTTCAGTCTGAGAATTCTCGGTTCCGCCGCCCTCTTGACCGCAGCTTTCTCCAGAGCCTCTCTTTTTATTCGAACCCGTCAACGCGTCCTCTATCTGCCTCCGCAACTCCGGATCAGTCACTTGCTTAACAGCCTGAAGCAGCATATGTTCAACCGAATCTTCACTTTCGTCTGACACCGTGATAAAGTCCATGCCCCGCTCATACCAGTTCAGAAGCACCCTCGCGTACGCATCAAAACCACCCCTAGACTCACACCTGTCAAGCATAGGCAAAACCGCCACGGCCGACCCGCACCGCAGAACAAATCTCAAAAACCCGTCAATGGGCTCCGACGGACGCAGCCTCTCGCGAGCACACAGATCCCTGTACTGCATCCAAACCGCCACATCAACCCGAACCCCAGCCTGCTTCCTCAAAACCCGTCACCACACAACATTACCATAGACCCGACTCCGCGGAAGCCCTCAACACGCATCACCCCGCACATCAAGCAACCTTCCAGCGGCACACCGGAAAACAGGAGCTCACACACCCTCAAAGGTGCGAGCCTAACCCAGTCCGCCACATATAACCATATATGACAGCGCCGATCATTCGCTTCTGTGATTATCATGAAAGCTAAATTCACGTACGTTGGAATAAGAGTAACGGACCTGCAGAGGTCCATCGACTTCTACACGAAACTGCTCAGCATGAAAGTCACGGGTAGAAGCAGGATCGAACAGACCAAAGGCGAAACCGTAGGCCTCCAAAGCGACAAAGACGGCTTCGTTCTAGAACTCAACTACTACGAAGAAAGCAGTCCTTACAATACTCGCTACGTCGTTGGCGAAGGACTGGATCATCTCGCCTTCAAAGTCGACGACCTCGACAAAGCCTTAGGCGAAGCTCGGTCAGCAGGAAACCGAACCGTATTGAAAATGAAAGCCGACGGCAGCCGATGGGCCTACATAGAGGATCCAGACGGAATCTGGATAGAACTCTTCTAAACGCTCGATGTCACAGCAACTTTTCCATTATCCCTAATGACTTGTTACACTCTCTTAGCACGAGAAAGACATTCGACAAAGTTAGATTTTGAACTTACCTCTCTAACTTACTGAACACGGGACAATTTTGAGCGTGGGCACTCATTCTGGCATCGAAGCCGCTAGTTGCAGATGAATGCGAGATCAGGTGCGGTCGCCGGGATTTGAACCCGGGTCGTCAGCGTGGGAGGCTGATGTCCTAGCCAAGCTAGACTACGACCGCAATTTCAAGTCTTATCGTCTGTGACGAAGGCGGGATTCTGCTGTCATCAATGGCAAATAGGTCGGGGAGGGTTATTTGGATTTTGTTGGATTAAGAAACAAGGTCAAAGTGCGTGCCTTTCTCTTCAGACGTTCTGGCTTTGCGTCCATGCAATCGAGATGAAAGATAGACGGTGGTCATTATGAAAACTGCCGATACGCCCGCAAAAATGTACATGAGGTTTCGAAGGTTCTGCAAGCTGTCATTGTACTCAGATAGGTGATCCGTGTAAGAAGCGTTCAATTCAAGGTAGCCCTGTTGCAATTCGCTGTAGTTACTCATGATAGCGTTGTAGTTACTCAGAAGACCTAGATACGTCAGATTCAAACCGTGCAGATCATCCTGCAACGCGCCAAGACTTTGGGAAAGCTCCTGAAGCAGGTTCCACGTTTCAGAAGAGATTATCGTTACTATTTGATCCGTGTGCGGATAGGCAAAATACAGGTAGACTTGTGGAACCTGTGAGCCAATTGGCCCGCTAAATGAGGTTGGCACAACTTCGTTTCCGCTTACCAAGAGAAGTGAGTAATTCATCAGACCAGTTGGGACTGAAACCCGGGAGAAGCCAATGGTGCCGTCTTTGCCGCTAATTGTGAATTGGATCACCTTGTTGCCTGTTTCAGGTCCGATTTCAAAAGTGAAGTCTGAGATGGTTGAATTGCTGACAATGGTTATTTGGTAATCTTTCTCCGCAGAAACCACGTTGAAGCTGTTGAACATTCCCATCAAAGGAGCACTGTCCCCGTTGCTCGAGTCTATGTTACGCGGCTGATCACCTATTCCATCCGATTGATTGATCGATCCATTCTTTGTCAAATCCGAACCTTTATAGTCACTCCAGTAGTTGCCTTCGCCGAAATTACTCCATACGTTGGGAGATCCATCCGTGGTAGCTTGAATCGGGTTGTTTATGAAATTATTGTCGTAGAAAGTGTTGCTGGTGCTGTAAGAGATGCTTACGCCTTGTTGGTTGTTTGAGATCGTGTTGCCTGTGAATTTGTTGCTTCTGGAACCGGAGAAAAGATAGATTCCCTTTTGACTGTTCGAAATCGTGTTGCCTGTAAAACGGTTACCGACTGACAAAATGAGGCTGATTCCAGAATCGTTGCTTCCAAGTATGACATTGTCAGAAATCACGTTGTTGCCCCAAGAATACAGAATAATCCCATCGTAAATGCCTATTATGTTATTGTGACTCACCTCAATGCTACTGGAAACCAGCCGTATTCCATTGTCACCGGCGGTTGCAACTTGTTTCATTACGGTGAAGTTCATGACGTTCGCGTTACTTACTTCTACAGAAATGACGAAATCAGAGTTCGCGTCCCCGTTGATTATTGTTGCATCCCTGTCTTCACCCATTAGGGTCACACCCTTGTTGATTTTAACGCTCTCGTTGTACACTCCCCTGTACACTAGGATCGTGTCTCCAGGAACTACGTTGTAGCTGTTGAGAGCCTCCTGGATAGAAGTGAAGTCCGCAGGCCGGTCGTACCCGACTGTCCACGTCCGGTTTTGAGCTTTCACAAACGCTCTGTATCCCGTCAAGGAAGGCACTGACAGCAGAGACAGGGTGAGTAGGAAAAATAGAACAGTTTTCTTCAATCTCATCACACTCTTTTCTGTTGGTACATGGAAATATTAAACATTGACGCAAGACTCCATAAATCACTCTTTGGACAGGAATCTGCCCAAGAATACGGAGGATACGACTGCTATAGAAAAAGCGGAGACGAAGATGATCGGGCTGATGATGGGTTGCGCCACGTCCCAAACGATCGTCACGTACGATGCAGCAACGATCAACGAAAGCAGCAGTATGTAGGATCTGGTCTTGGGTTCGTTCCACTTAGTCAGCTGCGTTCCTTGTTGACTTGAAGCCGTGTCTAGCAGACTTTGGGCTTGTCGTATTTCCTCATCTGTTGCCAGAACCACGAGGTTCTTGTCGACATCTTGGAACTTGAAGCCCGAAACGGCATATCTCTGAAGTTCCCAAGGCTTTTTCTTCGGCAGGATCTTGACTATGCTGCTTTTCTCCATTTTCTTCAAGATTGTTTGGATCTTGCGGATAAGCTGGATGTCGGCTGTTTTCTGTTCTCCGTACAGTTTTTTCACGATGTCTTTCACGTCTGGGAAATAGAGTTCGAGTTGAAATGACGCGATTGCTTTGGCGAGGCCGTATTGGTGTTCGCCCTCACGGAGGCGTATGCTGCTCGGTTTAAAATCTACGGTGAGAGTCTGTTGTAGGAACTGCATTTCAGGCGGCGTCAGTTTGTGCTCCGACACGCTGGTCATGCCTATTCAATAATGTCAGTTGAAACACCGTAATAAACGCTTCGTGCGGGACATGTGGCATTTCAATTGATTCAACAGTTTGAAGCCAACACGGGTCTGTTTTCAACTGGTTCTACGGACACAATCCGTAACTTATTCAATGAACATTAATCCATGTTGGAGACGGGTGTCAGTGACCTGTTCGCAGCAGTCAAGTTTCTATTATTTGCCTTTGCGTAAGAAGTACAGGAGCCATTTTGAGATCATAGCTCTACTGCTGGAGGCCGTCAAGGGCGACGGTGCTCCTCGTTTTTCGATTATGCGGCAGGCGGGCATCAACTGTGTGCAGCTTAAGAAGTACTTGGGGTCTCTACATGAGCTGGGCTTTCTTGAGAAAGAGTTGAGAGATGGCCGTGTTCTGTACAGGGCGAGTGACAAGGGACTCGAGTTTTTGAAGCAGTATTATGTTTTGTTGACGATGCTTTTGAAAACATATGCAGATAACAGGCTGCCTCAACCGGAAAAGAGCATTGCGCACGTCTTGCCGAGACAGTTCATGAAGTAATTGCTGGTTTGTGAGGCGACTAACTAGTCGAGGCTTTCGTTTTTGTTTTGCCCAGAACTACCAAGTTGTGGCGCACGCTTGTATTGGTTTCAAAACTGGACTTTTTCAATCAGTTCTGGTGGAAAAAACTTGGCATTCTACGCGTAATCTGCAAGAAAAATCGTGTCTCGAGGACATGTTGGCTGCGCCTCCTTTGAACATTGGACATCTCAATTTTGTGGGGTCCGGGCTTGACAAAATTTGTAGCCCTCCTCCCGTATTTTTTCAGCCGTTTTGATCGGTGGTCCGACTAGCGTGCGAGATCAGCGCGTAAGGCTTGGCTGCGTAACTCCCCCATTTTCGTAGCGCTCTTTCACTGTTAAGAGTGTGCTCAACGTCACCCAACATCGTACAGTGAATCGATAGTCATTGCTATTGCCACGCAAGTCTGGACTGTACCGCGGGTGCTCGTATTGCCCACATCAAAAATCTCTTATACCACACTTTTAATGTAGAACGGGAGGTCAGCAAATTGGCAAGCTCATACCTTAAGAAGAAAGTCGAAGCTATAGACGTCAAACAAAAGAGCGTATCCCAACTTCTAGCCGAAATGAGCAAAACCGCCTTCCAAGGCAGAAAACTCGGCGAGGCTGTTGAAGTCTGGGAAACAATGTTAAAAGAAAAAGACTTGACAATTATCATTGGCTTTTCAGGCTCCATGAGCACAGCCGGACAATGGAAAATGATCAACTGGCTCATCGAAAACCGCTACATCGACGTCCTCGTCTCAACCGGAGCCAACATTTCAGAGGACATCATTGATGCCATGGGCTTGGGTTACTGGCAAGGCACACATTACGTTGATGACGAAGAACTCTTGAAAGCCGATATAAACAGGTACTACGACGTCTACGGCAAGGAAACGGACTACCGCGAAATGGAACTGCTCATGGCCGAAGGACTCTTGGCACTCAAAAAGAATTACCCTTATACTTCAG
>Ga0315268_10007679_pt1 | contig 11332 bp, 6 predicted proteins | sample C1_top_MG_FD_204535 | JGI IMG/M metagenome (GOLD analysis project Ga0315268, IMG submission 204535) | Sediment microbial communities from Yellowstone Lake, YNP, Wyoming, USA - C1_top | ecosystem: Environmental > Aquatic > Freshwater > Lake > Sediment | place: USA: Wyoming | collected 2017-08-01 | reverse complement strand
GTTGATCTCAAGATCGCCGAGACGACGCGCGACGTGACGCCCGGTGGCCACCTCGACTACGCGGGCGCGCTGCTGCTCGCGATGAAGCGCGAGAAAGAATCGTTTCGCCTCTACCACGGCTTGGCCGAGATCACCGAAGGCGAGGTGAGCGCCACCTTTCGCGCGCTCGCGCAGGAAGAGGCCAAGCACAAGCTGCGTTTCGAGGTCGCGTACGAAGACGACGTGATGCCCGAGAACTAGAAAACAGGCACCTCCTCGCGATGGCCAACACGCGCACCGAACGCGACAGCATGGGCGAGATCGCCGTAGCCGCCGAAGTCTACTGGGGCGCGCAAACGCAACGCGCGGTCGAGAACTTCCCGATCGGCGGCGAGCGCTTTCCGCGCGCCTTGCTGCGCGCCCTCGGCCTCGTCAAGAAGGCTTGCGCCAAGGTGAACCTCGAGCGCGGGGCGCTCGACGAGTCACGAGCGCGCGCCATCCTCGGTGCGTGTGACGAGGTCATCGCCGGCACGCTCGATGCGCACTTCCCGCTCGTGGTCTGGCAGAGCGGCAGCGGCACGCAGACGAACATGAACGCCAACGAGGTCATCGCCAACCGAGCGATCGAGCTCTCTGGCGGCGTACGCGGCGACAAGGCGGCCGTGCACCCGAACGACCACGTCAACCTCGCGCAATCCTCGAACGATGTCTTTCCGACGGCCATGCACGTCGCTGCGGTCGAGCAGATCGAGGGCCGCCTGCTGCCGGCCGTCGCGGCCCTCGCTGCCGCACTCGACGCGAAGGCCCACACCTATGCCGATCTCATCAAGATCGGTCGCACGCACCTACAAGACGCCACGCCGCTGACGCTCGGCCAAGAGTTGTCCGGCTACGCGGCAGAGCTCGCGCTCGGCGAAAGAGTGCTACGGCTCGCGCTGCCCCTGCTCTACCCGCTCGCCCAGGGCGGCACCGCGGTCGGCAACGGGCTCAACGCGCCGGCCGACTTTGGCGCGCGCGTCGCGGCCGAGCTCGCGATGCTCACGGGGCGGCCGTTCGTCTCGGCCGACAACAAGTTCGCGGCGCTCGCCGGGCACGAGGCGTTGGTCGTGGCGAGCGGCGCCTGCAAGACCCTCGCCGTAGCCCTCCTCAAGATCGCCAACGACGTGCGCTGGCTCGCGAGCGGGCCACGCTCGGGGATCGGGGAAATCACCCTGCCGCAAAACGAGCCCGGCAGCTCCATCATGCCCGGCAAGGTCAACCCGACGCAGGCCGAAGCGCTGTGCATGGTGTGCATGCGCGTGCTCGGCCACGATGTCGCCATCGGGCTCGCCGCGGCCTCCGGGAACTTCGAGCTCAACGTCGCCAAGCCGGTCATCATCGTGAGCCTCCTCGAGTCGGTGCAGCTGCTCGCCGATGCGTGCACTTCGTTTCGCACGCGCTGCATCGAAGGGCTCGACGCCCAGCCGGCGCGGATCGCCGCGCATCTCGAGCGCTCGCTCATGCTCGTCACGGCGCTCACGCCGCTCATCGGCTACGACCGCGCGGCCGAAGTCGCGCAAAAGGCGCACAAGGAGCAGCTCACCCTGCGCGAGGCGGCGCTGGCGCTCGGCTTCGTTGATGCACAGACGTTCGATCGGGTGGTGCGACCCGAGGCGATGACAAGGAAATAGCTTTGAGCCGCGCGAATCGCGCGCACGAAAGGTGCCCCATGCGTTCACTACTCTTCGTTGGCGCGCTCGCGCTTGGCGCGAGCCTCGGCGCTCGCCCCGCTTTGGCCAAAGACCCCGAGATCAAGTTCGAGAAGTACAAACTCGCGAACGGCCTCACCGTCATGTTGAGCCAAGACCGCCGGCTGCCGCAGGTAGCGGTGGACATTTGGTACCACGTCGGGGCCGCCAACCAGACCCCCGGGCGCTCGGGCTTTGCGCACCTCTTCGAGCATATGATGTTCTCGGGCAGCAAGCACGTGCAGCCCTCGCCCTTCAAGGTGCTCGAGAGCATCGGCACCTCGGCCGGCCCGATGGCCAACGGCACCACGTCGTGGGATCGGACCAACTACTTCGAGGTGGTGCCGTCGAGTGAGCTCGCGACCGCGCTGTGGGTCGAGAGCGATCGCATGGCGTTCCTGCTCGATACACTCGACCAAAAGAAGCTCGAGGTGCAGCGCAACGTCGTCTCCAACGAGCGCCGGCAGAACTACGAGAACCGCCCCTACGGCATGACCATGCTGCGCACCTGCGACCTGCTCTTCCCCGCGCCGCACCCGTACTACGAGTGCATCATCGGCAGCATCAGCGAAATTCAAGGGGCTTCGGTCGACGACTTGAAGCAGTTCTTTTCCGAGTACTATGGCCCGAGCAACGCCTCGCTCGCCGTGGTCGGCGATTTCGAACCGGCGCGCGCCAAGCAGCTCATCGAGCAGTACTTCGGGCCGGTGCCAAAATCGGCCAAGGTCACGCCGCCTTCGGTAGCCCAGGCGCCCCTCGCCAGCGTCGTGCGTGAGACCCTATCTGACAAGGTCGCCGAGGTGCCGCGCCTCGATGTCATTTGGACCGGCGTCAAGCAGTACAGCGCCGACGAAGCCGCGGGCGATGTCCTCGCCGACATCCTCGGCGGTGGCCGTGCCTCACGGCTGTACAAGGCGCTGGTGTTCGACAAACAGCTCGCGAGCGAGGCCGAGGCCGAGAACGTCACGATGGGCCTCGGGGGCTGGTTCGCGCTCGGCGCCATGGCCAACACCGGCAAGCCCATCGATGGCGCGCTGCCGATCATGCAGGCGGCCATCGACGCGATCAAGAAGACCGGGCCGACGGCCGCCGAGGTGGAGCGTGCCAAGCGCAAACTCGTGGCCGCGCTCGTGCGCTCGGTCGAGCGCGCCGGTGGCTTTGGCGGCAAGGCTGATATCCTCAATCGCTATCAGACGTACCTCGGTGAGCCGAATTGGCTCGGCAAGGACCTCGCCCGCTACCGCGCGGTCACGCCGCGCTCTGTTCAGGCCTTTGCCAAAAAGTACTTGCGCGACGACCAGCGGCTCGAGCTCACCACGGTGCCGGCGGCAGCCGGCGAGGCCAAGGTGGCGGCCACCACGGGCGCGAGCGGCGCGGCGCCGACGGACGCGCGCCCGGCGTCGGCAGCCACGGCGGCCACACCCGCAACGACACCGGCCGCTACGGCGACAGGGACCTCGACCGCAACGACGCCCGACGCCGAGTTCCGCGACGCGAAGCCGAACGCCGAGGGCACGACGCCGAGCTTCGTCGCGCCCGCGCCTATCGAGAGGCGCCTCGCGACGGGCGCGCGCCTGCTGGTCGTCGAGAACCACAATGTCCCCCTGGTCTCGATCGATGTCGCGGTGCAGGCCGGTATGGACGTCGAGCCCACGGGAAAGACGGGGCTCGCCGATTTTACGGCCGCGCTTCTCAACGAGAGCACGCTCGGGCACGACTCGCTCGCGCTCGCCACGGCTCTCGATGACCTCGCGGCGCTCCTCAGCGTCTCGGCAGACCTTGAGGTGTCGCACGTGCGCCTCAACTGCCTCGTCGAGACGTTGCCGCAGGCGCTCGACCTGCTCGTCGAGGTGCTCACGCGGCCGGCCTTCAAACCCGAAGACGTCGAGCGTGTCCGCGGGCTGATGGTCACGAACTTGATGCAAAAGAAGGCCTCACAGCGGGCGTTGGCGCAGGACGCCGCCATGCGCCTCTTGTTCGGCGAGACGCACGCGCTCGGGCAGCCGAGCGGCGGCACGACGGCGTCGCTGCAAGGCATCGGCGTCGCTGACCTGCAGGCCTTTCACGACGCATGGTATCGACCGAACAACGCGATCATCTCGGTGTCGGGCGACATCAGCGCCGAGGCGATGCAGAAGCTGCTCAACGAGCGCTTGGCGCATTGGGAGGCGAAGGTCACGCCGCGGCCAGCCGCGCCCGCCCTGCCGACGCTCGTGCGCCAGACGGTGCTCATCGACAAGCCGGGCGCCTCGCAATCGCAGGTGTGGGTCCTCGGCCGCCTCTTTGCGGCCACGGATCCCGATGCCGTCGCGGTGAGCGTCGCCAACAACGTGCTCGGCGGTTTGTTTGGCAGCCGCCTCAACTTGAACTTGCGCGAGGGCAAGTCGTGGACCTACGGCGTGCGCTCAGCCGCGCAGCTGTTGCGCAGCAGCGGCGCGCTGCTCGCGCGCGGCAGTATCCAAGCGCCATACACGGCCGAGGCGCTCGGCGAGTATCACAAGGAGATTGGCGCCTTCGCCGCCGGCGGGGTCCGCGAAGGCGAGCTCGACATGGCCAAGGCCGCGGTCATCAAGAGCCTACCGGCGCTGCTCGAGACCAACGACGCCGTCGCGGGCTCGGTGGCCGCGCTCGCGAGCAACGGGCTGCCGCTCGACTACTTCAAGACCTTGCCAACGAAGGTGGCCAAGATCGACGCCGCCGAGGTGGCACGCGTGGCCAAGAAGTACTTCACGCTCGATGCCATGCCCGCCGTGATTGTCGGCCCGAAGGCTGCGAGCGAGCAGAAGCTCGGGGCGCTTGGCGGCGCGCCGGTCGAGGTCCGATCGATCGAGTGAGCGCGCACGCGGCAAGAGCCACTTGCCGGCGGCCCGTACTCTTCGGCCGGACCGGTCAATAGAAGGTCATGAGATCGCCGTTACCATCAAAGACCGCTGACGCGATGGTGCGACGGATGGCACCGCTCTCAGCGGCCCAAACGCTGCCTCCTTCGGGCAGATGCCTCGAGAAGACGAGCATCTGTCCGCCGATCTTGGCCTGCACGTCGCCCGCCAATCCGTAGGACGGCAGCCCTACCTCGACGCGTTTGCCGTTGACCGTGTGAACGCCCGGTCGCATTTGCACACGAAAGTCACGGCTGCCTGCCGACAAATAGGTGGTGAGTGTGACGACACCCTGGGGATGCACGAAAGTGTCGTACTCGCGCCGCGCGGAGGTGTTGTTGCCACCGACGGTATAGCTCGCCTTACCCGAGGCCGAGTAGGAATCGCTGACCATCAGCACGTTCAGCTTCGTCTGGCCGCCATAGAAATAGGCACTGCGCCGCGGCCCAGTCATCACGCCGCGCTCGGCCGGCAACGCCGGCGGGGTTAGCCGCTGAATCGTATCCCCGACGAAGCGCGTGGTAGTGCGCATGTCATTTGTGGAGAAGTCAAAGTGGACGCCGCCGTCTCTGCGGCGCGAGAGAGTGAAACGCAGCGTCTCTTCCCCATAGTCCTTACGCACCAGGGGCATCTCGAGGGAGCCATCCGCCATGGGGTTGAGCATCCCCGACCAATGCCTGTCGAGAGAGAATGAAAGGTATTTCCCCGCCGGCTCGAGGACGAGGGTGTGGGCGCTGCGCCCGCCCTTGCGCTCGCCTGACCCGTTGACCTCTTCGACGGTTACTTTGAACACGCCACCCGCTACGAGCTGGATCCAGTCAACGGGGCTCCCGACGACGGCGGCGGTTGTGCGGGGGGCAGCGGCATCGATCGTGGTTTGTGACACGTCACCCTCCTTCGGGGGGGGGGAGTTAGAAGCGACACACTACTACGGGCGACGCCCCTGGGCTGGACGCTCAAGAGTCGTGGCCTTGGTGGCCTTCTTGTTGGTTGGCAGGGCGACCTTGAGGCCCACCTTACTTCTTGAAGGCACCGTCGAGCGCGGCATTCGGTGCCGGCGTGTACTTCTGGAAGGCTTTGACCATCTCTTCGCGCAGGTCCTTGTTGTCTACGACGGTACCTGGATTGTACGCACCAAACGCCGTGAAGCCCGCTGCTGTGTAGTAGTCACGGATGAGCTCTGCGTTGATGGCGCTGCCTCTTGCAGCATCTATGAGCTTCTTCACGACCTTGTCGACGCCGCCCGCGGCGTCGACTTCACCGCGGCCGAGCCCGAAGCCCGCTCGATTGGACCAACCCGCGCCGTTGTTGATTTCCATCCGTAGCTGGGCACCCAACAGCCACTCGACATATCGCGCCTTCGCGGGGACGGTGATGTAGGGCTTGATTTTCGTGTATTCCTCTGGATGCTTCTGAATGAGGTCGAAGAGTTCTTGTTTTGCTTCCTGGGAGTCAAGCTCCAAATAGTTGAGGTGGTTGTCGCCGCGTAGACTGCTGAATCCGGCGCCATTGTCCCATCGCGCCACGAATTCCTCACCCGTTCGCACATTGATAGCCATCGTCATCTCCATTGCGCGCTTGGCGCCTCAAGGGGGGCCGGTGTGCCCATGAGAAGAGACGCAGCTCGAGAAGCGCAGTCGCACAGGCCTTGCACTTTTCTTTTGGTCACTGTCGCGCGCCATGTGGCCCTGGCCGGTACCCTCAGTCGTGGGCGACGTAGCACCTATGCGATGCGTTAGGCACAGCCACTTTTGGCACTCCGCCGTCGAGCAGCACGGGCGCACGTCGCCATACGGTGCGCAACAGCTCGCAATAGTCCATCGCGAACAGCGAGAGGTCCCACGCCACAAAGGCGCCGAGCTCAGTTGCTGCATACAGCGTGTTGCCGAGACGCCGCAGGTGGTCGACTGAACCGTTCAGCCAGGTCTGATGCAGCGGCGCACCGTCATTTGTGCTCCACAGCCCGACCGCCCCGTTGCGGAAAGCAACGGCAACCGTCGGGCCCACTCCTGGAAGGATGCGATTGACCGAGCTCGCCGGAGTATCCCGCAGTGTCAGGGTTGACTCTCGCGACACGAGGTCGACTCGGCCATCCGTGTCTCCGACCGCTAGGTAGCCGTCAGCGCGCGCCACGGCCGAGGTACCCACGCGGACGGCCGCGGTGCCTCGAGCTCCTGCTGCGTCGATGGTCAGAAGGGAGTCGGCGAGTACAACGAGCTTCTCGTCTCCGATGTCGGCGATCGCGCTCGCATCGGAGCCGAGGAATTGCGGCTGCCCTTCGCGCGGGTAGAAACGCGCCTCATGGCCTAGGCGCATCAGGCAGCCGTCCTCGAAGGCGAGCAGGTCGAGGACCGCCGCGTTCGGCTCCAGATCGCGTGCCCAGACCACAGCGTCCGAGGCTTCGTCCCACAACTCGAGTCCGCCGCTCTCAGTCACAAGGCACAGGGAGCCGCGGGCACTTTCATCCGCGCGCAGCGCCTCCGTCACGCGTACGCGCCATTTCTCGTGGTTGTGCATCGGCGCGACGGATTGCGTGCGACCGTCGAGGTGTTGCCAGCCGGTCGTCATCGCGAGCTCGGGCACCGCGCGTCGCAGCATCGAGGCTCGCCAGACGGCTCGACCCGAGCGTGTATCCCACAGACGCACCGCAGGTTTGGAATCGGCCGTGACGATGTAGGCACCGCCGCCCAAGAACTCCAAACCGCGGGCGACGCTTTGCGAGGCGCGCAGCCGAGCCACAGGTCCACCGCGCGTGGACAAGAGCTGAACAGAGCCGTCGCTGAGCGATACCGCGACGGCCTCGCGTTCCGGGCTGTAGCTGAGGCTGACCGTGCCGCTCTCGAACGTGGCTAGGCGCCGCTTCGTCCCGCCACTCCACAGGTTGAGGATGTCTCCCCATTCAAGAGTGAGCAGGAGATTGCCTCGCAAGTCCCACTTGACGTCCCAAACCGAGTCGTCTGGGGTCACGATGCCAAGAGGTTTTCCTGTAGCCGAGGCGTAACGCGAGAGGATGTTCGACGCATCACTCACGACCACGAGTTCCTCTCCGTCGGGGCGAAACCAGAAGCCCACCGCGTGTCCGGGGAAGCCCGACACTCGGCGCGCGATCTCGCCGCGGTTGGTGTCCCAAAGCTCAATCTCGGCTCCATCCGAGCTCGTGGCCAAGAGCTCGCTCTGCGAGTTGATCTCCAAGTTTCTGCTGCTGGCGTTGCCGATCGGCAGCCAGCGTCGCAAACTGCCGCTGGCGAGATCCCATTCCACCAAGAGACCTGCTGCTTCCCCCATCACCCGCCGTCCATCACGACTGTATTCGACCGTGAAGATCGGGCGCGGCGCCTCTTCGAGTATCCGTACGGGTGAAGGCGACGATAGGCCCCAGACGCGCGCGAAACGATCAGTTCCCCAGGCGATGAAGGATCGCCCATCGGGCGCGGCGCGCACATTGGCGAAGGTGTTGGGTACGGCCGCAGCCGCGGGCGGCGGCGCTTGATCTTCGAGGCTCCACAGCTTGACCACGTCCTCGACGTCTGCCGAGGCGAGGACTCGACCGTCGGCGCTCGCGACGAGGTCGGCGACGATTTCGTCATGTCCGACGAGCTCGCGACGCATCGTTCGAGAGGGGATGTCATAGAGGCGGATCGAATGGTCATCCGCAGGTATCGCGAGGGTGTCATTCCCGCAGAACGTCAACGTCAGAGGCGAAATGCTCTGGTCTTCTCCGAGCTCCGCGGCCAATGCGCCGGCGGGCATTGTCCACACGCGGACCTTGGCCTTGCCCTGCGACAGTCCGCCCGCTGTCGCTAGCAGCCGACCATTCGGGCTGAACGCCACGACTCCTGCTTGACTCGTGCCGTGGTCATCGCGCAAGTGAGCGGCCAACTTCCCGGACACGATATCCCAGACGAAGACGTCGCCATGGGCGGCTGCCAAGAACCTTCCGTCCAGAGAGAACGCAAGGGCAGAGGCCTTGACGGCCGGGTTGTCGAGAGTCCGCACGAGGCGCAGCGTAGACGCATCCCAGAGCGTCACTGCGGAATCGCCTCCCGTCGCGACATAGCGTCCATCGGGGCTGTAGGCCGGGAAAACCGCCGGATCGGCTCTGCCTTGCAGCCAGACGCTGCACGTGGAGGTCGCGAGCTCGCAGACCACCGCGCCGTCCTTGCCACCTACGGCGACTCGACGGCTGTCGGCAGAGAATGATATGAACTTGGGACGTATCTCGGGCAGTGGTAGGGCAATCGAGCGCGTTGCGGTCGTGCGCGTGTCGATGAGCTGGAGGAGACCATTGCCGGCGACCGCCAACGTACTCCCGTCGGGTGCGCGCGCTAGACCGATTGACGATGCGAGCTTCTTGCTCCAGAGCAGAGGCCGGCCCGACAGCTCCCACCACAAGGCGCGGGCTGAGGCTGTGTCCCGCAGCTCGAAGGCACCGCGCAGGCTCGCCCTGGCTTCTAATAGTTTGCCCTTGGCCAAGGCCGAAGCCGCACCCTGCTCGAGCACTTCGGCAGCTCGCCGCTCGGCGCGCAAACGTTGGACGCTCTCGCGCCGGAGCGCTGCAGAGACCACGATGAGGGCAACGAGAACGACCGCCGCAGTGACGAGGCCGGCCATCGCCGCCGCACGGTGTTGCGAGACAACTCGTTTGCACAGCTCCCAGCGACTGTACCCGTAGCTACCGACGCGTCCGCCGGTGAGAAACGCTGAAACTTCCTCGGTTAGCTCAGCCACGCGCTGGTAACGGTCTGCCCGGTTCGGTGCCATGGCTTTGGCGCCGATGGTGACGAGCTCGGGCGGCGCGAGCGGGCAAACCTCGGTGACAGGTTTGATGACGCCGCGACGAATCCGATCGAACTGCTCTGGCGTGGCCCGACTGGAATAGGGCGGCTGCCCAGTCAAAATCTCGTAGAGTACCGCACCGAGACCGAACACGTCGGAGCGCTCGTCGATGTCGCCAATCAGCCCTTGCGCCTGTTCTGGACTCATGTAGGAGGGCGTGCCCACCGCTGTGCCATCGACCGTGGCTACCGAGCCGAGCTCCAAATCGGCGTGCAAGCGGCGCGCAATCGCCGTCTCGTCGGCGCAGCCGCGCACTTTCGCAAGCCCCCAATCGAGCAGGACCGTTTCGCCGAATTCGCCGACCATGGTGTTCTGCGGCTTGATGTCGCGATGGATGACGCCGCGGCTATGAGCGAAGCTGACGGCCTGGCAAAGACGGACGAAGTGCTCGAGCAAACGCAGGCGCTCGGCAAGCGTGCGGGCCATGCGAATGGCGTGTGCCAGAGTCCTCCCGCGCACGAGTTGCATGCTGTAGTACGGGGTGCCGTCGGCGTGCAGGCCGATCTCATGCACTGGAACGATACCTGGATGAGAAAGCTGGCCGGTGATCCTGGCCTCACGCAGGAAGCGCGCCACGCTTTCCCGGGGCAGTGGGGGCGACGCCGGCGCACTACCTTCATCGTTCTCTTCGCCCCCCCCCGGCGCGAGCAGCTCCTTGATGACGACCTCGCGGCCTATCGACTCGTCATGCGCCAGTAGAATGCGCGCCTGACCACCGCGAGCATACTCCCCGCGCATGGAGTACCGCCAGGCAAGCTCGGGCACGGCGCGCTCTCGGGGCGGAGACTTCCCTGCCTCGAAGAAACCGGACTCACCACCGCGCACGCGAGCCATGGCGGCCACGGCCTGAGCGCAGTCCTCGCATACGTCGAGATGGTCGTGCCAGGCTTCCGGGGCCGGGCCCTCGAGCAGCACGAGCAGGTCAGTCTCGTTCAGACAATCCATCGCTCACCCATCAAGCGGCTGACCGCTCGTCGAATCAACGAGCGCTCGACATAGGCTGCCATCGAGCTGACTCCGCACAAGAGTCAACATGCTGTCGACCTCCGCCTCCGTGAGGCGCAGCTCAGCCACCAAGGCGCGTCGGACCTCGCCGAGGATCTTGTGACGCACCCGCTCGAGCCAGCGCGCCGCCGTGGCGCGGTGCGTGCCGTAGATCAGGCCGATCTCGTCAATGGTCAGACCGCTAACTACTTGGTGGCGCAGGAGGTTGCGTTCGCGGCTGGACAACGAGTCGAAGGCCGCGGCGAGGGCTCGCTGCACATGGGCAAGGCACTCCTTCTCGACGAGGTTGTGGTCCTGGCTGGCGTGGATCGCGAGCTCGGACAAATGCATCTCTTCGAGTAGCACTTCCCTTCGCTTTCCCCGTCGCGCGCTAGCGGCGAGACGAACCGCGGCTGCCTGGACCCAAGCACGCAGATCTGCACGCCCCTCGTACTGGCCAAGGCGGCACCCGCCGCCGCCGGTGCGCACCAGCAAATGCTCGAGCAAACGAGCCTCGAGATCGTCTGCCTCGCTGTCTTCGAACGCCAACGTCTTGAGCACACGCCTGATGGTGGGACCGCAGTGTTGTACGAAGTATTCGACGGCCGTGTTGTCTCCTTGCACGCAGGCGCACGCCAGATAGAGATCGACAAGGCGCACCGATGCTGGCGGCGCACTGGCGGCGCAGCGCTCCCGTACGTAGGAACGAAAGGTCTCAGGCTCGAGACGCACTCTTGGCCAGGCGTCGGCGCCGAGCGCATACCCGGCGGAGATCTCGTCTCGGTCCTGAGAGTCGTACCGCGTGGCCTTGCCCTCGTGGCTCGGCGCCTGCTCACCGGCGCTCTTCAGGGCGGCGTCACCCTTGCCACACGGGCTCGTGTTGCTGCGAGCTTACTCACGGACCCGGCGATCTCAGCTAGCTCTTCG
>Ga0315268_10007677_pt1 | contig 11334 bp, 11 predicted proteins | sample C1_top_MG_FD_204535 | JGI IMG/M metagenome (GOLD analysis project Ga0315268, IMG submission 204535) | Sediment microbial communities from Yellowstone Lake, YNP, Wyoming, USA - C1_top | ecosystem: Environmental > Aquatic > Freshwater > Lake > Sediment | place: USA: Wyoming | collected 2017-08-01 | reverse complement strand
ATAATTGGAGGTGGGGGGAGGGCCAGGGAGCAGTGCTCCCTGCCCTCCCCCCACACCCCCCTATCAACCCGCATAAGGGGCTGGAGAAGGCGGAGCCTTCGGCTCCGACTTCTCCAGCCAAAAAAACTTAAGGGACCGGGGTTAGGGGGGAGGGGGTAATAGCCCACCGGCACTTAGCCCACCCCACAAATCCGAACAGGAGGACAAAAATGCCGGAAATCAGGGTTAAGGGGATGAGTTGCGGGCATTGTGCCGCGGCGGTGACCAAGGCACTGCAGAGTCTTACCGGGGTGACGGAGGTGCAGGTGGATCTGGCCACGGGCCGGGTGAGTTATCAAAGTGCGGCTCCGGCCCCCCCCGAAGAACTGGGCCGGGTGATCAAGGCCGCGGGGTATGAGCTGGTGACAGAATAAGGGTATTGGGGGGAAAGGGGCAGGGGCCTCAGACCCCCGCCTACCGCACCACTGCTAAGCCTCTATCTCCGCCCGCCAGAAGAGATGGTGGACCGGGTGCAAATTCCACTGGGCCGCCCCCGCCTGCTGTAGGATGGCAGTGAACTTCCCGGCCCCCAGACCGTGGCCCCAACTGATGGTTTTGAAGCCCAGATAAATCAGGGGAAAGGGCAGCTTTTCCTCCCGGGCGAAGGCCCGGAGATCATGGCGGGAGGCCTCCCGGTTCATTTCATAAATCCAGGCTCTGCCCCCGGGCTGGAGCACCCTCAAGATTTCCCTGAGGCCCGCCTCTTGTTGAGGCCAGATGTGAAAGGTGAAGGTGGCCAGGGCTCGCGGGAAAATCCCGGGGGGGAAAGGCAGGGCCAGCGCATTGGCCACCACCCACGCCAGAGGCGTCTGCCGCCCTGATTCTGATTTCCCCCGGCGGGCCCGGCGAATCATCTGGTAGTCAAAGTCCAGGCCCACCAGAGAAAGGTCCGGGCGCTGGGTGGCCAGATATTTGAGCAGAAAGCCGGGGCCGGTTCCCACATCCAGGACCTGGGCCCCCAGGGGCAAGGCCCCCCTCAGGTCGGCCACCAATCGCCGATAGATCCGGCGAAAGATGGGCCCCCGGGCCATCAGGTGATAGAGCCAGGCCGGGGGTTCCAGTTCACCCGGGGAAATGGAAGTCATGGTCATCGGGGTCCTTTCCCGCCAGCCGCCAGCCCCAGTTGATCAGGGCCCGATGCCAGCCGGTGTAAACCACCGCGGCCCCCAGGTAACACGGCAGAGCGACCCAGCTTTCACTTATGGCCCCCAGGTAGAGGAGGAAGACCATGAAGAAGAGGCCGGCCAGCAGCAGGATAATATCCGGGAGATGAGCCTTCATAAAAATATTTTATCAAGTATGGGAAGCATCTGCCAGATTAAGGCCGAGGATTGTCAGTGGGCCTGCGACCCCTAGCCCCCTCCCCCAAATCCTTCTATCCCTCTCCCTCATCGGAAATGGCAGGCGACCCAGTGGTCCGGGGCGGTCTGCCGGTAATCCGGGACCACGTCCCGGCACAGGGGGATTTGGGCCTCGGGGCAGCGGGGGTGGAAGGGGCACCCGGTGGGGAGCTTAAGGGGGCTGGGCGGTTCCCCCTTGAGGGCCGGGGGCCGGAAGAGGCGCTCCGGGTCCGGCAGGGGCACCGCGGCCAGGAGAGCCTCGGTGTAGGGGTGCAGCCGCTCCTCATCAAAGACCGACCGGGGCGCCAGCTCCATGAGGCGGCCCACATACATGACGCCGATGCGGGTGCTGATCTGGGAGATCACGCTCAGGTCATGGGAGATGAAGAGATAGGTAAGGCCGTAGCGCCCCTGCAACTGGGTCAGCAGATTGAGAATTTGCGCCTGGATGGAGACATCCAGGGCGGAGACCGGCTCGTCCGCCACGATGAGGCGGGGGCGCAGGGCCAGGGCCCGGGCTATCCCCAGGCGCTGGCGTTGGCCGCCGCTGAATTCATGGGGATAGCGATCCAGGTGCTCCGAGGCGAGGCCCACCTCCTCGAGGAGGTCTTTAACCCACGCCTTGCGCTCCTCCCTGCTTCCCAACTTATGGATGCGGAAAGGCTCCTCCAGGATCTGGGCCACGGTCATGCGGGGGTTGAGGGAGGAGTAAGGGTCTTGGAAGATGATCTGGATCTGGCGCCTGATTGCCTGGAGACGCGCCCCGGGCAGCCGGGTCAAGTCTTCGCCGCCGAAACGGACCTGCCCCCGGGTCGGGGGAAGCAAGGCCAGGATCAGGCGGGCCAGGGTGGATTTGCCGCACCCCGACTCCCCCACCAGCCCCAGGGTCTCCCCGGAGGCCAGATCGAAGCTTACCCCGTCCACCGCTTTCAGCAGCGGTCCCCGGCCCCAGGGACCCGCCAGGCGGAAATAGCGGCAAAGCTCTCGGGCTTCCAGAAGGTTTTCAGGCATAGTAATATATGATACTGAATATTTGCTGACTGCAAAAAAGTATTTTCCGGTAGGGGCGCAATGAATTGCGCCCCTACAACATGAACCGCCGAGGGCGGCGGTTCCACATTTTTTCCCCATTTGTTAAATGAGCCCTAGCCTGCTTTTTGCAGAGGTATTAACTAACCAAAGACATTTTCCCCTTGCACCCAACTCTCCGCGGGGCTGGCGGAGGTGAAAAAAGCTTGAATAGCTCCGGCAAGATCCAGAACTTTTGCCTGGCAGCCCATGGCCTGACACCCGGCCATGAGGCCCGCGCTCACCGAGAGGATAAACTCGTAACGATGGGAGTAAAATTCAAAACTGGTAAGTTTCTGAGATCTTAACTCCAATTCACACTGCTCCGCAGCCAAGGAGTGCATGGCCCGGCACAAAAGCGGCCTTGCCGGATAAACGGAACATCTCCCCTCCCGCAACAGGGGGCAGGGGAGTTCCTGGCGCATGGAGGCGACCTCTATTTTGTTCTTGCCCGCCTTGAGCTTGAGGTTCTTGGCAACCCGCTCCCTCAGTCCCTGCTTTTCTTCAGGGGAGAAATGGTCTTCCACATAGTGACCTAAGAGCAGGGCTTCGGGGGGCGTCAGTTCCACCTGAGTGAAACAGCAAAAATAGCATCCCGCCCGGCAAACGATGGGTTTGGGCAAGGACTGCGCCGACTCAAAGAGGGATACCAGTTGGTCTGCCAGGATGACCGCGCTTTTGGCAATCTCCAACGCGGTTTCCCCGGTTCTGCCTGCTTGAGCGATAATAAGGACCGTCTCTTTTTGCCGGGCCACCAGGTCTTCGTCAATGGGGCTGAACTTAAGCCAGCGGCGGTAAATGGAGAGAATATCTTCAGCCATGGTTCCAGCAGCGCACCAGGTGCTCCGGGCTCACTTCCACCCAGGGGGGCGCTTCCCGGCAGCCGGGTTGGGCCTCCGGGCAGCGGTCCCGGAAGTAGCAGCCGGGGGGCGGCTCCGAAGGCACATGCCCTTGCACCGTAGCCAGAAGCTCCCCGGGGGGGTGATGAAAATCCAGGCGGGGCACCGAGTTGAGCAGGCCCCGGGTATAGGGATGGGCCGGATTCTTAAAGAGGGCCGCGGTGGGAGCCTGCTCCACCAGGAGCCCGGCATACATCACCGCCACCCGGTCCGCGGTCTGGGCCACAATCCCTAAGTTGTGGGTGATGAACAGGACGGCCAGGCCCAGGTCGGCTTTGAGGTTGGCCAGAAGGGCCAGGATCTGGGCCTGGATGGTCACGTCCAGGGCGGTGGTGGGTTCGTCGGCGATGAGGAGTTCCGGCTCGCAGGCCAGGGCCATGGCCAGCAGGGCACGCTGCCGCAAACCTCCGGAGAGCTGGTGCGGGTACTGGCGCAGGCGGCGCTCCGCCTCGGGGAGGCCCACCCGGGCCAGCACCTGGGCGGCCTCAGCCCAGGCGGCCTGATGGCTCAGGCCCCGGTGGAGGCGCAGCACCTCCGCCACCTGCTCGCCGATGGTGAGCACCGGGTTCAGGGCGGTCATGGGTTCCTGGAACACCATGGTGATGCGGTCGCCCCGGATCTGGCGCATTCGGGATTCCGGGGAGCCGGTCAGGTCTTCCCCGGCAAAGCGGATTTCTCCCCCCACTTCCGAATGGGGCGGCAGCAGGCGGAGGATGGAGAGGGCGGTGACGGTCTTGCCGCAACCGGACTCCCCCACCAGGCCCAGGGTCTCGCCGGCCCGGAGGTCGAAACTCACCCCGGCCACGGCCTGGAGGAGCCCCCCGGGGGTGGAGAAGCGGACCTTCAGGTCCCGCACCTCCAACAAAGGGGGAGGAGGGTTCGGGATCACGCCGGGGCCGCCCCCTGAAGGGGCAGGCGGATGGTAAAGGTGGAACCTTTGCCCGGGGTGCTTTCTGCTTCCAGGCAGCCGCCGTGCTGTTCCTTGACGATGAATTGGCAGATGGCCAGACCCAAGCCGGTGCCCTTCTCCTTGGTGGTGTAGTAGGGCTGAAAGATGTTGGCCGCCACCTCCGGGGCCATGCCTTCCCCGGTGTCGGTGACGCTGATCTCCAGGTCGGCGCCCTTGACCCGGGATGCAATGGTGACCTCGCCGCCCCGGGGCATGGCTTCCAGGGCATTCTTAAAAAGATTGATGAGAACCTGGCGCATCCGTTTGGGGTCGAAGGAGGCGGGGGGCAAGGGGCTCTCTCTTACCCGGCGCACCTTGATATGGTGCTCCTTAAAGGTCTCTTGAAAGAGCTCCAGGGCCTCATCCAGGACGTCTTCCAGCTGTCCCAGGCTTTTCTGGGTCGCGGGGGGGCGCACAAAGTCCCGCATCTCGGCCATCAGCCCCTCCAGGCGTTCCACTTCCTCGGCAATGATGGCCAATTTCTGGTGGGCCTTATCGTCCAACTGGGAAACCTTGAGGAGCTGCCGGGCGAACCCGCCGATGATCAACAGGGGGTTCTTGATTTCATGGGCGATGTGGGTCACGGTGTTGCCGACGGCCGCCAGGCGCTCGGATTGGAGCAGGCGGTCCTCCATATTCTTATACTCGGTGATGTCCCGGACGATCCCCGTGAAATAGAGGTTGCCGTGAATCTCGGCCACGGAAAAGGAGATGCTGATGGGGAATTCCGTGCCGTCCCGGCGTTGGGCGGTGAGGCGCAGATGTTTGCCGATCACCCGGGCCCGGCGGGTGGCCACATAACGCCGCACGTATTCTTTATGCGCTTCTTTGTGGGGCGTGGGAATGATGATCTGTAAATCCTGTCCCAGGGCCTCCTGCCGGGGATAGCCGAAAATCTTTTCGGCCCCATAGTTAAACCCGATAATCCGGTGGTTTTCGTCGATGGTGACGATGCCGTCCGTGGCACCGATGAGGATGCCCGCGTTGATTTCCTGTTTCTGGCGGAGTTCCTGGAACTGGCAGAGAATCTTCTCCAGCATCTGGCTCCCGGGGCCGGTGACCAGGTTAGACAACCCCTCCGGGGCTGAACCCGGCAGCGCCGCGGACCAGTTTTGCCAATCCAGGACCAGGTCGAAGGCCTCGGGCCGGAGTTCGGCAAGGGGCCGCACGGGCTTGGGCATCTGGTCCTCAAAGAGACCCAACATCGTGGCCTCGGGGAGGAATTCGGGAAGAGGCCGGGGAGGCGGCTCGCCTTTGGGAGGAGCCCCGGCCTTGAAAAACTCGATCTCAATAAGGGGGTAGCCCACTACGGAGAAGGGCAGCGACAGGGGCAGGCAACGGGCCTCCTCTCGATCCACGATGATGGCGATGCGGACAAGTTCGGGGCTGGGGGTCATCCTAAGATATGTCTCCGCTCAGGCAAAAAGCACCTCCCCCAGGCGGGTCAGGGCCGGCAGGCCTTGGATCTCTGTCTCAAACAGCGGCACCAGGGCCCGGACGTCGCCGTTGAAGAGCTGCCAGATGGTCTCAAGATGGGCCGCTTGCATGGCCCGGCGGTTCCGGATAAATTCCGGCATCTGCGTGCCGGGGTCCGGCTCCGGCAGCAGCCCGTTGACGATGATCCCCCCCACGGGAATGCCGAAGTCCTGGAACCATTTCAGAAAGCGGGTGATCACCGCGATGGGCAGGGCTTCCGGCAGGGTCACAAAGAAAAACGCGGTGAGCGCCGGGTCGGTGAGCAGCTCCCGGGCATGCCCCAGGCGCTCCCGGAGATGCACCAGGTAGTCCATGAGTGGGTCGGCCTCCTCCTTTTTCTTGGAGAAGGACAGGAGCTTCCGTAAAGACGTGGCTTCCTCCCGGCTCCGCACCATCTTGTTCACCCAGAGGCTGTAGACTTTGGACATGCCCAGCAAGCGCCGGGCATTGGCGGTGGGGGCGGTGTCGAAGACGTAAACGTCGAATTCCCCGCCGAACATCAGGTCCAGCATGTTTTCGAACATGGCGGACTCTTCAAAGGAGGGGTTCAGGGTGGCCGCCTCCACGAACTCCTCGGCCTTGATTTGGATGTCCGCGAACCTGAGAAACCAGTTGATCTTGTCCTGGATCTCTTTCCGGGATTTTTCAATGGTCTCTTTGGTGTCGATTTCATAGGCAAAGGCCCGGTCCACCCCGGGCAGGGGGGTGATGCGGCCGGAGACCTCCAGGCCCAGGAGGCCGGAAAGGGAGTGCACCGGGTTGGTGGAGGCCAGCAGGGTGCGGCGTCCCTGACGGGCCAGCCACAGGGCGGTGGCCCCGGCCATCACCGTCTTGCCCACCCCGCCTTTGCCGCCGAAGAAGAGAAATTTTAGAGAAGGATGCTCCGCCAGAAACTGTCGCATGCCCGTGGTGATTCCCGTAGCCATGTCCCTCCCTTCAACCGCACAAGTAGTCAGCCACCCGGGAGATCATGGTGAGCCCGGTGACATCGCGTTCCAGCTCCGGCACCTGGGCCAGCACCTGAGAGCCGAAGGTTTCCCGGATTTCGGCCATATGCTGCTCCTGCATCTTCAAACGGTTCTTGAGGTACTCGGGAATCTCCTGGGTCCCCAGGTCCTCCGGCAGCACCCGGTTGACCACATAGCCGGACAGCGGCACCTTAAAGCGGGCAAAAAGCTCCGCCGCCTTCAGGGTGTCCCTGATGATCATGGCTTCCGGCACCACCACGAAGAAGAAGGCAGTCTTCTCCCGGTCCGTGAGGATTTGGGAGCTTTTCTGGATGCGGTCTTTGATGTAGAGGAGCTCAGTTAAGATGGCATCCTCGTCCATGGTGTCGTCCCGCCCCAGGTGGGCCGCCACCTGGTCGTATTCCCTCATCTGCTCCCTAAGGGAAGTGATCTTGCCAATCCAGGCGTCGTAAACGGTGGCCATGGAGAGATAGTAGAGGGCATGGCCCAGGGGCACCAGGTCATAGATATAGTAGTCATATTCCTCGGCCACCACGATGTCCACCACCGCGTCGAAGATGGCGGACTCTTCCATGGCCGGTTCCGCGGAGGCCGCCGCGATGTATGATTCGATCTCCTCGGGCAGGTCGGTGAAGCCGTACATATCCCGGATCTTCTGGCGGATCTCATTCTGGTAGGCCTTGATGCGCTGGTCCGCGTCGATCTCCTGGGCCCAGAGATTGTCCATAATCTTCACGGGCCCCTGGCCGAAGATGTTTTGCTGGAAGATGTCGGAGAGGGACGCCTGGGGGTCCACGGAGAAGACCAGGACTTTGTGTCCCTGCTTAGCCAGGTAGTAGCCCGCAGCCGCGGAGAAGGTGGTCTTCCCCAAGCCGCCTTTGCCCCCGAACATCAGGTAGCGGCGCTCAGGATGAGCTTTGAGTAAGTCAGCTAAAGAAATGGGGCACCTCCAAAATAGCAGTCAGCTTTCGGCTTTAAAAAAAATAATTCGGGACCCCTACCATTGGGACAGCCATAACTTACTTTTATCTTTTGGTATTTATTGATTCAGATGAAAGCTGAAAGCTGACGGCTGAAAGCTTCTTTACGCCAGAGCGTCCGTCAGGTCTTTCTCCCGAAGCATGCGGCGCTTCCAGGTGGCGATCTGGGGCACCACGTAAGGGAGCAGCCTGAGGGAATAATAAGGCGGCAAGAGGGGCACGCCCACCATGTCCCCCATGGTCACAAGGATGAAGAGGTGCTCCATGCTGGCCCGGGTCTTTAAAGCAAAACGGGCCGAATCATGGGCCGCCATGCCGTAAACGAATTCTTTCAAGCCCCTCAAGAAGCCGCCTTTTTTCTTGGTCATTTGACCTCCTTCTCAATAAGGTGCGCAATGCGCACCCTACATTGAGCTTACAATCCCTCCAATCCCTTATGTTTTCGGGGCCGGGGAATTCGGGGTTTTTCGCAAGGGGCCCCGCCTTCCCCGGCCCCCTTTAAGGGGGCCGGGAGGGGAGTTTGAGGGGAGGGCGGGGGACCTATGACAAAAAAGTCCCCCAGCCCTCCCCGCACATCTCATTCCCCTTCTCTCACTTCGCTTCCGCCGGCAGCGCCCTGCCGGGTTCCCGGTAGCGCCGCAAGGCCTTGATGCCGTCGTACAGGAGGATGAAGGCGGCGATGACCAGGAACAGGGCCACGATGCCCATGAGCCCGTTGCCGATGGTGGCCTCCAGCAGGGTCTGTCCGGTGGCCGCCTTGACCTGTCCGGTGAGCACCTTGCTCAGCAGGTTAAAGGAGGTATAGATCAGGGCGGCGATGGTGGTAATGAACATGAACCACATGGGGATGAGAGTGAAGAGAGCCTTTTTCCCCTGGGACAGGAGCCACGCCGACGCCACCAGCAGGGCCAGGGAGGCCAGGAGCTGGTTGGCGCCGCCGAAGAGGATCCACAGATACTGCCACCAGCCGGTCTGGACCAGGAGCAAGGTGAGGGCCGCGGCCACAAAGGTGGCGATGGGCCCGTTGCGCATGATGGGGGTGTAGTCTCCAACCAGTTCGATGGTGGCCACCTTCATGAAGCGCAGCACCAGTTGCATCACCGTGAGAGCCAGGACGATGATAATGACGGTGGCCATGGTTTTGCCGTAGGCCAGGGGGAGGCCGATAATATGCAGCAGGTTGGAGAGCCCGGTGGCGAACACCGCGCCCGGCCCGCCCACCTTCATCAGTTCCTTATACTGGGTAAAAGGGATGGCCGCGGCCGCGGTCATGAGGGCCACCACCCCCAGGATCATCTCCGTGAACATGGAGCCGGCCAGCACCGGTTTGGCGTCGGTCTCGCACTCCAGCTGGCGGCAGGTCCCGGACGTGGTCACCATGGCGTGCCAGCCGGAGATGGCCCCGCAGGCGATGGTGACGAAGAGGATGGGCCACAGGGGGCCGATGCCGATGGTGAACTGGGTATAGGCCGGGGCCTGGACAGAGACGGGTGGGATTCCCAACATGGTGCCGAAGATGCCGCTTACCACAATGCCGAGGATCCCCCCCGCCAGTCCGAACATGACGATGTAGAAAGCCACGTAGTTGAGGGGCAGGGCGAAGCGCCAGATGGGCAGCACCGCGCTGATGTAGCAGAACGCCACGGCAAACAGGCCCCAGGTGAACTTGTTTGCCGCCATGGCCCCCAGGAATGTATTGGCCGGGAATTTTTCACCCAGGTAGATGCCCACCAGGGCCAGGGCGACGCAGATCACGGTGATGGCCAGGATGTTTATCCGCCAGCGGTAGATCATCTGGCCCGCCAGGACGCCGGCCAGGGCCAGAATAACCATGGCCACCGGGCCTGATTGCAGCTTGATGAGCGCCCCCGCGATGACCCCCCCGAAGGCCCCGGCCAGCAGCAGCAGATAAAAATAGACAAAGGAGAGGAGGATGGTGCGGGCCCGGGGAGAAATCAGTTTATAGCTCAGCCCTCCCAGACTCAGGCCGTCACAGCGCATAGCCACCATGCCGGAGATGTAATCGTGCACCCAGCCGATGAACAGGACGCCCAAAAAGAGCCAGAGCATGGCGGGCAGCCAACCCCACTGCAAGGCGATGATGGCCCCGATTACCGGCCCGGCCCCGGCTATGCTCTTGAACTGGTAGCCGAAGAGGACATATTTGGAGGTGGGCATAAAATCCACCCCATCCATGTACATCTTGGCCGGGGTGACCCGGTTGGGGTCAGCCTCCACCACGTTCCGGTCTATGAAGCTGGAGTACCAGCGGTATCCTCCCACCGCCACCACCAGAGCTCCCAGAATGATCAGTACCGCATTCATGGCGCCGTCCTCCTTCCGTGTGGATGAGAAGAAATGACTTTATCAAATCTCCAGGGCCCTAAGAAACCCCGGCAAATCTGATCCTCAACGCCTTCTTAAGAGTCGCTCCAGGGCCATGGGTCATGGTCCCCTGAAAAGAACCCCTCTTTCCCCCCTTGGAGAGGGGGGGGCAGAACGGGGGTACCAAGATCATAGAGCTTCGCAAGACTTCCCCCTCCTTCCCTCAGGGAAGGGGGGCCGGCGGAAACTGATTTTTAACCTTAGCCCGCAAGGTTTTTAAACACCAGAGAGGCATTGGTGCCGCCAAAGCCGAAGGAATTGGACAGGGCATAGCGGATGGACGCCTTCCTGGCCTTTCCCGGGACATAATCCAGGCCTTCGCAATCAGGGTCCACTTCCTCCAGGTTCATGGTGGGAGGAACGATGCTGTCTCTGATGGCCAGGATGGAAAAAATGGCCTCCACTGCGCCGGCGGCTCCCAACAAGTGACCGGTCATGGACTTGGTGCCGCTCACCAGCAGGCGGGAGGCGGAGCCTTGGAAGATCTGCTTCAGGGCCTGGGCTTCGTTCCTGTCCCCCACGGGGGTGGCAGTGGCATGAGGGTTGACATAATCAATCTCCTCGGGAGCAATGCCGCCGTCATTCAGGGCCAGTTGGATGCAGCGCGTCGCCCCTTCCACATGAGGGTCGGTGATGTGGTGGGCGTCGCCGGTCATCCCGAAACCGATAATCTCCGCGTAGATGTTGGCTCCCCGGGCCAGGGCGTGCTCCATTTCCTCCAGCACCAGGATGCCGGCCCCTTCGGACAGGACAAAGCCGTTGCGGTGGAGATCGAAGGGACGGGAGGCGGCTTCCGGGTGATCGTTGTAACCCATGGCCAGGGCCCCCATGCGGTAAAAGCCGGTCATGGTGAGGAGGGTGATGGCCGCTTCACTGCCTCCCGCGGCCATCAGCTCGGCTTCCCCCAACTGGATGGAGCGGTAGGCCATGCCGATGGCATGGGCCCCGGCGGCGCAGGCGGTGGAAAGGGCGATATTGGGACCCTTGGCCTTGAAGCTGATGGAGACATTGCCCGAGGCCAAATTGGGGATCATCTTGGGGACCAGAAAAGGGGAAACGCGGCGCACCCCCTCCTGGAGGAGCTTTTGCACCCCTTCTTCCCAGGAGCTGACCCCTCCCATGCCGCTGGCGATGATGACCCCCGCCCGCTCCGGGTTCTCGCTTTCCAGGTTCAGGCCGGAGTCCTGCACCGCCTCCAGACTGGCGGCCAGGGCAAACTGGGTAAACCGG